>JGI12383J13903_1001233_pt1 | contig 12616 bp, 4 predicted proteins | sample Passage237B_FD_13903 | JGI IMG/M metagenome (IMG submission 13903)
CGACTGCCCCGCGGCTTCAACTGGCTTGCTTTCGGGCTCATCCTCACGTGCCAAGGTTACGCCTATTATCGCGGTTACGCCTCTCATCACCGGAATCCTGCTCCGCCACCGCCAGCTCTCGCCGAAACCATCAAGCAACACTTGTCAGACAATGGCGTCGTGCTGATTTATGGCGCCGACTGGAACCCGCTTCTGCCCTATTACTTCGAACGGCGTGCAATCATGGTTCCCGGTGAACGTGAAAATGAAACGGCCGTGCTTGAGGATGTGCTGGCGCGACTACCTTCCCCTAAAATCGACGCCATGATAATCCACGGCGACAAATTGCGACATCGCGCTGATTTTATTCGCGAACGTGCGCAGCGCTTCAACTTGCACCCAACGCCTGCGAGCAGCGATGCCGACAACGATGTCTACTTACCGACGGGCGTCAGTGTCACACACGCAAGCTCCTCTTTGCCATCGTGGGACTTCCCCGAGAATCTTAACATCACCGAGGTGCCCGATTCGGTTTTAGGACTGTTTCACCCAGCGCCGAAAATTGCCCGATCACGTTACGGTCTCAGCATGGCGACCTTGAATGGTTCTCCTATTCTTAACGCCCACGCGCCTTCGGAACTTGTTTTCACCGTTCCTCCCGACGCCCGAGAAATCATCGCCGTGATCGGTTTGCCCGAAGCTGCTTTTGCCAATGAAAGCGCTACGATAAGTGATGGCATCACTGTTGAAATCATCCTCTCAACGCCCGATGACCTCCACGTTTTGTTTCAACGTTATATAAATCCAGCCGCCAATCCCGCTGATCGCGGCCCTCAACGGATTGCGGTGCCGTTACCTCCCTCTCAGCTAGGCGAGTTAGGGCTGCGCATTGGAACCGGCCCAAATGGCAGCGCGACCAACGACTGGGCCTACTGCAGCCTCGTGGAAATTAAATAACCCGCTCACTCAATGACGAGCGGTCCAACCTCAATCCAGTCCCGCGTGAAATTGCCTGCCGGACCGGGCAATAATGCCAGTTCAACCTCGCCTGCTTGATCCAGTCTGAATGCGAAGGTCAGCGGACGTCGTTCACCACGATCATCAAGGTTGCGGCGTGGATCGAAATACCGCGTGCCCAAAACCCGCCTTGAGCCATCTGGCTCCAAAGCGCTCAGCGTTATTTCCACTCCGTCTGTCGCCTCGTTATCCTTCAAATCGCTTCGATACGTATCCAAGCCGAGTTGCAACGAACCGCGCAGCACATGCTCGCCAGCTGGCAGCGCAAACACCAAACGGGTTTCCGGATGACCGCCAAACATTAGCACTCCGCGTGATCCATCTGCAGCGGGTCCGAATTGGGAGAAGAATCGCACCGGTTTCGGCGTCATGGCCTCAAAAGGTGCGCGTTCCCACGGCCACAGATCGGCATAGTTTACCCATCGGTTGGAGTGATCCCGCTTAGGCACATTCACTCCGGGGGCAATCGAGACTCCCGGGAACGACTCTTTCAATAAAACCTCCACGACCTCTGTTTCTCGTTCTCGAGGCAAAAACACCCGCGCGTCATGCCAAAGATAAGTCGGGCGACGACTCAGTCCGCGTGCCTCCGCCCGGTCAATCAGCCACTCCTCGCCGTCGCGTTTACCAACGATCACTAAAGCACCAATCTTTTCGCCATCCAAATTGACCAGCGCTTGCTCCACTAAATTCGAATCGCGCGCCGCATCATCGCGCAGCATCACGGCCTTTCGACGAGCATAATACGGCGTGATGGAACTCCAATCCTGCCCCAGCACGACAATCACGTCTTGCGGTTGGGTTACTGCTTGCAAAGAGCGTGTCAGCCCATCCCCGCCAATTGAGACCGCACTTTGCGAGGGATAATAGTGTTCCAGATATCTCCAACCTTGAGCGATCAAAACCACCAGCAAGACCGACACCTTAATCCAACGCGCCGCTTGAGATTCGGCCAATGCCACAACCACCAAGCCAAGTGCCGCAAGCAACAGCACGGTATTCGCCGCGTAGTAATAGTCGTGCACGGCATATAGGACAGGAAACACGAACAGAACCGACATGAACCAAACCACGCATGCCCCCGCCTCGCGCCAGCGCCGACGGGCAGGCCCTGCCAGCAACAAGGCTCCCGCAACTAAAACAGGCCACGCTGTAAGATTCTCGACAATCAGACGAAACTTGGTCTGCCACAACTCCACCGAAAACCGCATGGCATGCGTGCCGAAATTAAACTCGGTCAAATTTTCCGAAACGATAAACTTCGCCAAAGGGTTCTTCGCCTTGGTCGCGTCTGCGAAATGCAGCCACCACAATGTTACCGCGAACGGCACCGCAACCGCGGCTGACATCCAGCCCAGATCGATTTTCCACCCCGAGCGCCGATTACTCCAAAGTCGCCCAATCGCCCAGACGGCGGCTGGCAGCAGGTAAAGCATATAGGTGGTCACCTTCACCAAGCCGGCTCCGGCCCCCGCAATTATCGCCACAAGCAGCCACGATTTGCTTCTCTCTGCCACCGCACGTTCAAACGCCAGCCAGAACCATACGCTGCACATCAGCGCCATTGTCTCGATCAAGACACCGCGCGTGAAATAGATGTAGAATGGGCAGGTCACGATCACCGCGAGCACGGCCCAGCGATGCGCTGGCGCCACTCGCCAACGGCCCAGCAATAAAAATACCGCCGGCAAGGTGAGATAAAAGCACGCGATACTGACGGCTCGCCCTGACTTCGTCAGACTCCAATCCGTCAATCGGTGAACCCAGACGGTCATCCACTGATAAAGCGGAAACTCCATCGGTATGGACCACGGCTTACCCAAAATCGGCGTCGGGTAAGCTGGGGAAAAGTTATTCTCCGTCTCAATCCAGTAGGTTGAAATCGCTGTCTGAGTTTGTCGAAATTCATTTCCCGGTAAATTCTTACTCTGCCAACCAACGGTCACGCCCCAGAAATGGAAGGCCAGCGCGATAAGGAAGCTGGCAAAAAACCACCGACTGGTAGTGCGATCGTGTGTCTGGCTCACGGGCAGGTCACTCATGGCGATTCTATCCGGAGGAATTTCAGCCGTCTTGGCCAGCTTCGACCGCCACGATCCGAATCGCGGCACCATGGCCGCGGGCCAACACGCCGAGCCAACCGCCCGGCTCCGGCGTTGCGGCCTGCAGCACCATTTCCTGCGGTTGATGCGGTGTCAGCGACCGTTCTGCCAGATATTCAAAACGTCCCGCCCGATACCAGACTAAGACCACATTCGTGTAGGCACCAGATGAGACCGGACTGACCCCGACACGCACTGTTACCTGAGTGGAAGTGGCCGGCGCTGGACGCCAATGCTCTGCCGGTAAAGCGCGCCACCCGGGCGGCACGTCGCCGGGTTTTTCATACCAGAATTCACCGCGCCAATCTGTTGGTTTAGCGGCGATCCCACCGGCCAGTCCGGCTTGATATGGTGCAGGTGGAGACAAATCGGCGGCATTGCTATTGGGGATACGTAGCTCACGCCAACCGGCAACCACCTTGCCTTGGAGCGACTCGGGCATCAGAATTTGCAACCACAACGGTCGACCTCCGGGTTGAATGTTGAACGGCATCACTTTTGTCGTCTGCTGTTTCCCGACCACCACGGGCATTTCCCATGCCAATGAACCATGCACGCCATCGTCACGCCTGATGCGCAGTGTCACCACGCCCTCTGCCTCCGCATCATCAACCACGCGCACTTCGGCGACGCCTCGCAGTTCATTCGCACCCGACGGCATCGACCAATTGGTGGATGTCGTGGCCCCGAAGACCGGTCCGGTCACACCCGGCAACAATTTCATTTCCGCGCTCCATCGCGTGGCAGGCAACAGCACAGCACTCGCCGTCTCGTTACGAAAATCCATCGGTTGCGGTGCGCGCAACAGATCTGCGGCTACTTGAGATGGCACTACACCCTTGGGATGATACAGCACATCACGGCCACTCAATGTTTCCGGCAGATAATCACGCTCAATGATTGCCTGGATGCCCGGAGGCCACGATTGCCAGTCCCGCTGCACAAGAATCCGCCGCTGCCCCTGATCCGTAATAGCGTAAAAATAATCCAAGTCCGAGGCATGCAGAGTGGTGCCGTCATGTAGCCAAACCGGTGCGCCCGGGACGATGCTTTGCGGGTAGGCGCGCTCAAACCACTCTTGCCCTTGTCCAAATAGTAACGGTGGCAAGCGACCGTCGGGCCCTTCCATGGACTGCAATCGCCGACCTACAGCCTCCATGGCTTCGATCTGCTCCGGCAACATCCTGACGCCGGCAAAATAGTTCAATGACGGCACGGTCGGCTCAAATCGGACATAACGATCGCGTGGCGGTGGATTCAGTCCGTATAGCACCCGCGCCCCATGCCACGCGGCGTAGCCACCGGTCACCACCCAGCAAGCCAAACCGGCGATCAGCAGTCCCGGCATGAGACTCGACGACTGTGTGTGCTCGCGATAAAGCAGATAAAACGCCACGGCCGTCACGGGAAACACCAAGCTGGTCAGCACCACAATCTCATGATTCGAAATCATAATCGCCGCGCCTCCCAACCATGCCGTCACGACCAGTGTCACTCTGATGATCCGACCGGCCGGTATCCAGCGAGTCGGTTTCGCTACCATCTGCATCCATAGGCCGATCCCTACCGTCAGAGCCAAACCCACCCCGGCAATGCTAGGAATCAGTATATAGGCATGAAAATCGTGCACAGGCCGCCAATACATTGAGAGCCCCAAAATCTGTGTCAGATAATCCAATCGGGCGGTCGGCCCCAAAACGACCTGATCTAACCACAAGCGCATGCTGGCCCCTGTCCAAGTTAGCTCAAACACCAGCGGTAAAACCAAGCCAAACAGGCTCAGCCAAAGAGCATTCCACGCTACACTAGCAAATCGGATCCGGCCTTCTAGCCACGCCGCCACAGTAATCAGACCTGCCAGCGCCAGTGTAACTCCGTGAAAGTTGAGTTTATTAATTCCGCTGAGAAAACAGGCCGACAGGATAAGCCAAGTCCGACCCGTTCCGCGCAGTCGCAATTCGGGTTCGATGGCCAGCCCCAGCACCACCAAACTCAGACACACGATCCCAATAGGGTTATAGAAAAACACCACATGCGGTAGAGTTCCGGCCAATGTCACTGCCAGCACCACGGCCATCATCAGCCAGAAATCCGTGCGGCGCCACATGAGCCACAGCAGCAGCCACGCGCCGCCAACGGCCTGCACCAATCCTCCCCAGCTCAGGCCCAGATAGGTTCGCCCGAATATCGTCTCTGCAGCGGCATTCAGCAGATAAACGGCCGACTGCATCGGCGACCGGATGTCCGTGAAAGGTTTGTAACCTGCTTCCACCTTACCCGCAGCCGCGGCCACGATCGAATAATCGAATACATCTCGCAGGATGTCGCGGTTGCGTAGCCAAACCACCACCGCGATGCCCGCCACAAACAGGCTGCAGAAAAACAATCCCCGATAAGCGGGCCATGACAGTTGAGGCTTCAAGCAAAACACATCGTTGAGACTTGGGTGCCGCACTGGCAATGGTCGATCTCCAACCAAATACGCATCCGCAAACAAGCTTTACTCCGGTGCCTGCTACCACGCTAAATCACCACTCGCCTCATGTCCGACCCGGCTCCTTTTCACTTTCACGTCGACCATCCTGCCGCCTGGCGGCCTACCGAAGCGAAATTCGAAATTCGCGGATGGTTTTATGCAGGTCAGGGGCAACGCTGCCTCGATCTGCGCGCGCGTGTCGACAAACGACCCTATCTTGGCATCCACGGGTTGGAGCGCCCGGACATTCGTGATCACTTCAACGACAACGAAGCGCTCTGCTCGGGGTTTAGCATAAAGGTCGAAGTCTGGCGCGGCGCCCGCTCGCTCGCGCTCGAATGGCACGATGGCACTAGGTGGCGAGAATTCTTTCGCACTCCGCTCTATACCTCGGCTCTACCCGCAGAGGCCAGAAAGTCGGCGCCCGTTCTTCGCACCGAATTAGTTTTCGAAACGCTTCACTACCTCTACCGACATTTCCATCGGGCGTCATGGTTGACGCTGTGGCGCGAAACCAAGCACGTGCTGAACGAAGTTCTCACCCCGGTAAGTGATATCACCGTCGGTGACAATTTCCTCGGCCAGATCGAAAACCCTGGTCGTTGGGTTAACGTCAACTACGAGAAGTTTCGCGTGACCGGTTGGCTTTTCGGTATCGGTCACCAAGTCAGTCGCCTCGCCGCCACCACCAATGTTCTGGCCGAAAACCGCTTGGTCTACCCAAAGGATCGACCTGATGTAGCCGCGCATCGTCCCGATCACTCCAATGCCCTGAAGTCGGGATTCTACGGCTTAGTGGACATCCGCAAGGACTCCCCCAGCCCGGCCAACCTTCTCGTTTATGCGGAGACACCGGACGGCCGACGCTCGCTCGCTTTTGCGCGCCGACTTTATCTCGATCGCCGCGACGAACATTCCGGCCCCGTCCCTATTTACAAAGCCCGTTACTTTCGGCGGCTCGTTAGTGTTCTTCGTCTCGCGAGCTATCTCGGCCGCTATCGAGTCGAAGACAAAGCCGCGGCCAACGCGGAGATTGAGCGCCTGCGCAAGCACCTCTCGGCAAGCCTTGGCACCGGCGAGGAAAAGAAAATTCCTCAAGTCATCGTCCGTCGCCGCGATCAAGATCCCTACACACGTTGGTGCTGGCACAACCGTCTGACACCGCGCTTGCGCAAGGTGCTCAAGCAGGATGCCGACAAGGTAATCGCAGCCGGCGGTCCACTGATCAGCGTGGTGGTTCCCGCTTACAACACGCCGGAGAAATACCTGCGCGAACTGCTCGATTGCCTTAAAGAGCAGATTTACCCGCGTTGGGAGCTTTGCATCGCCGACGACAATTCATCCGCGCCGCATGTGCGGCGCATTTTGGAAGAGGCCGCCGCTACCGATTCGCGTATCAAGCCGGTCTTTCGCCAGGAGAACGGACACATTTCCCGCGCAACCAATTCCGCCTTGGATGTCGCGACCGGAGAGTTTGTCGCGCTGCTTGATCACGACGACCTGTTGCCTCACGACGCGTTGTTGCATGTCGCCGAGGCCATCGTGCGGCATCCCACCGCAGGTTACCTTTACACCGACGAGGACAAGATTGACGACAACGGCCGTCATTTCGATCCCCAGTTCAAAAGTGACTGGAGTCCCGAGATGGCGATCACCCACAACTACACTCACCATCTCACTGTCATTCGCCGCGACATAATCGAGAAGGCCGGCCGGCTGCGCCCCGAGTTCAACGGCGCACAAGACATCGATCTTTTTCTGCGCTGCTTCGAACTCATCGAAAACCGCGACGTGATTCACGTGCCGTTCATCGGCTATCATTGGCGAGCGCATGCCGAAAGCACCGCAACTCGCGGAGATCAGAAATCCTATCTCTTCGATGCTGCTCGTCATGGCATCGCCGAGGCGATCAGCCGCCGCGGACTGCGGGCCGAGCCCATTCTGCCGGACATCGCCAAACACAACGCGCTTTGCCTGCATCAACTGAAATGGGATCCCGCCATCCTGCGCGAGAATCCAGTAACCATCGTCATCCCGACCAAGAACCGACTCGACCTACTGAAGCCTTGCATTGAATCCATCGCACGAACCACGCCGCGAGAATCGGTCAAGGTTGTGATCGTGGATGACAATTCCGACGATGCAGAGACCCTTTCGTTTCTCGCCGCACAGCCCACTCGCACGGATATGCGCATCGAGGTCATTCATGCGCCGCCTTCCGCCGAGGGATTCAACTATTCGCGTTTGGTTAATATTGGCACCGCTCGTGCCGATACACCGCTCGTTCTTCATCTGAACAACGACGTCACGGCCCTTCAGCCCGGTTGGCTCGAAGACATGGTCGGCTGGCTCAGTATTCCGGGCGTCGGCATCGTCGGCGCCAAACTGATTTATCCTGACGGCACACTGAACCACGCCGGCATCTCCGTCAGTCACGAGGACGGGCTCGCACACGTTTTGTTCGAACGCGAGCCGCAGGATGATTTCGGCTATCTCTTCCTGCCGCACGCCGCGCGCAATGTCGTCGCCGTCACCGGCGCATGCTTGCTCACCCGCACCGCGCTTTATCGCGAATTAGGCGGCTTCGATGAAGAGAAGCTCCAAGTCGCCTACAACGATGTCGATTTCTGCCTTCGGGCTGCGGCAGCCGGGTATCGCTGCGTCTACACGCCACAAGCTGTGTTGCAGCACATCGGCTCAGCTACGCGTGGAACGAGTTATGCGGAACGGGAGCATCTCGAATACATCGCTCGTCACGGCACATTTAAAGATCCTTACCACAGCGAGACGCTTTCCTTCCCGCCACGGAATCTGCCGCTCAATCCGTATCACCGCCGCCATGCGGAAACATCGCGTCCCTTCCGCGCCGTGGTCGTCACGCAGAACCTGAAATTCGAAGGCGCACCGATTTTTGTTTTTGAACTGTCTCGCTATCTAATCTCCCAAGTGGGCGTGCAGATCACCGTCGCCTCCACTGAAGACGGCCCGTTGCGTTCACGCTTCGAAGAAGCCGGTATCAAGGTGGAAATCTGGGACGTCTCCGCGATTACGCGCGCCTCCACTCCGGAAGCATTTAAGGCGGCCATCGAAACTTTCGCCAAATCCCGTCAATGGGACGACGCCGAGCTTTTCATCTGCAATACGCTGCCCACTTTCTGGGCCGTTCATCTCGCGCAACACCTCGACAAGACCTCGGCCTTCTACATTCACGAAAGCCGGAGCGTGGCGAAATTCTTCGAGCCTTCGCTCCCTGTCCCGATGCTTCCCTTGGCCGAAGCTGCCTTGCAGCTCGCCACGCGCGTCATCTTTACGGCCAACTCCACGCGCGAAATTCACGAAGAACACAATCTCAACGACAATTTCCGCACGCTGCCCAGTTGGGTCGACTTCGATCGCATCGACGCCTTTTGCGCCGCCAGCGACCGCACCGCGCTTCGCCGCAAGCACGGCTTGGATCCCGACGCCGTGATCGTGGCCAACATCGGTTCCGCCTGCGAACGCAAGGGCCAGCACATCTACATCCGCGCGATCGATCTGCTGAACAAGGAACTGGCCGCCTTATATCCCGGCAAAAAGATCCAATGGATCATGGTCGGTGCGCGCGAGGGGTTATACATGGAGACGTTGCGCGAGGACATTCAATTGATGGACCTCGGGGATTTTGTCATCTTCGACGAGACTCCACACATCTATGATTTCTATCGATTGTCCGACATTCTCGTTTGCACGAGCTTCGAAGAATCGTTCCCGCGCGTGCTGCTCGAAGCCATGGTCTTCGGCAACCGCATCGTCAGCACTGATGTCAACGGCATCTCCGAAATGCTGACCAATACGGACGAAGCTTATCTCGTAGGCGCGGGCGATCAGCACAAACTGGCTGCCGCGCTGAAGCGTGCTCTCGCCGATCATTTCTCGGGCAATCAAAAGATGCTTTCCATGGCGCGCGCCCGTGCCGCCCGCCACTACCATCACGCCCGTGTGTTTCCGCAACATTTGCAAATGATCCGCGAAGCCTGGCTCGGCTGATGTCATGACTCCTCCCGATTGGAACGTCGCCATCGAAATCCATCCGCCCGACTGGCGCTGTCCCGTCGAGCCGTTCTGGGTGGCTGGTTGGGCGAAGTCCGAGTCCGGCTTAATCCAGCGCGACACGCGGGCGCGATTGGGAGATCGGATTTTTCTGGGACTTTGCGCACTGCCGCATCCCGGTGATTCATCTCCTCAACCTCCGGGCTCAGGTTTTTCATTCTATCTACATCCTGTCTCTGGCGCGACGGAACTACAGCTTGAGATCTGCGATCAATACGGACGCTGGACCACGGTGTTTCGACACGCTGTCACATCCGCTGCATCGATCGATCATGCTACATCCGCCGCGATCAATGCTGAACCCGACGGTGATTTGCTGATCGATTTGCTTCGGGCTAAAGGCGAGCGCCCGCGCGAATCATGGCAATCCCTCGCCGATGAGATCATCCTCGCTCGCCGCGCAGAGTTTATCGACATCATGCCGAGCGAACCCTTCAAGGGCGCGTTGGAGCAATTGGAAACACGTGTGGCGGTGCATTATGATCACGTGATCATCACCGGTTGGGTCGCTCACCGCACACAACCCATCGTTCGTCTGCTCGCTTTTATCGATTCCGCTCATCCCGTAGAGCTATTGCACGGACTTGATCGTCCTGATGCCGCGGAAATGTTCTCCGATTTCGTTAATGCGGATCGCTCGCGCTTTGCCGCGCATTTACGTCTACCCTCAGGATTACCGCGACCGTTATGCGTGCGTATTTTCGCAGAAACGTCGGACGGGCAACACACTCTCGTTTTTCTCAAGCGCATCCGTCCTGTCGTGGTCAGTGGCGCCGGACGCGATCTGCCGCAACCCTCTCGGTGGATGTTCTGGCAGGCAGCTCGCACGCTCAACAGCATGCTGTGGCACAAATCATGGAGCGATCCTGCCTGGCGTTCTTTCTTGGCCGACACTTGGACTGCTTGGCGCGCTATTGCACCGAGCGGGGAATTACCACGATCAACGCGCGACAATCCTCCCACGCAAATCACCCGCCCGTTGCGCCTGACCTTGGTCACGCATAATCTCAACTACGAGGGTGCGCCCCTGTTTTTGCTCGAGTTCGCCCGACACCTGCACGCACGCAGCGATTGCAAGGTAAGCTTGGTTTCGGCCGCCGACGGCCCATTGCGAGAGCGCTTCGCCGAAGTCGGCATTCCCGTTATAATCGCGGTGCCCGATGTCGATCTGGCGACCGCCACGGACGATGCCTTTGATCAAGCCTTGGCACGAATGAGCCACGATCCGATTTGGGCCGCTGCCGATCTAATTGTCACCAACACCTTGGTCGCCTTCTGGGCCGTGCCTCTCGCCCGTCGACTCGGCAAACGCAGTGTTTTCTACATTCACGAAAGCGCCGCCGCCCGACGTTTCTTCGCGCTTAATTTCTCCCCTGCTGCCATTGCACGCGTAGAGGCCGCCATCGCCAATGCGGACCGCGTAGTGTTTCCCGCGGCAGACGGCCAGCGCGCCCATGCCTACCTCGCTCGCAATGGCCAGTTCCGTGCAATCCCCGGTTGGGTGGATGTCGCACGCATCGAGAAATGGCGGCAGGCACATGATCGCGCTGCCTTGCGTGACACATTGGGAGTCTCTCCGCAGGCCGTCGTTTTCTCCCACATCGGCTCCATCCTCGCGCGCAAAGGCGTTCACGTTTACGTGGAAGCCATTCGTCGATTTATTTCGACGATCCCCGCAGGCAGCCCCGTGATTTTTCTCTTGGTCGGAGCCAAGGATGGCCCCGATCCCTATGCCGACGTGATCCGTCACGCTATCGCCGAAATCAAGCAGGCGGACATTCGTATCATTCCGCAATCAAGCGAGCCCTATCGCTGGTTTTACGCCACCGATGTGTTTGTCTGTGCGAGCTTGGAAGAAGTGTTTCCGCGCGTAGTGTTGGAGGCCGCGGTTTTTGGGCGCAGCATCGTTTCCACCAATGTAAACGGCATTCCTGAAATGCTCGACTCCAGCCAAGCATGGCTGGTGCCGCCCGACAATCCGCAGGCGCTGGCCCGTGCAATGAACGATGCGTATGCGGCCCATTGTCGCAGCGACGACGCCAAGGGAAAACGCGCCCGGCAACGCGTTGTCTCGTCTTTCGACAGCGCAATCATGCTGCCCCGTCACACCGATCTCGTTCTCAGTGTGGCCAACCTGCGTTGATATGCCCGAGACCTCGTTTAGTTACAGCCATATCGAGTCGCCAGCCGACGGCACAACGCTTCCGGCCGGGCGACATTTGCTCCACGGCTGGGTCTGGCCGAAGGCAGGCGGACATTTTACCGATGTGCGCGCCAAATGCGGCGGACAAATTTTCCCAGGCGTGCACGGTCTTCCTCGAGCGGATCTCGCCGCTCACTTCGGAACGGGCAAACCGGTCGCTTTGGCGGAGTTTTATATCGAGGTGGAGCTTTTAACCGAAGGGCCGTTAACCGTCATCCTAGAGGTGCTCGAAATCGAAGGACGCTGGCGTGCGTTTCAACACATCACTGTTTCTATTCAACCGTCATCAGCAACGGGTGCTATTCCGACCGGCGAAGCTTTGCGGTGGATCGATCACGGCCACGGACTCCGCCTCTTGTTACGCGAGTTAGGACGTCATCCGGATCTTTCGATTGAAGCCGTGTCGCAGCAACTAGCGGCCGAACTTCCAGCAAGCCGCATTCTTCGGCATCCGCCGGTTCCATTTATCGGATACGTCGATGAGCCCGCCTCGGTGTGTTGTAGCCGCTTCGGACGCATTCCCGCGTTCGGCCATCTATTTCATCCCGAGCAGAAAATCCGTCGGTTGTTTGGCACTACCGATCTACAAGCGTGGCAACCAATCGAATTGGGCCGTCCTTCCCCGGGGCCGGCCGCCTTTTATCCGCAACACCGCAATGCCCGGGACTGCGGTTTCGTTGGACTAGTGGATGTCCCATCACAATTGCCCAATCCGGTCAGCCTACGCCTCTATGCCGAATTGGAAGACGG
>JGI12383J13903_1001234_pt1 | contig 12614 bp, 12 predicted proteins | sample Passage237B_FD_13903 | JGI IMG/M metagenome (IMG submission 13903)
CCCGCCGCAACCGCTTTTAGCACATCCTCCGTAGAAGGCCTCCTTGGTGCGTAAAGATCGTTTGCAAGTTGAGACGCCAAGTTTGCTTGGTTGGTGATAAAGGCACTGGTCACAACGTTGGTCGCAACTTGGGTAGCGGACGAAACATCAGCACCGCGCTCTGCCGCAGCCTCAACCACCGCCGCTGTAAGCATAGCTGCCCTTGCTCCAGCAGCCTCAGGTTTGATAAGCGTTCCCATGCCGGGAATTCCACCATCCAGTTTAGCCATGATCCTATTCATGGCAGTCGTGAGCGACTGGACGTCGTTGACGTCAACATCATTGGAATCAAGCAGGAGGGCTTTTAGAACTGCTTTACCCTCTTCACTGCCTGAGCGAAGGGTATCCATTTGCTCAGCACTCAAACCGAGCAAACGTCCCTCCAAGGTGTTGGCCATGGCTTCTCCTCCGGGTGGATAGATCGGGAGCCTCCTGGTTAAGGGATCAGGTTGAGCCCAGGCGACCGAGCTCAAAAGGCCCATGATTAAGAGAGGGAGAAACCGATTCTGAAGAGAACGCATGCGACGTGAGATAAGGGATTAGGTGTTGCAACAGTGCAGGTTGGCCGTGCCAGTCATGTCTCCCTCGAAGACATGACTGGCACAAGAGAGGCTACTAACATTGTGCCGCGTCAAAATATTAACACCAGCCTATTTCAATCGGATAATAGTTTCCGGCTAAAAACTATCAGGGCTGCGCTAAATGTGCTGCGTGAATCCGGCAACATCAGGCAGCCGATCAAGAAAGTGCGCACCAACCAAAAGGCGCGGAGAAAATCCGCGCCTTTTGAAATGAAGATACCTTCGCGTCAGCGACGACGGCGCTTGAGGGCGAGCTGCGTGCCGGCGTAGCGAACCAGATTGGCCAGGTGCTCGGCTTGCTGCGGGTCGAGGTGTTTGGATTCTTCCAACTCCTGCTGCGCGCGTTTCATCGCTTCTTCAACGGCGTTTTCGTCGATCTTATCTTCGGAGCAAGCGTGCTCGGCGAGAACCGAGACCTTGTCACCGGAGATCTGGGCAAAGCCACCGCCCACCGCGAGGTGTTGGAGGCCGTTGCCCTTGGCGACGACGAGTTCACCGTGGTCAACTTGGGTGAGCAGCGGGATGTGGCCGGGGAGCACGCCGATCTCGCCCTCGACCGTCGGGATGACAACGGAGTCCACCGTGTCCGAATAGACGCGGGCCTCGGGCGTGACGATTTCCAGGGTGAGAGGCATGGTTGGAATTATTTCTTCGCGGAGGCGGCGAGCACTTCGTCGATGGATCCCTTCATGTAGAAGTCACCTTCGGCAACGTTGTCGAGTTCGCCGTCGAGGATCATCTTGAAACCGCGGACGGTGTCCTTGACCGAAACGTATTTGCCGGGCGAACCGGTGAACACTTCGGCGACGTGGAACGGCTGCGAGAAGAAGCGCTCGATCTTGCGGGCGCGGTAAACGGTGAGCTTGTCCTCGGGGGAAAGTTCATCGAGACCGAGAATCGCGATGATGTCCTGCAGGTCCTTGTAACGCTGAAGCACGCGCTGGCACTCGCGAGCGACTTGATAGTGCTCTTGGCCGACGATGGAGGGCTCGAGAGCCTTCGACACCGAAGCGAGCGGATCCACGGCCGGGTAAATACCCTTTTCCGCGATGGAGCGCTCGAGCACGATGGTGGAGTCCAAGTGCGCGAAGGTGTTGGCCGGAGCCGGGTCGGTAAGGTCGTCCGCGGGCACATAAACGGCTTGGAAGGAGGTGATGGAACCCTTCTTCGTCGAGGTGATGCGCTCTTGGAGCTGACCCATTTCGTTGGCCAGCGTGGGCTGGTAACCCACGGCGGAGGGCGAACGACCGAGCAGCGCGGACACTTCGGAACCGGCCTGCGAGAAACGGAAGATGTTGTCGACGAACAGGAGCACGTCCTGGTTCTTTTCGTCGCGGAAGTATTCCGTCATCGCGAGGGCCGAGAGGGCCACGCGCATACGGGCGCCCGGCGGCTCGTTCATCTGACCGTAAACCAGCGCCACCTTGGAGTTGGCGAGATTCTTTTGGTCGATAACGCCGGCTTCGGACATTTCGTGGTAAAGGTCATTACCTTCGCGGGAACGCTCACCCACGCCGGCGAACACGGAGTAACCACCGTGCGCCTTGGCGATGTTGTTAATGAGCTCCATGATGACGACGGTCTTGCCGACGCCCGCACCACCGAACGCACCAACCTTGCCGCCCTTGGTGAAGGGAGCGATGAGGTCGATAACCTTGATGCCGGTTTCGAGAATCTGAGCGTTGGTGTCCTGATCGGCGAGCGAAGGAGCCGGACGGTGAATCGGATACTTCTTCTGGTAAGGAACCGGACCGCGACCGTCCACCGGAGCACCGGTCACGTCGAAGATGCGGCCGAGCACGCCTTCGCCGACGGGAACCGAGATCGGAGCGCCTGTATCCTCAACGTCCATACCGCGCACGAGGCCTTCGGAAGAAGACATGGCGATGGCGCGGGCGACACCGGCACCGAGATGCTGCTGAACCTCGAGGGTGAGCGTTTCCTTTTTGCCGGAAACTTCGAACTCGACGGTGAGCGCCTGGTAGATGGGCGGGATGGTGTTTTCCGCGAACTGGACGTCAACGACGGGGCCGATGACTTGGACGATTTTGCCGGTGTTGCTCATGACTTGAAGGGCGGTCGGTTGGGATGGGTTTTAAAATCAGGCGGTGAATTGCGCGGCGGCGATCTCGAGAATTTCCTGCGTGATCGCGGCCTGACGGGCCTTGTTGTATTCGAGAGTGAGGTCGCCGAGGAGATTGGTGGCGTTGTCCTTGGCGGTCTTCATCGCGACCATGCGGGCGCTGAATTCGGAGGCCTTGGCGGACAGCACGAGTTGGTGAATCATGCGATTGACGTAGAATGGCAGCAACGCTTCGAGCACTTGCGCGGCGTTGGGCTCAAACAACATCTGGCGGTCGTCGGTGGCGGAACCGGTGGTGCCGGCCTCGGCGCGAAGATTTTCCACGAACTCACGCACGTTGGTGAGCGGAAGCACGGGGCGAACCGTGGCCGTCTGCACGAGAGTGTTTTTGAAGCGCGGGTAAATGACCTCGATGGTGTCGATGACACCTTCGAGATACTGCTTCGTCATGAACTCGATGGCGACCTTCACGTCGTTGAAGCTAGCGCGATCGTCGACTTGGAACTCGGCGACGAGGTCGCGCTTCGTGCGGGCGAGGAACTGAGCGCCCTTGCGGCCGATGGCCACAAACTTGGCGGCGTCCTTAACCTCGGTGACGAGTTTGAAGAGGTTGGCATTGAGCGCACCGCAAAGACCGATGTTGGTCGTGACGAGCAGAATGCCGCGGGTCTTCACCTCGCGTTGTTCGAGGAAGGGATGCTGCGTCGCGTCAACTCGTGAGGCGAGCGCCGCAAGCATGTCGGCCATCAACTGGGCGTAGGGCCGGCCAGCGAGCGTCGCTTGTTGGGCGCGCTTCATCTTCGACGCGGCCACGAGCTCCATCGCCTTGGTGATTTGGCGAGTGTTCTTGACCGACTTGATGCGGCGGCGGATGTCGCGGGTCGAGGGCATGCGGTGTCGTCAGCGGTGCGGGTTTAAACGGCGCGGCTTACTTGGAGCTGTAAGTGGACTTCCACTCCTGCACAGCGGCCTTGAGCTTGGCTTCGATGTCGTCGTCGAGCTTGGCCTTGGTGCGAATCTCGGTGAGGAGTGCGTCCTTGCGGGTGGTGAAGAAGTCTTTGAGCGAGGCGGCGGCAGCCACGACCTTGTCGACGGAAATGTCGTTGAAGGTGTTTTGCTGCATGGCGAAGAGCACCGCGACTTGAAGCTCGATCGGTAGCGGGCTGAAGGCGGGCTGCTTGAAGAGTTCAACGATGCGGGAACCGCGATCGAGCTGGCCCTTGGTCTTGGCGTCGAGGTCGGAACCGAACTGCGCGAAGGCCGCGAGTTCGCGGAACTGGGCGAGCTCACCCTTGAGTTTGCCGCCGACTTGCTTGGTCGCCTTGATCTGCGCAGCGGAACCGACGCGCGAAACGGAGAGACCCACGGACACCGCGGGGCGGATGCCTTGGTTGAAGAGGTCCGTTTCCAAGAAGATCTGGCCGTCGGTGATCGAAATCACGTTGGTCGGAATGTAGGCCGACACGTCGCCCGCTTGCGTTTCAATGATCGGCAGCGCGGTGAGCGAGCCCTTGCCATCGAGACGAGCGGAGCGCTCGAGGAGGCGGGAGTGGAGATAGAACACGTCGCCCGGATAAGCTTCGCGACCGGAGGGGCGCTTCAGAATGAGCGAGATCTGGCGGTAAGCGACAGCGTGCTTGGAGAGGTCATCATAAACGATGAGCGCATCCATGCCGTTTTCCATGAACCACTCGCCCATCGCCGCACCGGAGAACGGCGCGAGGAATTGGTTGGCGGTGTTGTCGGCGGCGGGAGCCGTGACGATGATGGTGTATTCGAGCGCGCCGGCGGCTTCGAGGGCCGAGATGGTGCGGACGATGTTGGAATTCTTCTGACCAACCGCGACGTAGATCGAATAAACCGGGCGGAACTTCGGATCGCCGGAAGCGAGGCCGACCTTGTTCATCTTCGCCTGGTTGATGATGGTGTCGATTGCGATGGTGGTCTTGCCGGTGCCGCGGTCACCGATGATGAGCTCGCGCTGACCGCGACCGATCGGAATCATCGAGTCGATGGCCATGATGCCGGTGAAGAGCGGTTGATCAACCGACTTACGGGCGATGATGCCAGGAGCGATCTTTTCAACCGGATAGCGTTCCTTGGTTTCGATCGGGCCCTTGCCGTCCACGGGATTGCCGAGGGCGTCAACCGCGCGGCCGAGCAGCGACTTGCCGACGGGCACGGAGAGGAGCTTGCCGGTGGTGTAAACTTCGTCGCCTTCCTTCAGTTGGGAAACGTCACCGAGAACGACGCAGCCGACTTCATCTTGCTCAAGGTTGAGTGCGATACCGATGGCGCCGCCGGGGAACTGCACCATTTCGTTATACATCACGTCGGACAGGCCGTCGATTTTGGCGACGCCGTCGGCCACGGTGCGAATGGTGCCGGTGTTCTTCTTGACCGCCTTGTTGGAAAGCTTGGCGATCTGTTGTTCGATTTGTTCGAGGACGGTGCTCATGGGCGCTGCGGAACGGGTTGGGATTTTATTAAAAGGGATTAGGCAGAGAGTTGCTCAAGCTGGCCGGCGATGGAGGCTTCGTAAATGTCATCACCGATGCGAAGGCGGAGNCCGGCGATCAGTTCGGCGTTGTGCACGGACTTCGTGGTGACCTGACGCTTGTATTTCTGGGCAAGCGCGCCTTCGAGGCTGCGCAGAATGCCGTCGGTAATCGGACCGGCGTGCTCGACGACGACTTCAGTCTTGGCGAGCTCACGGGCGATGAGGCGTTGATAAGCGCGAAGAACCGCCAACGGATTCGCCGGCGGATGCTTTTCGAGATAGGCGAGAACGCCCTCAACCTGCGCAGCGGACACGGTGCCGTTGACGAGGCTCAGGTTGAAGAGCTGGCGGGCGAGTTGCTGCGCGGCTTTGTTTTGGGCGGCCATTTTCGAAGTTCGCGGCGTTTAGACGACGGTGAGTTCCTGCGCGGCCGTTTCGTTGTAGGCGGCGCGATCGGCGTCGGAGAGTTTCTTGGCGAGGACGCGCTCGGTCGTGGCGATGACGAGGCGGGCGATTTCTTCGCGGGCTTCGGCAAGGGTCTTGCGGCGCTCGAGCTCGATGGCTTGCTGCGCTTTGGTGATCAAGTCGTTCGCACGAGCGGTGGCCGCAGCGATCTCGCGATCGGCGAGTTCCTTGGCGGCCTTGCGAGCTTCGTCGATGATTTTGCCGGCGTTGATCTGGGCTTCTTTAATGCGAGCCTCGGCTTCTTTCTGCGCCTCGGCGAGTTTGGCGGCGGTGGCTTCGGCGTTTTTGAGGCCGTCCGCAATTTTGGAGTTACGCTCATCCATGACGGCGAGCGTGGGCTTGATCGCAAAGCGATAGAGGACGAACGCCAAGATCGCAAAGCTCACAAACTGCATCAGCACGTAGGACGGCTGGATGCCGAAGTCATTGAAAATCTTCAATACGCCGGAGGATTCGGCAGCGTGGGCGGCTTCAGTGTGAGTGGCCGCAACGGAGGCAAGTTGGAGGAGCATAACGGGCTGGGCGGTCGTTGGAAAAATGAAGGGCGGACGCGTCGGTTAAGCGGCGCGTCCGCCGATAAGTAACTTATTTGTTGGCGAGCACGAAGATCGCGAGAATGCCGAGGCCTTCGGCAAACGCGGCGGTCACAAGCGCGAGCGGGAGAATCTTACCCGAAGCGCCGGGGTTACGCCCAACAGCTTCAACGGCGCGGAAGCCGATGAGGCCTACGCCAAGAGCGGCGCCGAGAACGGCGATACCGGTGGCGAGGTGGGAAATATTGCCGGAGATTTCAGCGAGGTGCAGCATGATATGTTATAGGTTGGTTGTGATGGATTGGTTGTTCGTTCTTTTTCCCGTGCACGTGTTAGTGAGACATGCTCCCGGGAAAAAAAGTGATTAATGCCCGGGGGCGGACTTACGCCCAACAGCTTCAACGGCGCGGAAGCCGATGAGGCCTACGCCAAGAGCGGCGCCGAGAACGGCGATACCGGTGGCGAGGTGGGAAATGTTGCCGGAGATTTCAGCGAGGTGCAGCATGATATGTTATAGGTTGGTTGTGATGGATTGGTTGTTCGTTCTTTTTCCCGTGCACGTGTTAGGATACATGCTCCCGGGAAAAAAAGTGATTAATGCCCGTGGGCGGATTCCTTGTCTTCTGCGTGGTGATGATCGTCGCCGTGGTTGCACATCAACCCGATATAAACGGCGGAAAGCAGAGTGAAGACAAAAGCCTGCACAAAGCCCACAATGATTTCGAGGAAGTAGAAAACAAAAACGAAGCCCGTTTCGTGCAACAGGGTTTCACCGCCGTAGACGTTACCGAAAAGGCGGGCCGTCAAAGTGGCCGGACGAATAAGAATCGAAACGATTTCGATCACACCGACCATTAGGAAGATCACCGAAAGAAAGGCATACATCGGTCCGGGCAGGCTGCCCTTCTCCGCCTTGTTACCAAACAGGTCGTGCCAGATAACCGCCGGGCCGGCGTATTTGAAAATGATGATAAGCCAGGCGCCAAAAGACACGAGAGCCAGTGCCAGAGTGCCATTGGCGTCGGAAGTCGGCGGGCGCAGCAAGGGAACAAAGTGACCTCCCGCATCTTCCCAACCCACGGTGCCCACAAAGGGAAGCAGGCCCGACCAATTATGCAGCAGAATGAAAAGGAAGAGACAGACCAGCACGGGAAACGCGGCCGGCATGGCTTTTTTGCCCACGATCGGTTCGAATATTTCCTTCAAAGATTCGAGCATCGATTCGAACACCGCCTGCCCGCGCGTCGGCACCAAGGACGGGCGCCCCACCAACCAGCGGATGAAGATGACGAAGATCAGCGTGAACAACAAACCGGTGACAACCGCGTTGGAAACCGGCAGACCAAACAGGTGATGTTGCAGCGACGGCGCAGTCGGCCCGGCCCCAAATACGCTCATGCCCGTGCTCAAAAACAGGGAGGAAATAGCAAACTTTCGAACGCGTGGCATGGTGTGATGTGAAACGTAAGTATGATTTGGAAAGGAAACTCGTAGGCAAACGCCATGAGATGCGTCAACCTTGGATAAAGAGATATTTATCGTGCCGAAAATAAATTAGGGCCGGCGTGCACGTTCTCTCCGCTGCTTATAGCGGGCTTTGCAACGCTGCGACGCAGGACTGATAGCTGGGCGCGCGGTTTTGAAAGACGGTCGCCTGCTCAAAGGGCCAAGGCTCATCCACGCAGCGCCAATTCGGATGCTCCTGCAGCAAATCGGCAACTTCAGCGAAATACGGCTCGTGGTCAGTGCGGAAGTAAAGCCGGGCATCGGGAGTGCACCGCCGGGCAAGATCGGCCAGGAAATCCGCCTGTAAAAGCCGGTTTTTGTGATGGCGCCGCTTCGGCCAAGGATCCGGAAACAGCACAAAAACACGCTGTAATTGTAGGCTAGCAGGCAGATTTTCGACCAACAGGCGCGCTTCGGCGCGGAGAAATACGACATTAGTCAGTCCGGCGCGGTCGGTCTTTTTCTGAGCACGCTCCAATCGCTCTAGAATAATATCTACCGCCAGACAGCGCTCATCTCGGTGCGCCGCCGCGTAAGCCGCCATGAAATGACCGTGCCCACAGCCGATTTCGAGAGTGATAGGGCCAGCCCAATCCGAGGTTTTGGCGGCGAGTTGCTCGCGCAACTCGGTCGCACGAGCGGCAATGATGGATTGGGCTTCTTCGATCGGCATGTCAGCGGAAGAGCGAGTCGAGCCGCGTCTTCGCTCTAACTCAAGCGCACGCTGCGTTTAGCGCCGCATTAGAACCTCCTCGCCGCAAACGATTAAGCAGAGCGCACTCCCCTGCCCGGCTGGCTCTCGGCCCAGACCTACCCACTCCGCCTTTTAACTACACGAGGCAATTTCTATCGCTCGGGTCCTCGCTCATAAATACTATTCATTATAGTGACTATAAACGACTTACAATTAATCATTAGCCTCATGAGGCTCCAATATGCACGCAGCTCAATGCCACGAGACCCACTGCCGTTTCACAAATGTTAGCAGCGTAAAATCACCCTACTCTGCGGACGCTCCATTCACATCTCGCGGCGCTTTTTTAGAAGCCGCCAATTGAATCATGAGCACACTTATATCAGAAGGGTTCACACCACTGATTCGTCCAGCCTGCCCCAAGGTCATGGGGCGTAGATCAGCCAATTTTTGCGCGCTTTCTTTGCGCAGGCCGCGAATCGCCAAGAAATCGAAGTCGCTGGGAATCTTGATCGCCTCGACGTCCGCCAAACGCGCAATCTGACGCTGCTCCCGTTCCAAATACCCTTGATAGCGAACGCGATACAGAACTTCTTCTCGAATTTCGGGGCCGATGTCCCTAAATTCCTCCGGCAACGCATCTTGCGAAATATCTCGCCGAATCAGTTCACCCCAAGTCTTGCCTTCCGAGCGGTGCGTTTCGAGCCAAGTCTGCCAGTGTTGAATAGAGGCAAGCTTGGCCTCGATTCTCTTCATCCGGCTCTCGGATAATAAGTTGTGCTCTTTGGCGTGATGGATCAACCTGGCCTCCGCACTGCCGTGGTTAAACAGCAAACGATGCTCTGCCCGCGAGGTAAACATACGGTAGGGTTCGTTGGTGCCCTTGGTGACAAGATCATCGATCAGCACACCGATATACCCCTCGTGACGCTTGATGATCAGCGGTGGGCCTCCCCTCACCTTTTGCGCCGCATTTACGCCTGCCACCAATCCTTGGCACGCGGCCTCCTCGTAACCCGACGTGCCGTTGATCTGTCCGGCAAAAAACAGATTCTCGACCTTCTTGGATTCCAGCGTCGCATACAACTGCGTCGGCGGCGCAAAGTCGTATTCCACTGCGTAAGCCGGCCGCAGCAAATGCGCGTGCTCCATCCCTGGCACGCTGCGCACCATGGCTAATTGCACATCAAACGGCAGACTCGTGGAGAGTCCGTTGACGTAATACTCATTCGTGGAGCGCCCTTCCGGCTCTAAAAACAAGAGATGCCGCGGCTTATCAGTGAACCGCACAAACTTGTCCTCGATACTCGGGCAATACCGCGGTCCCACGCCTTCGATTTCGCCGCCGTATAGCGCCGACCGCTGGAGATTCTCGCGCACCAATCGGGCCGTTTCCTCAGTGGTATGCGTCATCCAGCACGAAACCTGATCAGAGCCGGGCTTCCAACCAAGCCGCGTTTCGCCGGTTTGTTCCACGTGGAACATTTCTTCCGAATCACGCGTATCGTGAAACGCAAACAGCGTAGGATTCGCGTCTCCGCGCTGTTCCTGCATTTTGGAGAAATCCAAACTGCGACCGAGCAGCCGTGGCGGCGTCCCGGTCTTCAGGCGCTGTAATTCGATTCCGGCCTCCAAAAAGCTGCTCGATAATGTTTTGGCGGTAAAATCACCCAACCGACCGCCTTCATTTTTATTTTGGCCGATATGCATCAGGCCGCGCAAAAACGTTCCGGTCGTCACCACGACAGTCTGCGCCTGAAACTCGATATCCAGATTAGTCTTAACACCAACCACGCGGCCATCCTTGAAGATCAATCCCGTGACCAACGCTTGGAAAACCTCCAGATTCGGTTGCAATTCCAAGGTATGCTTCAGCCGGTGCTGATAAGCCTTCTTGTCACATTGCGCACGCGGCGAGCGCACGGCCGGACCTTTAGACTCGTTAAGTAAACGAAACTGAATCCCGGTGAGATCCGTGTTGATCGCCATTTCGCCGCCCAACGCGTCGATTTCGCGCACAATCTGACCCTTGGCCTGACCACCAATCGCGGGGTTGCAGCTCATCTGCGCGATCGTGTCGATATTGCCGGTCAGGAGCAGGGTAGAGGCCCCGATGCGCGCAGCGGCGAGAGACGCCTCAACGCCGGCATGTCCCGCACCGCAGACAATAACATCATAGGGCTTTTGGTTATAAATCATGGCAAATCACTTTCCGATACAGAAGGAGGCAAACAGCTGATCGAGCATCCGCTCGTTATCGACTTTGCCAGCGATATCGCCAAAGGCCTCCAGCACATCGCGCAAATCGCTAGCCGCTAACTCAATGGGCTCCAATTGTTTAAGTTTTACAGCGGCCGCATCCAGTCCTTGCTTGGCGCGCGTCAGCGCGTCTGCATGACGAGCGTTAATGGCGATGATTTCGTCACCAAGTTCCACGTGGAACGCCTTGGCTCGTTGGGTGAGGGCGCTTTGGAGCTGATCCAATCCCGCGCCCGTAAGCGCCGAAATTTCGACCAATTCAAAGCCCGCCCAGCGCGATTCTAACGCAGCGACTTCTGGTAAATCGCATTTATTGCGAACCAGCAGAGTTCGGCTGACCGAAAGTGACTCGGCGACTTCGGCCGGTAAAACCGGAGTAGGGCGGGTCCGATCCAGCACAAACATGATCAAATCCGCCTCGGCCATGATCTCCAAGGTCTTGGCAATTCCTTGACGCTCCAATTCTTCCGGAGCCGGATTAAGTCCAGCCGTGTCAATCAGTCTCAAACAGTAACCGTCGAGCAGGATGCGCTCTTCCAAATAATCGCGTGTCGTTCCGGCACGTTCACTCACTAATGCGCGCTCTCGGCCCAGCATTCGGTTCAGCAGCGAGCTCTTGCCGGCGTTGGGTTGGCCCAAAATCGCCACCTTGATACCTTCGCGCAGAATATTACCGTAGTGATTAGTGGATAATAGTTTAGAAACAAACGCCTGTAGTGCTTCGATATCGGCAATGACTCGGTTCTGATCTTCCGGCGGCAAATCTTCTTCAGGAAAGTCCACATACGCTTCAATTCGCGCCAAAACGCCCAGCAACGCATCAATCAGCTTTGTCATGTGGCGGCCCAGTGCACCGCGAAGTTGTTGATTTGCCGCGGCCAAAGCCTTTTCGCCGCGCGCATGAATCAAATCCATCACGGCCTCGGCTTGGCTTAAATCGAGCTGACCATTGAGAAACGCTCGTTGGGTAAATTCGCCGGGCTCTGCTTGTCGGCATCCGCGCGCGATCAAATCCTCTAAAATTCGCTGCGCGATGTAGGGATTTCCGTGGCAGCTGATTTCCAAGGTGTCTTCGCCGGTATAAGAGGCCGGGCCGCGGAAAAACGTGCACAGAACATCATCCACCAGGGTGCCGTCGCGATCGCGATAATCAGCCCGGCGCGCAGTGCGAATCGGCGGTTCCTCGCCGATGATGGCGCGAGCGAGACCGACCGTATCTTTTCCGCTGATACGCAGCAGGGCGATCGCCGCCGTTCCTACGGGGGTCGCCAGAGCGGCAATGGTGTCCTGCGGTGATGCCATGGCACGCAGGCAACCCGGCGCGCCGGCAAACGCAAAAAAAATCAGTGGCCGTTGACCGACATGCCCCGGACCCGCACCCCGTCCCGCAGGGTGTCGCCCGGATAAACCACCACACGATCGCCTTCCGCGATTCCGCTAGTGACTTCAGCCTCCAAACCGTTGCCAGGACCGACAGATACAGGCCGAAGGCGAGCGCGGCCGCCTTCAACCACATAAGTCAGCCATTCATGGCCGCGTTGAAACAGCGCGCCAGCCGGCACTTTTAAAACAGATTCGCCCGACCATACGACGATGTCGGCCTCCACGCGGTAAGAATCGCCAAGCGCACTGCGCTCTTCAGGTGGAGCAAGAAAGTCCACCATCACATAAACGCGTTGTTCTTCCACGCCCAACGCCGAGATTTTGGTAAACGCCGCCGGCTCGACCACGCGCACCATGCCGCGCAACGGTTGATCGCCGCCCCATTTGTGCAGCGTGACCTCGGCTCCCGGTTTGATCACCACGGCATCGCGCGACAGCACTTCGATACGCGCCTCAATGTCGAAAGTGTCGCCCACTTCGAGCAAAGGAAATCCTGCCGATACCACACGTTCGCTTTCCTGAAACACTTTTAAAATTTTCCCGCTGATCGGTGCGGTAATAACAAGCGGTT
>JGI12383J13903_1001237_pt1 | contig 12535 bp, 13 predicted proteins | sample Passage237B_FD_13903 | JGI IMG/M metagenome (IMG submission 13903)
TGACCACCGCCCATATCCAATATAAAAGACCGCTGGGCTGGGGCGATCGCATGACGGTGCGCTGCTGGATCGATCACTTTACGGAGACCGGCTGCCGCGTGGCGTTCGAGATTGAGAAGATCCCTACAGGCAAGCGCATATGCGACGGCTGGTGTGATTACGTGCTTGTCACACTGGCAACCGGTCGCGCCACACCCCTGCCCGAAGACATCAAGGTCAAGTATTCCATTTGAGGGTGTTAGAAGGGCTTTCGTGAATTATCTTGAGTCTTATGACAGCATGTGCCTTCTTAAGGGCCTCGATAGAGAAAACGTTAGATGACAGGATCTGGTGAGTCGTTAGCAGGGCAAGTGCTCTAGTGTGATGATTTCGAAACCCAAGGTGGGAACGGAACTGGCAGAGACGGAGGATCTACGAATCATCAGATGAGCAACTCCAAACTGTATGTTGGCAACCTGCCGTTCAAAGCGAACGAAGACGACTTGCGCGCGCACTTTAGCCAATACGGCAGCGTGACCGACGTTTATGTCGCGATGGACCGCATGACTGGCCGCCCGCGCGGCTTCGCATTCGTAACTATGGCTACGGCCGAAGAGGCCAAAGTGGCCGCTGAAAAGATCAATGGCAGCGATTTCGAAGGCCGTCAGTTGACGGTCAATGAAGCCCGTCCGAAGGAAGACCGTCCTGCTGGCGGTGGCTTCGGTGGCGGCGAGCGTCGTGGCTTTGGCGGCGGCGGTGAACGCCGCGGCTTTGGCGGCGGTGGCCGTGGTGGTTTCGGTGGCGGTCGTGACCGCGACCGTGGCGACCGCGATCGCTACTAAGCCTCAAACCTGTCACAGACAAGTTTCACAGGACGGAGCCCTGTATGGGCTCCGTCCTTTTTTATCTAAACATTCCCCGCCAAGGCGGGTGGGACGGATACGTTTATCCGTTCAATTGGGCGCGCGGGTCGCGCGCCTGTCCGGCACAGCCGGCTTTTCACGGCCCGTCTCCCTTACATGTCCTTTAAGTCTCTGAATCTTTCGGAACCCATTCTGCGTGGCGTTCAAGCTGCCGGTTATTCCGATCCCACGCCTATTCAATTGCGTGCCATTCCCCTCGTTTTGGGCGGTGGCGATGTCATCGGTTCCGCCCAGACGGGCACCGGCAAAACCGCAGCGTTTGCGCTGCCCATTCTTTCGCGCCTCGGCAGTCACGGCAAAGCTCGTGTGCTCGTGCTCGAACCCACTCGTGAGCTGGCCGCGCAGGTGGAAACCTCGTTTCGCGATTTTGCGCGTTTCACTGATCTCCGCACCGTCGCCATTTTCGGCGGCGTCGGCTACGGCAACCAACGCAGTGAACTGCGCCGTGGCGTCGACATCATCGTCGCTACGCCCGGCCGCTTGATGGATTACCTCAAGGAAGGCACGTTGAATCTGAAAGATCTCGATGTGCTCGTGCTTGATGAAGTGGATCACATGCTCGACATGGGCTTCTTGCCCGTCGTGCGTGACATCATTGGTCGCTGTCCGCGCGAACGTCAGACGCTGTTGTTCTCGGCTACCGTGCCGCCGGAGATTCAAGCCATCGCTTCCTTTGCGTTGCGCAACCCCACACGCGTCGAAGTGGGCGTGAATCGCTCGGTCAACGAGTCTGTGAAGCACGCGATCTATCCGGTCGGCTTCGCGCAAAAATTCGATCTCTTGCTCGCGCTGCTTGAACGCACCGATTTCGACAGCGTTTTGGTATTTTCCCGCACCAANCACGGTGCCGACAAGATTGCGCGCCGCCTCAAGGCCGCCAATCACTCCGTCGCGGTGCTNCANGCGAATCGCTCGCAGAATCAGCGCATCGAGGCCTTGGCCGGTTTCAAATCCGGCAAATACGAGGTCATGGTCGCAACCGATATCGCCGCGCGCGGCATCGACGTTGCAGGTGTTTCTCACGTCATTAATTACGACGTGCCGGAAAAGCCCGAAGACTATGTGCACCGCATCGGCCGCACCGGTCGTGCGCAGGCAGTGGGTGACGCGTTCACCTTGGTCACGCCTGAGAACGAAAAAGACGTTCGCGACATCGAGCGCTTCATCGGCGCGAAGATTCCGCAACTGAAGCTCGAAGGTTTTGAATATGGCGCCTACGAACCGCGTCCGGAGCGTCCTCCGGAACAGCGCGAGAGTCGCAGAAGCGCTCATGCCCATGGCGACTACGCGCAAAAGCGCGGTGGCTTCCGAGGCTTTAGCAATCGTCGCAGTCGAGGCCGATAATACGTTTACGTGGTGGGGACAATGTCCCCGCTTACGAAAGGCTGAATCTTGCAGGCGGGATCGAAAGATCCCGCCTTATTGTTTTTCGGACGCGCGGGTGATTTGCACCGCCCAGCCGCTGCCTGAACTGATGCCGTGCGTCGCGGCGAAGTCGCCCATGTTGAGCGCGAAGGCGACGTTGAGCAGACTGTTCAAGTAAAGCAGCGGTTCGCCTTCCGGCACATCGCCGAAGGTGCGCGCGTAGGGCATCGTTCCGCGCCAGACTTCGCTGCCGTCGTGAGTAATCACGATAAGAAAGCGGTCGCCAAATTCAGGTTTGGGCGCGAGGGCGGAAAACAGCGCCGATGGAATATTGGTCCACACGTTGCCGTAGCGAAAATCGAGCACCGGCACCGAGCCGCGCACGACGGACGCATCGCCTGACGCTTTTTCGTAGCGCAGAATGACGACTTCCGGAGGCAATGCCGGCCCGACTTCTTCAAATGTGATTTTGCCCGAGGCCAGTCGCGCACCGGTGAAGGCGTAAACATCGCGGCCGTGAAACGTGTAGCTGCGAGCGGAGTCTTCGCGCCGGTTGCGCGTTTCGTCGATCTCGCGGATCTCGTCGATACCGAGTTCGTCGGCGACCAAGGTGAGCGTGCCGTTGTCCGGCGTGACAAAGTAGTGCCCCGATTTGGTTTTGAGCACGACGGATTTGCGTTCGGTGCCGACGCCGGGATCAATCACGGAGACGAAAACCGTGCCTTGCGGCCAGTAGGGCGCGGTTTGCTTCAACCGATACGCCGCCTCCCAAATGTCGTAAGGCGTGTTCTCATGACTGAGGTCGAAAAGCCGCAGGTCGGGATCAACGCCCATCGAGATGCCCTTCATCTCGGCGACGGCGCCGTCCTTCGTGCCGAAATCGGTCTGGATAACCAGCGCATGACGCGCGTTAGCGTCGGTAAGCAAAAGCAAGAGGACGAACAGAAACGGGGTGAGTCGGCGCATGTTGAAACTCTGGATACGATTCGCACGAATGCCAATCTTACGCGTGGTGAGACTTTAGGATTTTCTTCGCGCGGGTTCGTCCATTCCGTGTCTGCCGTGGGCAGTTCTCCCGTTTCCCAATCCGCCATCGAAAAGCATCTGCGCGTGTTGAGCGCCTGTGATCGCTGTCCGCGAATGCACAAACCTGTCGTCGTCGGGCGCGCCGTTGCCAGCCGCGTGTTACTCGTGGGGCAGGCGCCGGGTGACAAGGAGCCCAAGATGGGCCGGCCCTTTGCATGGACGGCAGGCAAGACGCTCTTCAAGTGGTTTAACGCCGCGCTGGGCTGGAGTGAGGACGAGGTGCGCGACCGGATTTATTTCGCCGCGGTCTGTCGCTGCTTCCCCGGCAAGAAACCGACCGGCGGTGATCGCGTGCCCGCGCCGGATGAAATCGAAAACTGCGCGCATTGGTTGCGGACCGAAATGGAATTGCTACAGCCGGAGCTGATCTTGCCGGTGGGCAAGCTCGCCATCACGCAGTTTCTGCCACCGACGCCGCTCAACGACATGATCGGGCGGAGCTTTCGTATCACTTACCACGGGCACGAGGCGGACTGCATTCCGCTGCCGCACCCTTCGGGGGCGTCGCCATGGCACCGGATGGAGCCGGGCAAGACGCTTCTGCAAAAAGCACTTAATTTAGTCGGAACTCATCCGGCCGTAAAAAAATCCGTGAATTCATGAAGGTCTTTGCTAAGGATGTTGTCATGCTACGTCGTCTTTTACCCGTTTTGTTGATGTTCCTGCTGCCCTGTGCGCTGCACGCCCAGCGCGAGAAACTGCCGCCGGAGGACCTCGATTGGGTGGAGCGGAATTTCCCAGATGCCAAAAAGACCAACACCGGCATTCGCTACATTGAAATCGAGCACGGCAGCGGCGAAACCGCCAAGCGAGGCGACATGGTTTCGATGCTCTATATCGGCCGCTTCATCAACGGCGACTCGTTTGACCAACGCATTGATCCCGCAAGCCCGCTGCAATTCCGTCTCGGTCGCGGCAAAGTGATCCCGGGTTGGGATCAGGTTATTCAGCTCATGCGTCCGGGCGACAAGTGGCTCGTGATCATTCCGCCGGAGCTCGCATATGGCACTCGCGGCCAGTCACCGCGCATCCCGCCGAACACGACGCTCGTGTTCACGATGCACCTGCTGTCGATTGATCAGGAGTGACCGGCTGCGGCCGGTTGCGCCAGGCATCGATCGAGTAGATCGCCAGTCCGATCCAGATCAGCACGAACGACTGTGCGCGCGCCGCGCTGAATGGCTCGGCAAAAAACCACAGGCCAAGCCCGAATTGCACCGTGGGCGCGGCGTATTGCAACAGGCCGAGCGTCGTGAGTCGCAGCTGCCTGGCACCGTAGGCGAAAAGCAGCAGCGGCACGGAAGTGACAACGCCGGTAGTGAGCACGAGCAGCTGAATATTGGCCGGGGCGAAACCTAATGCGCCGGTGCCGCGATGCGTGCACCACATCAAATACGCACCGGCGAGCGGCGCGAGTAGCAGCGTTTCCACAGTCAGGCCGGGCAGGGAGCTGAGCGTGGAACGTTTGCGCAACAAACCATAAGTGCCGAAGGTGCCGGCCAGCGCCAACGCGATCCAGGGCAGCCGGCCGAGTTGCCACAATTGCCAAGCCACGCCGGCCGCGGCGAAAGCGATGGCGATCCATTGCGCGCGCCGGAGTTTTTCGCGCAGCACGCTCCAGCCGAGCGCGATGTTGACCAACGGCACGAGAAAATAGCCCAAGCTGGTTTCGATCACGTGGCCGTTGTTCACCGCCCAGACGAAGACCAGCCAATTAATGGTCAACAACGCACCGCTGAGCGCGTGGGTGAGAATGATGCGACCGGAGTCAAACGCGGCGTAAACGCTCTTCACCCCGTCGCGCCACCACAGCAGCGGCACGAGCACAACCACCGTCCAAAACAGCCGATGAGCAATCAGCTCAACCGCATCAACCGACGCGAGTTGATACCAGTAGATGGGAATGATGCCCCATATGAGATAGCAGCCCAGCGCTGCCAGCCCGCCGCGGACTGACGACTGGCCGGAACTGGAGCTCATTGATGGGCCGCGCCCGTGAACTCGTATTTGTTCCGAAACTCAATGAGCGCCTGACGGCGCGCTTCATCTTGCGCGATTCCTTGGCCGGCGAGCTCCGCGCTGCGCTTTTCGACCCAGCGATGTTTGAAGTTCTCCTCCACTTGGGTCGTGACCGATTTTTCTTCGGCTTTTTTGCGAAACCCGATGCAACCGGCAAACAGAGGCATGAGGATCACCAGACAAACGAGCAAACAACGCGATGGAACTGACATAACAAGGGACGATTACAGACAGCCATTCATTGACCGCGAGAGAATCTTTTGGTTTTCGTGGGAAACGCTATTCGTGCAGAATCCGAATTCGCCATGAGTGAAGAGCCCAACCCACCGCCTCTGCGCTTAAAACCCCGCTTGCGTTCCGAGACGGCTGAATCCCCGGCTGAAGCTCCGGCGGCTGCTACTCCCACTCCTGCTGACCCTGCACCAAACGCGCAAACCGAGACGCCGCGCCTGCGGCTCAAACCGCGCTTGAATACAGAACCGGCCGCGGCGGAGCCGGAAAAATCAGCGCAACCCGATCCTGCGCCAGCAGAGGAGGAGCCTGTCTCCGAGGAAGCGACTCCGGAATCTTCTGCGTCACGCTTGCGACTCAAGCCGAAGATTGCCGCGGAGCCTGCGGCTGAGCCAGCCAATGAGGCGAAACCGGAAGAAACTTCACCGCCGCCACCTGCGGCAGCGCCGGTCGAAGCAACGCCTGCAGAGGACGCGGCGCCAAAATTTAAACTTAAGTCCCAGACAGCGACGCCGGAAGCGGCTCCTGCTGCTGCGGTTCCTCCGTCTATCCCGCCGCCCAAGCTGGTAGTCACATCCACGGCGAGTCCGATTCCTGTTCCGCCTCCGGCTGCTGAAAGCCCACCACCAGCTTCAGCGGCTCCGGCGCCGAAACCGCCAGGCGGCAAACCGCCTGTGCCGCTCAAGAAACGGCGTCCGCCACGCAAGCCGACGCTCATTTTGTTGTTGGTGTTGCTCGTGCTCATTTTGGGCGGCGGCGGTTATGCGGTGTGGGCCATCTATTTGGATGTGCCGCAACCCGAACCGATCTTGGTGCGCAGACCTGTTGCGCCCGCGCCAGCTCCTGCGCCGGCCGATGTCGCTCAAAGCGCCGAGCCTCAATCAATGGCCGGGCAGTTGATTGCCAAGGCGCGCGATGTCGTCGCCGCGCACAACGCCAGTCTTGAGGAACCTGTGAATGAAGTCATGGCCGACAACACGCCCACGCCGCCGGTTGAAAAGCCACCGGCAGAAGTCAGCGTGGCGGCGATTTCCCAAACAAAGATTTCCCAAGGCATCACCGTGACAACCACGACGATGCTCTCCGCGGTCGAGGCCAGCCCGGCGTTTCAATCCTTCGTGGCCGACGTCCGCATCAATGGCGTGTTTCAAGGTTCGCCCGCGCGCGCGTTGCTCAACGGTCGCACTTACAAGGAAGGGGAGATCGTTGAACCCACGCTCGGCATCAGTTTTGCGGGTGTTGAGCCCGACGAAAAGCAGATCGTCTTTCGCGATCCGTCGGGCGCGATTGTGAAGCGCAAATACTGACCGTTAACCGAGCGGTAACATCCACGCTTTACGGTCGGTGACGCGCTGGGATTTCAATCCCGGCAATCGTGCATCGGCCGTGATGCCCTTGGGCAATGACAGTTCGACTTTGATCGCACCATCGGTCTTACGCCATGCACTGCGGATGACGCCTTGCGGCGTCGGGATTGTGACGTCGGCGTGATCGCCCTCGAATACTGGAGCGAAGTTCACGCGTTTCCAAGCGGGGGCGGTTTGGCGCACACCACCGAGAATTTGCATGAGATGAAACAATGGGTGCGCTGACCAAGCGTGTGAACGGCTGTTGATGAAGCCTAGGTGCTCGGCACCGAATGTTTCATAGGTTGAACCGTAGGCGATCATCGGTTCCCAGCGTGGACGCATGTGTGCGAGCACCGCGGAACCGTGACCGCGCTCCGCGAGCAACGAATAGACATATGTGATCCAATACGCGCTCGGGTGTGATTGGTGGCCGGATTCATCACGCAGATAATCCACGAGGAATTTCTCCATGACCTTCTCCGACTTCGGTGCGAGACCTGCGGTGATGGCGAGAACTTGGGCGTGCGGCGAAGTGGTTTTGACGATGCGGCCCTTCCAATCGATGCCGTCGCGCATCAAGCCGCGCGCATCGATCAATTTCTTCAACGCCGTGCGCAAACGTCCGGCCCACCGTTCGCAACGTGCGGCGGCCTTTGCATCGCGTGTGAGGCGGTGCAGTTCGGCGAGTTTGTCGAGCGCGATGAGCAGCCAGAGATTGTAGATGCTTGGCGCGCCCTCCTTGAAGAGAGTGGCCCAATCGAGAAAGAGCCAATAGCGGTCGTCGTATTCGACCAGACCGTGCTTGCCGGTGTGCTTCTCGAAATACGCGAGCGCGTTTTCAACTGTCGCGAGCTGGCTGCGGAAGGGTGTGAGGTCGCCGGTCTGCCAGTAGTAATCCCACAGCGTGATGATCCAAATGAGCGTGAAGTCCGGCAGCACGCAGTTGTGCGCCATCGTCGGCGCGTGGCCGTAAGTTACGCCATCTGCGGTGGTCTGTGCGCCAATCTGACGAATGCCGCGGGCGAAGAGACGGGTATCACCGCTCAGATGGAAAGTGTTCCATGCCTGCACGCGCGCGTCGCCCCACCATTGCGCCTGTTCGCGCCACGGGGTGTCGACGTAGGCATCGAGCATGCAGTTCTGTTGCGACCACGCGCAGGTTTCCCAAATACGTGCGAGCAGTTTTTCCGAGCTCGAGAAACTACCGATGCGCTTAACCGGATAACCCGTGCGATGCAGACACAACGACACTTGAATGTCCGTGCGACTGTCACGCACCGTCACGACGGCGTAGCGAAAACCGAACGGATGATAGAAGCGATGCTCAGTGAGGCCGGCTTTGCAGATGAGCCGTGTGCTGAAGGTCACTCGGCTGCCGTCAGGATAACGCAGCATGGGTTTGAGCGTGTCGAACTCGACGCCTTCGACGTAAACGATGTCGATCGTCTCGCCGCCCTGCGTGTTTCCGACGGCAAGTGAAAAACTGCCGACGACGGGCCGGCCCACATCAATCAGGTAACTGCGGAATCGATTTTCGCCGGCGGCGGGAACCTTGAAATTTGCCGCAGGCAATCCGCCCGGCGTGTTGACGTCTGCGGGTTGGTTCAGCAGGACGCCTTCCACCGGGCGATGCGTGTGATCTTCGCTTTGGCGCAGCGGATAGAGATTGCGCGTGGTGCGCCAACCTTCGGCGCAAACGCCTTCATTGGTGCCGATGATGTGGCCGGGCCGTTCGGCCACTTCGAACATCATCGGAATTCCGCGCGGTTCCAAACTGGTCCACGGCAGACGTCCCTGCGGCCAGAGCACCGGCGATTTCCAATTGCTGTCGTCGAAATCGGTGTGCGTCCAATTGGCGAGTCCGGCGCGCGCATCATAATGCTCCTGAGGGAAAAGCTGATGACTGCTCTGCACGGTGTCGCGCTGAATGCCGGGTTGTTGCACGCATTTCCACGACTTGTCGGTTTGGATAAGCACGCGACCCCACTTCGCATAAACGAGCAGGCCGGCGTAGCTGCGGCTGAGGTATTGAAAATTGCTCAGGCCGGGATTGTGCGCGCGCACAGCGATGACGTTGCGACCGGGCACGAGCCAGCGTGCGACATCCACTTCGTCGTAAGGCCAGGAGTGTTGAAAACCGCGAGCCGGGCCGCGGCACACAAACGAACCGTTGATGTAGAGCTGATAGCTTTGATCGGCCGTGATAAAGAGCGGCGCGCGTTTGAGCGTGCGCTCCAGCGTAATCTCATGACGGAACAGCACGAAGCTGTTGTGCAAATCCCAGCGATGATCTTCGGGCCAGATCCATTGCGCAGCACCAAATGGGGAAACGGTTGATTTCATGGAAAGAAGCAAAGTCAGCTCGCGAACGCGTCGCGAATGCGCTGCAAGACCGCGGGGTCGGTGGCGATGCCGAGCACGCCGTTGACGACGAATTGAACGCCGATGCAGAGAAGCAGAAAGCCCATGATTTTTGTCAACGCGTTCATGCCGGTCTGCCCGATGACGAGCACGATCTTACTGGAGAGGCGCAGCGTCACATAAATCATCAAGGCCACGATCAGAATACCGATGATGATTGCGAGGTAGCCCACCGGACCTCGGGCGAGTGAAGTGAAACCTAGCGTCACGGCGATCGCGCCCGGCCCCGCGAGCATCGGCATGGCGAGCGGCGAGAAGGCGATGTCGCGCTTGGTCTTGGCTGCGGCGTGTTCGTCTTCGGGATTGCTCGGCGCTGCGAACAACATGCTCGAACCGATGCTGGCCACGAGCAGGCCGCCCGCGATGCGCAGGCCGGGCATCGAAAGCCCGAAGAAACTCATGATGAATGAACCACCGACGAGAAAGCCGACCAGAATCATCACCATGTAAATGCACGCCATGAGGAGCTGCTGATTGCGACGAGCGGGTGTGTCGCCTTCGGTGATGGCGAGAAAGGTCGGAGCGGCGGCGAGCGGATTGATCAGCGGAACCAACGCGATGATGGTGCCGAGAATCAGTTCCCAAAAACTGTCGCTGGAGGTCATGGCGGATAGTTTACCACACATCCACCGGGCCCTTGGGCACGGGAATGGCGTTGCGCTCGTGGATATCGTCTTCGTCGCGCATGAACGAAGCTGTCATCGGGCTCAGCGCGAAGCGAGGCAGCAGTTCGCCGTTCTCATCGCAGAACTGCGCGCGCCACGCGATGTAGCGCTCGAGCACGGCGGCAAAATCGGCGCGCGACTTGATGGTGATGACGTCCTGCTTAAACGGCTTCGCCGGTCCGAAACGTTTCGCATACCACGGCGCGACTTTGCGGAAGAGACGTGCACCGTGTTCCTCGCCGTAAAAATCCACGTAGCGATCGAAGTGCCGTTGCATCACGCGCACGCGTTCGGCGAACGACGGTTCGGGCAGAATTTCTCCGGTGCGCAGCAAGTGATCGGTGCGGCGGAAAATCCACGGATCGTAAAACGCGCCGCGACCGATGCTCACACCGGCGCAACCGGTTTCGTCGAGCATGTGCTTGGCGGCTTCAGGCGTGGTCACGTCGCCATTGCCGATGACGGGAATGGTTTTCACGGCTTCGACGACGCTGCGGATGCCGGCGAGATTGACGCGGCCGCTGAAACCTTGCGCGCGCGTGCGGCCGTGAATGAAGACGGCGGCCACGCCGGCGTCCTCCAGCACGCGTGCGAGATCGGGCGCGGTGAGATTATCATCGTCCCAACCGAGACGCATCTTGGCGGTGACAGGAATTTTCACGGCCTCGAGCATGCCGCGCACGAGAGCCGCGGTTTTGTCGAGTTCGGTCATCATCGCCGAGCCGCCGCCGATTTTTACGACCTTCTTCACCGGACAACCCATGTTGATGTCCACGGATTGAGCACCGAGTTCTTGGCAGAGGATCGCGGCGTCTCGCATTTCCTCCGGCACACTGCCGAAAAGTTGAATCGCAAACGGCTGGTCCTCGGGCGAAGAGGCGACCATGCGCATCGCGGTTGGGTTGCGCTCGATCAAAGAGCGCGCGTTGACGAGATCAGTCGTGGTCCAGCCGAGTCCGCCGAGTTCGCGCAGCGTGACGCGAAACGGCAGGTTGGTGTAACCCGCCAGCGGCGAGAGAAAGAGATTGCTCGTGAGCTCGTAAGGACCGATGCGCATTTCAGGAACGCCGGCGCTGGTGCGAACTTTGGTTGGTCGGCGGCCGGAAGCGGAACATCATGACGCAAATCAGGCCGACGATGAAAACGAACTGACCGATGATCAGTGGCGTCATTTTCAACGTCAGCGTGCCGGTAAAATTGGCGAGGTAGATCTGTTGAAACATCGCCATGAAAAATCCCATGATCACGATGCCGAGGGCGCCGAACATGTTATCGAGCGCGGCGAGCGTCGCCTGCCGCCGTTCCTTCGCGAGCCAGTAGTCGCGATGTGGAATGTTGATGAAGCGATCCGGCAGACGTTGCAGCAACCGTTTGCCGTTGCCGAATAGCGCGCCCAGCAGAATCACAAGGCCTGCTTGCAGCGCGAAATGATTACCGCGCGGCATCCAACCGTTGGCCTTGCCCTCCATGTCGAAGTGCGTCGCGACGGTTTCCGGCAGATGCGCGTAGTGCCATCCGGCCTGCGCCAAGGCGATGGCGACGACGATCAGGAACAGAATCTTGGCAACGCGAGACATGACGGAAACATGACCGGATCAGGCAATGGCCGCGACAGCGTTTTTCATGCGGCGCAGGCCCTCGATCACTGTGCTTCGTGGACAACCGAAGTTGATGCGCACGTAATGACCTTTGGGCGCGCCGAAGAACGCGCCATCGCTCAGGCCGACGCCGTGCGCTTCGAAATGCGCGATCGGATCCGGCAGGTTGAGCGTGCGCACATTGAGCCATGCGAGATAGGTCGCCTCAATTGGTGCGTCGATGCTGACGCCGGGCAGTTCGTTTTTCACGAACTCGATCAAGTAGTCGCGGTTGCCGCGCAAAGTGGTTAGCAACTCCTGGCGCCAGTCTTCGCAATCGCGATAGGCGGCTTCGCAGGCGGCGTAACCCAGCGTGGTAACTTCGGCGACGATGCCAGCGGTGGCGCGAACGAATTGTGCACGCAGCGCTGCGTCGGGAATGACGGCGAACGATGTGCCGAGTCCGGGCACGTTGTAGGTCTTGCTCGGCGCCATCAGCGTGATGCTGCGCTTGGCGATTTCGTCGCCGAGCAGCGCGGTCGGAATGTGCGGCAGATTTTCGAGAATGAGGTCGCAGTGAATCTCGTCGCTGCACAGCACGAGGTTGTGCTTCAGACAGAACTCAGCGAGGCGCACGAGTTCTTCACGACGCCAAACGCGGGCCACGGGATTGTGCGGGCTGCAGAGGAGAAACAGCTTGGTGCGCGGCGTGACGGCGGCCTCGAGCGCAACCCAGTCGATTTCCCAACGGCCGTTTTGCAGGAGCAGCGGCACTTGCACGGATTTGCGCGCGCTGTTTTTCGGCGCGGTCATGAACGGCGGGTAAATGGGTGAGAGCGTCAGCACTTCGTCGCCGGGCTCCGCGAATGCTTGCGCGGTGACGTTGAGACCGCAGACGAGCCCGGGCAGCCATACGATCC
>JGI12383J13903_1001238_pt1 | contig 12531 bp, 10 predicted proteins | sample Passage237B_FD_13903 | JGI IMG/M metagenome (IMG submission 13903)
TGTATCGTGCACGATTATGCAGCTCACCGCGGAGACATGGCCCATCGCTGCCAGCGTGCTGAACTTCCCCCCGGGCACGCCTGACCTGGACTCCTGGCACGACGATGCGCTCGCGGTGCTCACCGAGGTCGCCGAGGCGGGCTTCACGCTCGTCGACCTCACGGACTCGTGGGTCCGCCCCGGCGACCTCACTCCCGGCCAGCTCGACGCGCTCGAGTCTGCCGCTCAGCAGGCGGGCATCGGCCTCGCGTCTGTCTCCGCGATCCGCCGCTCCGTCATCGACGCGGCCCACGGCGACGACAACCTCGCCTACTCCCACCGCACGCTCGACGCGGCGGCACGGCTGGGCATCCACACCGTCTCGTTCGGCCTTCACCAGGCCCTCACCGAGGAGCAGAAACGGCTCCTGTGGTTCTGGCGCAAGCCCGGCCACCGCGACAGCGAGGACCCGGCCGTGCGCGCCGAGGCCGTGCGCCGCTTCCAGGTGCTCGGCGACCACGCCGCGGAGCTGGGCATCGTGGTCTCGCTCGAGATGTACGAGCACACCTACCTCGGCACCGGCGACTCCGCCGCCCGGCTGTGCGAGGAGATCGGTCGCCCCAACGTCGGGCTCAATCCCGACATCGGCAACCTGATCCGCCTGCCCGAGCCCGTCGAGCACTGGCGCGACCTGCTCGAGAAGACCCTGCCGTACACCAACTTCTGGCACGTGAAGAGCTACTCGCGCGACGAGGACCCCGTCACCGGCGCCGTGGTCGCCTTGCCGCAGTACATGGAGATGGGGCTGATCAACTACCGCGAGGGAGTCAAGATGGCCATCGCCAACGGCTTCCAGGGCGTCATCTGCGTCGAGAACTATGGCGGCGACGGCCTGTCCGTGAGCGCCGCGAACGAGCGCTACCTGCGGCGGATCCTGCCGCGCACCCCCGACTACACCCTGGGCGTGAGCCGCGTCCAGCAGCCGACGCTGCCCCGTCCCGTCACCGCGTAAGGAGGCAACGACGCCATGCCGCGCATCATCTCCGATCCCGACACCTTCGTGGACGACGCCCTCGAGGGCTTCGTGCGCGTCCACGCCGACACCGTGCGCCGGGTGGACGGCGGAGTGGTCCGCGCGACGCCGCTGCCGCAGGGGCACGTCGCCGTGGTCATCGGCGGCGGATCTGGCCACTACCCGGCCTTCGCCGGCACGGTGGGCGAAGGGCTCGCGGCTGGCGCCGTGTGCGGGCAGGTCTTCACCTCGCCGTCGGCCGGCGCGGCGTATCGCGTCGCCAAGGCCGCCCACGCCGGCGGGGGAGTGATCTTCAGCTTCGGCAACTACGCGGGCGACGTCATCCACTTCGGCGAGGCCGAGAAGCGCCTGCGCGACGAGGGCATCGACTGCCGCACCGTCCTCGTGACGGACGATGTCGCGAGCGCCCCGGCCTCCGACGTGTCCAAGCGGCGCGGCATCGCGGGCGACTTCGTGGTGTTCAAGCTCGGCGGGGCGGCCGCCGCCGAGGGGCAGAGCATCGACGCGGTCGAGCGCGTCATGCGCAAGGCCAACGCGGCGACGTCCACCATGGGCGTCGCGTGGGACGGCTGCACCCTGCCCGGCGCCGATGCCCCGCTGTTCCACGTCCCCGAGGGCATGATGTCGGTCGGCCTGGGCATTCACGGCGAGCCCGGCGTGCGCGACGAGCCCACCCCTCCCGTCGAGGAGCTCGCGGCAGCGCTCATCGAGCCGCTTCTCGCCGAGCGTCCCGCAGGGACCGACGGGCGCGTCGGCGTCATCGTCAATGGCCTGGGCACCGTGAAGTACGAAGAGCTCTTCGTCCTGCTCAAGCACGTGTGGGACCAGCTCACGGACGCGGGTCTCGACATCGTCGTGAGCGAGTGCGGCGAGCTCGTGACGAGCCTCGACATGGCGGGCGCATCGCTCACGATCACGTGGCTCGACGACGAGCTGCAGCGCCTGTGGGAGGCCCCGGCCTACACCCCCGCCTACCGGCGCGGCTCCGTCTCGCCCGCCGGGGCAGGGGCCGTCGCGGCGGGCGCCGTGTCGGGTGCAGCGGTGTCTGATGCCACGGGCGCCGTGTCCGATGCTGAGCCCTCCGTGGAGCTCACCGAGGCACAGTCGGCCGCGAACGCCCGCATCGTCGCCGCGCTCGAGGTGGCACGTGAGGCGATCGAGCGCGAGCACGTCTCGCTGGGAGCGCTTGACGCGATCGCGGGCGACGGCGACCACGGCACCGGCATGCTCCGCGGCGTCACCGCCGCCCTCGACTACGCCACGGCGCACGCGTCGAGCCAGGCCCCGCGCGACCTCCTCGCGGGCGCAGGCGACGCATGGTCGGAGAAGGCGGGCGGCACGTCGGGCGCGCTATGGGGCGCGATGCTGACCGCCCTCGGTGCGCACGTCGACGAGGGCGCGTGGGACGCCGCGACGCTCGGCACCGCGGCATCGGCTGCGGCCGCGGCCGTGCGGGAGCTGGGCAAGGCCGCCGTGGGGGACAAGACCATGGTCGATGCGATCGCGCCGTTCGTCGACGCCGTGCTCGCGAACGCCGACCAGCCCATCCCCCAGGCGCTCACCGCCGCGGCCGCCGCCGCGACGACGGCCGCCGCCGCGACCGCAGAGCTCGCCCCCAAGCTCGGCCGGGCCCGCCCGCTCGCCGAGCGCAGCATCGGCCACCCGGACCCGGGTGCGACATCCTTCGCGATCATCGTGACCGCGCTTGCAGGCAGCGAGGTGGTGCACGTATGACCAGCGAGAGGCTCCGGATCGTCGTCGGGGGAGACGACGCCGGCTACGACTATAAGACCGCTCTCGCGGAGGTGCTGCGCGCCCACCCGCGCGTCGCGTCCGTCGAGGACGTGGGCGTGAGCCGCGACGAGCACACCGCCTACCCGCACGTCGCGGTGGCCGCCGCACGCAAGGTCGCGGCAGGCGAGGCCGACCGCGCCCTGCTCATCTGCGGCACTGGCCTGGGCGTCGCGATCGCCGCGAACAAGGTCCCCGGCGTGCGCGCGGTGACGGCGCACGACGCCTACTCCGTGGAGCGCTCCGTCCTGTCCAACAACGCCCAGGTGCTGTGCCTGGGCCAGCGAGTCATCGGCCTTGAGCTCGCCAAGAAGCTCGTCGCCGAATGGCTCGAGCACACCTTCGACCCCGCGTCCGCCTCCAAGGCGAAGGTCGACGCGATCTGCGCCTACGAGGAGGAAGCATGATCCAGAAGGTCGCCGTCGTCGGCTCCGGCTACATGGGCGGAGGCATCGCCCAGGTCTTCGCGCTCGCCGGCAGGGACGTCGTCATCGCCGACGTCTCGGGCGAGGTGGCACGCGCCAACCTCGATCGCCTCGTGAAGGAGGCGGGGGATTTCGAGCGTGACGGGCTCTTCCCCGCCGGCGCGCCCGGGACCATCGCGGAGCGCATCAGTGCCGCAGAGACCATCGAGCAGGCCGTCGCAGAGGCCGACTTCATCATCGAGGCGGTCTTCGAGCGCATCGACGTCAAGCACGAGACCCTCGCGCGCATCAGTGCCGCGGCGCGACCGGACGCGATCATCGGCTCCAACACCTCGACGATCTCCATCACCAAGCTCGCCGCCGCGGTGCAGGGCCCTGAGCGCTTCTTCGGCGTCCACTTCTCCAACCCTGCGCCGTTCATCCCGGGCGTGGAGCTCATCCCGCACGACGGCACGGACACGGACCTCCTCGCCCCGGTCGAGGAGCTTCTCACGGCATCGGGCAAGCTCTCCGCCCGCATCTCCGATGCGACCGGCTTCGTCCTCAACCGCCTGCAGTACGCCTTGTTCCACGAGGCGACGCAGCTGGTCGAGGAGGGCGTCGCTTCCGTCGAGGCGATCGACACCATCGTGCGCACGACGTTCGGGTTCCGCCTGCCGTTCTTCGGCCCCTTCGCGATCGCGGACATGGCAGGCCTGGACGTGTACCGCTTCTGCTACGCGAGCTTCGAGGCGGACTTCCCCGAGCGGTTCAAGACTCCGCAGATCCTGCAGGACCTCATCGACCAGGGCGCCCTGGGCGTGAAGTCCGGCCGTGGCTTCCTCAACGCTCCCCCGGAGGCGTTGCCGGAGATCGTCGCGTACCGTAATCGCGCGTACGTGGCGATGGCCAAGCTCCTCGAGGAGCTCGGTCCGGCGCCCGTGACGTACTGACCGGCGACGGTCGCGCAAGATCGGGGGCAAGGACGGTGCGCATGACGGACGTGGCGGTCGAGAGGCTCGCCTTGGGCGTGTTCGAGCTCGGGGAGTCGCCGCACTGGGACGCCGCGACGGGACTGTTCAGCTGGGTCGACATCACGCCAGGCCGGCTTCACACGTTCTCGCACGCGACGGGCATGCACGAGGTGTTCGACTGCGGGCAGCCTGTGGGCGTCGCTCGCCCGCGTGTGGGCGGCGGCTACGTGTGCGGCCTGCGCGAGGGCGTGGCCCTCGCCGCGCCGCGCAATCCCCCGGCGAAGTGGGTCGCGCGCGGCTTCGTGCCGGACACGCATCGGCTCAACGACGGCGTGTGCGACGCGAGGGGTCGCCTGTGGGTGGGCGCGACGGCGCTCGAGTTCGGCTCGCGTCCCGGCTCGCTGTACCGCGTCGAGCCCGACGGCGACGTGCGCGTCGCGATCGACGGCGTGCAGTTCCCCAACGGCATCGGCTTCAGCCCCGACGGGTCGACCATGTACCTCGTCGACACGCTCGCGTGGGTGCTGCTCGCGTACGACTTCGACGCCGATGCCGGGCAGATCGCGAACGGGCGGCGCCTCGTCGTCTTCGACCAGGAGTGCGGCATCGCCGACGGCCTCGCGGTGGACCGCGAGGGCGGGCTGTGGGTCGCGCGCTACGGCGCGGGCGCGGTGGAGCGCTACGACGCGGACGGCGAGCTCACCGAGCGCATCGCGCTTCCTGCGAGCCAGGTCACGGCGCCGGCGTTCGGCGACGAGGACATGGCCACGCTCTATGTGACCTCGGCGTGGCAGTTCCTCACCGCCGATGCCCGTGACGAGAACCAGGGCGCCGTCTTCACGCTGCGGCCCGGAGTCGCGGGCGCGCCGGCCCACTCCTTCGCCGGCTAGAGCCTCGCGATCGTCACGCGCGGCGTCATGACGCGCGTGTGGTCCACGGTGCGCTCGGGCCCGGTGAGCTCAGCCTCGAGCGGGAAGACGATGTCGCCCACGGAGCGCGCGATGCCGAGCGAGATGGCCCCCGGCTCCACGACGCGCGTGAGGTCGCGGCCGATGAAGCTCGTGAGGTCCGCGTGGATCTCGAACGTCACCCGTGCGGACTCGCCCGCCGCGAGCGGCACGCGCGCGAAGCCGATGAGCCTGTGCTCCGGCCGCACCACCTGCGCCACCGGGTCGTGCAGATAGACCTGCACCACGTCGGCGCCGTCTCGCTCCGTGCCGTTGACGACGGTCACGGAGATCTCGACCGAGCCGTCGGTCGGGAAGGACGCGGCGGAGATCGTCGCATCGGACCACGCGAAGCGCCCGTAGCCCAGGCCGTGGCCGAAGGGGAAGGCGGGCGTGGGGTCGAGAGTCGAGCCCGAGTTCAGGCGACCGAGCGGCGCCGCGAGGTATGTCCACGGCTGGCCGCCGGGGGTGCGGGGGATGTGCACGGGCAGGCGACCCGAGGGGTTCACGCGGCCGCTGATGACGCCCGCGATCGCGCCGGTGCCCTCCTCGCCGGGGAAGAACGTCTGGAGGATCGCCGATGCCCGCTCGGGGGCGGTGCCGAGCGCGTACGGGCGGCCTGACAGGAGAGTGAGGACGGTGGGCGTGCCAGCGTCGAGCACGGCCTCGAGCAGCCGGGCCTGCGCGCCTGGGAGGGTGAGGTCCTCGACGTCGCAGCCCTCGCCGGAGGTGCCGCGACCGAACAGCCCGGCGCGGTCGCCCAGCGCCAGGATGACCACGTCGGCGTCGCGCGCCGCCGCCGCCGCCGCGTCGGCGATCGCGTCGGTCTCGCCGCCGTCGAGCGTCGTGCCGGGGATGTGGGTGATCTGCGCGCCGGGGAACTCGGCCGTGATGGCCTCGAGCAGGGTGCGGATCTCGATGCCCGTGGGCGTTCCCGGGTACTGCACGCCGATGTGCGCGGGGAAGGAGTAGCAGCCCAGGACGGCGAACTCGAAGTCCGCGGCCGGGCCGACGACCGCGATGCGATGCGGCTGGCTCAGCGGCAGGGTGCCGTCGTTGGACAGCAGGATGACGGACTCCTCCGCGATGCGGCGGGCGATGTCGCGACCGCGCTCGGTGTCGAGCGAGACCTTGCCGCGCACCGCCTCGACGTCGTCGATGTCCACCCCCTGCGCCTCGAGCTCGCGCAGCGCCGGCGGGACGGGATCCCAGTCGGCGTCGAGCAGGCCGAGCTCCGCCTTGAGGCTCAGCACGCGGGCGAGCGCGGTGTCGACGAGCTCCTCGGGGATCGCGCCGGAGCGGACGGCCTCGATGAGCGGCTGCGCGTAGGCGTCGGGGTTGGGCAGCTCGACGTCGATGCCGGCGGCGAGGGCCTGCGCCGCCGAGCCCGCGGCATCGGCCGCCGTGCGGTGGAGCAGGTGGAGGAACGCGATCGCGAAGTAGTCGGCGACGACGATGCCGTCGAATCCCCACGTCTCCCTCAGCAGCTCTGTGAGCAGGCGGCGGTTCGCGACGGCCGGGACGCCGTCGACGTCGCTGTACGAGTTCATGACGGAGCGGACCTTGCCGTGGACGACGGCCATCTCGAACGGCGGCAGGATGACGTCCGCGAACTCGCGCGGGCCCATCGAGACGGGGCCGAGGTTGCGCGCGCCCCTGGAGGCGGAGTACCCCGCGAAGTGCTTGAGCGTGGCGACGACGCCCGCCGACTCCATGCCGCGCACGTACGCCGTGCCCGTGGTCGCCACGAGGTACGGGTCCTCGCCCATGGTCTCCTCGACGCGGCCCCAGCGCAGGTCGCGCACCACGTCCATGACGGGGGCGAGGCCCTGGTGGACTCCCACGCGGCGCATGTCGGCGCCGATCTGCGCGCCCATCTCCTCGATGAGCGGCGGATCGAAGGTCGCGGCCCACGCGACGGGCACGGGGTAGGCGGTCGCGCCCCAGGCGGCGAATCCGGCGAGGCACTCGTCATGCGCCATGGCGGGGATGCCGTGGCGGTTGGAGGCGGCGATGCGGCGCTGCGAGCGGGCGAGGCTCAGCGCTCCGGCGGCGGGGTCCACCGGGCGGGTGCCGAAGGGCCGCGTCAGCTGGCCGATGCCGTGCGGGAGCAGCGCGTCGAGGTCCGCGGGCGGGTGCATGAGGTGCTGGTGGGGTGCGACGTCCTCGCCTTTGTCGTCGGCTCCCACCCAGGCTCCGACGAGCTGGCCGGCCTTCTCCTCGATCGTCATCACNGCGATGAGGGCGGCGACGCGCTCGGCGACGGGGAGGCTCGCATCGGCCCAGGGGCGCGCGGCCGCGGCGCGCTCGGCGCGCGGCAGGCTCGCGCCCGCGGCGGCGCGCTCGGCGAGGGGAGCGGGACGTGCGGCGTCGGCAGGGGAGGAGGGCGTCATCGTGACTCCGGTTCCGGGGATGCCCATGGGCACCGAAAGTTTCGCAACTATTGCCGAAAGTCTGCGGCACGCCAAGCCTACGCACGCGCGGTCTGTCCGTCCAGCCCTCCGGATGAGATCGATAACATCGGCGAATCGGCCGGGAGCTGCGCCTGGTTTCGCTGGAATTTCCAACAAGTTATAGTGGCGAGGGCTTCGAAACTCTACGGGGGATCCATGGCTCTCACAGGAACCGCGCGACGCCGCGTGACCCTCGCCGCCATCGCGGAGGAGACGGGCGTGTCGCTGTCCACCATCTCCAAGGTGCTCAACGGCCGGCCCGACGTGTCGGCGGCGACGCGCGCCCGCGTCGAGGAGCAGCTCGCCCGCCACGGCTACCACCGTCGCCGCCAGGCCGCTTCGAGCGCCGCGCTTCTCGAGCTCGTGGTCCACGAGCTCGAGCCCGGCTTCTCGCTCGAGATCATCCGCGGCGTCCAGGACGTCGCTCGCGCCAACGGGCTCGGCCTGGTGCTCACCGAGTCCGGGACTCGCCACGCCCCGGGCGAGGAATGGATCGACGGCGTGCTGCGCCGTCGCCCCCGCGGCGTCGTGCTCGTCTTCTCCGACCTCGCCGACGACCTGCGCCGCCAGCTGCGCTCCCGCGAGATCCCGTGGGTCATCCTCGACCCCGCCGGCGACCCCCCGCCCGACGTGCCGTCGGTCGGCTCCTCGAACTGGTCCGGCGGCCTCATGGCGACCCGCCACCTCATCGAGCTGGGCCACACGCGCATCGCCGTCATCTCCGGACCCGACGACATGATGTGCTCGCACGCGCGCATCGACGGCTACCGCTCCGCCATGACGGTCGCGGGCCTGCGCCTGGACGAGCGGCTCATCCGCTACGGCGACTTCCACCTCGAGGGCGGCCGCCGCATCGGTGGGGAGCTGCTCGACATGGAGGACCGGCCCACCGCGATCTTCGCGGGCTCCGACCTGCAGGCGCTCGGCATCATGGAGGCGGCTCGCGCTCGCGGCCTCGAGGTGCCCCGCGACCTGTCCGTCGTCGGCTACGACGACATCCCGCTCGCCGCATGGATCACCCCCGGCCTCACGACGGTCCACCAGCCGTTGCGCCGCATGGGCGAGGAGGCCGCGCGCCTGGTGCTGCGGGCCGCATCGGGCACGCTCGACACCGTGCCGCGCGTGGACCTCGCGACAAGCCTCGTCGTGCGCCACTCCACCGCGGCCCCGCCGTCGGCCGCCGCGTAGGGACGGCTCCGCGGGCGAGCGTTCGCCCCGCGGCGAAACCGCCGCACGCGAGCGTTCACCCCGTAGCGAAACGGGGCCCCGAGCGGCAGGAAACCACCCCTCGAGGGCGTTAGTGTCAAGCAGAACGTCCAACGGGAGGGACACGTGAACGACACGACGCTGCCTGGCTCGATGCCGGGGATCGCCTCGACCGCGCCCATGGCTCGCGGCGAGATGCAGGGCATGGGTCTCAACGACTCGATCTACAACCGCCTGCTGCGCGAGCGCATCATCTGGCTGGGCGACGAGGTCCGCGACGACAACGCGAACGCCATCTGCGCGCAGATGCTGCTGCTCGCGGCCGAGGACCCCGACAAGGACATCTACCTGTACATCAACAGCCCGGGCGGCTCCATCACCGCGGGCATGGCGATCTACGACACGATGCAGTACATCAAGCCCGACGTCGCGACCATCGCGATGGGCATGGCCGCGTCGATGGGCCAGTTCCTCCTGTCCTCGGGCGCTCCGGGCAAGCGCTTCGCGACGCCGCACGCGCGCGTCATGATGCACCAGCCCTCCGGCGGCATCTACGGCACCGCGACGGACATCCGCATCAACGCGGAGCTCATCATGCACATGAAGCAGGTGCTCGCCGAGCTCACCGCCCAGCAGACCGGCAAGTCCGTCGAGCAGATCCTCAAGGACGCCGACCGCGACCGCTGGTTCACGGCGGAGGAGGCCAAGGAGTACGGCTTCATCGACAAGGTCATCAAGCACGCCGCCGAGGCGGGCGACCGTTCGCAGGGAGGCAAGGCGTGAACGAGTTCCAGGCGATCCAGGCCGCGGCCCGCACCGCCGGCGTGTTCGGCGGCATGGCCCCGCAGGCCCCGTCGGCCCGCTACATCCTGCCGCAGTTCGAGGAGCGCACCTCGTACGGCACCAAGATCCGCGACCCGTACTCGAAGCTCTTCGAGGACCGCATCATCTTCCTGGGAGTGCAGATCGACGACGCCTCCGCCGACGACGTCATGGCCCAGCTGCTGGTGCTCGAGTCGCAGGACCCCGACCGCGACATCACGCTGTACATCAACAGCCCGGGCGGCTCGCAGACCGCGCTCACCGCGATCTACGACACCATGCAGTACATCAAGCCGCACGTTCAGACCGTGTGCCTCGGTCAGGCGGCATCGGCCGCCGCCGTGCTGCTGGCCGCCGGCCAGCCCGGCAAGCGCCTCGCGCTGCCCAACGCCCGCGTCATGATCCACCAGCCGCGCATCGAGGGCGGCGCCCGCGCTCAGGCCTCGGACATCGAGATCTACGCGGAGGAGATCCTGCGCATGCGCGAGTGGCTCGAGAACACGCTCGCCCACCACACCGGGCAGACCCCGGAGAAGGTGCGCAACGACATCGAGCGCGACACGTTCCTCTCGGCCGAGCAGGCTCGCGAGTACGGCATCGTCGACCAGGTTCTCGCCTCCCGCAAGGGCGATCCGGAGCCCGCCAAGCCCGGCGCGTGACGCCTCCGCACCCCGGCATCGGCGCTCCACGCGGCGCCTGCCAGGGCGGACGGCGAGCCCGGCGCGTCGCCGGTGCGGGTCCGAGTGCCCGGCGATAGCCTGGGATGACGGGAAGGAGCGCGGATGTCTCGACCGACGGACAGCGGCGATCTGCTGAAGTGCACGTTCTGCAACAAGACGCAGAAGCAGGTGCGCAAGCTCATCGCGGGCCCCAACGTGTACATCTGCGACGAGTGCATCGGGCTGTGCAACGAGATCCTCGACGAGGAGTTCGCCGAGGCCGTCGAGGCCGAGCTCATCGAGCTTCCCAAGCCGCGGGAGATCTACGACTTCCTCGAGCAGTACGTCGTGGGCCAGGAGTCGGCCAAGCGCGCGCTGTCGGTGGCCGTCTACAACCACTACAAGCGCGTGCGCGCCGGCGAGGTCAAGGGCGACGACCAGGTGGAGATCGCCAAGTCGAACGTTCTGTTCATAGGCCCCACCGGCTGCGGCAAGACGTACCTGGCGCAGACGCTCGCCAAGATGCTCAACGTCCCCTTCGCCATCGCCGATGCCACGGCGCTCACGGAGGCCGGCTACGTGGGCGAGGACGTCGAGAACATCCTGCTCAAGCTGCTCCAGGCCGCAGACTACGACGTCGAGAAGGCCCAACGCGGCATCGTCTACATCGACGAGATCGACAAGGTCGCGCGCAAGGCGGAGAACCCCTCGATCACCCGCGACGTGTCCGGCGAGGGCGTGCAGCAGGCGCTGCTCAAGATCATCGAGGGCACGGTCGCCGCGGTCCCGCCGCAGGGAGGCCGCAAGCACCCGCACCAGGAGTTCATCCAGATCGACACCACGAACGTGCTGTTCATCCTGGGCGGCGCGTTCGCGGGGCTTGAGGACATCATCATGCAGCGCGTGGGCCGCAAGGGCATCGGCTTCGGCGCCCCGCTCAAGGAGGCCGACAACTCGGACCTCTTCGCGCAGGTGACCCCCGCGGACCTGCACAAGTTCGGCCTCATCCCCGAGTTCATCGGCCGCATGCCGGTGGTGGCGACCGTCTCGCCGCTCGACGTGGAGGCGATGGTCTCCATCCTCACCGTGCCGCGCAACGCCCTCATCAAGCAGTACCAGCGGATGTTCGAGCTGGACGGCGTGGAGCTCGTGTTCGACGACGAGGCGGTCCGCGCCGTCGCCGAGCAGGCGCTCGAACGCGGCACCGGCGCGCGCGGCCTGCGAGCCATCCTCGAGGAGGTCCTGCAGGAGACCATGTTCGAGGTGCCGGGCCGCGAGGACATCGCGCGCGTGGTGGTCACGCGCGAGGTGGTCATGGAGCGGGTCACGCCGGCGTTCATCGCCCGCGTGCGCGACGCCGCCGACGCCGGCGCCGGGCGCGCCAAGGCGGCGCCTGGCGCGCAGCGTGATGAGGGTGCGGCATAGTAGCCCCCCATGAGCGACAACCGCCCCGACGACCCTTTCGCCCTTCACGCCGCCGCTGCGGCTCGTGAGCCTGACCTGGCGGCGACCACGGCTCGCCCCGTGGTGGCGGCGCCGCAGCCGACCCTGGCTAGCCCTGTGGTGGCGGCGCCGCACGCGGTCCCGGCATCGGGCGGGGAGATCATCGCTGAGGGGCAGGGTCCCGAGGCTCCCAGGTCTCCTTTCCTCTTGCGTCGTGGGCCGCTGGTCGGCCTCATGGTGTCGGCGATGGTCATCGGCCTCGCGAGCAGCACTCTGGTCTACCTCATGAAGAAGCAGGCGGCCGAGGAGGCCGCCATGCCCTGGACGCAGGACATCGCGCTCGAGAGGGTCTCCGCGGATCTGCTGTACCAGCATTACGTGGGCCGCATGAACGACGGGACGCTCTACGAGATCATCCCCGACACCGACGAGGGCCGTGAGTACTTCCTGGCCTTCATGTACGTGGTGACGGACGTCAAGGCCGCGGAGTCGATCCGCGGCGAGCTCACCGAGGAGGAGAAGCAGTACCTCCTCGACCTGGAGCAGCGCTTCCTGAAGCTCGAGGACTTGGACGTGTCGCTCGACATCACGCGCTCGGACGGCACGAGGTTCGTCCACGACGGCACCGCGCCGCATTAGGACTGCTCGCGCGGCGCCTCCGCGCGTACCCGTGTGCCCCAGGACCCCCCGGGTCGCGCGCCCGTGCGCCGTGCGCACCTGGACCCCCCGGGTCGCGCGCCCGTGCGCCGCGCGCACCTGTCACCACCCAAGTGCGCTGTTGTACTGATCTGGTTGCATTCTCGACCTGTTCCGAATCCTG
>JGI12383J13903_1001246_pt1 | contig 12455 bp, 12 predicted proteins | sample Passage237B_FD_13903 | JGI IMG/M metagenome (IMG submission 13903)
ACGTCAAAGATCAGCCACACGTGTGCTTGGCGCGGGCCATGCGTAAGCATGGAACGTGACAAGCATACGTGTTGGCTGTAGCGCCTGGTTCGGCCTTTTCATACTTTCGAATGGGAGCGCGCCCAGGCCTCGTAAGCTCCAACGTCGAGGCAATAGGCGAGAGCAACGCTCACGATGAACGAATCTCCCTCCTTCTTCCTGCGCACGAGCATCTCGATAGAGACATCACGCATGGCGCCATCATGACACTCAATAATGCTTCCCAATGGATCATCCGGCCTATTTCCGGGTGGAATCTGAAACTTCATCGTCTTGGAGAGGATGAAACGTGTCTTTTCGTCACCGACGGTCAGCAGACGACCGAAACGCTGGCAGACTGCCTCAAGCACCTCACTCGGGCGCAACTCGGAGAATCGTGGATGTATATCAGGATAGACGCGAAGAGCCCGATTCATGTGCAATGTCTCGTTCGCGAGCTTCCCGTAAACCAATAAATGCGACCCATTCTTCGAGACGGGCGCAGCACGAAGAAAATAGTGAACACTTTCTCCATCAACCGTGAGCACCTCCTTTCGATCGGCAAAGCGCACGGCATCGGCGGCGTGCTCCACGCGAATGCCAAGGCGCTTAATGCTATCATTCACGAATACCTGTGTCGCTTCGATCTTCATATTGCTTTTGCCGAACGTCAAAGATCAGCCACGCCTGTGCTTGGCGCGACACGTGCGTCAGCACGGGGCGTGACAAGCATAGGCGTTGGCTGTAGCGCCTGGTTCGGCCTTTTGTGCAACACATACGGCGCGAGTCTCGAATCGTCCGCCAAGGCTGGCACAAACCGGATGACCAAATCGCGATTCTTCTGTATCGCCGCGAACTGCACCTCTTCGGTGCCAGCTTGAGGCCGGCCCTCACTATCAGGCTCAGAAACCCAGAATAGGGCATCGCCTCGAATCTTGGTGACAACTTCGATGTGAATGTCGGCGTAATCAATCACGCTCTTCTTCTGATAGAGCTCTAGTCGCACGTGGCGCGGCGCATCAGGAGCACTCTCCCAAATCGCAATCACGGGCGCTTGCACCTCGGGCTTCGCACAGCCAGCGAGCAACACTATCAGAGCCAGAATGAATATCCGCGTGCCGAGCATTCTTTTGCCGAACGTCAAAGATGAGCCACGACTACAGCTGGCGCGGCTCCTGCGCAGCAGGAGACGTGACAGATGTAGTCGTTGGCTCTAGCGCCTTGTTCGGCCTCTTGAGCGCATCTTTATATCCTGCCAAATCCCGGGCCTTCGTCGCGCGCTGCTTGGAAATGAACTCCCGTGCTGCATCGATCATCGCAGTTTTTACCAAAGCATTTGCGGTGGGATTAAACGTGCCTTTGAGGTTGTTGCAGACACTGCAAGCTAGCACCTTATTCTCTGGTGTGTCGGGACCACCGGCTTCCCGTGGAATTAGATGATCGAGTTCGCCAGACATGTAGGCATCCTCGTCCGCAAGTAGATCTCTCCGACAATAGACGCAGCAACCACCAGCGTCGCGATACTTGTCCAACCAGATTTTTTCGATGGGCATAGCTTTTTTCCGAACGTTAAAGATGAGCCACGACTCTGCTTGGCGCGGGCCGTGCGCAAGCACGGAACGTGACAAGCAGAGTCGTTGGCTCTGGCGTCTGGTTGGGCATTTTCACGCACGCATCCATGCGACAATATCCTTAAAGTATGCTCCCAACGCTGCACCGACAACTAAGGTAGTCACTGTCAGAATTCCCGAAGCTATCCGGCGCATACGCCGGCCTCGTGCGGCCTGTTCTTCCAAACTTACTCGGATGACTCTTTCCATCTCTTCTCGATAAGCGGAAAATGCATCCTCACTGATAGAAGCAAGTCTCGTATAATGATCCGCCTCTTTTTTCTTCTCTTCGGCTTTAATGACCAATTCGTCTAGCGCTTTGCTCTGAGCATCTAGGTCTGCCCTAAGCTCATCGAAGATCGCACCGGCAGATTCCATATGGCGCTTTGCGACCATAATTTTATCACGAGGGTCGCCGTAGGCCAGACGAGCCTTCATCTTCTGAATGAGATCGTCCGCCAAATTTCCGCTCACGCCGTCAAGAAACGCCGTCGAGAACGGCGTGCCGCGGACGATTTCCTTTAGTGCCACGAAGAGAGCCTGGAGAAACGACTCAAGCATAACGGATATTTTTGCCCAACAGTATTATTGGGCTGCACTGAGTAAAGCTTTGCCACGGATCGCGGGGCGAGGCTTTATAAGCGTAAGTGACCTCTTGTTAATGAGGTAGGGGTTAAAAAGGGGTTCGCATCCGTCCGTATAAAGCTGCACTGGGTGCAGGTCGACTGGAGAAGTGGCGGAGGCTTTATGACATTCTTTAGTGACGAAATTTATCTTCGTCCCGTATTCGAAACCGGCCAACGAGCCGATTGGCTTCGCCGAATTAGCGAAAGCTTCGCCCCATGAGTTCCTGCGGGGGAGGCTGGACCGCACGCAATCGATTTGAATAAGGCACCTGGTGGACGCAAGTCGAAGCAGGTGTGGTGTCGTGTCATGGTGCTGATTTGAGGCTCTCGATGGAAAGAGCTGGGCGTTCAAGGGTGGCCTCGCGAATCCCTCCTGTCCTCCGAACCGCGGCGCTTGAACGCGATCAATGTGAAGGTGAGAGCGTATGGCGAAGCTGGGGAAGTGACTCGGCGATTTTCGATCAGGCGCGGAAGCAGCGCCGTTTGCGTCCGCTCGCAGCCGCCTGGAAAGTGGCCCAGAAGCCGTGACCAACTTTCGTAAATTGGTGCCCGGGGCGGGGATCGAACCCGCACGCTCTTACGAGCAAGGGATTTTAAGTCCCTAGTGTCTACCATTCCACCACCCGGGCGCGGGGTGGCGTCACTGTCGGAGGCACTTTGCGCGCGGTCAATGCGATGCTCGAAGCGGGGGCGGGGCGCGGTCGAAATGAACCTTGCCGGGCTGAGAGCGGCGCATCACGTTGCGCGCCAGTGAAAATCGGTTTTCTGGGCGGGAGCTTCGATCCCGTGCACTTCGGTCATTTGCTCGCGGCGCAGGACGCCTACGAGCAGCACCAGCTCGACCGGCTGATTCTCGTGCCGGCGGCGCAGGCGCCGTTGAAGCCGAACGACGTGCAGTCGTCGCCCGAGGACCGGTTGGAGATGCTGCGGCTGGCGGTGGAGTGGGATCACCGTTTCGAGATCTCGGACTTCGAGCTGCGGAAAGGCGGCGTGAGTTACACGGTCGATTCGGCGCGGCATTTTCGCGCGCTGTATCCAAACGACGATCTTTACTGGATCATCGGCGGCGACCAGTTGCCGAAGCTGCACCTGTGGAAAGGGATCGATGAGCTGGCGCGGTTGGTGGAGTTCATCTTTCTGGAGCGGCCGGGGTATCCCGTGAAGGCGCATCCCGAAATTCCGGGTTTGCGGCTGCATCGCTGCGATGGCCACTTGCTGGCGATCAGTTCGACGGAACTGCGCGAGCGCGTGAAACACCAACTCTCGCTCGACTATTTCGTGCCGCACAAATCCATCGTCTACATCCGCGAAAAGAATCTATATCGCGAAACTCCATGAAAGGAACCTCCTCTGCGTCGCTCGACTTGGTGAAACTGTGTTGCCGCGCGCTCGATGAAAAGAAAGCGATCGACCTGCGCGTGCTGGACGTGAGCGAACAATCCTCGATCACGGATTATCTGGTGATCGCGACGGGCAATTCCGAGCCTCATTTGCGCGCGCTGCGGATCGAGCTCGAGAAGGCGCTCGACGCCAGTCACACGCGGATCGTCGGGATGGAGATCGTGCAGGAGAGCGGCTGGATCGTGATCGATGCGTTCGATGTGATGATCCACGTATTCCTGCCGGAGACGCGCGAGCGCTACGGCTTGGAAAATCTATGGAAGGACGCGCAGGAGGTTTCCGTGGCCAAACTGCTCGCGGTGCCGAAGCCGAAGAAGAAGGCGGCGGTGAAGAAGAAAGCGGCTTCGCGAAAGACGAAAAAAACGAAGAAGAATTGATGCAGGAATTTGGCGAAATTCCTCCGCAAAGCGGGATTCTTTAAACTTTTTTCGCAGAAATCGTTATAACATCGTTCTGTCTAGGGTATTTACACTGCGGAGATTCACTTGCGTAAGTTACCCTAATCGGGCTGAATCGCGGCACTGCTCACCTTTGAGCATTTATATCATCCATCCATAAATACCATGAAACAGCAGAAGAGGAACCACGGCTTCACCCTCGTCGAAATCATGATTGTTGTCGTCATCATCGGCCTCCTGGCTGCGATGGCGATTCCCGCGTTCCAGAAGGTCCGCGCGAGCTCGCAGGAAAAAGCGATCATCAACAACCTCCGCCAGCTCTCCGGCGCGGCGCAGCAATACTTCCTGGAAAATGGTGTCGATACCGTTGCGTTCACGGACCTCGTGGGCGATGGCAAATACATCAAGACCATCCAAACGGTCGCGGGCGAAACCTATCCGACCGGCATCGGCCAGGACTCGACGCAGATCTCCGCGACGGGTTCGAAGGTCTCCGGCAAGGCCGAGATTTCCTACAGCAACTAAGGTTGCGTTCATCAATGTGTGTCACAAGCCGTCCCGTGGTGGGACGGCTTTTTGTTTTTTGCTGCTTATGGGTGGTTGGCTGAGTCACTCCTTGCGCGCTTCGCTCGTCGAACAGCGGTCGCGGCTGATCTTGTTTGGGCTGCTCTCGCTGCTGGCGGTGGTGCTGGGCTTCTGGACGTTTACTCCGTATCGGGCGGTATATCTGGTCCGCCACGGTGGCTACGGCGTGATGCTGCTGACGTTCGCGCTCTTCGTATATGAGCTCGTGAAGCTCATGCGGCGGGCGGACCTCGGCGCGCGATGGCGGGCGGGCGGGTGGAAGGTGGTGCTGTTCGTCCTTGGGGTTTCAGCGGTGCTGCATGTGCAGGAACCGCATGGGTTCAAGGTGGTGAATGATGAGTTCGTGCAGATCTCCACGTCGCAACGCATGCATCAATTGCGCGAGGTCAGCACGGTGGCGCGTGGGTTTCAGCTCGGGACGACGTTCATGCCGATGCAGGGACACGTGGATAAGCGGCCGATGTTCTATCCGTTTCTTTTGTCGGTCGTGCATGACCTCACCGGTTATCGTCCGGGAAATGCATTCCTGCTGAACGCGCTGCTGACGCCGGTGTTGTTTGGATTGGTGTATCTCGTCGCGCGGACGGTGGCGGGAGTCGCGGGAGGAATCGCGGCGGTGTTGTTGCTCGCGACCCTCCCGTTGCTCGTGCAGACGATCGCGGGCGGTGGGTTCGAGGTGCTGAACCTGGTGATGATCGTGGTGACGCTCCACCTCGGCATGAGGTTTGCGCGGACGCCGGACGCGACGACGCTCAGCGCGTTCTGCCTGAGCGGGGTGCTGCTGGCGCAGGTGCGCTACGAGTCGATTTTGTTCATCGTGCCGGTGGCGATGGCGATCCTGTATGTTTTCTGGCGAAGCGGACGGGTGCTGCTGCCGTGGCCGGTGCTGGCGACGCCACTGTTGCTGGTCGCGTATCCGCTTCAACTGAACGTCTTCAAACTGCGGCCCGAGTTGTGGCAGCTCAACGACCGGCCGAGCGGGTCGGGCGTGTATAGCTTCGATTACTTCCACGACAACGTCGGCAAGGCGTTGAACTATTTCTTCTCGTTCGATCGCACGCATGCGAATTCGCACCTGGTCGCGTTGGCGGGAATCGTGGGTCTGGCGTTCTTCTTCCTGCATCTGTTTCGCGAGCGTCGCACGTTGCTGCGGAAGAATCCCGAGCAAGTCGTTTTCGCGCTCTTCACGCTGGCGCTGTTTGGCCAGGCGGTCCTGATGATGTGCTATTTCTGGGGGGCTTACGACGAGCCGTTGACGGTGAGATTGTCGCTGCCGACGCAACTGCTCTTCGTTCTGGCGTTCGTTTTTGTGTATCCGCTGCTCGTGACGGCGGTGCACCGGTGGCGCGTGCTCTCGGCGGTGATCGTCGGATACTTTTTCTGTTGGACGATGCCGACGGTGGCGCAGCGGGCTTATGCGCACACCAATCTCGCCGCGGAAACGGCAAACTGGCAGCGCGAGTATCTGCAGTCGCGAACGGATCGGGGCTTCATCGTGCTGGATCAAACGATGCCGATGCTCTGGGTGACGCATGGCGTGGCGGCGGTGTCGTTTGACGCGCTCGCGGAGCGGACGGAAGAGTTCATCTATCATTATCAACGCCGGACGTTCAGCGACTATCTGGTCGTGCAGAAGCTCGAGATCGCGGACTTCGAGCGCGAGACGTTGAGACCAATGGCGAGTGTCGATTTGGGCGACGCCGTTACGTTGGAGACGGTGCGGGAAATTGTATTCCGGCCGACCTACGTGATCCGGTTGAGCCGTATTGTGTCGCTCGACGAGGACCGCTTGAGGACGTGGGGCAAGCGGATGATGGAGCCGTCCAACATGGACGAGTCGGCGCACGACGATACGGAACGGAAGGCGCGCGAAGCGGAGCTGGTGCAGGAGTGGCTGAAGAAGCTGCCGTAACGGGGGGCTCTTCGAGCCGTCGTGGCTGCGTCAGGGCTTGCGTTCGGCGGAATCGACTTCGGCCGAGCGGACGGCGTCGAGGAGTTTTTGGAGTCTCGGTTGGGCTCGAATGTGGGCGCTGGCTTGGGCGCGTTCGAGCTCGTGCTTGGCGGCGTCGAACTGGTGGTAGCGGGAAAGCAGAAGCGCGGCGTAGACGTGGAGCAGCTCAGGATGATCGCTGTGTTTTTGCGCCCAATGGGCCCACGTAAGCGCGACCTCGGGGTGTTGTTGATCCCAGGCACTCAGCCAACGATCGATGCCGGAGACCGAGCTGGGAAAGTTTCGGAGAAGCTGCGCACGAAAATCGGTTGGATCGCGAGGCGGAGCGGCCTGCCACAGTTGGAAGACCAGATAAGCATGCAACGAAAGGACGGCGCATGCGGCGACGATCGAAACGCGGGCAGAAAGGCGAACGAGAGGCGGGGCGGGGCGGACGGAATTGCCGGGCGAAAATCCGGCCATGCCGCCGAGCAGCGCGGCAGGCATGAGCAACACGGCGTGATAAAAAACGCCGTCGAGCAGACCCGCGATGAGGCAGACGGTGAAGGCGACGGCGGCGACTTGCTGCGGATTCAGATCCGCCGACGGATGAGATGGAGGACGCAAGCCTCGCCAAGCCTGCCGCAACAGCAGCGCACCGAACGGAACGGCGCCGAATAATCCGACGTCGAGCGCGAGTTGAAGCGGCCAGTTGTGGGGCTGGTTTCCGTCCTGCTTCGGTTGGATGAAGCGATAGGAGTCGGCGCCGTGGCCGAACCAGGGTGCATCGATGATGTTCGTCCACGTGACGCGCCAGAAACTCAGGCGGGTGGAGGTCAGTTCGTCGGCGGAGGTTGCGGCCGCGGAGCGCGCGATGGCGTTCCACCAGCCGAGGTAGGGCTCCGGAGACCAATGACCGCATGATAGGAGGAAGCCGCAGATGAATATGAGCGCGGCGCGGCGAAGGATTTTGGGTCGAGCCGGTGCGGGAGCGAAGATCAGCCATATAACGACGCCGGCGATCACGGCGAGGAAAGGGGCGCGTCCGCCCGACCAAAGCATGCCGCCGCAATTCGTGATCGCGACCAGACACGCCAGCCAGTGTTCGCGGCGGTGGCGCGGTGCGAGACATCCCCAGCCGAGGCCGGCGATCGTGCCAATCATCATGTGCAGGCCGAAGAGCCGGGCATGGCCGTAGTGGGCGAATTGGTTGACGGCGGTGCCAGGCGTCCACGTGAACCAGATCGCGAGACATCCCAGCGCAGCTCCGAACGAGATGGCGGCGAGAAGAAGTCGCACGCAGACCGGATCGTGCGCACCCCGGCGCGCGACGACGGCGCCGAGGAGGATGCAGACCCATGTGGCGGAACCAACCAGCGCCGGTGCAGGGCGGGCGGACATCAATGCGGCGACGATGGCGACGGCCGCCGCGGCGATAAGCAGCCAACGATCGATTGCTTCACGACGCCCATCGCATGCGGTCGCGAAGGCGGATCCGCGAAACAGCAGTGCGGGAATAAACAGAAGCGGGACGAAACGATCGTAGTCGAATGGAAGGTTGGAGAGGAACGGGAGAACGACCATAACGCCCGCACACCACCCGACTGCAGTGCGAGTCGACCCGTTCGGGTTGCGCCGAGTCGGAGTCATGGCGTGGACGTCGAGGCGGCCCGTTCGACCAAGGCGAGCAAGTCGCCGGCGGAGCCTTCGGTGGCGGCGGCAAGTTCCGCGGCGGTGAGTCGGTATACGAAAATTGAATACCCGATCGTCGCCTCGGGACGGCGGATTTTGAGGTAGGTGGACAGCCGTTGAAAACGGAGGCGGCCGTAGTCGTTGCCATGGGCGGAGAGTTCAGGTGCGGTGATGCCTTCTTGCGCGAGCACACCGGCGGGGCCGATGGCGGGATCGCGAACCTGCAGGGCGATGCGATGTAGATTCTGGTAAACCGCCTCCAATCCCGGAGCCCATCCGTGGCGCGGATAAGGTTGTGGCTGCTGCAGGGAGGTCGCGCTGATGCAATAGAGTCCGGGCTGCAATGCGCGCCACGGCTCCGCCAGTGAGATGGTGGAGGAGGAAGGCGTGAGGGATCGGGCATCGATGCCCTCGTAGGTCGGATCGCCCATGCCAAAATATTCCAGATACACGGGCTCGCCGGGCGCGCGATGAGATTGAAGCCAGCGGCTTAATCCCGGGATGTCCTGTCCCCAATCAAGCGAGCTGTCGACGAGGTGCCAGTAGCCCCGTTGCGGGCCGCCGACGAGCGGGTTGAAGTAGGCGAGGTAGTGCGGGCGGATCGTGAAGGATTCGCCGACGTGCCAGGCGGCGCAGACGGAAAGAAGGATCCACCCGAGTCGTTTCGCGGAGGCGAAGAGCAGCGGCACGCCGCCGATGAGGATGAAGAGGACGGGATACGTGGGCAGGATGTGGCGATGGCCGATGTTGAGGCTGCTGCCGATGGCGGCGATCCAGTAGAACACCAGCAGCGTGGCCAGTGGAGCGACGGTCCAGAGTTGGGAGGCGAGCGCGGTGCGGTTGCGCGAGTGGAACATCTGCCAAAGCCACAACGCGAGGCCGGCGGCGGTGACGATCAGCACGGGCAGGGAGGTTTTGACGAGGAAGGCGAACGGGAAGAATTCCACCCAGCCGTCGACGCCCAGTTGGCCGCGGAAGAAGGCGATGCGATTATGAGAGAACTCGTCGACGAAGGCGGCGCCGTAGATGAAGGCCTCGGGAAATACGCGCGCGTGGCGGAAGCCGGCGAGGAGGCGTTCCGGGAGCGTTCCGTCGTCGAGCAGCAACGACCACGGGTGCATGAAGTGCAGCGGAGACGGGCCGGGGGAATGCGCCGAAAATCGAAAATCGTAAAACGCCCAGATCACACACCACGCCACGGCGGCGTGCACGAAACCGACGCCCAGCAGATGCAAGACGGCGCGGGGGAGGTTGCGGCCTTGGCGGGCCTCGCGGAGCAGGTGCAGAAGCGCGAGCATGCCCAGCATCGGGCCGAGGAGGACGGCGGAGAATTTGGCGACGCAGGCGAGGCCGAGCGTGAGACTGCTGAGCAGGAGTCGGAAAACCGTCGGGCGCTCGAGCTGCCACCACCACGCGCTGACGGCGGCGAGAAAGAAGAACGCCATGGTCGCGTCCGATGTGGCGAGCGATCCATGCGCGAGGAACGTGGGAGAAAAGGCGAAGAAACCGAGCGAGACGAAGGCGCAGGACCAACCGAAGAGCCGTCGCGCCCAGAAGAAGATGAGCAGGCCGGTGGCGGCGCTGAAGAGGGAGATCATCGCGCGGCCGGCGAAGATCATGAAGTCGGTGTTGTTGCCCGAGCGGTAGAAGAACTCGCGTCCGACGGCCCAGACGGCGGCGTAAGCCCAATCCGGATTTTCGGCGGGGTCGGGGAGCCGCGGATCGATCCATTGCATCGGGAGCGCGGCCCAGCGTTGGGGGAGGTTGCCGTTTTCCGGGTGAAAGCGAAAATCGCCGCGCTCGTTGTAGATGTGGCCGGCGGTGAGGTGCGCGATTTCGTCGAACGTGACCGACGTGCCGATCTTCGAAGTGAGTCCGAGCACCGCGTGAAAGAGGGCGAGGAGGGCGGCGAGCGAGACGAGAAACGCGGGCGAAGGGGAGCGGGTGGGGCGAGCCACGTTTTGAACTTGGACAAAGTTTGGGGGTGAAACAACCCTCGCGGGCTTCATGAACGCCGCCGAATACGCGAACCTCGATGCCGTCGAAAAGACGCACTGGTATTACGCGGGGAAGCGCGAACTCGTCCGGTGGTGGATCGAGCGCGTGGCGCCGCCGAAAGCGGACGACGTTTTGCTGGATTGCGGAGCGGGGACGGGGCGGTTCGCGCTCGAGATGCAGGAGCGGTGTCGCGTGCTGGTGCTCGACGATCACGCGGAGGCGCTGGAGTTGTTGCGGAAACGATTTCGCGAGGAGCAGGTGATCGCGTTGACGGGTGACTCGGTGCCGTTGCCGGATGCATCGCTCGACTATGTGACGGCGCTCGACGTGCTCGAGCACGTGCCGGACGATGCGGCGGTGGTCCGCGGTTTTCACCGATTATTGAAACGCGGCGGCGTGGCGGTGGTGACGGTGCCGGCGAGCATGGCGCTGTGGAGCGACTGGGACGAGGCGCTGCATCATTTTCGCCGATACAATCGGCGGCAGTTGACGGCGTTGTTTCCGGCGGAGCAGTGGGAGCTCGTGCAGGTGAACTACACGAATGTCGTGGCGTATCCGGCGGTGTGGCTCGTGCGGAAATGGCGGAAGATCGCGCCGCGGAAAACGGGGGCGGAGAGCGGAGCGCGCGCGGAGGACAAGGAGCCGGCGCCGTGGTTGAACGTGCTGTTGAAGGCGGTGTTCGTGAAGCTGGGGACGTGGCGGGTGCCGTTTCCGTTTGGGGTGAGTTTGATTTTGGTGGCGCGAAAACGGGGTGAGTCGAGAGTCGAGGGTTGAGAGTCGAGAGGAGCCTAGGGTTCGAGGCCGGTGCGGCGTTTGACGATGTAGTTGGGGCGGCGCTTCACCTCGTCGTAGACGCGGCCGAGGTATTCGCCGAGGATGCCGATGCCGACGAGCTGCACGCCGCCGACGAAAAGGATGAGCGTGACGAGCGTGGTGAAGCCGGTCTGGGCGATCTCGATCCCAAGCAGGCGGCGGGTCACGAAGAACAGCGCGAGGCCGAAGCCGATCAGGCTGATCACGAGGCCGGCGAAGGTGACGATGCGCAGCGGGAGTTTCGAAAAGCTGACGAGGCCGTCGACGGCGTAGCGGATAAGTCGATACAGACTTTGGCCGGGCTCGCCGGCGGCGCGATCGTCGCGGTCGTAGGACGTGTCGACCCGGCGAAAGCCGACCCAGGCGCGAAGGCCGGGGAAGAAACGGTGGCGTTCGGGAAGGCGGTTGAAGGCGTCGACGGCGACGCGATCGAGGAGCCCGAAGGTGCCGGTGTTGGGCTCGATGGGAAAATCGGAGAGCCAGCGGAAGCAGCGGTGGAAGAGATTGAAGCCGAGGCGACGGAGGCCGCGTTCCTTGCGCGAGCGGCGGACGGCGAGGACGACCTCGGCGCCCTCGCGCCATTTGGCGAGGAGCTCGGGGATGTGCTCGGGCGGATCCTGCAGATCGGCGTCCATGGTGATGACGGCGTCGGCGGACGCGGCGGCGGCGAGGCCGGCTTCGAGCGCGGGCTGGTGGCCGAAATTGCGGGAGAGCTCGACGAGTTTGAAGCGGGGATCCTCGTGATGGACGGCGGCGATGACGTCGCGGGAGCGGTCGCGGCTGCCGTCGTCGACGAAGATGACGGACCAGTCGATCGAGGACTGTTCGGCGAAGACGAGGCGGAGCCGCCGGCAGAGTTCCGGGAGGACGGCCTCTTCGTTCCAGACGGGGATGACGATCGCGACGTGGGGCACGCGGTTCAACGGAAGACGTTGTATTTGATTATCGCATACAAGGCGCGAAAGCCGTCGCGCCAGCCGATCTTTTTGCCCTCGGCGTAGGTGCGGCCGTAGTAGCTGATGCCGACCTCGTAGATGGCGACATCGAGCTTGGCGACCTTGGCGGTGATCTCGGGTTCGAAGCCGAAGCGGTTTTCCTCGATGCGGATCTTCTGAAGCACGTCGCGGCGGAAGACCTTGTAGCAGGTTTCCATGTCCGTGAGGTTCAGGTTGGTGAACATGTTGGAGAGCAACGTGAGGATCTTGTTGCCGACCATGTGCCAGAAATAGACGACGCGGTGGGCGTCGCCGCCGGAGAAGCGGGAGCCGAAGACGACGTCGGCGCGGCCGTCGAGGATGGGTTTGAGGAGCTTGGGGTATTCGTTGGGGTCGTATTCGAGATCGGCGTCCTGGACGATGACGGCGTCGCCGGTGGCGGCGGCGAA
>JGI12383J13903_1001247_pt1 | contig 12447 bp, 7 predicted proteins | sample Passage237B_FD_13903 | JGI IMG/M metagenome (IMG submission 13903)
GTGGTTCAAGGACAAGACCCTGCCACGCTTCGAGCGGCTGGGTTACCGGGTCTCCGGGGGTAGCGTGGAATACATCGTGGAATGGTACAACGAAAAGCAGCAGGCCTGGCACGAGGTGGTGCTGCCGCGGTTGGTGCTGGAGCGGAAAGTGCCCGGGTGAGGCGGGGGGCTTCAAGGGCCAAGGGGCTGGGGGGCAATGAGCTATGGCCCTCTGCCTCCTACTGATCGGCATGGCGCTTTTATCTTGCTGCGCTCCCATGCCGTCGCTCCACCAAAGGACAACAAATCCAGCATTGTTGTTCCAGACTTGCTATGCCGACCATCTTCGATAATATCGAGCAGAAGCTCCTTGAGGGGCTGAAGGAAAGTCTACGCCTTAGCTATAGGAGTGACTTCTGTACGGGCTACCTGAACCTGCGTGGCTGGAAGGACATCGCTGCCGAGGTGGACCAATTCGAGGGCGGGGAAGGCAAACAGGTGCGCTTGCTCGTGGGCATGCAGCGTGCACCGGAAGAAGAGGTGATGATCGCCTACGCCTCCGGAAGTATGGAGCCCATCGACCAACAGAAGGTGGTCCGCCTGAAAGAACGTTTGGTATGGGAGCTGAGACAACAGCTTACACGTGGGCAGCCGACCGACCAGGATGAGAAAGGCCTGAGGCAATTCGCCAAGCAGTTGCGTGCGGGCAAGGTGGTGGTTAAGCTCTTTCTGAGATACCCACTGCACGCCAAGTTGTACCTGGCTTTCCGTGACGACCGCATCAACCCCATCATGGGCTATGTGGGCAGCAGTAACCTCACGTTCGCTGGATTGCAGCGCAATGGTGAGCTGAACGTGGATGTACTGGACAAGGATGCTGCGCAGAAGCTGGCAGTCTGGTTCGAGGAGCGATGGGATGACCGCTGGGCGGTCGACATCACCCAGGAACTCATCACCATACTTGAGCAGAGCTGGGCGGGCGAGGAACAGCATCTCCCATACCATGTGTACATGAAGGTGGTGTACCACCTGAGCAACGAGGCCCGGCTGGGGCTCGCGTCATACGACATCCCACTCTCCTTCCAAGGCAAACTCCTGGGTTTCCAGCAGGAGGCCGTGCGCATGGCGGCCAACGTGTTGAACAAGCGGGGCGGTGTGCTCATCGGTGATGTGGTGGGGCTGGGCAAGAGCTATACGGCTGCAGCACTTATCAAGCTGGTGGAGGAGAACGATTATCTAAAGACACTGATCGTTTGCCCGCCCAAGCTGGAGCGGATGTGGAAGAACTACAAGGAGGAGTTCGACCTGAAGGCAGAAGTGCTTTCCGTGGGCGCATTGGATACCAGGACGCTGGAAAATCTGAAGCGATACAAGCTGATCGTGGTGGACGAGAGCCATAACCTGCGCAATCCGGAGGGCAAGCGGTACCGCGCGCTGCATGAGTACATCCGCTTCAATGGCAGCAAGGTCGTGTTGCTCACGGCCACGCCTTTCAACAAGGACTTCCTGGACATCAGTGCGCAATTGGGTCTTTTCCTCGACAAGGAGGCCGATCTGGGTCTGAGCCCCGAAAGGCTGCTCGCGGAGCTGGGCGGCCCGCACGAGTTCAATGCCCGTTACCAGGTGGCCCCCCAAACACTGGCGGCCTTCGAGAAGAGTCCTTATGCGGACGATTGGCGCGACCTGATGAAGCTGTTCACGGTGCGTCGCACCCGCTCCTTCATCATGCAGCACTTCGCGCAGACCGACCCCGAGAGCGGGCGCAAATACCTGCAGTTCCAGGACGGTACGCGCTCGTATTTCCCGGAGCGCGTGCCCAAGGCCTTCCTCTACGGCTTCGACCCGAATGACCCCAACGACCAATATGCCAAGCTCTACAGCCCATATGTGACCGGAGTGATCGCGCAATTGCATTTGGCGCGGTACGGCCTACGGCTATACATCGACGATGCGCGACCGGCCACAGAGGCCCAACGGCGTATCATCGACGACCTGAGCCGGGCCGGCAGGCGCATGATGGGCTTTGCGCGTACCGGCCTGTTCAAACGCTTGGAAAGCAGCGGCCCGGCCTTCCTGAAGTCATTGCAACGCCACATCCTGCGGAACCACGTGGTGATGCACGCGCTTGACAACGACCTCGAAGTTCCCATTGGGCAGCACGATCAGGAACTCTTGGAAAGCGCGGTGGACGACCAGGAACCGGAAGAGGTCTTCAGCGCCGACCACAAGGTGCGCACGGCCAGTTATAGAGAGGAGGCCGCACAGCTATATGCCGCACTGCACCAACCCAAGCACAAGAAGCGCTACAAATGGCTGCCAGCGGCCCTTTTCAAGAAGACGCTGCGCAAGCATCTTGAAGCCGACGCCACCTTGCTGGACCATGTGCTGCAACAAGGGAAGGATTGGGCCCCCGCACGGGACAAGCAGTTGCAGGCGCTGATCCGCTTCTGCACGAAGGAACACGGCAAGGAGAAGGTCCTCCTTTTCACGCAGTTCGCCGACACGGCCCGCTACCTCCACGAGCAACTGGTGAAGCACGGCGTGGAACGCGTAGGCTTGGTCACGGGCGACACCGACGCGCCATCGGACATCGTGGAGCGCTTCAGCCCGGTGAGCAACCACCGGCCCGATCTGGTCGGTACCGACCGTGAGCTTCGGGTGCTCATCAGCACCGATGTGCTCAGCGAGGGACAGAACCTGCAGGATGCGCACATCATCATCAATTACGATCTGCCATGGGCGCTTATTCGCCTGATCCAACGTGCCGGCCGGGTGGACCGTATTGGCCAAAAAGCCGCGCAAGTGCTCTGCTACAGCTGCCTGCCGGAAGATGGGATCGAGAATATCATCCGCCTTCGTGACCGTATCGGCCAGCGCATAGCCAGTAACGCCGAAGTGGTGGGCAGCGATGAGCAGTTCTTCGAGGGCGACCCCGTGAACCTGAAGGCGCTCTATGCCGAGAAGCAAGGTCTGTTGGATGCCGAGGATGACAGTGAAGTGGACATGGGCAGCATGGCCTACCAATTATGGAAGGATGCCACCGAAGCCGATCCCACGCTGGAAAAGACCATCCAGCAGCTCCCCGATGTGGTATACAGCACCAAGCCGCTCACCGATGCAGAGAAGGAAAGCTCCGAAGGAGCGGCCGTGTTCGTGCGCACGAGCAACGACAACAATGTCCTCATCTGGGTGGATGAAAAGGGCGGACTTATCACCCAAAGCCAGTACCGCATCCTGAAGGCACTGGAATGCTCGCCGACCGATCAAGCGGCTGAACGACTGAAGGACCATCACCGCATCGTGGGTGCCGGTGTGCGATACGTCCAGACCAATGAGGACAAGCTCGGCGGCCAATTGGGCAACAAGCGTGGCGCCCGCTACCAAGCCTACACCCAGCTCACCGAATATTACAAGGCGCACCAGAACACGCTCTTCGCGCAGCAAGTCCTCAAGGAGGCGCTGGACGACATCTACCGCTGGCCCTTGCTGGAACGCGCCAAGGACCTGCTGAACCGGCGCCTGCGTGAACGGGTGCCCATGGACAGCCTTGCCGAACTCGTCATCGGCCTGCACGAGGAGGGGCGCCTGGTGAACAAACCCGATGATATTGACGACCATACTGCCTTGCGCCAACCGCGCATCATTTGCAGCATGGGCCTGAGGAAATTGAACGCATGAGCAAGCGCATCACCCGAAAACGTTTCAGGGACCTGATCAGTTCAGGCGACATCGCCACGCTCTTCAACGAACTGGGCTGGGACCATGCCAACGACCGCTTCACGGTAGAAGCCAGCAAGGCCCGGCACGAGTTGCACACCGTGGCCAACAAGCGCGGTTTCGCCGTGGTGGTACATACCGCCGACCAAGTGCCCGACCGGAGCCTGCGCCAAAGCATCGAAAAGAAGGTGGCGCGCATTCACTTCGAGCACCTCATCGTGTTCCGCAGTGCAGATGGCGCCCAGCAGGTCTGGCAACTCGCAATTCGTCGCCCGAATCAGCCGGTCACTTACCACGAGGCCCCCTGGCACAAGGGGCAGGAGCCAGAACTCCTTTACCAAAAGCTCAGCGGGCTGTTCATTCCGCTGGAGGCTGAGGACTCCATTACGCTGGTGGATGTAAGCGAGCAGGTTACCGCCCAGTTCGAGCGCAACACCAAAGAGGTCACCAAAAAGTTCTACCGCGAGTTCAGCTCACAGCACAAGGACTTCCTCAAGTTCATCAAGGGCATACAGGAGCAGGTGGACCAGGAGTGGTACGCCAGCCTGATGCTGAACCGCTTGATGTTCATCTATTTCATCCAGAAGAAGGGCTTCCTGGACGGGGACCGTGATTATCTGCAGAACAAGCTCAAGGAGAGCAAACAGAAACGCGGCGACAACAAGTTCTACACTTTCTACCGCGACTTCCTGCTGGTGCTCTTCCACCAAGGGCTGGGCAGCCCCACGCGCAGCGCGGAATTGCTGAGGGAGATCGGCAAGGTGCCCTACCTGAACGGCGGCCTTTTCGATGTACATGAACTGGAAAAGAACCACCGCATCGAGGTGGCCGACAAGGCCTTCGAGAACCTCTTCGCCTTCTTCGATACCTGGAACTGGCACCTGGACACACGCGCCAGCAGCAGCGGCCGCGATGTGAACCCCGATGTGATCGGCTACATCTTCGAGCAGTACATCAACGACCGGGCGCAGATGGGCGCCTACTACACCAAGGAGGACATCACCGAGTACATCAGCAAGAACACCATCATCCCCTGGCTCTTCGATGAGGCCAAGCGCAAGGACGCGCAGGCTTTCAAGCCCGAGGGCGGGGTGTGGAAACTGCTGCGCGACGACCCCGACACGTACATCTACCCCAGTGTGCGCAAGGGCATAAAGCCGGAGATGGTCGCCGCGTTGGCGGACGAATCACCGGATACCCCCTGGTACCGCTCGGTGCTCTTCAGCGACCTACCCGACGATGTGCGCGCTGGCCTGGACCCTGAACAGAAGGACCTGTGGAAGATCCGCAAGGCGTGGAACGTGCGGGCACCGGAGGCCATCGCCCTGCCCACCGAGATCTACCGGGAGCTGATCGAACGCCGCCGCCGCTACCTGGAGGTCCGCCGCAAACTGGTGGCGGGTGAAGTGACCACCATCAACGACCTGATCACCTACAACCTGGACATCCGGCAGTTCGCGCAGGATGTGATCCACGAGTACGAGGGCAGCGACCTGGTGGGCGCCTTCTACGATGCCATCAGTCGCATTACCGTGCTGGACCCCACCTGCGGCAGCGGTGCCTTCCTGTTCGCTGGACTGGGCATATTGCAGCCGCTGTACGAGCAATGCCTGGACCGCATGCAGTGGTTCGTGGAGGTGGACAACGAGAAGGGCAGCGGGAAGAAACATCCCGAGTTCCGGAAAGTGCTGGAGCGCATGAAACAGCATCCCAACCGGGACTACTTCATCTACAAGAGCATCATCCTGCAGAACCTCTACGGCGTGGACATCATGCGCGAGGCCGTGGAGATCGCCAAGCTGCGCCTCTCCCTGAAGTTGGTGAGCACCGTGGACCCCGACCCCAAGCAGGAGAACTACGGCATTGAACCCCTGCCGGACATCGACTTCAACATCCGCAGCGGCAACACGCTGGTGGGCTTCGCCACCAAGGCCGAGTTGGTCAAGGGCCTTACCTACACCATTGATGGCCTGGAGTTGAAGCCTGTGATCGAGGAGCATTGTGAGCGAGTCTCCATGGCGTATGATCGGTTCAGGCAGAAACAACTGGACGAAGGCGAGGACCCAGAATCCTATTACCCTGCTAAGCAGACCCTGCAGGCCGAACTAACATCCCTGCGCGATGAACTGGACAAGTACTTGGGCAAGCAATACGGTAAGGATGCCGAGCATAAAGGCGGCAAGGAGTACGCTGCGTGGAAGAAAAGCCACCAGCCCTTCCACTGGTTCGCGGAGTACTATGGCATAGTTGAGGGGCGTGGCGGCTTCGACGTGATCATCGGGAACCCGCCCTATTTGGAGGCACGCCAAATCAAATATGAACCCAAGGGACTAAGAACTCTCGAATCAAATGCAGTGCACAGCATGTGTATTGAACGGAGCATGCAAGTCCTGAATCCGCTGCATGGTGGTGTCTCAATGATTGTTCCTTTGTCCATAGTATGTACCCAGCGAATGGTCAGTACACAAGCTTTGATTGAGGATGGAAGGACTACTTGGTACTCGAACTTCGCCTGGCGGCCTGGGAAGTTGTTTGATGCTGTCAATCGAGCTCTGACGGTCTTTGTCGCAGTCTCTAACGCTGCGCCTGTAACCTATGCAACGGGCTATACCAAGTGGAACTCTGAGGCGCGCGACGATCTCTTTCCGACAATCGCTTACGAGCGCGTAAACCGAAAGCGAACCTCGTTCTTTGTGCCGAAGCACCAATCTCCGGTTGAGGCTACTCTGCTAACCAAGATCCTCGGGGCGGACAAGTCAGTTGGTCACGAGGTATCACAACAGGGCGGTACACCAATTTTCTATCGGACAACCGGTGGACTATACTGGAAAGTATTCACCGACTTCGCTCCACGGTTTGAGCTGAATGGTAAACCATCATCCTCAAGTCGCGAAACTCACTTCAACATACGGAGCGGTGCACAGTCGAGTCGCTTCATCGCTCTCCTGAGTAGCAATCTCTTCTGGTGGTGGTACACTATATCAGCGAACCTGCGTGACTTGAATCCTGCCGACATCAATGGATTCAGATATCCGGCTTCTATTGAGAACGATGACGACCTTGACCGGTTGGGACGAGACTTCCTTGATGAGTTGCAGGAGAACTCAGTGATGTTGGTACGTAAGCAGAGGACTACAGGAACAACGGCGACTCAGTCGTTCAAGATTTCGCTCTCCAAGCCGATCCTCGACAAGATCGATGTCCTGCTTGGGGAGCACTACGGGCTGTCGGAAGAGGAGCTGGACCATGTGATCAACTACGACATCAAGTACCGCATGGGCGATGAGCTGGATGGCGAAGATGCCGATGAGGCCGCCCCTGCTGAGCCCAAGGCCACCAAAGCCAAGCCACCGAAGGCTGCAAAGCCCAAGCCCGCCTCTGCCAAGGCTCCGGCGGAGGACCCCGACCCTTTCGTATAGCGGTCGCTCCGAAGGCCAAGGAGAAGACCGCAAAGGGCAAGGCCGCCAAACCGAAAGCACCGAAACCGATGACCAGGAGAACCCCAGGACCGAAAGTCACCTATGCAGGGAAGGATGAATTGATGCGGGTGATCCGCAGAGTATTCATCAACGGCGATGCTTTCGACCGGGCGCAGGCCCTACGTGCGGTGAATGCTGAACTCGGGAATCAGCGTCTGGGACCTCGCCTGCATGGTGAGATCGATGGCGCTATCCGCATTGCCGTGCGCCGCGGTATCCTGGACAACAGCAACGGCGAGCTCCGCCTCCTTGCCCGCAGCCTCGAGGACTACGACCGCAACTTCCTGAAGAAGCAGTTCCTGGCCGCCATGGGTCGTGGCTGGCTGGAGCGTGAAGAGGCCATCCGGATGCTTTCCCGTTGGATGGGGTATTCCCGTACCACCGAGGGGATGATGGCGGTGGGCAAGAGTTTGATCAATGGGTTGATCCGGGAAGGGATGCTGGAGGTGGAGGGTAGAGAGAGGGTGAGGAAGGTGTAATGACTTGACGAACGAAAGGCAAACACGACTTGAAGATGGCAGAGCAAGATGCACTTCCAAGCAGGCAACCTAGCCCCGCGCCCACCACGAACAGCCTGATCAAGCTGGGCGGATTCATGTGGAACCCGGAACTTGTCTACTGGGGTGACCGGGGTCGAGGGAGAGTGGGTGAAATGTTAGGGAAACACCGTGGTCATGGGAAGAAGGGCAGGCCAACCGAGGACGAGGCTGCTCGACGCACGATAAACTATTGGGCGATACATGCGGTCTATGCCCTTCACTATGAAAATGAGCTTGTCTATATCGGTGAAGGCGTGCTAGGCGATCGTATCAAGATGCACTTCTACGATGAAACAGATGTTGGTCGCTGGGATCGGTTCTCGTGGCTTTCTCCTGTCGCACTGAGAGACAATGGCACTGCTTCACCGGTATTGGAGGCTTGGAGAAATGAGATGGCATACAGTTTGACCGCAAAAGGACTGGTTGAATTGCTCGAACTCGTGGCCATCACACTCGCTCAGCCCATTGCCAATCGACAGCAGCCAATGGATGAAGAACGAATAACATGGGTAGACCAGGTCAGACACGACCAGGCAGAGCGAAGCCTACATGAGCAGATTGCGGCGTTGAAGGCGATGCTTGAGGAGATCAAAGGGCAACTCCCAAAGCAATAGAACTTTCCGCACCTCAACCGGATTCTTTTAGGGGCAGTGAAAAGGCGGTAGGGATTGAACCCCCAAGGCATATCGGTCATGGAGCCGTTGAGTGATGATATCATTGAGGAGTACGCAATTGAAGCCATGATGAGCGGCAAGGGTTTCGTACTGCCTCAATGGATGATGGCGTTGTTGTTCGACCGCAACTTGGAGTGGCGGAGGTATCTCGAGGTATGCGCACAGATGCGAAAGGGAGGGCTGACACCGGATAACATTGCTGACGTTCTTCGGGACTTCGATCATGTCATGCAAGGGGGCGGCTCGCTCCCTGGGTTGGCATGCATCGCCGACCGATACGATCTACAGAACATCAGTGCAGAGGACGAGGCTGCAGTCGCCACGCAGATCCGGGCAAAGGCCGTGCGGTTGGAAGAGCGTTGCTGGCATCCGCAGGCAGGGCCTACTGCGTGCGCAATGAAGAAGGGTCGACCGGACATCATCAACGCCCACTCATTGCAGAATGCCAAGGTTATCAATTTGATCGGCGATAATGGCAATGTGGTTTGGATGAACAAAGCGACCGGTGAGCTCGATGGTTCGCTCACAGGGCGTAGCAAGGCGTCCACCTTCAGGGGCATGTGCAAGGTCCACGACGCGGTCTTTAACCCGATCGAAGTGGAGGAGTATACTGGTTCACCTGTGCAGCACTTCCTGTTCGCGTACAGGGCCTATCTGTACTCCTTGCATGTGAAGCATGAGATGCGGCATCAGCGCGACTTCGGCCCTGATTGGGAATCAGACGAAGAACAGACCAAAGCCATCTTCGACCAGGCACTGCTCACTGGGACATGGGGTGTTGTTGAAACCCAAGCATTCATGCTCCCGAGGATGTACCCTGTGGCGGCGACCGGGAAGTTCTACTTGGAGCGTGATTTCTTGGAGAACCGGTTGACGCTTGGTCATGGGCGCAGGGAGTTCGTCTACGTGACACTCCTGCCTATGCAGGATAAGACCTTGTTCCTGTTCAGTTACCTTGAACAGGACAGGGCTATCTACAGGCCCATCGGAGAGCAGATGCGGTCGCGTGGCTCGTTGAAGAGCGATATATCAGCCATGCTGGCCTCGCATGTGGAGAACATGTACTTCAATCCCACCTACTACGAAAGATTCATTGCGCCACAGGCTGGGAATATACTGGCAGTCAAGAACGATGTGAACGGCAATGGGTTCACCATATATGGCGGGCCTGTTCAAGAACCGCTTGAGGTCTCGTGGACCAGGGAGGATTACTTGTTGAATCCTTTCGGGATCCAGTTATTCCATGAATTGGAAGGCTTGGAAATTCACCGACGTGAAGCATAAGTACTATGGTTGCCCGAAAGCAGCGCATCACCAAGGAGATGAAGGCCTTCCTGCCCTTTCTGCAACAGATGGAGCGGGCAGACAAGTCGTTCACGGCTGCGGACATCGCGAAGGCCACCGGGTATGAGCTCAAGGGCAGTGTGAAAGCGAAGCTGAGCCGGGATGAATGGCATCGTGTGCTGAAACGACTAGGCCCGGATGAGTTCAAGGCGTACGACACCCTGGGGCTGGATGAGCAGGAGTTCGCTCGGCGGGTGAGCGTGAAGAACCTGCTGCACGATCCCACGACCGCCCCTGTGCCCTTATCCTTGAGCGAGCGGCTCTTCGCCAAGGCTCAAGAGAACTTCGTCCTCGCCCTCGAGCTGTACAATCGCCCCTCCCTACTGAACCGCCTGGAGAGCTTCGCCATGTTGCATTGCACGGCATGGGAACAACTGCTGAAAGGCAAGTTGATCCAAGACCGGGGCGATGCGTTCATCTTCAAGAAGGATGGACGCACCAAGGGACTTGCGGAATGCTGCGAGGCCGAGTTCAAGAAGCCCAACCACCGGATCTGGAAGAACATCGATGCCATTGCCGAACTGCGGAACATGAGTACGCACCTGATCATGCCGGAACTGGGCGTTGCCTATTCACCCTTGTTCCAAGCCGGGGTGGTCAACTTCCTGAAGACCTACAAGGCCTGGACCGGCAAAGAGCCGTTGCCAGCGCATGCGGTCGGTTTACTCACGCTCACAACAGGTGCCAAGGCCCCATCAGCCATCGACCTGAGCGTGAAGTATGGTAAGGAGCTTGGCGAGCAGGTCGCGGCCATCATCGAGCAGGTGAACTTCAAGATCGAGGCGGAGCAACATCCGGAGTTCGCCATCGTGGTGAAGCACCAGACCCGGTTCGGTAGTGGTCCGGATGTGGACTTCACCATGGACCAACTGCTTGCGATGGATGGCAAGGTGGCCGTCATTGAGAAGCCCCGCGATGCCTCTGGGGATCTTCTTCCCGGCCAAGTGGTCAAGGCGGTGAACCGAATGTTGAACGAGCAGTTGCCGACGGACGCGCGCCGGGAGATCTTTACCTACAAGGGAAAGGTCTCCAAGGAGTTCAACCGCACAGATTTCCAAGTACTCTGCGATGACCAGAAGTGGAACAAGGCCGACAGTGAGTTCCATCACTACCATCCCACCCTAAAGCGGCATACCTACACGATCAAGGTCGTTCACTGGATCGTGGACAAGCTGAAGCAGGACAGGGGGTATTTGGCGAGGAGGAAGGAGAGTTACATGGCAAAGCTGAAGCCGGGGAGGAAGAAAAAATGAGCCAAGTGCCAGCCATTCGATACGTCCGCACTGTTGAGTGCATCGAGGAACTGCCCACCGATGGCCATGCCCCGATGAAGTTCAAGTGCGACGACGGGTCGCTCTACTACTGCAAATACCGCAAGAAGCTGCGGCCAGTGGAGGAACTGGATTGCCTGTGGTACGAGCTGGTGGGCCATATCCTGCTGCGGCAATTGGACCTGCCCACGCCGGATGTGGCGCTGGTGGAAGTGGCACCCGATTCGTTCGATCGGAGCCAGTTGGTGCAGAACGCCTCCCACCTGAAGCCCGGCGTGGTGACCTTTGGAAGCAGGCACGTGCCCGGCTCGCTGGTGAACGAACTGTTCGGCTTTCCCTCCCAGGTGCTGGAGCGCCTCACGAACCCCGAACAGCTGATCGGCATTGCGCTGTTCGACCTCTGGGTGGAGAATGCCGATCGTGGCCGCCCGGTGGACGGTGGCCACAACTACAACCTGTTGTGGGCGCCGCATGAGGGTGGTTACCGGGTGGTGGCCATCGACCATGCCTTCATCCTGGGCGGGTTGCATGGGCTGCGCACCTTCCATCCGGGCCATCCACGCCCCACGGTGAAGAACAAGCTCTTCAGGACCAAGCCGTTCCATGAAGTGATGGCCCATCTTGGTGCCGACAGACGCACTTCGACCGTGAACCAATTTTTCGGAACTTCGCTGCCCCGCACCTCCGCCGATGCAGTTTTCGACGCGCTTGACCAATGCCGGCCACCATGGCCGGAGCCCCCGAACTTCCGCGCTCGGCTGACCGACTTCTTGTGGAATCCTGAGCGCCTCGCACTACTGGAGTCCGTGGCCCGTTCTTATTTCCACCAGCTATGAAACACTTCATCGCCCCCCTCTACATTGAGACCAACCCGCTGAGCAAGGAGAAGCTGGCGTGCGGGCTACTGGCCGTGATGCCCGACCAATACATCTTCCAGTGGGCCGACCAGAAGTTGGAATTGGCCGAGAAGCTGGCGGGGCCGGACTATAATGGATACTTCAAGGATCTGTTCAAGATGCTGGACGAAGGCATCAGCGCCGAGCACGAGAAGCGGCTGGCAACGGGGGGGCTATTCGAGGACAGCAGTGCCCTCTCACCCAGCTACTTCGCTTACCTGAAGCAATACGATGCCGGTCCGGTCCAGTTCGGCGAAGTGAAGCCCTATGCCGGCCCCTTGGATAAGGCCGCCTTCGAGCAACTCTTCAACGAGTTGGTCTTTGACGCACCGGCAAAGAAGGAAGCCCGAACAACCTTGGTGAAGCGACTTAGCGTACGCCTGAAGCGGCCCGCATTGACCGCACATGCAGATGTGAACTACACCCTGCCCGAGACGGCCATCCCGCGTTATTTGGAAAAGGCATCCGTGATGGTAAGCAGCGTGAACGGCACCGTGTTCGTGGCCCAACCATTCGACCTGGCCAACAAGGTGGACTACCTGGCGCGC
>JGI12383J13903_1001256_pt1 | contig 12375 bp, 14 predicted proteins | sample Passage237B_FD_13903 | JGI IMG/M metagenome (IMG submission 13903)
CGCCATGATCGACTCCGCGTCGGAACAGGCGTCCACGCTGCGCTTGGACCATCGCAAATCCTGCGACGGGCGGCTGAGGTTCGACGCTAATCAGGTAGACCTTTGCCCAAGCTACACGGTTGGCAAACCGGCCTTGTCTGCCACTAGGCAGAAGCTCTGACTCTTCAGCTTCCGTTAGCCTGAAGTGAGCCGCAAGTTCTTTCCGTGCTGTTGCCAACGAACGCACCTGACCATCAGATGCGAGGGTCAGTAGCGGCAGCGTGATTTCTTGAAACGTGGGAATTGCCATAGGTTTCCGTAGATGGCTAACGCCTGAATTAAGCCGCGCCGCGAAGCGGCGTCGGCTTGAATGAATTGTTAGGCCTTTTTGATACAGAGCCGTGGCATGAGCGCAAACACGCCCCAGCCCAAGTACTCTCGCGTGTAAGCTGCATGGCGTTCCGGCTCCGAGATGAGTTTAGAGCGAATCTCCTCCGCCAACTCATCGTTAGGATTCGCTTCAAGCCATCGGCGCATGGTGAGCCACTTGGCCGCTTCGTACCTGTCCCAACCGTCTTGATTGGCTAGAACCATCTCTACAACGTCATAGCCGAGGTTGCCAAAAGACGCGATAAGCTCTGGAAGACTGAGAAAGTCAGAGATTGAGTTGGCAAGACACCCTTTGGCAATCTCTTCTGTTGGTGGCAATTGCCGCCAGTAAGGCTCACCGATCAGGATGATTCCGCCTGCGCGCAGGCTTTGCGCAAGAAGCTTGATGGTGCCAGCGATGCCTCCACCGATCCAGGTAGCCCCGACACAAGCTGCCACATCAGCCTTCTCGTCGGAAACATAACCCGCTGCATCGTCATGAATGAACTTGACCTGATGTGAAACACCGAGTTCTTCAGCGCGCTTTTTCGCCTGTTCGGTGAACAACGAACTCATGTCGATGCCGGTGCCGACAATGTCGTGATCACGTGCCCAAGTGCATAGCATCTCGCCTGAACCACTACCAAGGTCGAGTACTCGTGCTTCCGACTGCAGACGCAGTGCAGCACCGAGCGTGGCAAACTTGTCGGGTGTGAACGGGTTGTGGATGCGGTGCGCACTTTCCGTGATGTTGAATATTCGCGGGATGTCCAAAGCGTAAATTTCCTAACGAGATGCGAATAGATTTGGTAAAGGCCTAACACCTGAATTAAGCCGAGCCGCGAAGCGGCTTCGGCTTGAATGAATTGTTAGGGCCTATGCGACGGGGAGGTCAAGTTTGACGCCGAAGTGCCCTTGGTCCGACCGCGACCGCCGCCAGCCTCCCACTACCTTTGCATTGCACCTACAGACTATGCGCTCATGCCCAAGCTGCTTCAGCTGTGCACGATATGAGCGAGCGTTATCGCGGGACAGGTAGCCGACAGTCAGACCATCTATCTCCACTCGTACGGCCATATTGTCGTATGGGTTCGAGTCCTCAAGATATAGGAATGCCATTGCCAAATGCTCGGCACTTTCCTCGGTCCTCCCGCCACAGATTGACTCAAGTGCATCTTGGTACTTCGACTCCCCAACGATGTCGAAATCATAAGTTCCTGGGCCAGGCAGGTGCCCTTGAATAGAGGGGCTAGGGGTACTTGTGCGCCCGCGAAGGTAGAGATAAGCGATAAACCCAAGCGCACAGATCACGAGGAAAGTGGTCATAGGCCCTAACGCCTGAATTAAGCCGAACCGCGAAGCGGTTTCGGCTTGAATGAATTGTTAGGGCTCAGCCAGTAGAACTTGCGGCTCGCCCCAGCTAAGGATGCTGACACAGTCGTTGATGCCTAGGAGCAGATACTCGTGCGGCCGGCGATCGCCATCTTTAGCGAATTGGCCCATGAGAAATCCGCTCCGCTCGGACTCTTGATCAAACCATCCGCCGGCCTCCATGCGCCACAGCCAGCCCGGAGCACGCTCCTCTTTGCCCCAGTAGTCCAGTAGCTGGCCCTCATCGAGAACGCGGAAGCCGACAGAGGTAAAGCTGAGATAGACCGGCTGGCTCTGGCCCTCAAATGCAACAGTGATCTGGAGGCGCCACAAGTCGTATGAGATATGGACGACCTCTGGGACAGAGTCTGGCGTGCCGTCGATCTTGTATTGGGTTGCGACGAACATTGATCTGAGCCCTAACGCCTGAATTAAGCCGCGTCGCGGAGCGACGTCGGCTTGAATGAATTGTTAGAACTGTTGCCAAGCTTCATTTCTTGCGGATTTCATCAATGATTACGCCTGCAAGAGCACCACCAGCACCAAAGACAACAAAAAGAGGCACGCCAATAGCGCCGCCTAACGCCGCGATGCCAGCTCCTTGACCTGAAAGAGTGAGTGCCGCTGCTGCTGCTGCCATAGCCATTCTGGCCGGGAGGCCACGCTCCTTCCAGCCAACACGTTTGAGCTCTTGCCAAGCAACCTGAAGGATAGGCGCGAGGACCTTACGATCAGTAGATGCGACAATTGCAGCCTTTGCTTTTGAGATCATAGGCATGCTGCTGTTTGACCTGATATCCAGCATGGTCTGGGCCCAAGCGCGAAGCGCTTCTAACTCGTCAGGCCTCGTGGCAACGACAATTGCTTTGCCAATCTCACGCGTTTTGTCTTGCTTCGTTTCCATGACATTCCCAATAAAGTGTCACGACAGTTCTAACGCCGGAATTAAGCCGTGCCGCGAAGCGGCATCGGCTTGAATGACTTGTTAGCGCTCAAAGGAGCGAGTCCTGCACGTGCGAGGGAGCCACCTGCCGTATGTCTGAAATCACTACTGTAGGCTTCCGCTCCGGACGTACACCGCCCCTAGGGAAGCGGCTTATTACACCGCTCACAACGCACTCGGTGAACAGCAAGGTCTTGTAGCGGTTCACATTACCCACTTGTGGAACGCAGTTTAGAATGTGGCCGTGATACTCCAAACCCATCGAGTTAGTCTGCTCATTTCCCCGAGTGAGTCGTCCTTGCAACAATACTTCATCACCGTTCGCAAGCTCAGGAAAAAGAAACTCCCCTGGCTCTTCTTCCTCCGGGAAGCCAAATAGGACTCTCTCTTCGCGGGTGATGCGCGTCGTAATGTATTTCCGATCTGATGTTTCCGCGCCGATCGTAAGAGAGACGCCTTCCTTTACGCCGTACGCAACGTTCTTCAGGGCACTCCTAGGGAGAGAGGAATACCACTTCAAGAACTCCGCTGGGATTTCAAGCGTTTCGCCATCCGCATTGTTAATGAGCGCAACCTCTCTTTTCATATCCCAAGAGATCTTCTCTTTCTTGAGGTCGACGTCGCCACGTTTATGCTTAATTAGGCGGACCAAGTACACCAGAGCTTGAGCCGACGCCCTGATAGCGTCTTTGAGGCCTGTGTCTTTGAAGTCGTTCGCTGCCATTGTCTGCGCAGCCTTGATGACGTAAGGGCCCGCGAATAGGGTGCCGACGCCAAGCAGAATTACCTCCCATGATCCTTCATGGGTTCTTACTGGCAGTTCGTACCCATGCTTCTGAAGCGCAGGGTTCTTTCTTTCCGCAAAGTGTCGAATGCACTCGTTGATACCGACCAGGGCCAATCCGCCAGCCCGAGCATCAACGGTGCCGTGAGCAAGACCCTCGCCTTCGTAGCGGAAGAAGCCGACCGCCTCGGTTGGTAGTCGATCCATCGCACCCCCTGTTTGAGCGCTAACGCCTAAGTTAAGCCGAGACGCGTAGTGGAGCAAAGCACATGGCAAGCTTTACCTGCCATGTGGTTTGCATAACGGAGCGGCTTCGGCTTGAACGCATTGTTAGGCCCCGAACCGGCGAGCCAAGGATTGAATTGCTGGCGTGGCGATTCGCTTGGCCCAAGCTGCGGCTGACTCTAGCTGAGGAGCCAGACGATCTAAAGCTTCGGGCGCCCACTGAGCTCGAGCCGAGCCAAGCGGAAGGCCGTCGAGCTCCGAGCAGACCAGTTCAATGACTTGTGCATCTGGGTCGCCCGCCTCGAGCTCGGCCTGGCCGACCAGTGACCCCAAGGCCCAGCATCCATCCAGGATGTCGGTCTCACCCTTGACGATGGCGGCCGCGAGCAGACCAGCGCGACACCGAACGTCGGCGATGTACTCAGCGTGCGTCATATTCTCCAAAGGGGCCTAACGCCTGAGTTAAGCCGCGCCGAAGGCGTCGGCTTGAATGATTAGTTAGCCATCACCGCGGACACCTGCGATGCGCTGATCTTGAAGCCAAATCGCGTCCAACAAACCGAAAAGATACGACGCGAGCGGGGTGCCAACAACCTCATTCCTGGTGAGCGGAAACGACGCAATGTGAGTCGCCCTCCCAGCAGGCCTGGATTGCGCGTCGATGACCATAAATGCGTTCTCTTCGACGCGGTAGGCGAACGAAGCCACGGAACGATCTGCGGCGCTTGTGTTGTCGCCCCATGCTCCAAATATCAGATCAAAGTTGGCTGGGTGATCGCGGGACGATTCCGTCCAGTGGACCAAATAGGCCGCCAATGTCTTGTCGGAATCTTCAATCCAACCGGATACGCCACGGGTAGTTCTGCCGCAGCACTCGCAGCTGGTGGGCTCGAACGTGGTGTCAGGAATAACGGTGTACACGGATCGACTTTGTGAGGGCTAACGCCTGAATTAAGCCGCGCCGCGAAGCGGTGTCGGCTTGAATGAATTGTTATGTTGCGGGAGCGACGACACATGGCAACCGAATACCGAGTGAAATGGAAGCGCGAGGGGCTGCGCCCGAAGCGTATCCGCTACACGAGCATGAAGGCCGCAGAACGACGATTGGCGCTGCTGACAAGTGACGAGCCGTGGCTGTACTACGGCGACGGGAACGATCCGAGCGGCTACCAATGTTGCAGCGGGCACGAGTGCGGATGCGGCGGAATAACCGTGCGCGAACACTGCGAGCAAATACGCGCCGAGATGCCGCCGATTGAGTACGCGGTAATCGAGTGCAGGCCGGTGGGTGCGTGGGTGTCTGTTGAGCAACATAACTACTATTCGACCTCATGTTTCAGCCTAATCAGTCAGCCCAAGCTGGCTTCTCGCGGCGCTATTGTAGGAAAAATCCTACATGAAACATGGGGCTGTTCCGATGGATAAGCCCAATTCGTCAATCTAGTCTTGGGGCGTTTTCCCGATGCCGCGAGGGCATGGTCATGGTGGGATCGTCACACGGAGTTCCGGGGCTCGCAAGTCGGACGGAGGGGCGTTCGCCGCGCTTGCTGGACGAGGTTCGGGCGCGCGTGCGTCGGCTGGGTCTGGCGCGGCGGACGGAGGAGGCGTACGTGGGCTGGATACGGCGCTTCATCCTGGCCAACGGCAAACGGCATCCGCGCGATATGGGCGGGCGCGAGGTAGAGGCATTCCTGACATTGCTGGCAACACGCGGGAATGTGGCGGCCTCAACGCAGAATCAGGCACTGGCGGCGCTGTTGTTCCTGTATCGCGAGGTGCTTGCGGTGGACTTGCCGTGGATGGATAACGTCCAGCGCGCGAAACGGCCGGCGCGGTTGCCGGTGGTGCTGACGCGGGATGAGGTTGGCCGAGTGCTTGCCGCCATGTCCGGAACATCATGGTTGGTGGCCCATCTGTTGTACGGCAGTGGATTGCGCTTGCTGGAGGCTTTGCGGCTGCGGATTCAGGATGTGGACTTCGGGCGCCGGGAGGTGTTGGTTCGCCGGGCAAAGGGTGGCAAGGATCGACGCACGATGCTGCCGGCGGTGCTGGTATCGCCGCTGCTGCGGCAGGTCGATGAGGCGCGGCGGGTGCACCGGCTGGATGTGGCGGCGGGTTTTGGCGAGGTCTGGATGCCGGACGCGCTGGCGCGGAAATATCCGGCGGCGGCGCGTGAGGATGGCTGGCAGTATGTGTTCCCTGCGCGGCATCGGCAGGCCGATCCTTCCGACGGCGTGATGCGGCGGCATCATGTGGATGAATCCACGGTGCAGCGCGCGCTGAAGAAGGCGGTGCGTGCGTCAGGCGTCGCGAAGCCGGCGACGTGTCACACGTTGCGCCATTCGTTTGCGACGCACCTGATCGAGGCGGGACATGACATCCGCACGGTGCAGGAGTTGCTGGGCCATTCGGATGTGAGCACGACGCAGGTTTACGTGCATGTGCTCAATCGAGGAGCGCGCGGCGTGCGCAGCCCGCTGGATCCGGCGCAGTGCAGCTCGGAGCATCCCTGGCTCGGCAGGTGATGGAATCGCAACGGAGCGATCGGGCGCCAATCGGGGCGCATCACCGCGCTGAACGACTTCCGGATGCGGCTTCGCCGTTACAATTCGTCGATGCGCATCGGTCCACACGCGATCGACCCGCCCGTCGTGCTTGCGCCGATGGCCGGAGTCACCGACAAACCTTTTCGCCTGCTGTGCAAGCGGCTCGGCGCGGGCCTCGCCGTGTCGGAGATGACCACCGCGGACCCGCGCCTGTGGCACACGCGCAAGTCGCGCAGCCGGATGGACCATGCCGGGGAGCCGACACCGGTCAGCGTGCAGATCGCCGGGCACGATCCGGTCATGCTGGCCGAAGCCGCGCTCTGCAACGTCGATCTCGGCGCCGAGATCATCGACATCAACATGGGCTGCCCGGCGAAGAAGGTGTGCAACGTGTGGGCGGGCAGCGCGCTGCTGCAGGACGAGGCGCTGGTGGCGCGCATCGTGGAGGCCGTCGTGCGCGCGGTGGCGGTGCCGGTGACGCTGAAGATCCGCACCGGCTGGAACCGCGAGAACCGGAACGGCGTCGCGATCGCGCGCATCGCGGAGGCCGCGGGCATCGCGGCGCTGGCCGTGCACGGGCGCACGCGGGCGGACCGATACGAAGGCGAGGCCGAGTACGACACGATCGCCGCGATCAAGGCGGAGGTACGCATCCCCGTGCTCGCCAACGGCGACATCGACTCGCCGCACAGGGCGCGCGAGGTGTTGCGGCACACCGGCGCGGACGCGGTGATGATCGGCCGAGCCGCGCAGGGACGACCGTGGATCTTCCGCGAGATCGCGCACTTTCTGGAAACCGGCCGGACGCTTGCCCCGCCTTCGCCACGCGAGGTGCGCGACATCCTGCTCGGTCATCTCGAATCGCTGTACGCGTTTCACGGCGAGGCGCATGGGGTGCGCATCGCGCGCAAGCATCTGGGCTGGTATGCCAAGGATCGACCGGAAAGCGCCACGTTCCGAGCCGTCGTCAATCGCGCCGAAACCGCCGGGGAGCAGGCCAGGCTGGTACGCGACTACTTCGACGCGCTGGCCGATGGCGCCGCGGGAGCCTTCGCGGCGGCCGCCTGACATCGGCGGCCGAGCGTGCGCCCGTGCCCGGGACCGTCGCGACCGGCATCTTCGCCACGGGCATCGGGCATGGCGGATGCGTCGCCGATGGCGGATCGGCGAGCGGCGCACCCGTCCGCATCACGCCGGCAGCCGCGACGAGCGGAAGCCGAGGCGTTGGCGCGCGGCGTCGCCGCCCCGACCTTGCGCGCCGTCCGCGCGCGACATGCCGTCAGGCGGCGCATTCCGCGCCCGTGCCGTCGATGCCCGCATCGCCGGGGGATGCGATGCGGGCAAGCGAGGCGGATCAGGCGATCTTCGAGTTCATCGGATCGATCGGCGCGGCCTTGCGCACGCCCGGCTCCACCATCGGGTTTCCTCCGGCGATCGACCGGATGATCCCGCGCGGCGGCAGCAGCGTGCGCTGGTTCTTGTAGATCTCGCCATCCTTCATCACCAGCAGGATCTTCTCCGGATCCTGCAGATGCCATGCCTGCGGGTCGCTCGCCGCGCCCGTCATCACGATCTTCACCGCGCCTGCGCCGTCGTCGTCACTGTGCCAGTCCGGGCGCAGCCTGACGATCTCGTCGTACAGCGCCACGCAGATGCGGCGGCTCATGCACACCGCCATCGCCTTGCCGTCCAGCGCGGCGACGCGGCTTTCGAAGTGCTGCACGATGTCGGCCGCGACGAGGCGCAGGCGCTTGTCCGCACCGACAAGTGCCTCGATGGCGGCCCACTTCTGCTTGACGCGCTCGCGGGCGGGCTCCTCCTCGTCTTCCAGGATCTCCTCGATCTCGGCGTCGATCTTCGGCTTCTCGTCCTCGTTCAGCTCCAGGCGCGCCAGGCGGGACTCGTAGTAGATCGGTACCGTGGCACCGTCCTCGACCGCGCGGCTGATGTCGTAGATGTCGATGTAGTGCCCGAACACCGCCGGGGTGTTGACGTCGTCGGCTTCGATGGGCGTTCCGGTGAAGCCGATGAAGGACGCGTTCGGCAGGGCATCGCGCATGTACTTGGCGAAGCCGTAGGAGATTTCGCCGGTCTTCGCGTCCACCCGGGCCCTGAAACCGTACTGGCTGCGGTGCGCCTCGTCCGCAATCACCACCACGTTGCGGCGCGTGGTCAGCGGCCCGTCGAGCTCGCCGAACTTCTGCAGGGTGGTGAAGATCACCCCGCCCGACGCGCGGTTGAGCAGTTCCTTCAAGTGCTCGCGGCTTTCGGCCTGCACCGGCGTCTGCCGGATCAGGTCGCGGCACATGGAGAAGGTGGCGAAGAGCTGGTCGTCCAGGTCGTTGCGGTCGGTCAGCACCACCAGCGTCGGGTTCTCCATTGCCGGGTGCCTGACAAGAAGTCCGGCGTAGAAGGCCATCAGCAGGCTCTTGCCGGAGCCCTGCGTGTGCCAGATGACACCCGCGCGCCGGTCGCCCGGGCGCTGGGACTTCACGCTGGGCAGACCGTATTCCGCGGGATCTTCGTCCACTTCCTGGACCTGCATGGCCGCGCGCACGGTGGAGTCCACGGCCTTCTTCACCGCGTGGAACTGGTGGTAGCCGGCAATGATCTTCACCAGCCCGGAACCCGTCTCGCCAAAGACCGTGAAATCCCGCAGCAGTTCGAGCAGGCGGCAGTGCTCGAACACGCCTTCGACCAGGACCGGCAGTTCCGGGGCCCCCTTGGGCGCGACCTCCCGGCCGTCCGTGGTGCGCCACGGCATGAACCGCTCCAGGTCGGCGGACAGCGACCCCACGCGGGCGGAAATGCCATCCGACGTGACCAGCAGCGCGTTGGTGTGGAACAGCTGGGGGATCTGCTGCTTGTAGGTCTGCAGCTGGTTGAAGGCACCGGCCAGCGTGGCGTTCCCGCTGCCCGGCGCCTTGAGCTCGATCACCGCCAGCGGCAGGCCGTTGATGAACACCACCACGTCGGGCCGGCGGGTGTTCCGGCCGTTGATCACCACGAACTGGCGCACCGCCAGCCAGTCGTTGTTCTCCGGGTGTTCGAAGTCGACCAGCACCACCTTGCCGGCGGCCAGCGTGCCGTCGTCGGCGTAATACTCGACATCCACGCCCTCCGACAGCAGCCCGTGGATGCGGCGGTTCTCTTCGAGCAGGGCGGGCAGTTCGGACTGCGTGACCCTGCGGATCGCGTCCTGCCGCGCCTCCGGCGGCACGCCGGGGTTCAGGCGGGCAACGGCATCCTCGAACCGCCTGCGCAGCACCACCTCGTCGTGGCTCTCGCGCTCGGGCCGGTGGCCGTCGGGGCCGATGTCCTCCTCGCGCTCGATGCTATAACCGAGCACGCGCAGCTGGTCCAGGAGCGCTTGCTCCAACGCAGCTTCAGATAGGAAACCCACAATCCCCCTCCCAATTGACCTGCCCCCCAGACGGGGTTAAACTCTGTGCCAGCTCATCTACCACGTGTAGAAGGAGTATCCGAAGCCCTTGCACAGCAATGTGCCGGGGCTTCAGTCTTTCTGGGCTGCGCGCCATGCATCCCGCTCCTTTATGAACTTCCTGATCGTGTGCGCCCGCAGGCAGTAAGCCGTCTTCAGCAGATAGAACCTCGGCCCCTGCGCGGTCTGGCGCTTGGCCAGCACCACGGCGAAGTCGTGCTGTTCCGCCCAGATGACGACGTGGGTTTCTCCCCAACGCTCGTTCTCCCACCATGAAAAACCGGGTGTGCCTGCATCCGCATTCTGGATGCACCACGCCACCCAGCGCACCCTCTCGCAACGACTCAGATCCGGAATGCGGTCGTCCTCGTTGCGGTTGCGCTGATCCGGGGCCTCGGAAATCAGGTGCCAGAAACCATATCCCTTGTGCTTGGTCTCGGGTCTGAACCGCACCTTGACCGGGCTACCACAGAACGTCAGGCCAGCGTGTGCCACGGTCTCCAGGTAGATGGCGTAGATCGCGTCCTCATACGCCTGCCAGCCGGCAAAGTCGCTCAAGGGGATCAAGGGAGGGGGCAACGTCAAGACTGCGCCCTCCAGACGAGCAGGTTGAATTTTTCCGCCCGCCACAGGGAGCTTTGCTCCAGGCTCAGCCCACTGCGATGCCGGATATGCGCCACCAGTGCCTGCTTGGCCGGGCTGCCATGCAGACCCCGATGCACGTACGACAACGCCCCGATCAACAAATCCGCCAGTTGCAGCAGCGGCACGTCATGGGACTGCACCTGTTCGATCGACTCGATGATGCTGCGATCAAAGTCGTAATTGGCATTGCACAGCACATCGTGCAGCTTGGCCACCTTGCGACGTCCCTGCGTGTCCTTGATGTCTAGAAAGATCCGATAGTGCTTTTCCGGATCGATCAACCGGTTGAGCAGCGTGTACCACTGCTTGTAATAAAAATCATTGTGGCTTTGAGCAAAGCGCCCGTGATCCAGCAACTGCTTGTCCGGCACCACCAGGCCACGAAAACGCAGCAGAGGTTCGTCGAAGAACAAGTCCAATAACGCCTGATAGAACGGCAGCTTGCCCGGCGAAACCTTGACCCACTTGATCTCGAATCCGGGCGGCAAACCGTACTGAGCTTTCAGCGCCTTGACCTTTCGTGACAAGGACTTTTGCCGCTCCGCCGGGCACCACAAGGCCCCCAGCACCATCGCCTTCATGCCATCGTTTTCCAGATGGCAAGACTCGTCGCAGTAGATGTGAATGGTTTCGGTCATCAGCCACGCCCCTTGAGGAAGGCTTCGGCATCGGCGATGCGCAGTTCTCCGGAGATCAGTTTGGGCAGCAGGGTGTCGCGGAGCTGGGCGAGGGTTCTGGATTGCTGACTATTTTGCAGAACTTGGTTCATCAATGCCTCAACCATATTGGAGAACGCCGCGATGACGTTCTCGTTGGCAGCAAAGACCCGGATTTCACGAAGCTGATCCGGTTTGACCCGTTGGTGGCTGTTCGATGTCCCTGTCACCAGTTGGCACATGGATTCGACGAACTCAGACGATGATGCGAGGCAATACAGGAAGGCGCTGTTTGCGGGAGGCTTCGGAGCCCAAACAATAAACTCCGTCGAGCAAACCGCCCTATCGCCCGCTTGACCAACCAACCAGACACGGGGGATGTGAGGATTGAGCTTTGACACCAGTACAGCCCCGTCTGGAACCGGCGTCTTGTTACTCTTGATCGATCCGCCAAGTTCAATGACAGGCATCTTGCTGGCATCGAAGGCAGGAATGCTGTAGTGCGTGAATCTCTCCCCTGGTTCGTCGGTAGGATTCACAGCCCCCTTTCCTTGCTGGGCCACATCACCGAACGAGAAGACGCGCCACCCCTCAGGAATCTCCCCCAGCTCCGATTCGACGAGGCGGTCGGGGAAGAGGTCGTAGAGGTGGGCGGGCAGGCCGGGGAGGGATAGTCCGCGCTGCCAGCGGCCTTCCATCTTGGCGCGCACGGGCTCGAAGTCCACGAACCACGCCTTGAACAGGGCGCGGGCCATGGCTTCCAGCGTTTCGTTCTGCTTGCGGTTGAGTTCGATCTTGTCGTCCAGCGTGCCGAGGATGTGGGCGATGGCGCGTTGTTCGCTAGGAGAAGGCAATTCAATTTCAATGCGGCCGAATGACGATTTGTTCAGTATGGGTTGTGCTGACCCACTGGCTGCGCCGCGAATTTCCGATTTTCGTGTACTAAGGTTGTAATAAACAAAAAGTGGTGAGTCGTCTGTATCGATGACGATGCTATTGATTTGCTGATTGGTCACGCAGTCTGCACCGGCCAGAGCGACTTTGCCCATATCTGAGCCAATGCAGGAAACCAGTACCGCGTTCTTGGGAATAAAAGCATTCTTGACTGCTGAAAGTCCGGAGGTGGTCAGCTTTCTTGATGTATTTGAGATCGTACGTTCGCCATTCATGTCCGATGGCGTTACAAAGGGTATATCTCCTCCAAAAGCATCCACCATGTTTGAAGGCGGAGTCTTACCTGTAACAATACGCCCAAGTGCATTGAGTGTTTTTTTCCCCCACTCACCCGCCATACCCAAGCTCCCTCAGATTGGCCTCGATCGCCGCATCCAGCCGTGCCGCTTCCGCCCGTTGCTGGCGCCACTGCGCCGTCAGCCGCGCCATCTTTTCCGCGAACGGTTCGCCGTCGTCTTCCT
>JGI12383J13903_1001270_pt1 | contig 12236 bp, 7 predicted proteins | sample Passage237B_FD_13903 | JGI IMG/M metagenome (IMG submission 13903)
CCGCGCGCTTCATCAACCAGTCACCCATGCGATGAGTGACTCCCGTCTGCACCAATCCTTCGCCGATCACAAACAGCGCCGCGATCAGCACCACACTCGGATCAGCAAATCCGGCCAGCGCCTCCGACACGCTCAAGATGCCGAGCAACGGCAGCGCGATGATGACGATCAACGCCACCACATCCATTCGCGGCTTGTTGATCATGAACAAACCCACGCACAGCCCCAACAAAACAAGGACTATGATCAGTTCATGGTTCATGCGGCGAAGAATGATACCTCTTCACTAAAAACGCGTCCGTTTCAATTCCCCTGTCACGCCAGTCTTCAACTCAGCATGACCATGAATGAACCAACGCACCGAAAGCGGCCTTTTCAAAGACCGCGTTCGACAGACGCTGCGTAAAAACCACATCGACGATTCCGGAGCTTACTCCGGAATCACCGTGTTGATGTGCAGTTCTTTGAGCTGCTTCGCCGTGACCGGCGTCGGGCTCTGGGCCATGAGGTCCTGCCCTTTCTGCGTCTTCGGGAAGGCGATCACGTCGCGGATGCTCGTCGTGCCGCAAAGCAGCGCGACCATGCGGTCCAGACCGAACGCGATACCACCGTGCGGAGGCGCGCCGTAGGTAAACGCCTTGAGCATGTAACCGAAACGGCTCTCGACCACATCGGCCGGAATCTTGAGCACATCTTCGAAAACCTTCTTTTGTAACACAGGCTGGTGAATACGAATCGAACCGCCGCCGAGTTCCATGCCGTTGAGCACAACGTCATAGTGCTGGCCGCGCACAGCCTTAGGATCGCTATCGAGCAACGCCGCGTCTTCCGGCACCGGCGCGGTAAACGGATGGTGCGTGGCCGCATAGCCGCCGCGCTCTTCGTCGTAGCTCATGAGCGGGAAATCGACGACCCAGAGGAATTTCCAATCGTCGGCGCGCAACGTGAGCTTGCCGCGCTTCACGAGCAGTTGCGCGGCGTCGAGACGCACGCGACCGAGAATCGCGCAAGCGCGTTCCCACTCCGCCGCGGCGAAGAAGATAATGTCGTCATCTTCGATGTTAAGCTTGGTGGTGAGCTCGGCTTTTTCGGCGTCGGAGAAGAACTTTACGATCGGCGATTTCCATTCGCCGCCTTCAACCTTGATGAACGCGAGACCCTTCGCGCCGAGCGACTTCGCCGCATCTTCGAGCGCCTTGAGTTCGCCTTGCGTGACGTCGGCCAGGCCCTTGGCGTTGAACGCCTTCACGGCGCCGCCACCAGTCGCGGTGGCCGCGAAGACCTTGAACGCCGAGGTTTTGAACAGCTCGGTGAAATCTTGCAGCTCGAGCGCGAAACGCATGTCGGGCTTGTCCACACCGAAGCGGTTCATCGCGTCGACGAACGGCAGGCGCAGGAACGGCGTGGCGATGTCGACGTTGAGCACGTCCTTCCACACCTTCTTCAACATGCCTTCGAACAACGCGTAGATGTCTTCGCGCGTCACGAAAGACGCCTCGACGTCCACCTGGGTGAACTCCATCTGACGGTCGGCTCGGAGATCTTCATCGCGGAAGCAGCGGGCGATTTGGAAATACTTTTCCACACCGGCGACCATGAGGATCTGCTTAAACTGCTGCGGCGACTGCGAGAGCGCGTAAAACTGACCGGGGTGAATGCGTGACGGCACGAGGTATTCGCGCGCGCCTTCCGGCGTGCTCTTGAAGAGCGCCGGCGTCTCCACCTCGATGAATTCCTGCATGTCGAAGTAGTCGCGAATCGCCTTCGTGGCCTTGTGACGCACTTGCAGGTTCTTGCGCATCTTGGGACGGCGCAGGTCGAGATAACGGTAGGTCAGGCGCAGGTCTTCGTTGACCTTGTCGCCGCCGACGTCGTCGAGCGGGAACGGCGGAGTGTCGGAAGCGTTGAGCACTTCGAGCGTGGCGGCATTGACCTCGATTTCGCCGGTCGGCAGCGAGGCGTTGACCGTGCCATCGGGGCGAACCACGACCTTGCCGGTGATCGCGATCACCGACTCAGGCTTCAACTGCGCGGCCCGCGCGCCCAGATTCGCATCATCCTGCGGGTCAAACTTCACCTGCGTGATGCCTTTGCGGTCACGCAAATCGATGAAGATAATACCGCCGTGGTCGCGGATCGAGTCCACCCAGCCGGCTAGCGCCACGGAGGCGCCGAGATCGGCTTTGGTGAGTTGGGCACAATGATGGGTGCGCTGCATGTTTGACAAAGTCGGTCAGTCCAACCGAAGCGCCCCATCCACCGCAAATCCAAAAACAGCCCGGCCGCGGAATCGCCTAATCTGCCACGGTAGCATCCCGGCGACGGGCGCAGAGCGAATTTTTCGTCTGCGGCATAATTACAGCTGGTCGATCGCAAAATATTTTCACCACTCTTCCGCCAACCTAGCATACACAATATTGACCTGATTCTTACGCTGACCGGAGGCTTCGTCGCCGCGCTGACGTTGGGCTATATCACCCACCGCATCGGCATCTCCCCCATTATCGGCTATCTTTTGGCCGGTATTGCCGTCAGTCCGCACACGCCGGGTTTCACCGCTGATTTGGGCATGGCCGAGCAGCTCGCCGAAATCGGCGTCATTTTGCTGATGTTTGGCGTCGGCCTGCAGTTTCACTTCAAGGAATTGCTCGACGTCAAACGCATCGCCGTTCCCGGCGCGATTGTGCAGAGCCTCACCGCCACCGCGTTCAGCGCGGCTATCATGCACTGGCTGGGTTGGGATTGGTCCGCCGGCGTCGTTTTCGGTCTCGCCATCTCGGTGGCCAGCACGGTCGTGCTGATTCGCGTGCTGGCGGATAACGGCGATCTGCATACGCCCACCGGCCATATTTCGGTCGGCTGGCTGGTGATGGAAGACTTGTTCACCGTATTCGTGCTCGTGCTTCTGCCGGCAATTTTCGGCGCCGCCGCGACCGGTGGCGAAATTCAATTGAGCCTTGCCAGCGTAGGCACCGCCACGGCCGGGGCCTCGGTCAAGATCGGCGCTTTGGTCGCCTTCACCTTCCTCGTCGGCGGTTGGGTGATTCCGCGACTGCTGACCGGCATCGCGAAAACCGGCTCGCGTGAATTGTTCACGCTTTCCGTGTTGGCCATCGCCCTCGGCATCGCGGTGGGCGCAGCCAAACTCTTCGGCGTATCGATGGCCCTCGGCGCGTTTCTCGCGGGCATGGTCGTCGGGCGTTCCGACTTCAGTTTGCGCGCTGCCACGGAGGCGTTGCCCATGCGCGATGCCTTCGCCGTGCTGTTCTTCGTTTCGGTCGGCATGCTCTTCGACTGGCAGAGTCTGGTTGATCATCCCTTGCTCGTCGTCGCGACCATGCTGGTCATCCTCATCGGCAAACCGCTGGCCGCGTTTGTCATCGTCGTGCTGATGCGCTATCCGCTGCGCGTGGCGCTCTCCGTCTCGGTCATCCTCGCGCAAATCGGCGAATTCTCCTTCATCCTCGCGACCATGGGCCGGCAGTTAAACATCCTGCCTGAAACCGCCACCAACACCTTGGTCGCCTCGGCGATTCTTTCGATCACGCTCAATCCGCTCACCTACCGTCTCATCCCGGCCATCGAGCGCGGCGTGGAGCGCATCGCTCCCGGTTTTGTTCGTTGGATCAACCGGCGCGCGGCCGGCGATCACGTTAACCCCGATCCCGCGCACGCCGCTCCCGGACGGCAACGCGCCATCGTCATTGGTTACGGCCCGGTCGGTCAGATCGTGGCCCGACTCCTCAAGGAAAACGAAATCGATCCAACGATCGTCGAGTTAAACGTGGACACTGTCCAACGCTTGAAGGCAGAGGGCATTCCCGTCGTTTATGGCGACGCCACGCGCATCGATACGCTGACTCAAGCCGGCGTAGCCGGCGCGCAAGCCCTCGTGCTCAGCGCGTTCAGCATCAAGGACGGGCGTGAAGTCGTCCGCCAGGTGCGCGAAATCAATCCCAAGATTCGCATCGTCGCCCGCACCGCTTACCTGCGCGAACTCGACGTGCTGCGCGGCGTAGGAGTTGACGGCGTCTTTTCCGGCGAAGGCGAAGTCGCGCTGGCCGTGGCGGAACACATTCTCCGCGACTTCGGCGCCACGCCCGAGCAAATCGAACGTGAGCGCGAACGCGTTCACAAAGAGCTCTTCACGCCGCAAAAGGCGCACTGAGCGAAAAGCTCAGCGGGCGATCAAGCTCTCGCCGGTCATCTCGACCGGCTTGGGCAGCTCCATCAAGTCGAGCACCGTGGGCGCGATGTCGGCCAAGCGGCCGCCTGCGCGCATCTTGGTGCCGGCTTTCGAATAGCCCTCACCCACCACGAAAACTTCCACGAGGTTGAGTGTGTGCGACGTGTGCGGCGACGAAGTTGTCGCGTCCCACATCTGCTCGCAATTGCCGTGGTCCGCGCAAATCACCGCGCGACCGCCCTGCGTCTTCAACGCTTCCAACAATTCGCCCACGCCGGCGTCGGTCGCTTCCACGGCCTTGACCGCAGCGGGCACCGAACCCGTGTGACCAACCATGTCGGGATTGGCGTAGTTGACGACGATGAGACCGTATTTGCCGGACAAGATCGCGGCCTTGGCCTTGGCGGTGACTTCGCTCGCCGACATCTCGGGCTGCGCATCGTAAGTCGGCACCTTCGGGCTGGCGGGACACGCGCGATCTTCGCCGGGGAACGGCTCGTCGCGGTAGTTATTGAAGAAAAAAGTTACGTGCGGATTTTTCTCCGTCTCCGCGCAACGGAACTGCGCGATGCCCGCATTGCTCACGACCTGACCGAGAATGTTTTTCAACTTCTCTGGCTTGGGCGACACGACGTGCACCGGCAGGCCTTTTTCATACTCGGTCATCGTCGCGTAATAGAGATCGAGCTTCGGGCCACGATCGAAGCCGGTGAAATCATCCAGCACAAAGGCCTTGGTGATCTCGCGCGGACGGTCGCCGCGGTAATTGTAGAANAGCACCGCATCGCCGTTGGCAAAAGTCGCCAGCGGCTGATCGCCGTTCATNATCCAAGTCGCCGGCACGAACTCGTCGCCTTTTTGGGAATCGTTAAGCGGATTNTCGTAGTANTGCTGCACCGCNGCTNCGGCACTGGNAGCNNGCGCCACCGCCGCGCGACCGNTGAGCATGTCGTAGGCTTTTTGCACGCGNTCCCAACGATTGTCGCGGTCCATCGCCCAGAAGCGTCCGCAAACCGTGGCNATNTTNCCCACGCCGATTTCGGCGCACTTTGCTTCCACTTGCTGGATGTAACCGAGCCCGCTNGCCGGCGGCGTATCGCGACCGTCAGTAAAAGCGTGGATGAAAACATTCGTCACGCCGTCTTCCTTCGCTTGGCGGAGAATGCCGTAAAGGTGTTCGAGCATGCCGTGCACTCCGGCGTCAGACACGATGCCCATGAGGTGCAGTTTGCCGCCGGACTTCACGCGCGTGACGATATTCTTCCATACCGGATTCGTCGCGAGGCGCTTTTCGGAAAACAGTTTGTTCAAGCGCACCAGTTCTTGGTCCACGATGCGACCAGCGCCGATGTTCTCGTGACCGACTTCGCTATTGCCCATCACCCCGTCGGGCAGACCAACATCGAGGCCCGAGGCCTTGATCAAAGTCACCGGACACTCGGCATGCAGGCGATCGTCGCAGGGCTTCTTCGCCAACGCCACAGCGTTAAATTGATTCTGCGTCGGGTCGGGATTGTGGCCCCAGCCGTCGCGGATAACGAGAAGAACGGGTTTGCGCGTGGAACTCATGGTCGTAAACGCCCAATGCGTGACAGGTCGGCCTCGGTCGCAACGTCAAAATCGCCGTCCCTCGTGAGATTCGCTTCTGCCCAGGATTAGTCCGCCAGACTTTCTGCCGTGCCGTTTGACTTCCCGGAGAAATTGCCGCCGAATTCCTGCCTATGCCGCGTCGCGCCGTCTTGCTGGTCAATCTGGGTTCGCCTGCCTCCACCGCCGTTGAGGACGTGCGCACGTATTTGGAAGAATTTTTGGGCGATGACCGCGTGATCGACAAACCCGACAGCAAGTTCCTGCGCAACATTCTGGTCAAACGCATCATCATCCCCAAGCGCGTCAAAAATTCCGCTCACGCGTATGAACAGATTTGGACCGACGAAGGCTCGCCGCTGATTCAAATCTCAAAATCGGCCCGCGACAAACTCGCCGCCAATCTCGGTCCTGAGACACCGGTTTATTTGGCGATGCGTTACGGCCAACCGTCGATCTCATCCGTCATCGGTCAAATCGCCGCCGACGGCATCGACGAACTGCTGCTCTTCCCGCAATATCCGCACTACGCCATGTCGTCGTGGGAGACCGTCGTGGTTCGCGTCATGGAAGAAGTCGCGTCGCAGGCACCCAAGCTCAAGGTAACGACCGTGCAGCCGTTTTACGCAGACGACGATTACATCGCGGCCTTGCATGCCGTCGCCGCGCCGTATCTGCAGCAGCCGCACGATTTCGTGCTGTTTTCCTATCACGGCTTGCCCGAACGTCACATGCGCAAGGCCGATTCCTCCGGCGCACACTGTCTAACGGTGCCGGATTGCTGCACCACCTGCTCACCTGCTCACGCCACTTGCTACAAAGCTCAATGCACGGCCACGACTCGCAAATTCGTCGCCAAGACCGGCATCCCCGCGGATCGCCACACCATCTCGTTTCAATCGCGTCTCGTCGGTGAACCGTGGCTCTCGCCTTACACCGATCACGAGTTTGAACAACTGCCCGCCAAAGGCATCAAGCGCCTGCTCGTGATGTGCCCGGCGTTCACCACCGATTGCTTGGAGACGCTTGAGGAAATTCAACAACAAGGCCGCGACACGTTTCTCGGCGCCGGTGGTGAATCGTTTCAACAAATTCCCTGTCCTAACGATCATCCNGCGTTCATCGATTTTCTCGCCAAACGTGTGCGGAGTTGGCTGACTGCGGCGCAGTGAGTTCTGTCTCTTCAGATCCGACTTCCCCGGATTTCGCCACTGAGTCGGCGGCGGTTCTCGTCTTGGATAGCCACGGCACAGTTGTCGCCTGCAATGAAAGCGCCACGCGTTTTTGGGGCGTCTCCCACGGACAATTAAGCGGCGAAGCTTTCGTGCAGCTCTTCGAGTTCGACATCGTTTCCGACGATCCCGATTGGCTCGAGGCGCAGTGGCAGGCTGTGCGCGATTCATCTCTCGATCGGCCCAGCCAACTGCAAGCCCGGTTGCACGACGGCTCATTGCGCGATGTCAGCGTGCGACTCGAACCCGCGCTCGGACTCGTTGATCAATTTCTCGCCACCGTCCTTTCTGTTCGCCAAGCCGCGCCGGCGCCCATCGCCAACGACGCCGCAGGCCTCATCGCTTCGGATGAAGGACTGGCCTTCTTCGATTTAAATCCGCAAAGCGGCGCGGCCGAATATTCCGCCGCGTGGAAACGCACGCTCGGTTACACGCCGAACGAACTGGCGGCAAAGTATTCGACTTGGATCGAATTGCTTCACCCCGAGGATTCCGCCGCTGCGCCTGATCAAGTCGGCCGGCGCGCCGCCGCCGGTCCGCAACCTTTCGATGCCGAGTTCCGCATGCGCCACCAACGCGGACATTACGTTTGGATTCACGGCCTCGGCGTGCGCTTGATCGACGAAACCGGCGCGGTCAAGCGCGTCACCGGCATCATCATCGACATCACCGAGCGCAAGGAAATCGAAGAAGCCAGTCTCGCCAACGACGAGCGCATGCACGAACTCGGCGATGGCGGACCGCTCGGCGCCTTCGAACTCGATTTCGCCAACGGACGTTTCTGGTATTCGACCGCATGGGCTGAACTCTTGGGCATCGACTACGCCGAGCCCACGGCAGAACCATTCCGCAAAGTCATTCCGTCCGACGAAGCCGGCGCGGGTTTAACCGGCTGGTGGTTAAGTCGCCAGCCCGGCCACACGACATGGACGGAAGTCGTCAACCTGCGCCGCGCCGACGGACAAACCTCGCCATTCCTAATTGGTGCTCGCCGATTGTTGACGCGTAAACACGACTTGTCGCGCGTCACCGGGTTTATTTGCAAACTCCCCGCCGATCTTGGCGCCACCACGCGCGGCCAAGTTCCACCCGCCATGGCGCAGGATACGTTGGAAGCTCTGGCCGAGGCGGTCATGCTTTGCGACGTCCACGGCAAAATCACTTACATCAACCACGCCGCCTCGCGCATCTTGCGCATGGCACCCGATCAGGCCCAAGGCCGTCTGGCCAGCGAAGTGCTGCGCTTGGTTGATCGTCAGACCGGCTTGCCCGGCGACGACGTGTGCGAACGCGCTCTCGCCGCCGAGGGCAGCCTACCGCTTTGCAACGATCACGCACTCGATCGCGGCGACGGCAGCGAACCCATTCCCATCGTTTGGACCGCGCGCGTTGGTTTTTCGCCGGAAAGTCCCGCTTGCGGCGTGATCGCGGTTTTCCGCGATCCGGACGAAATGAATCTTACGCCGGAAGAGTTGCTCAAAGCCAACCGCTTCGAAGCGCTTGGCCTGCTCGCCGGCGGTATCGCGCACGATTTCAACAACCTGCTCTCGACCATCCTCGGCGGCATTTCGCTCGCCAAGGACAACCGCGACTACTCTGCGCTCGCCGATAGCGAAAAAGCCTGCCTCACCGCCAAGGGCCTGACCAAGCAGCTACTCGCCTCCGCGAAAGGCGGCACCGGCACAATGACCGTCGCGGCCTCGACGGAAATCATTCACGATTCCGTCAAGATCGCCTCGGCCGGCAGCGACACCAAAATCGAAATCGACGTGCCCGAGGAAGCTTGGCCTGTGCTCGTTGATCGCTCGCAGATCCTGCAGGTGTTTCAAAATCTTATCGTAAACGCCGTTCAAGCCATGCCTCCGGCACCGCATCGTGGCCTGGTGCAAATTATCGCCCGCAATACGGAATTGCCCGAGGGCCAGATTCCACAGCTCGCCGCCGGCAACTACATCAAGTTCGACGTCATCGACAACGCCGCGGGTATTCCGCCGGAGCATCTCGAAAAGATTTTTGATCCGTTCTTCACCACCAAGAAGCACGGCACGGGCTTGGGCCTCGCCACGGTTCTTTCCATCGTGCGCAAACACGGCGGCGAAATCGGCGTCACCTCGACAGTTGGAACCGGCACCACGTTCACCGTTTTTCTGCCGCAGGCCGACAAGCCCGTGGAAGTGCAGGCGCGCCGCGCACCGACTTTGCGATTCGGCACCGGTCGCGTGCTCTTCATGGACGACGACCCGAAGATCTGCGCGCTCACCGCGACCATGCTGCAAAGTCTCGATTACAAATTCGACATCGCGCGCGACGGCGAAGAAGCGATCAAGTTCTACCAGCGCTACCTCAACATCGGCCGGCCTTATGACGCGGTCATCATGGATATCACCGTCATCGGCGGCATGGGCGGCGAAGAGTGCTTCCACCACCTGCGCGAACTCGATCCCGACGTGCGCGCTATCGTTTCCAGCGGTTACGACAATGAAGACATGGCCCGCCGATTTCTCGACATGGGTTTCTGCGGTTACCTGACGAAACCCTACCGCGTGACCGATCTCGGCAAGGTGCTCAAAGCCGTGCTGGGTTGAGTGCTCGATCGCGCGATTTCAGGGGCTCCGACGCGAGATTGAAACCGGAGGCGGATTCATCTACGTTCACGGCACCCTCTTACCATGAGCACTCCTGTTCTCCCTGAGTCTCCGTCGTCCATCGGCGGAAGATTTCGGCCGCGAGCACTAGCGTTGTTGTTTCAACCCTACTCCCGAGCCCAAGCGCTCACCGACATTCTGGCCGGCATAACGGTGGCGCTTATCGCGCTGCCGCTCGCGCTTGCTTTGGGTGTGGCCAGCGTCCCCGCCGGCACCGTCACGTCGATGCCCGCTCCGGCCATCGGCATTTTCACTGCCATCATCGGCGGTTTTATCGTTTCGCTGCTCGGTGGCAGCCGCGTGCAAATCGCCGGGCCGACCGCGGCGTTTGTCACCGTTATTTTGCTCGTCATCGACCGCCACGGTTACGACGGCCTGCTGCTCGCGACCATCATGGCCGGAATCATCCTGATCGTCATGGGATTCGGCGGGCTCGGTTCGTTGATCAAATTCATCCCTTATCCCGTAACGAGCGGATTCACCACTGGCATCGCCGTGGCCATCATCGTCGTGCAATTGCCGGACTTCATCGGCTTGCCCGCCAACGTGGCGCCCCCGCGCGAGTTTTTGGACAAGATTCCCTGGCTGCTGAGCCACCTCACTGAACTCAATCCCCTGACTTTGCTGATCGCGCTGGGCACCGTGGTGTTCATCTACGTGTGGCCGAAATATCGCGCACGTTTGAAAGCGGAGCATATTCCCGGCCCAATCATCGCCATGGTCGGCTCGGCCGTGTTGGTAGGCGCGCTCGGTTGGGAGGAATCTTCCGGCGTCGCAACCATCGGTTCGCTTTTTGGGCCCGCGGCAATTCCGCACGAACTGCCATCCTTCACATGGCCGGAAATCTCGCTTGAACGCATTCGCGAACTCATCGGCCCCGCCATTACCATCGCGCTGCTCGGCGCCATCGAATCGCTGCTTTCCGCCGTGGTCGCCGACGGCTTGGTCAACGACCGTCACAATTCCAACACCGAGCTCATCGCCCAAGGCGTCGCCAATGTGGTCTGCCCGTTTTTTGGCGGCATGCCCGTCACCGGCGCCATCGCCCGCACTTCCGCCAACATCAAGGCCGGCGGACGCACACCAGTCGCCGGCATGGTGCACGCACTGACGCTGCTACTGATCGTGCTCTTCTTCGCGCCCTACGCGAAATACGTGCCCATGGGTGCCATCGCCGCGGTGCTCGTCGTCGTGGCGTTGCGCATGGGCGAATGGCACGAGCTCACGCGCCTGCGCAAGATGCCGCAAAGCGACGCCTTGGTGCTGCTCACCACTTTTGCGCTTACCATTATCTTCGACCTCGTAGTCGCAGTNGAGGTCGGCATGATTCTCGCCGGTGTGCTCTTCATCAAGCGCATGGCCGAGACCACCGAGATCAGCCGCGTCACGCCACACGACGAGTTGGAGACGCCCGAACAAATGGCGCACGGCAAAGACATTCCCGAAGGCGTCGTCGTTTATCGCATCTTTGGTCCATTCTTTTTCGGCGCGGCGGAAAAGATGGAAGACGCACTTTTGCGCACCGGTCCACTGCCCCGTGTTCTCATTCTGCGCATGCAACTCGTGCCCGCCATGGATGCGACCGCGCTCAACGCCCTTGAAAGCATCGTCGAACGCATGCAGGCCGCCGGCGGTGCCGTCATTCTCAGCGGTCCGCACCGCCAACCGCTCGATATGATGACCAAGGCCGGGTTCATCGAAAAACTCGGGCGCCGTAACATTCGCGCGCACTTTGACGACGCGCTCAAGCGCGCTCGTGAAGTCATCGCCGGGCGCGACAACAAAACTGGCTCCCGACCGCCGCCCTGACATGTTACGGTCGGTTGCTCTCACTCCGGTCCGGACCGATCGCCGGACTGTCGCGGTCCACTTTTTCTCCATTTCACATGCTCTCCAAACCCGTTCCACGCTGGATTCTCCTCGGTGGCTTTTTGCTCACCGGCATCGCCGGCAGCATCAACGCCATGGGGTTTCTCGGCATTCACCATCAGGCGCTGTCGCACATGTCCGGGACCGGCGCGATTCTCAGCACCGCTCTGGCTCGGGGCCAGTTCTCCACGGCGCTGCACGCGGGCATGGTGGTCCTGTTCTTTTTTCTCGGCTGCATGGTCAGCGGCATGATCATCCGTAACAGCGCGCTCAAGGTCGGCCGCCGCTATGGCGTGGCGCTCTCCATTGAATCGGTGCTGATTTTCGCCGCTGCGAGTTTTCTCGATCAAGGCAGCGACTATGGTGACTGCCTCGCCGCCATGGCTTGTGGTCTGCAGAACGCCTTGGCCACCACCTACAGCCGCGCGGTCATCCGCACCACTCACATTACCGGCATCGTCACCGATCTCGGCATCGCCGCCGGACATTTTCTCCGACTCGAACCTGTCGAACCGCGACGCATCCAACTACACCTCGTGCTGCTCAGCGGTTTCATCGTCGGCGGCGTGCTCGGCACGTGGGGTTTCCTGCACTGGAGCTTCGCCGCGATGTATATTCCTGCCGCGATCACCGGTCTGGCCGGCGTGGGCTACACGCTCTACCGACACGCGTTCCACTCTCGCTCGACGAAGTAACGCCGACAACGGCGGCCGCCTC
>JGI12383J13903_1001272_pt1 | contig 12218 bp, 6 predicted proteins | sample Passage237B_FD_13903 | JGI IMG/M metagenome (IMG submission 13903)
GTTTGGTAGCAGCAGTTTATAATGGTTCTGATTGGGAAAGAGCCGGAGGGGAAATGCTGGCTCCGGGAAATGTTGCTACCGGAACTGTTACAACCGGGTTTCTGCCTGTATTGACTGGAACTTACGCAATTGCATATGGTAACCAATCTGCGCTCCCTATTGTCCTTGAACATTTTGATGCTAAAAAACTGAACAATACTACTTCAATAGTTAGCTGGAAGGTTACCAGGGAAAGTACTCCCGAAAGGTTCGAAGTACTCAAATCGGTAAATGGACGTGATTTTGTAACTGTAAATACTGTTCATTCTGTTTTTGGGCAACAAAGTTACCAGGTGATGGATGATAAGCTTGGGGCCGGAACTACTTATTACAGGTTGAAAATGTTTGATGTTGATGGTACTGAAACACTATCCAAGATTGTAGCTGTAATGAATGGAGTGCAAGGTGTGGAAATAAGCGGAGTGATGCCTTCCGTATTTACAAATAGTACCAGATTAAATATTAGTTCTTCTGACAGAGTAAATATGACTTTGGTAGTAACCGATATATCTGGAAGAATCGTACATCGTCAGATAGAGGGAATTACTCCCGGAAATCAGGATGTGATATTAAATCTTCATTCACTTGCAAGTGGCGTATATAATATCACAGGATATTATAATGGTCAAGTTACCAAAACAGTGAGAGTAGTTAAACAATAAGCTTTATTGCCATGTCAAATATAAAATCCCTCCTTAACGGAGGGATTTTTTTATGCGGAAAATCTTCTTTAATTCCCGTCTTTTTCTCATGTGCAGATATAAAATCCTGAATAGTTTTAAATAAAATTCAGGATTGATGGGATTCGTGTTACGGGTGCGGAAGATGCTGATGATGTTATTGGTTCCCGGGATTTGTTTGGGACAAATCAGATGGACGGGAGCGGGTGGAAGTCAGGAATGGGATAATCCTGATAACTGGAAGGATGGACGTCTCCCGGGTGCGGGGGATACGGTAATTCTGGATAATGTTTATCTGGATGAAAATTATACGGTTAAACTTCCGGGAGGAAATAATCCGGTAGCGCTGGGCCGTTTGGTCGTTCATCCCGGTCCCGGTAAAAACATTAAGGTAATCATCGGTACCGATAATGTCGCTTCTCCAGCCCTGAGCTGCACCGCCAATGGAGGAATCATCATTAAGAATGGTGGGATTTTAGAAAATGTTTCAGGCGCATCCTCAGGAGAAACCATTTTAGTACCGGGTGGCTGGAGAATTGAAACCGGAGGACGATATATTCATAAAACGAGAAGGGCCCATGCTGCATTGGTAAGTGCTTTAATACATGATTCCCTCACCCTGAAAGGAGAATTTGAATTTGCCATCCCATTTGCTTCCAATACTATTTCATTAAGCGGAAGGACATATGGCACGCTACGGTTGATGCTGGCTGATGCTTTAGATACTGTTATTTATACAGCAGCAGGCACATCCGGATTAAATATTCTGGGAGACCTGGTGTTGGGGGAAGGCGTAAACCTAAAGATGAATTTGGGTGGGACCCTGACTGTTTCGGGAGACCTGGTTCAGTATGGTGGAAGTTTTGATTTAAGTACTACGGCAAGAAGGCTTCAGGTAGATTTAAAGGGAAATCTATTGCAAGCGGGGGGAGAGATTACCACTTCCGGGGAAGTACATTCAGATATGATATTTTCAGGAAGAGAGGAGCAGGTAATTGTGGCGAATGGAAAGATCAGTAATAAGGTAAATCTGGTAATCAATAGTGATGGTGTTGTGAACAACCTGGCTCCTCTTTATCTTCCTGATGCTCTTGTGATGCTTCAGGGAATCTTAACTACAACAGAAGAATTTCCACTGATATTATCCTCCAATTCTAGGGTGATTTTCAATGAAGACAATGTACATTCTTTTATTCAGGGAACGGTTATTAAAGAAGGCCTGAACCCGGAGGAAAAAATGGTTTTTCCTTTAGGAGACCGTAAACGGCTGGGAAAAATTGCTGTGGAAGGTATATCGGGAAATATTGCCCTCAGTTACAAGGCGGCAAATCCTCTGATTTATTCCAAAGTTTATGATGAAGGTATCCGTCGAATTTCATCCCTTGAATACTGGGAATTAAGATCAGAACATGAGACAGAAGGAAAAATTACACTTTATTTTCCCGATGGCAACAGTTCGGGAGTAACCGAAATGGAATCTCTGATTACTGCTTACTTGCAAGACAGTATTTGGATATCCGGAGGAAGGTCTTCCTATGAAGGGAGTCCGGGTGGTAAAGGAAGTGTCACCTCGGAAACCGTGCTGCTGGAACCACAACAGAATTATCGGTTCAGTTTTGCATCTACTCAGGATTTTCAAAATCCCTTGCCAGTAACCATTCGAAATTTTCAGGCTTTTGTGCAGCACCAAAAACTCCATGCGAGTTGGCAGACAGGTTTGGAGACGACAGAAGGCAGGTTCCGGCTTGAAATCTTTGATCATAACCGCAAGAAAGTGAGGGAGTATGAAATTCCCGGTGCATCCGGAAAACATGCTTATTCCTTTGAGGNGGATATCAGNGGGCTTTCGGGAATGTTTTTACTTCGCTTGACTTTTTCAAGCGGAAATACACAAAAGCTGCTGGCAGAGAGGGCATTTCGGGCAGGAGTAGGCGAAAATATTAAAATTTTGAGCGTAAGGCACCAACCCGGTAAGATAATGGTGGAGGTGGAGGTTGCGGAAAGAGAAAACGGGAGGATTGTTCTTATGGACCAAAATGGGAGAAGGATAAAAGTGACTGAAGTTGATTTTCTTCAAGGTAAAAATCTAATTCCCATTGAAAATATTTATAAACGTTTTGCCTTGGTTTATGTATTTGCAGTAACTTCGACCACTAGGTCTAATCTTTTCTGTACCTGGTTTCCTTAATTCCAATACCGCTGAAGGGCTTACGTATCCCGAAATTTTAAACCTTCAAATAATGAGAAGATATTTACTTTCAGCGGTCTTATTATGTCTTTATTACACTGCATTTTCCACTGAATATTATTCTCAAGGAAATGGTTCAGCGAATGATTTGTCAAACTGGAACTCCGCCAGAAATGGTTCGGGTAATGCTCCTGCAGGTTTTGGTATAGCGGGGGATGTTTTTATTATTCAAAATAACCACGAATTATTCACTTCAGCACCCTGGACAATTTCGGGTTCCGGAGCTAGTTTAAAAATAGAATCCGGGAAATTGATTGCCGGACATGATATTCAGGTACACAGTTTCGAAATTGCTGATGCAGGATATTATGTCCATAGTTATTCAGGTTTTGGATTATTTTCTGCTCCTGTACTCATTTTTGCTCCTTCATCTACAGTGGAAATCAGTCAATTAAATGCTAATTCTCTGCCTTTGACTAGCTGGGGCAATTTAATAATTTCTCTAAACTCTGCTTCCTCCAATGAATGGCTATTGTCTAATAGTTTATCCTCTGTTAAAGGAAATCTTATTATAAGATCTGGTGAGAATTTTATTATTGATGTTAGTCATGATCAACCTTATACCTTAACCATCGACGGTAATTTCATGCTGGAATCCGGAATATTTAAAACCAACTGGAATGGAGGTATTCATATTAAAGGCAATTTGGAAATATCTCCGGATGGTATACTGGAATTAGGAGAGAATTATGGAATGCCGGAACTAAAATATGTAGTTGAAGGAAATGTTGAAAATAATGGACTGGTTAAAAGTGCAGGAATAAATTCCTTACTTAACCTTACGGGTAGTGATGTTACCTTAAAAGGAAATTTTGAGATTGGCATTAGAATTTTACCTGGCGCAAAAATTAATTTAACAGGAGATATCGAAATCCCCACAGGTTTTATTATGGTAGTGGCCGGGGAATTAAATTGTGGTAATAATAACATGTTTTTGAATGACAGTTATTTAGTTATATCTGGAGGGAAACTTAATTCATCAGGGTATATTCTGTCAGGAAATACTGCAGTTTGTACAGGAAACGGAGAACTAGCTCCGATGTCTACCTTTGGATATTGCTCCTCTACAGGGTCAATAGGAGAAATGAACTTATCTGAAGCTGTTTTGCAAATTAATACCGGAGGTAACAGGTTATTTATTGGAGAGTCTCAATCTTCGGGAAAATTATTTCTTACAAATTTTAGTTTAATAGAAGCTGTAGGATTGGATATGCCATGGGTAGCCATTGAAGTAAACAATGGAAGTTACCTTGAGTTTGATGCACAAAGTATAATTTCTGGTAATGCCAATTTTACTTCAAATGATGCATATATTGTAATTGGTTCAATGGAAGGAATCAGGAACACTGTTTTGGGAGGAAATGTTCAGGTTCTTGGTTCGAGAAACTTTTCCAATTCACCTGGTTCAACTTATGAATATAGATCTAACGAAATGCAGGTTACAGGTAACGGACTCCCATCTGAACTTTTTGGAAAAATAATTATTAATAATCAGGAAGGTGTATATCTTTCAGCCCCTTTAACTATTAAATCAGGGGGATCTATGGAGCTAACTTCCGGAATTTTAACCGTTCCCGGACCCGGAAACCTGGTTTTTGAAAATAGCGCACTATTATTGGGAGGTGGTCCCAACGCTTTTGTGAATGGAGCAATTTCTAAAATTGGCACAGACGATTTTATATTTCATGTAGGTAGAGATGGAATATATTCTCCGGTACAAATGAGAGAGGGATCTGGTGGTCAAATTACTGATCATTACAGGGTTTCATATTTTCCAATAAAGGCAACTACTCAATTTGAGGGAATTATTCATGGTGGAGAACTTGATCATATCAGCTCAAATGATACCTGGTTAATTGAGCAAATCAATGCAGATATAAATGCTAAAAAAAGATTTACCGTTACATATAATGAAAGAAGCGGAGTAGATAATGTGGAAAGTTTAGCACTTGCATTTCTGGATGGGATCTATTACCGAAGGCTTACCGATGCAATAATTACAGGAACGACTTCAAGTGGGACAATTACTTTTGTGCCTTTACTTTATGGTCCGTTTACACTGGCATCAGTAGATTTAATGAATCCGCTTCCGGTGGTACTTTCCCACTTTACTGCGGAAAAATCTTCAGGGAAATCTTTACTGAAATGGAATATTACCCCTGAAAGCAATGCCGATTATATTGAAATTCTTCATCGCGGAAATACCGGTGAATTTATGGTAATAGGAATAGTGAATGCTGCTGAAAACCCAAAGGACTATCTTTTTATACATAATAACCCTATAGCAGGAGATAACTATTATCAGTTGAAAATAACCGATAAAGAAGGGGTGATAACTTATAGTAAGGTTGAAAAACTTCATTTCGAAATACCCGGAAATAAGATTGCCCTGTATCCTTCCGTTGGAACCACTACAAGATTGCATGTTGCTTCAGAAGACAGTAAGATGATGAAAGTGAGGGTTATGGGTCAAAACGGACAGCTCATCAAAGGGTTTGAGATCAGAGTTGAAAAAGGTAATAACAGTTTTGTAATAGATATGAACAACCTGCCTTCAGGTGTATACCTTATTGGAGTTTACGATGGTAATCGACTGACTGGTACCGAAAGGTTTCTCAGAAAATAAGGTGGGTGGTTAAAAGTTAAAAGCCATGCAAGGGTATTGCCCTGCATGGCTTTTTGCTTCAACATATTCTAAAAAAGCTTTTGGAGTTTGAACCTTATTATGCGTATTGTTCTGATAGCAGGAATGGGCTCGGGATATTAAATGAGAAATGTTATTTCCTTAGATTGATACTTTTCAAGCTTCTTGTAGAGTTTTTAGTTTTTAAACATAAAACCCCCAATACGGGGGCTTAATCTATTTAATATCGAAATTTAAAATCAATTTTTAAAGTCCATTTAAGATTTTCCTTACTCTTCTTTTACACTGTTCAAGTTTTTTCTTTTCCATTAGAATAAATGCGTTATGCTCGAGCGACCCGGTTACCACTTCCATTTCTTCACGATTTTCATAAACCGAAGCCCTGAATGGATTGGTATAATCTTTAGCTCTGGAGCGATAAATGTTCTCTACTACCTCTGCCTTTATTTTCAATCCATCTTCCAGAATTTGTTCAAAAACATCTTTGCCTGCTTTTTTCAGATCTATTCCAATAATATTTTTTAATACTGAGAGCGCATGCCTTAATTTTTCTTCAGGATATTTATCTGCCTGGTAAACATAAAAATTATGGATATCATCCCAGGAGTTTATTTTGCCTGAAGTAATATCTTTTAATAATTTGTTTAAATCTTCCGTAGGAACAAGTTGTCCTCCAACATTCGACCATTCTTCAATTTTACCGTAATCAGGGAGTTTATTTTTAAACCTGGTATAGGAATTTAAACCAGTGTTTTCCCAGAATTCGGTAATCTGCTCAAAGCAATACAAATGAATCATTTTAAGGTAGGAATGATAAGCTTCCCTGGTTTTTAAAACCACACATTTCCTGTTGCTGTTCTCTGCATCCGGTATGGTGATTTCCAATTCATCAACAATAGGGTCAAATTCTTCCAACAACTGCTTTCCAATTCTTATGGATCTTCTCTGGGTGAATTCTACTCCTTGCTTATGATTTTTCAGGTAAGCATTACCGGTATATTCTTCCAGCAGCCTTAATCCATTAATCATTTCATTAACCGAATCAGGTGCCAGATAATGGTATTCGATATGTTGTTTTTTAATCACCCTGTGATCACGGTCGGAATATTTCCAGGCGTTGCGTGCAAGGGCATACATGTTATAGATGAACCAATATCCCGGCATTACCATCAGCCTGTTAGACGATGCATCATTGCGAATCAGGCTGAAAGGCAAACGGATATTCATTTCGTAAGGGTAATCGCCTTTGGCAATTATGCAGAATCCTGCAAATTTCGAATTATGTTTTAAGCTTACACATAGCCCCGGCCAGAATCCCCTTCCTGCAATAATTTCCCCGTCTGCACTTCTTGAATTATGATTGGAGCCTATGGTGGCTCCTGCAGCCATATTGGATTGCCCCATTAATAATGATGCACAAAGGAAGGAGTTATTATGGTGTTGTTCATGAAAGGGAAATATAAGGGAGTTCAATACCTCGCAGCAGGAAATGGTTGAGTTGTTGCCAAGATAGGAGTTAATCAACCGGGCACCGTATTTTAATTGTGAGTGAGATGCAAGATAAAACCTTACGGCTTTTACTCCGTAAAATATTCTGCAACCTTCTTCAATAATGCCGTTTACCAGTTCGCATCCCTCTCCAATCTGGCTTCTTCCTTCAGGGTTCGATTCAATGGTAACATTTTTGATTTTATTGGCACCTTTCAGATATGCTTCCTCACCAATAATGACATCTTTTAAAATCCTGCAGTTTTTTATCACGGTCCGGTCGCCAATCATTCCGTAATATCCTCGTTCGGTTTTAGATAAACGGGTATGAAATTCTTTAAATTTTTCCTGCAGTTTCTTATTATGACGATTCCGGGTCCAGAGATAAGCATCTCCGGGTAACATGCCATGAAAGGGGATAACTTTTCTGCCTCCGTTTTCATTGCACAATTCCATCCATATGCGCACTTCTTCTTCCTCTCCATCTTTCAGTAATCCGGAACCGAACTTGGCATAGTCAGTGGTGGTTAATTCATTGATATTAACGAGTATCACTTCATTTCCAATGATATAATGGGAAATGTAATTCACATTGTCCACCACTACGTTGTCTCCGAAATCGCAACTGATAATGGTGCTGTTGTATAAACCCACCGGCCTCCGAAGGTTGTGGAATTCGAGGAAAACAGGTTCCAGCTTTCCTATTCTTACCAGGCCAAAAAATTTACAGTCCTGAACCTGTTCGGGTTGAAAGTAATCCGATACGAGGATATTATTCCAGTTGTCTGAGGTGTTGCGGTTTCTCACCAGTACTTCTATTTCATAAGCAGTAAGATGCCTGTATTTTATTCCGTTGGTATTTTGAATATTTCTCAGGTAATATTCGTCTTTTCCCTCCGGAAGGTATTTTTCAGGAATGAAATGATATCCAAGGGATTCGTAAGGCTTTTTTAAAATATCCTTCATCTGTTTCTGCTTTATTGAACATTATTCAACCGTAACCGATTTAGCCAGGTTCCTGGGTTTGTCCACATCAAGGTTGCGGGCAATACCTATATGGTAAGCCAGTAACTGCATGGGGATTGTACTGAGTACAGGAGCAATAATTTCATCTGCTTCAGGAACTTCAATAACATCATCAGCCATAGAGGAAATGACATCATCGCCCTCGGTGGTAACGGCAATTACTTTTCCTTTTCTCGCTTTAATTTCCTGAATGTTGCTGATAATTTTTTCATGGTAGGAATCGCGTGTTGCCACAAATATTACCGGAAGGGTTTCTTCCACTAGGGCAATAGGGCCATGTTTCATTTCTGCAGCGGGATATCCTTCCGCATGTATATAAGATATTTCTTTTAGTTTCAATGCCCCTTCCAGTGCAATAGGGAAGTTATAACCTCTTCCAAGGTAAAGGGCATCGGAAGCATCTTTATATTTCAGTGCAATAGCTTTGATATTTTCGTTTTCTTCCAGTGCTTTCTTCACTTTTTCCGGAAGGTCCTGCAGTTCTTTCAACAGGTTCATGTACCTCGAACGATCAATAGTGCCTTTTTCTATGGCAATTTTTAAAGCCATCATTGTAAGCACTGCCACCTGCCCGGTAAATGCTTTTGTACTGGCCACCCCTATTTCAGGACCTGCATGCGTATAGGCCCCGGCGTGAGAAATACGTGCAATGGATGATCCCACTACATTTACCACGCCAAAAATAAATGCACCTTTGGCTTTTGCGCTTTCAATGGCTACAATGGTATCGGCAGTTTCCCCACTTTGGGATATGGCAATGATCACATCACCTTCCCTGATTACAGGGTTGCGATAACGGAATTCGGAGGCATATTCCACTTCCACAGGTATGCGGCAGAGTTCTTCAAAGATATACTCTGCAAGCAATCCCGCATGCCAGCTTGTTCCGCAGGCAACGATGATAATTCGGGAGGCATTTTTCAGTTTGTCTATATGATTTTCTACCCCTGCCATGGTGATCCTTCCTGCTTCAGCATCCAACCTTCCTCTAAGGCAGTCGAAGATGGTTTTAGGTTGTTCAAATATTTCCTTGAGCATGAAATGGTCATAACCTTCTTTTTCAATAGCTGCCAGTTCAAGGTCAAGTTTCTGAATATATGGAGTGACTCTTTCATTACCCAGGTTTTTCAGCACCAGCTCATCGGGTTTAACGATTGCCAGTTCGTAATCGTTGACGTATACCACTTCCTTGGTATATTCTATAATGGGGGAGGCGTCTGATGCAAGGAAATGCTCCCCTTTGCCAATTCCAATAACAAGGGGGCTTCCTTTTCGGGCGGCTATGAGGGTACCCGGATTGTCTTCATCAATAATCACCAGTACATAGGCTCCTACCACTCTCTTAAGGGCAATGCGAACCGCTTCTTCCAGAGGGCAGTTTTCATTTTTCTGAATATCCTCGATAAATTTTAATAGTACTTCTGTATCGGTGTCGCTTTGAAATTTGTAGCCTTTATTCAACAATTCCTGCTTCAACTGACCGTAGTTTTCTATAATTCCATTATGGATCATGGCCAGTTTTCCGTTTTCAGAAATATGAGGATGGGCATTTCTGTCGCTGGGTTCCCCATGGGTGGCCCAACGGGTATGTCCTATACCGGAATGTGCGTGAAGGTCTTTACCTATTAGAGATTCTTCCAACTGTGCCACTTTCCCTTTCTTTTTATACACGCGAAGTTTTTCGTTCAATAAAGCCACCCCGGCACTGTCATAACCTCTGTATTCAAGTCGCTTTAAACCTTTTAATATGATCGGATACGATTCTCTGTGGCCTGTGTAGGCAACAATTCCACACATGAGCAATTAGTTTAGTTTTAAAATATATACCTCTTGTGAAAAGGTAGGGTATGGGGGAATAACGAAAAATTATACCAGTTTCTTTCGTTAAATATAAGGTTTTCCTGTAAAGTTTCCTGTTACAGGAGGGTGCCCTTCAGGAAGAGATATGCAGTACTGAAATAAATGAGCAGCCCGGTTACGTCCACTAAAGTAGCCACAAACGGAGCCGAGGAGGTGGCAGGGTCGGCCCCAAGCCTTTTCAATAGAAGGGGCAGCATAGACCCGGTTATGGTACCCCAGAGTACAATTCCCAACAGGGAAAAGCCTATGGTAAATCCTATGGCAAGGGTATGCTCTCCGTAAGAATCAAAAATCATATTCCAGGCAATTATCCTGATGAAACCTATAAGTCCTAATACGGCTCCTAACAATAGGCCGGAAACGATTTCCCTTTTTAAAATTCTCCACCAATCGGATATGGTTACTTCACCCACTGCCATTGCCTGAATGATAAGGGTAGAAGCCTGTGAACCGCTGTTTCCTCCTGAAGATATCAGCAGGGGAATGAACAGCGATAATACCACAGCTTTGGCAATTTCATCTTCAAAATAGCCCATGGCGGTGGCTGTAAGCATCTCTCCCAGGAAGAGGATAAACAACCATGCTACTCTTTTCTTAAAGAGGTTTACGATGGGCGTTTCCAGATAGGGTTCTGTAAGGGCAACCGTACCCCCCATCTTTTGCATGTCTTCACTAAACTCTTCATTGGTTACCCATAATACGTCGTCGATGGTAACAATACCCAACAGGATGTTCTGATCATCTATAACGGGCAAAGCCACACGATTATTCATCTTGAAGGTTTGTATGGCTACTTCCTGGTCGTCGTTAACATTCAGGGCAATAAACCTCCCGTCTATTAGGTCGCTTACCACTTTTTCGGGGGAAGAAAGGATGATTTCGCGTATTCTAAGGTCGTCGAGAAATACACCTTTTTCATCCGTAACATATATTACATCTATGGTTTCACTTTCTTTACCCACCTTGCGGATATGGGCAAGTACCTGTTCAATAGTCCAGTTGGCCTGTACCGATATGTAATCGGGAGTCATCAGCCTTCCCACGCTGCCTTCCGGATAGCCCAGCAGCGAAAGGGTAATTTTCCTTTCCTCGGGGTCAAGCAGCCTTATCAGCTCTTTTACCACATTGCTGGGAAGCTCTTCCAAAAATGCCGTACGGTCGTCGGCAGGAAGTTCGTTCAGCAACTCTGCGGTTACATATGGGGGAAGTTCTTCAATAATGGATTTCTGATAAGAAAAATCAAGGATTTTAAAAACGCTGGAAGCCCGGTGTACGCTCATCAGTTTGATGATATTGGGAGCGTATTCGGGGAATTCGTATATCAGTTCGGCCACATCACTGATGTTCTGAGAGTCTAAAAAGTTCCTGATCTCCAGCATGTCGTCACGCTGAATCAGTTCTCTGAACTCCTCAATCATTACTTCGGATAATTCTTCCCTGGCCATGGCCAAATTTAGGAATTATGCACATAGAGATAAGAAGTTTGGAAGGAAATGATTCATTTTTTCTTGAAGATTACACCGGTTATACAAATCCGCAGGAGTAGGCTTTCCGATGAAATAGTAGTCCCGTTTATCCGGGATTTAAATTTTTATCTTCACATGTTTGAATGCAAAGAATATTCTGCACTTTTGCCAAAAAATTTGCAATTGAAGACATTTATCAAACCGTACCTGTATATATCAGATTCAGGTGAAAAGGGAAGGGGAGTATATACGGAAGAGAACATCCGCTCCCGCACTATTATAGAGGTAGCGCCGGTAATTGTTTTATCAGCAAAAGAACGTAAGCTCGTTGAGCAAACGCTACTACACGATTATATCTTTGAATGGGGTGAAACCAGGAAAAAAGCCTGCGTTGCCCTGGGTTGGGTTTCTATTTATAACCATTCCTATACCCCCAACTGCGAATATGAAATGGATTTTGAGGCGAAGATTATGAAAATTCGCACTATCCGTTCCATTAAGAAAGGGGAAGAGCTTACTGTAAACTATAACGGAGAGCCAGATAATGATACTCCGGTCTGGTTTCTGAAATAAGCTCTGTGGGCCTGTCAGTTTATGGAAAGCATTTTATTTCTTACCAAAAGGCAGGCTCCAATCACACCTGCTTTTTCCTGCAATCTGGATATTCTGAATTTGGTATCGTTGTTAAGGATACTCAAGGAATATTTTTTAATCGCGCTTTTCATGGGAAGCAGAAGATAGTCTCCGCAAGCCGACAACGGTCCACC
>JGI12383J13903_1001273_pt1 | contig 12216 bp, 10 predicted proteins | sample Passage237B_FD_13903 | JGI IMG/M metagenome (IMG submission 13903)
GCGATGACGGCGACGAGCCACGACGCGATGAGCTTGCCGAACGCGAGGTCGCCCGCCGTCAGGCGCGTCATCTGCATGGGAGCCAGGACGCCCTCGGTCGAGTCGCCGTTGACGGACGTCGCCGCTAGCGAGGTTCCGATGAGCACACCCAGGCCGAGCACCATGAGCAGGTTGAGCTCGAGCGGGATGGTGGTGTTGCCGGAGCCCGCGAAGGCGGCGATGAGGACCGCGAGCGCGATCACTCCGCCAACGGTCACGCCGTAGACGATCCAGCCCTTCTTGGAAGGACGGCGGCGGTGCAGCTCGATGTTCGCCACGAGCTTGGTGCCGTGCCAGGTCGGAAGCCAGCTGTTGCCGCGAGGCGCCTCAGGGGCCGATGCCTCCGGCGTGGGTGCGGTGGTGTCGGTGGCGGTCATCGGCGCTCCTCGTTCATGGCCAGGTAGGTCTGCTCAAGCGCGGAACCGGCGGAGGCGAAGGAATCGACCTTCACTCCGGCCGTGACGAGCGCAGCGAGGACGCTCGCGGCATGCTCGCGGTCCGCGATGGAGATGGTCGCCGCGTCGTGCGCGTCCTCGTGCTCGATGCCCTGTGCGGCTAGGGCGGCGAGCAGCGCGGCGTGATCGAGGGCCGTGATCCGGTAGCGGGTGCGCGCGGCGGCGACCAGGGCATCCGCCTCGTCGCCGAGCGTGCGGCCCTTGGACATGAAGACCGCGTCGTCGACCATCTCGTCGAGCTCGCTGAGCACGTGCGAGGAGATGAGGATCGCGCGGCCCTCCGCGGCGAGCGAGCGCACGATCTGGCGCAGCTCGATGCGCGAGCGCGGGTCCAGGCCGTTGGCGGGCTCGTCGAGCAGCAGCACCGACGGGTCGTTCATGAGCGAGCGCGCGAGCGACAGGCGCTGCTTCTGCCCGCGGCTGAGGACGCGGGCCGGACGGTCGGCGAACTCGCTCAGGTGGACGAGCTCGAGCAGCTCGACGCCGCGACGGCGGGCGTCGGCCTTGGACAGGCGGTACGACTGGCCCACGAAGGTGAGCGACTGCAGGCACGTGAGGTTGTCCCACACGCCCAGCTGGTCGGGCATCCAGCCGATGCTCGTGCGGGCGGCCGTGCCGTCCACGAGGGGGTCGAAGCCCGCGACGCGGATCTGGCCCGCATCGGGACGCAGGAGCCCGGCGAGCATGAGCATGAGGGTGGTCTTGCCGCAGCCGTTGGGCCCGATGAGGGCCGTCACGGTCCCCGGCTGCACGGAGAGCGAGGCGTCGACGACGGCATGCACGGAGCCGAAGCTGCGGCGCAGCCCGGCAGCCGCGATCGCCGGCGCCTCCTGAGTCGTAGTGGTCATGAGGCGAGGCTATGCACCCGAGCGCCTCTTCACCCGGTGAGACGGGTGAAGTTCAGGGTGCGCGGAGGCGAAGATCAGGGTCAACCCTGAGGGCGCGGGGCGCTCGTCAGGGTGCGGCGGGGGCCTCGGGGTGGATCGCGTCCCAGATGCGCTTCTGCAGCCGGTATGCCGGCTCCACGCTCCGATGACCGGCATCCGGTCCGTAGACGACGGTCTCCCAGCCGTCGCCGTGGACGGGGGCGTCCACCTCGCCGTCGCGGACGAAGCCCAGCCAGTCGGCGTGCACGAGGTCGGCGAGCGCCTGCGGCGGCTGCGGTCCGAGCGCCTCCTCGACCCCCTCCGCGGACAGCATGTCCATGCCGAAGGAGATGTCGATGCAGTGCGCCGCGCCCTCGACGTCGGGCGAGCGCGACTCCCACCGGAAGTCGTACGTCCATGTGGGGCCGGGCCCGCCCTTGCGGGTCTGAGCCCAGTGCGCGACGCACGAGCGGAAGATGACGTCGGAGATCGCCTGCCCCAGCACCCACGCCGTGCCGCGCTCCAGCTCGCCGCGCTCGCGGGCGTCCTCGACGACGTCGCGCGCGAGCTCCTCCGACGCCCCCGCCTCCACGAGCAGGGGGACGGGGTCGAGGCCCGCGAGCTGCTGCCGAGACGGCGAGAGCATCATGGTGAACTCGTGCGCGGTGGATCCGATGAAGAGCCGCTTGTCCGCGCCCACGCCCGCGGCGAGCGCATCGGACACCGTCTGCTCGCACACCTCGCCGTCCACGCACGGCGCGAGCGCGAGCGGCGCGTCCTTGAAGATGATGCGCGGCTGGCTCGGATCGCGCGGCGGGTCCACGGCCTCCCGGTGGGCGAAGAACACGTCCTCGTGGACGCGGCTGGCGCTCTCCGCGGTGGGCTCGCACCCCGATGCCTGGGCGACCCGGCGCGTGGCCTCCGCCGTCGCCTCCACCGGGGAGGAGGCATCGGCCGGGGACAGGGCCAGGACGCCCTGGAAGAGGTGCTGAGCGGACGGCATGGTCAGCAGGCGCATGACCGCCGCGCCTCCCGCGCTCTGGCCGGCGATCGTCACGCGCGAGGGGTCGCCGCCGAAGGCCGCGATGTTGCGCTGGACCCACTCGAGGCCGAACAGCCAGTCGAGCACGCCGCGGTTGTTGACCACGCCGTCGCGCCCGGCATCGGCCAGCCAGGCGAAGCCTTCGAAGCCCAGGCGGTAGGACAGCACGGCGGTGACGACGCCGTCGCGCGCGAACGCCTCGCCCACGTACCACGGGCTCGCCGGAGAGCCGCCGATGAAGCCGCCGCCGTGGATGTACACCAGCACCGGCAGGCCGGCCGATGCGCTCGGGTCCGGAGTGGTGACGGAGACGTTGAGCGTCTCCTCGCCCGGGATGGACGGCTCGGGCACGCGCGGCGGGTTGTACGGCGATATGCGCTGGGGGGTGGGGCCGAACTGCGTCGCGTCGCGCACGCCGTCCCACGCGACCGGCGGCTGGGGCGCCGCGAAGCGCAGCTGGCCCACCGGCGCTGCGGCGAACGGGATGCCGCGGAAGACCGCGTGGCGGGACGTGCGGCCGTCGGCGCTCGTGTGCTCATGCCACGCGCCGCGGACCGCGCCGCTGTCCGTCGTCACCACAGGTGCCTGGGCGTTCATCGGGCCTCCTCGCCGTGCCGGATGTGCTCACTCTAGGTCGGGATAGGACGGTCCCAAGAGCGCCGCTAGACTGTGTCACCGCGCGCGTGGTGCGCGCGCCCGCGCTGTGTCGCGCAAGCCCCATCGTCCCTGGAGTCCCGCATGTCTCTCGTGGTGCAGAAGTACGGAGGATCCTCCGTCGCTGACGCCGACGCCATCCGCCGCGTCGCCGCGCGCATCGCCGAGACGCGCCGCGCGGGCAACGACGTCGTCGTGACCGTCTCCGCGATGGGCGACACCACGGACGAGCTGATCGACCTGGCGAACGCCGTCTCGGGCGGCAACCATCCGCGCGAGATGGACGTGCTGCTGACCGCGGGAGAGCGCATCTCCATGTCGCTGCTGGCCATGGCCGTGCGCGACCTGGGGGTTCCGGCCCAGTCCTTCACCGGCCCGCAGGCCGGCGTCGTCACCTCCGGCTCGTACGGCCGCGCCCGCATCATCGACGTCTCTCCGGGCCGCCTGCGCGACGCGCTCGCCTCCGGCCACGTCGCGATCGTCGCCGGATTCCAGGGCTACAACGCGGAGAGCCAGGACATCCAGACCCTGGGCCGCGGCGGCTCCGACACCACCGCCGTCGCCCTCGCCGCGGCGCTCGACGCCGACGTGTGCGAGATCTACACCGATGTGGACGGCGTCTTCTCCGCCGACCCCCGCATCGTGCCCAGCGCGCGCAAGCTCGACCGCATCACGTACGAGGAGATGATGGAGCTCGCCGCCTCGGGCGCGAAGGTCCTCATGCCCCGCTGCGTCGAGTACGCGCGCCGCTTCGACGTCCCCATCCACGTGCGCTCGTCCTTCTCGGGCCTTGAGGGCACGTGGGTCGTGGGCGAGACTGAAGGAGACACCATGGAAGAGCCCATCATCGCCGGCGTCGCGCACGACCGCTCCGAGGCCAAGATCACGGTCATCGGAGTACCCGACGTGCCCGGCTCCGCCGCCCGGCTCTTCGAGGCCGTCGCGCGCGCGGACGTCAACATCGACATGATCGTCCAGAACGTGTCCGCCGTCGCCACGGGCGTCACCGACATCTCGTTCACGCTGCCGCAGTCGGCCACCGGCGCCGCTCGCGAGGCGATCGAGGCCGACCGCGAGGCCATCGGCTTCATCGGCAAGATCTCCCTCATCGGCGCCGGCATGCGCTCCTCGTCGGGAGTGTCCGCGAAGTTCTTCGCCGCGCTGCGCGACGCAGGCGTCAACATCGAGATGATCTCGACCTCCGACATCCGCATCTCCGTGGTGACCCGCGCCGACAAGCTCGACGTCGCGGTGCGCGCGGTGCACACGGCGTTCGGCCTGGACTCCGAGGGCGATGCCGTGGTCTACGGCGGGACCGGCCGATGAGCGCGGGCCAGGAGCTGACGGTCGCGATCGTCGGCGCCACCGGCATGGTGGGCGCCGTGATGCGCGAGCTCGTCGCCGAGCGCTTCCCCCAGGCGAGCGTCCGCCTGTTCTCGTCCGCGCGCTCCGCGGGCACGACGCTCGAGCACAACGGCTCGAGCATCGTCGTGGAGGACGTCGAGGGCGCCGACTACGCCGGCATCGACATCGCGATCTTCTCCGCGGGCGGCGCCGCGTCCAAGAAGTACGCTCCGCTGTTCGCCGCGGCGGGCGCGATCGTCGTGGACAACTCCTCCGCCTGGCGCATGGATCCCGAGGTGCCGCTCATCGTCTCCGAGGTCAACCCCGGCGAGGTGGCGAACGCCGTCAAGGGCATCATCGCCAACCCGAACTGCACCACCATGGCCGCCATGCCCGCCCTCAAGGCGCTGCACGACGAGGCCGGCCTGGTGCGCCTCGTGGTGTCGACCTACCAGGCGGTCTCCGGCTCCGGTCTGGCCGGCGTGAGCGAGCTCGGCTCGATGGTGCGCGACGTCCTCGCGGCCGGCGACCCCGCCGCGCTCGCCTACGACGGCGACGCGATCGAGTTCCCCGAGCCCCGCCAGTACGTGGCGCCCATCGCGTTCAACGTGGTGCCGTTCGCCGGCGACCTGGTGGGCGACGACTCCAACGAGACGGTCGAGGAGCGCAAGCTGCGCGACGAGTCCCGCAAGATCCTGGGCCTGCCCGAGCTGCGCGTCTCCGGCACGTGCGTGCGCGTCCCCGTCTTCACGGGCCACTCGCTGTCGGTCAATGCCGAGTTCGAGCGCCCCATCACCCCTGCCCGCGCCAAGGAGATCCTGGCGAGCACCCCGGGCGTGGTGCTGACCGACGTGCCCACGCCGCTCGCGGGCGCCGGCCAGGATCCCACGTACGTGGGCCGCATCCGCCAGGACGAGTCGGTGGACGGGGGCCGCGGCCTCGCGCTGTTCATCGTCGGCGACAACCTGCGCAAGGGTGCGGCGCTCAACGCGGTGCAGATCGCCGAGATCGTGGCCGAGCGCATCGCCGCCGGTCAGCGCTGAGCCTCAGCTCGCGAGCGACTGCAGCGCGCCCGCCGGATCCCGCAGCAGCTCGCTGAAGGCGAGCTCGGCGGCGCCGATCGCCATCATCCTGTTGCGCAGCTCGTTGCGGACGATCTCCACGCCCTCGGCGAGGACGGGCATCGAGCTGCTCCGCACCTCCGCGGCGACCATGGCCGAGCGCGCCTGATACAGCGAGCCCAGGTGGCCGCCCAGGATGACCCGCTCGGGGCTGAAGACGGTGATGATGTTCGCGATGCCCACGCCAAGCGCCTTCGCCTGCCGGTCGAGCTCGTGGGCGAGCTCGTCGCGGTCCTGGCTCGCGTAGACGTCGTCGAGCTCGTCGAGGGCGACGTCGTCTCCCAGGAGCTTCCAGATGCGGCGCACGCTCACCTCGGTCTCGAGGCAGCCGGAGCGCCCGCACTGGCACGCGATGCCGTTGGAGTTCACGAGGGTGTGGCCCAGCTCGGCGGCGAAGCTGCGGGAGCCGCGCACCAGGCGGCTGTCGACCACGACGCCTCCGCCGATGCCGGAGCTGGAGCCGTTGAGGTAGACGACGTTGTCGCATCCTCGCCCGGCCCCGAACATGTACTCCGCGATGACGCCCAGGTTGGCGTCGTTGGCGGCGCGGGCCGGGTAGCCGAGCGCACGGCTCACCATGGCCGCGTAGTCCACGTCGACCCAGCCCAGGTTGGGCGCGATGCGGATGCGCTGGGTGTACTCGTTGACCAGGCCGGGGATCGCGAGGCCGATGCCCACGATGCGGCGTCCGCGCGTGGTCTCGAGCCCGTGGACCAGGTCGATGAGGATCTCGATGCTCGACTCGGGCGTGGGGGGCTCGTGGGTCGCGCGGCGGGCGACCTCGTGGACCACGCCTCCCAGGCCCACCACGGAGACCTGCACTGCGTCGATGTCCGGGTTGACGCCCAGCGCCACGACGTCGTTGCTCGGGTGGACGAGCGGGCTCGGCCTGCCCACGGAGCGCTTGACGCTGGGAGGCGCGCTCTCGTAGACGAGCCCCAGCTGCGCCAGCTCCGCGACGAGGGCGCCGATGGTGGAGCGGTTGAGGTTGGTCTGGCGGGTCAGCTCGGCCCGGGTGATGGGGCCCTTCTCGTGCACGTACGAGAGAACGACGGAGAGATTGTGTTGGCGAGTCGACTCGTTGCGGTTGCCTTGCCGCTCGTCCCTCAGCAGTGTCTCCGTCACGTGGGCCTCCGGGGCAATTGTTGCGCACGCGACAACAAATTGCCCAGCATTGACAGGCGAAGCGCGACGGAATATGTTCGTAGCAACAACCAACATGGTCAAGGAGGACCAAGCCCCATGGCATACACACCGACCCGCGAAGACAAGTTCAGCTTTGGTCTGTGGACCTTCGGCTGGCAGGCGCAGGACCAGTTCGGCGGCGCCACCCGCGGACCCATCGACACCACTGAGGCCGTGCACAAGCTCGCCGAGCTCGGCGCCTACGGCATGACCTTCCACGACGACGACCTGTTCCCGTTCGGCTCCTCCGACGCCGAGCGCCAGAAGGCGATCGACGACCTCAAGAAGGCGCTCGCCGACACGGGCCTCGTCATCCCCATGGTCACGACCAACACGTTCTCGCACCCCGTGTTCAAGGACGGCGGCGTGACCTCGAACGACCGCAACGTGCGTCGCTTCACCATCCGCAAGATCCTGCGCAACATCGACCTCGCCGCCGAGCTGGGCGCCAAGACCTTCGTGATGTGGGGCGGCCGTGAGGGCGCCGAGTACGACTTCTCGAAGGACCTGCGCGTCGCCCTCGAGCGCTACCGCGAGGCGGCCAACATCTTCGGCCAGTACGTCATCGACAAGGGCTACGACATCAAGTTCGCGATCGAGCCCAAGCCGAACGAGCCCCGCGGCGACATCCTGCTGCCGACGGTCGGCCACGCCCTCGCCTTCATCGACAGCCTCGACCACCCCGAGCTCGTCGGCCTCAACCCTGAGGTGGGCCACGAGCAGATGGCGGGCCTGAACTACACCGCCGGCATCGCGCAGGCGCTGTACCACGGCAAGCTGTTCCACATCGACCTCAACGGCCAGCGCGGCATCAAGTACGACCAGGACCTCGTCTTCGGCCACGGCGACCTGTACAACGCCTTCGCGCTCGTCGACCTCCTCGAGTTCGGCGGCCCGAACGGCGGCCCGGCGTACGAGGGCCCGCGCCACTTCGACTACAAGCCCTCGCGCACCGAGGACATCGAGGGCGTGTGGGAGTCTGTCAAGGCCAACATGCGCATGTACCTCATCCTCAAGGAGCGCGCCGCGGCCTTCCGCGCCGACCCCGAGGTGCAGGAGGCGATCAAGGCCTCGAAGCAGGACCAGCTCGCGCAGTCGACCCTCGCCGAGGGCGAGACCTACGCCGACCTGCTCGCCGACCGCTCCGCGTTCGAGGACTTCGACGCGAACGCCTACTACAACGGCAACGGCTTCCACTTCGTGCGTCTGCAGCAGCTCGCTGCCGAGCACCTCATGGGCGCCCGCGGCTGAGAGGCATCCATGACGCTTGTCGCTGGCGTCGACTCGTCGACGCAGAGCTGCAAGGTCGTCGTCCGCGACCTCACCACCGGCGAGGTGGTGAGGTCCGGACGCGCCTCGCATCCTGACGGCACGTCCGTCGACCCTCGGCACTGGTGGGACGCGCTGCTCGCGGCGATCGCCGATGCCGGGGGTCTCGCCGACGTCTCCGCCATCGCCGTCGGCGGCCAGCAGCACGGCATGGTGGCGCTCGACGCGCAGGGTCGCGTCATCCGCGACGCTCTGCTGTGGAACGACACCCGCTCGGCCGGAGCGGCCCGCGACCTCATCGCGGAGTTCGGCGCCGACCAGCTCGCGGAGCGCACGGGCCTGGTCCCGGTCGCCTCGTTCACGTCGACCAAGCTGCGCTGGCTGCGCGATGCAGAGCCGGACAACGCCGCCAAGGTCGCGGCCGTCGCGCTGCCGCATGACTGGCTGACGTGGCGTCTGGCCGGCTACGGACCCGAGGGCGAGAGCCCGCTGGGCCCCGTGCTCGAGGCGCTCACGACCGATCGCTCCGACGCATCGGGCACCGGCTACTGGAGCCCCACGACGGGCGACTACGACCGCGAGCTGCTCATCGCGGCCCTCGGCCACGACGCCGTCCTGCCGCGAGTCCTCGGCCCGTCCGAGCACGCCGGCACGGTCCACCCCGACGTCACCCCCACGGCCGATGCCGTCATCGGCGCGGGCATGGGCGACAACGCGGGGGCGGCGCTGGGCCTGGGCGCGGCGAGCGGGGACGTGGTCGTGTCGATCGGCACGTCGGGCACGGTGTTCGCCGTGACCGACTCGCCGGTGCGCGACGTCTCCGGGGCCGTGGCGGGCTTCGCCGACGCGTCGGGCGTGTTCCTGCCGCTCGTGGCGACGCTCAACGCGGCGCGCGTCCTCGACGCCATGGCGCGCGTCCTGGGCGTGGACCACGACGAGCTGGGCCGCCTGGCGCTGGCCGCCGAGCCTGGTGCGGGCGGCGCGGTGCTCGTGCCCTACTTCGAGGGCGAGCGCACGCCGAACCTGCCGGAGGCGACGGCCTCGCTCACGGGACTGACCCTCGCGTCGACGACGCGGGAGAACCTCGCTCGCGCGGCCGTGGAGGGCATGCTGTGCGCCCTTGCGGGCGGCTTCGAGGCGATCCGCGTGCACGGCGTCGAGGCGCAGCGCCTGCTCCTCGTGGGCGGCGCGGCGCAGAACCCCGCAGTCCAGGCGATCGCGGCGCAGGTCTTCTCCGCGCCCGTCGAGATTCCCCGCCCGGGCGAGTACGTCGCCATGGGCGCCGCCGTCCAGGCGGCGTGGGCCCTCACGGGCGAGCGTCCCACGTGGGACGTGGACACCGTGGCGCGCCCGGCCGTCGACACGCGCCCCGAGATCCTCGAGGCGTACCGCGCGGCGGCGGCGAGCTACACGGGCTAGCTCAGCGGAACGCGCACCCTTTCGCGATCCGGCTGGATGACGGCGGGCCTCCCTCGGGAGGCTCGCCGTCAGTGCTTCTAGGGCTTCTCCGGCGCTTCAGCGCTCTCCTCGGCGGCGTCCGCCGCCTCCCCCGGCGCCGGCGCGCCGTGCGCGAGGGGGTCCGTGGAGATGCGGGCCTGAGCGAGCGCACGCCGACCAGCCGGCACGGTGATCGCGACGACGAGCGCGGCGATCATCAGCAGGCCGGCGATGACCATCACGGCCTCGACCGTGATGACCTGGGCCGCGGGACCGAAGATCACCATGCCCGCGGGCATCGCGACCGCGCCGACGATGCCCCAGAAGCCGAAGACGCGCCCGTGGCGCTCCGGCTCCACGACCTCCTGGACCACCGTCATGGAGGGTGTGTTGAAGGCCGGGATGAACACGCCGACGAGGAACATCATCGTGAGGAACACCCACAAGGTGGGCGACAGCCCCATGCCCACGGTGAGGACCGCCATGATGCCCAGGGAGCCCAGGATGAGGCTCATACGGCTGAACTTCTGGCCCACGGCGGCGATGAGCCCGCCGCCGAGCATCATGCCCACGGCGAAGGAGACCTCGAGGGCGGTGAGCTTCCACACCTCCTCGCCGAACGGAGCGCGCGATCATGAGCGGCGACAGGAACGACGGCGCCGACGCGAAGAGCATCACCACGGCGAACAGCAGGAACAGCCAGCGCACGAACGTGTGGTCACGGATGTAGCGCATGCCGTCCTTGAGGTCCTCGAAGTAGCCCGTGGGCTCCTCCGACGAGCGCACGATGCGGGCCACAGGGATGGCGAGAAGGAAGGCGATGCCGACGATCGCCGTGGCGACGTCGATCATGAGGATGTGCTCCAGCTCGACCGTGGCGTAGAGGAGGGCGGCCACGGGCGGCGCCACGAGCATCATGGCGCCCTGGATGGAGCCGTTGATGCCGTTGACGCGCAGGAGCTTGGACACGGGAACCAGCTGCGGGACGAGCGCCGCGACCGCGGGCGTCTGGATGCCCGCGCCCACGGAGCGCACGGCGAGCGCCGCGTAGATGAGCCACAGCGCGTCGTTGCCCGACGCCATGAGCAGCGCGAGCGTCAGGGTCGCCGCGGCGATCGAGGAGTCCGCCGCGATGATGAGCACCTTGCGGTTCATGCGGTCCGCCCACACGCCGCCGAAGATCGACACGATCGCCTGGGGGACGAAGCCGAAGATCACCGTCAGCGCGACGACGATGCCGTCCTTGTACGTGAGCGTCAGGTACCAGAGCACGGCGTACTGGACGAGCATGGAGCCCAGCAGCGAGACGGTCTGCCCCGAGAGGAAGAGCGTGATGTTGCGCCGCCAATGGGCGGGCTCGACCTCAGCGGCCGACTCGAGCTCCTGATGAGCGTCAGTCACGAGCGGGGATCCTTCCGTGTCGTTGAGAGTCCATGATGCGCCGGGATGCGGACATTCGTGCAGGTGATCGTGTGTCAGAGTGGTCGCTGCGCGCCTGCCCTCCGCGCGTCAAGGATCTCGCGGCGCGCCTGGCGACCGTGCTTCGGGAACTTCGCTGCGCGCCTGCGGCGCTTCGCCCGATCCCTTCTCCGTTCGCAGAAATGGGCAAGAGGCGCGAGGCCTCTTGCCCATTCTGCTCACCACGTCGGGGTGACAGGATTTGAACCTGCGACCTCGTCGTCCCGAACGACGCGCGCTACCAAACTGCGCCACACCCCGTTTAGAGCCAGCCCAGAATACCTGACCCGAGGGGCCCTCGCGTAACCGCCTACCCCTCCCTGGCCGTGAGGGTCAGCACGGTCGCCTCCGGGCGGCACGCGAAGCGCACCGGGGCGTACGGCGACGTGCCCAGCCCTGCCGAGACGTGCAGCCACACGGACTCCTCGCCCCCGGCGTCGGGCCGCGCGCCCGGCCACCCGCTGAGACCCTTCGCACGCCGCGTGTCGAGGTCGCAGTTGGTCACGAGCGCTCCCCAGCCAGGCACGCACACCTGCCCGCCGTGCGTGTGTCCGGCGAAGACGATCTGAGAGCCCTCGGCGCGGAAGCCCTCCAGGACGCGCCGATAGGGCGCGTGCGCGACGCCGATGTGCAGCTCGCCTCGGCGCCCGTCGTCGGCGGGCATCGCGTCACGCCCGATGTGGGGGTCGTCCACGCCCACGAAGGTCACCGTGCGCCCGCCCAGCTCGAGCACGCCGCGCGCGTTGTCGAGGTCGATCCACCCGCGCGAGGTCAGACCGGTCGTCAGATCCTGCGTGCGCAGCGGCCTCGGCGCCGAGCGCACCTTGGACGGTCCCATGAAGTACTTGAGCGGGTTGAGCGGCCTGGGCTCGAAGTAGTCGTTCGAGCCCCGCACGAAGACCCCGGGCCTGTCCAGGAGCGGGTCCAGCGCCTCGAGCACGGGCGTCACGGCATCGGCGTGGGCGAGGAAGTCTCCCGTGCCCACGACGAGGTCGGGCTCCTCCGCGGCGAGCGCGCGGATCCACGCGAGCTTGCGCGTCTGGCGCGGCGTGACGTGCAGGTCGGACAGGTGCAGCACCGTGACAGGACGCGAGCCCGGCTCGAGCACGGGCACGACGACCCGGCGAAGCGCGAACGCCTGGGCCTCCGCGAGGCCCCACGCGAGGCCCCCGACCGCCACGGCCCCTGCGGCCGCGACGGTGCCGAGCACCGCGCTCAGATCAGCCTCCCAAGCCGCCGGGCCCGCCGCCGCCGGGTCCAGGGCCACCCGGTCCTGGGTCGCCGCCGCCCGGTCCGGGACCGGGGTTGGGGTCCCAGCCGTTCGGCGGGTTGGTGTTCCACTCGAC
>JGI12383J13903_1001276_pt1 | contig 12180 bp, 10 predicted proteins | sample Passage237B_FD_13903 | JGI IMG/M metagenome (IMG submission 13903)
CAAACCGGGAGAAACAGCCGCTTCCGGATACGCTTCACCCGGCAACGAAATGTCCGGCGAACCGACGAACTCGGAATCAACGAGGAAAATCACATCGCGTGTGCCTGGCACCACGCGGAAAATATAAACAAAACGAATCGCATCATCCGTGGCGCGATAACGCATCAGCCGCGCTTTGACGGTGGCATACACCGGCGACTGCAAATCGGCCTCGGTGCCAGTCAGTTGCCCGGTGTGGTCGCTGTCGATGACGGCGGCCACACGCTCAGCATCCCGCACCAAATTGGACAACAAATTGCTGCGCTCCTGCANANAACCCCAACGCCCCGCCANCAANCCGGCCAGCAAGATGCCTCCGGCCAGCAAAGGCATTCGGTATTTGGATAAACGCGCGCGCATAGACCGGTCAGACTGTGTNCGTTACGAAACNACAGCNNGGNANTTCAAGCAATCCAGAAGNGGCGNANCCAAAAGAAAGGCCGCCGCGTTTNATGCGCGGCGGCCTAAATCAAGTCTTAGAGNCTAACGAGCAATCGCTCAGGAAACATGCTTCGAGACGAGCTTGGTCATCTCGAACATGCTGACCTTCGCCTTGCCGTTGAAGACCGCCTTCAGCTTGTCGTCGGCATTGATCTGAGTCTTCGCCTTCTTGTCCTGCAGGCCATTCTTCTTGATGTAGGCCCAGAGTTTCTTGGTGAGCTCCGTGCGAGGGAGGGGGGCCGAGCCGACGACAGCAGCGAGCTTGGCGTCAGGCGTGACCGGTTTCATGAACGCAGCATTGGGTTTCCGAGCGGATTTTTTAGCCATAATAATTTTTTTAGTTTGGGTGCTTTCCTACGAAAGCAACGCCTTTATAGAGGTAGAATGCCCCTGTTGCCTAGGAGAATCTTGCGGTTTTACGAGGGAAACGCCGAGGGGCCGCGAAGCCTAAATCGACGCAAATTCAACTCTCTGCGTCTCCCATCTGCACGAATTGCTCGTATAGTTCGGCGTATTTTCCACCAGCTTTGAGCAAGCCGTCGTGTGTGCCGCGCTCGATGATTTTTCCCTGATCCAAAACCAACACCTGATCAGCGTGACGTATCGTGCTCAAGCGATGCGCAACGATAAAGCTCGTGCGACCACGCAGCAATTCGATCAACGCCTTTTGCAACCGCGCCTCGGTCAGTGCATCAATCGAACTCGTAGCCTCGTCCAAAATTACGATGCGCGGATCTGCCAGCAGCGCGCGGGTAAAGCAGATGAGTTGACGCTGACCGACAGACAGACCCGCGCCACGCTCGCCCACTTCCGTGAGCAATCCTTTCGGCAATGCTTCAAGAATATCGAGGCAATCGAGACGCCGCGCCGCGTCACGCACTTCTTCATCCGTGGCCTCGGGACGACTCATGCGAATGTTCTCAAGCACCGTGCCGGTGAAGAGAAAATTCTGCTGCTGCACCATACCCATCTGACGATGCAGCGACTGGCCGGTGATTCCACGAATCTCACGCCCATCAATCAGCAACTCCCCTTGCGTCGGCAGATAAAACTTCGCGACCAAGTTGATGATGGAACTCTTACCGCTGCCAGTGTGGCCGACCAACGCGATAGTCTGACCCGGCTCGGCCGTGAAGTTCACATCGTGCAACACGTGCTTTGTCGGATCATAGCCGAAGCTCACGCCGCGAAATTCCACGCGCGCGCCCACTGTTCCGCCCTGCTCGTGCCGCACAGGCAAATCAACCGCGGCGGGATCCTCTTCCCAGTCCGGTTTGGCATCAATCAAATGGAATACCCGCTCGGCGCCCGCCATTGCGATGAGTGCGTTGTTGTATTGGTTGCCCAGCGTCGCGAGCGGCGAGAAAAACAGATTGGCGAGAAAGAAGAACTGAATGAGGTCGGCCATCGTCATCAGATCATGAAATGCGCGCCAACCACCGACCATGAGCAAAATCGCGATGAAGAACTGGCTGTTTAATTCCAGCAGCGGGATGAGAATCGCCGAGGTGCGCGCCAGCGCGAGGTTGAAGCGCGAATGAGCGTTGAGCAAATTGCGGAACAACCCGGCGTTGGTTTCCTGCCGCACAAATCCTTGCGTCACGCGGATGCCATTGACGGATTCGGCCAATGTAGCGGTCACCCGGCTAAAACTCTCCGTCGCCGCGCGTGATTCACGACTGAGACGCTCGCGGAAGTGGTGATTCACCGCCCACAAAATGGGCGCCATTGCGACAACGACCAAAAACAGCACCCAATCGCACCACGCCATTACCGCCGCCGCGACAATCATCTGACCGCCTTGCACCATGCTGATGAAAAACACGTCTTGAATACCAATGCGCAGAGATTCCACGTCACTGGTCACGCGACCAAGAATCCGGCCGAGCTTTACCCGATGAAAAAAGCCCATCGGCTGACGCTGCACTTTTCTAAAAATATCCGCGCGCAACCGGCTGACCACCGTCTCGCCCAGTTCGAGTGCAAAGCGCTGACGAAAGTGAAACAATCCGTCGGTGCTTAAGGCCACCACCAGATAACCAATCAAGCTCCACAACAACAGATCGGCATTATGTCCGGCAATCGGGCCGCTGATGATGAGACCGACCGCCCACGCCAGCACAGGTAGCTGCACCGCGCGGATCAATGTCAGCAGGATCAACCAGACCACCTTGCGTTTAACCGGCGCGGCATAATCGAACAACCGGCGGATGAGCCCCCATTCCAAAGGCTTGAACTGCGTGTCGTCATCATCCCGATCATGACCGGCAAGCGTAAGGTGATTCGCTTTCACACTGGCTGATTTTTCGCTCATGCCGCGTCCTCCGGATTTTTCAAGTCGCGCCCATCCACCAGTTGCAAGTGGGCGACGCGACGATACGCCCCGGGCATCTTCATCAATTCCTCATGCGTGCCGCGCTGCACGATCCGACCATGCTCCATGACGATGATAAAATCCGCTCGGCGCAATGTGCTGAGTCGATGCGCCACGATGAACGTCGTTCGTCCGGATATGGCACGCTCTAACGCTTCAAAAATTTCGTGTTCGGTTTCGCTGTCGATCGCCGCCGTGGGGTCATCAAGTAGCAAAATGGCCGGCTCCAATAACACCGCGCGTGCGATCGCCAATCGTTGACGCTGACCGCCGGAAAGCCCGCTGCCACTCTCACCCAAAACCGTGTCGTAACCCTGGGGCAACGCCATGATGAAGTCGTGCGCGGCTGCGATCTTCGCGGCCTTCACAATCTGCTCCATGGTCGCGTCGGGGTGACCGAAAGCGATGTTGGCGGCGACGGTGTTCGAGAACAAAAAACTTTCCTGAAACACGAGGCCGATGTTGCGCCGCAGATCGTCGAGATGCAGCTGGCGCACATCAAGGCCGTCGATCAACAGCCGCCCGGCCGTGGGATCAAAGAAGCGCGGAACAAGACTCATCATCACACTCTTGCCCGCGCCCGTCGGACCTAGAATCGCGACGCACTGACCGGGTTTAACCTCGAGGTTGATCTCGCGCAAAACCGGCGTGATGCCCGTGTAGCCAAAACTCACGTTTTCAAAGCGAACCTCGCCGCGGAGCCGTTCGCGTCGCACAGCATTGGGCGCGCTGTGCACCTCGATCGGCGCGTCCAAAATTTCGAATACGCGACGCGCGCCGATCAGCGATTGCTGCACACTGTTCACGAGCGTCGCCACGCTGTTTACCTGGCCGGAAAATTGTTCGAGCAATCCGGCAAATACGATCAACCCCGTGCCCAGCGGGAGTTGTCCATGTATCACCAGCCAGCCGCCGTAACCGAGCAACACGAGCATGTTGACGCGCGTCAGCAGGCCCACCGCGGGAGAAAACAAACTCACCTTCCAGAAGATGCCGGCTTGTTGATCGAACACTGCTTGATTGGCCGCGTCGAATTTCGCGCGGTCCTCTGCCTCGCGTCCAAAACCTTTTGTCACCGCGATGCCTTGGATGCTTTCGGCCATCGTCTGCACCATGCGTTCAAACAGCGTGCGGTTCCGCGCGTATTCCGGCTGAATCTTGCGCGAAAACCATGTGGACATCAGGGCGAGCACCGGCGTCGTCGCCAAACATGCTATCGTAAGCCCCGGATGCAGGCTCACCATGTAGACCACGTAAACCGAAAGCGAAATGATCATGATCAAGCTCTGCATCAGCACTTGATCCACAAACATTCGCACCGATTGCACGTCGCCCGTCACGCGCGTGATGATCGAGCCCGTCGTGTTGGCATCAAAGAAGCGGAAGCTCAGGCGTTGCAGTTTTTCGTAAACCTCCGCGCGTAAATCCACCACCAGCTTTTGCTGCACGAGTTTGTTGATCGAAACTGCGTAAGTGTAATTGAGCACGGCGCGGCTCAACGCAAAGACGAGGATTAATCCCGAAATCAAAGCCAGCACATGCAGCGGCGGCCAATCCACCGGCGGCGTAAGATGCAGCGGATTATCCGCCAAAGGCACGCCTTCGATCTGCGATCGAATATAATCAATGCCCAGCCCGGTAAAGCTCAGGCCGGCGATGCCCATGGTCAGCAATACGAGTTGCAGCAACAGCACACCGATGCAGTGCAACCGATAGCGCCACGCGAGTCCCAACAGCCGTCGGATCAGTTCCCCATTCGAGGGGACCGCCGCGGCGGTGGCAGGGGGAGGTTCATCCATCGTGCAGCGAAGTTAAAAACCATATCGACGAACTCACGGCTTTTTTTCAAAAATTCACATCTACTCCAAATTTCAGAGCAGCGAGCCGCGCAAAACAAAGAAGGCCACGGTAAAATAGAGCACGATGCCAGTCACATCCACCAGCGTGGCGACAAATGGCGCGCTCGAAGTCGCCGGGTCGAGTCCCACTCGCTTCAAAAGCAGCGGGAACATCGAACCCACGAGCGAGCCCCAGAGCACCACGCCGGTCAGTGAAATACCCACGGTTACCGCCACGCTGATGGCATGTTCCCCATAAACCGGCGTGATCATCGACCAGAGGGCGATGCGCAAAAAACCAATGAGCCCCAGAATCAATCCCAACGCCGTGCCAGCCACCAATTCGCGCCGCATCACCATCCACCACTCGCGCAGCTTGAATTCGCCCAGCGCCAGCGCACGAATAACCAGTGTGGCCGCTTGCGAACCCGCATTGCCGCCCGCACTGATGACGAGCGGAATAAACAAAGTCAGCACCACGGCCTTCGCGATCTCGTGTTCAAAAAACGCCATCGCGGTTGCCGTGAGCATTTCGCCCAACAGCAGCACCACGAGCCACGTCGCGCGTTTGCGAATCATGTGGTGCAACGGCGTGGTGGTATAAGGCTCGTCGAAGGCCTCGCTACCACCGAGCTTCTGAATGTCTTCGGTGGCTTCTTCGGAGGCCACGTCGAGCATATCGTCCACCGTCACAATACCGATCAGCTTCTTGCCATCGCCCACCACGGGCAGCGCCACGCGGTCGTATTTGCGGAAAATCTCCAGCGCGGTTTCGCGGTCATCGTTGGGCGAGAGCGCGGAAAAATTGCCATCCATCAATTCACGCACCGGACGGTCCTCCGCACACAGCAGGAAGCGTCGCACTCGCACGTCGTCAATCAACCGGCCTTGCTCATCGACCACATAAACGACGTTGAGCGTTTCGCGGTCGTAGCCGTGCTGCCGAATGTAATCGAGCGCCTCGCGCACAGTCCATTCCGGCCGCACCGCCACGAAGTCCAGCGTCATCATGCGGCCAACGCTATGCTCAGGATACGCCAGCAGAGACTGCGCGATCTGACGTTCGTCCGGCGTAAGCAGCGAGAGCAATTGCATCGCATGCTCAAGCGGTAGATCGTCCAGAAACGCCGTGCGGTCGTCCGGCGGCAGCGCGTTGAGCAGCGCCGCGTTTTGCTCCGGCGTCAGGATCTTCAATAACCGATGCTGTGACTCAAATCCCAGATAAGGAAACGTTGCCGCCGCCAGTTCGCGCGACGTCATGCGAAAGAGCAACGCGAGTTGCTCAACCGGCATGTCCGAGATGACCGGCGCCAAGTCCGACGGCAGCCACCGCGCTAATTTTTGTCTCAACCCGGCCGCATCACGAGCCCGTAACAGGGCGATGATCTCGGTTTTTAGGTCGGGAGCGGCTTCGGGCATCCTCGCACGCTACAAGTCGCCATGCCGCTGGCAACCCCGCACCCGCCAAACACTTCAACTTCGTCAACTACTTCTGTTTTCATTCGACCTCCCTGATCTGAAACGCCGACTCATACACCTACCTAACCACATGTAGAATTGGCCGTAGATTTTCCAATCGCCAATCCGCAGCTTGCTCCCCCACGGTCAGACTGCACATCCTCCCCCGTTCTCATGCCTGCCTTATTCGCCATCGTTGACACGTTGCCCGCCTTGCCGTGGTGGGCGTGGGTCGGATTTTTCACCTTCATCTCCGTAATGCTCGCGCTCGATCTTGGCGTGTTTCAACGCGAGGCACACGAGGTCAAAATGAAGGAGGCACTGGGCTGGTGCGCCGTGTGGGCCACGCTCGCGCTGTTGTTCAACGGACTCATCTGGTGGTGGCGCGGCCCGCAACCGGCTCAAGAATTTCTCGCCGCCTACCTCGTCGAACTCTGCCTGAGCGTCGACAACGTCTTCGTCTTCATTCTCGTTTTCTCCTACTTCAAGGTCGCCCCACGCTATCAGCACCGCGTGCTGTTCTGGGGCATCATCGGCGCAGTCGTCATGCGCGCCGTCTTCATTCTGGTCGGCGTGAGCGTGATCGCTCGGTTCCACTGGATTCTCTACATATTCGGCGCCTTCCTGATCTACACTGGCATAAAAATGGCGCTGCCCAGCAAGGAAGAGGTGGACGTCAATCCGGAGCACAACTTTGCCGTGCGACTGTTTCGCCGGTTTTTCCCAGTCAGCGAGAAAACCCATGGCGGTGACTTCTTCGTGCGCGAAGGCGGCCGCAAAATAGCGACCCCGCTTTTCATCGTGCTGATCGTGGTTGAAACAACCGACGTGGTCTTCGCGCTAGACTCCCTGCCGGCCGTGCTGGCGATCACGCGTGACGGCTTCGTCGCCCTCACATCGAACGTCTTTGCGATCCTCGGCCTGCGCTCGCTCTACTTTGCGCTCAACGGCATCATGCAGCTCTTCCGTTACCTGAAGATCGGCCTTGCGCTCATTCTCTGCTTCATCGGCCTAAAAATGCTCATCGAGTCATGGGTCCACGTCAGCATCGGCGTCTCCCTCGGCGTTATCGCCGGCGTGCTGACGGCCTCGATTCTCGCTTCGCTTTTGATCCCGGAGAAAAAGTAAGCCTTACACGATGAAGCGGCGCGTCCACTCGCGCTTGGGCATCGGGCAAGTCTGCCACTTGCCCCAAAGGCGATACCGCCAGCGCGCCACGAGCTTGTAAACCGCGTCGCGCCACGAAGCCGGCACCCAGCCCAACACGGTGCCCATCGCATTGGCAAATCCACCGCAACATTTGAGCGCCGCGGCTACTGCGGTGGTGCGCAGCGTGTATTCCGGCAAATCGCGTCGGCTCCATTCCGGGACGAGCACCATCGAGTCAAAGTCTTCCGTCGGCAGTCCGTGCTGGCGCAGGTAGGCCTGCGCGAGGTCGCTTTGCAGCGGCGCGAATTTCAACCGTCCGTGGCGATCCATGCGCAGCAAGAAGCGCACGCTGCGGTTACACAGTCCGCACTCCCCGTCAAAAAAAAGCACGGGGCCGGTGATCTGGGAGGATTCGCTCATGATTGCTGTTGAGCGTAAACCTCCGCGATGTCGGCCAAATCGCAAGCCGCCTCCGCAACAGCCGCAAATCGCTCGCAGCGCGCCAAGTCAGTGAACATGCCGCGCTCACTGTAATTCACCACGCCGCCTTCCAGTTTCCAAGTGCCGGGCAGCTCTTGAATCTTATGCTGAATTTCCAAGATCAACGCCGCCGCGAAGAATTCCGGCGCGTTGCTGCGCACGAACCAGCGGTTGTCGAACACGGCATTGCCTACTTTGACCTCCTTCGCACCGAAGAGGCTCATGACTTTGCTGCCCAAACCTTCATGCGTAAGTGCGAACGTCAGGCCGCCATGCACGCGCGGCGTCACGGTCATCGCGGACCAAGTCGTCTTCGATTTCCCTGATCCCGTGGTGTAATTATAAAGGCGCACGGCCTTGCCCCGAATCACCCCGCGGGCCTCGGGATTCCGATGGATGCCTAGCACTTTCGGATGCTCGACCATCTGCAGGTTGAGTTGCTCGGCCAGGCGCCGCACATTGGCCTGCGCCCTGTTCGACATCGACACACCGATCCGCCAAATCAGGGCGAAAAACGCCACCACGGCGAAAACGAACAAGAAAAAGGCGAGCACCTCCTTATCCATGGCGGGACCATGGCAAAGCGCTTTCGGGCGCGCGAGTTGTTTTGCAAAAAGCGAAAACAAAACGGACCGGGAGCAAATCGCCCCCGGCCCGCCACCTCATTTACTTAGTTTACCCCAGAAAAATCACGCGACAGTGATGCGGCGCGGTTTGATCGCCTCGGCCTTCGGCACGGTCACGGTCAGCACGCCATCGCTGAGTTCGGCCGAAATCTTCTCGGCGTTGATCGCGTTGTCGTGGGTGAGCACGAGTTCGTAGGTCGCATCGATCGATTCGCGATGAAGCGTGGTCCAGCCTTCGGGCCGTTGCCAAGCGCGGCGGCCGATGACGCGGATCTCGCCGTGGTCGGCGGTTATCTCGACGCCATCTTTCGCAACGCCGGCCATCTGCACGGTCAGGGTGTAAGCTTCGGTCCCTTCGCTCACGCGATAAAGGGGCCGTTGCACCGGACCTGACGAGCGATTGGATTCGTCATTCTTCACTGAAGATGAGCGACGTAGCGTAGGAAGCAGATTGTTGATAAATGACATGATGGTTTTCTCCTTTTGAATGGTTAGTTGATGGCGACGCTGATCTTGCGCGGTTTCGACTCCTCGCGCTTGGGCAAGGTGATGCTGAGCACGCCGTTTTCATAAGCGGCGGAGATCTTATCGGCCTGCACGGTCTCGGGCACGCTGAGCGAGCGTTCGAGCGTGTAGCTTTCTTCGCCGGACTCAGTCTTGGTCTTACGCGTGGCGTTGATGTTCAGATAGCCGTCCACCAATTCGACATGCATGTCGTCGCGGTTGATACCGGGCAGTTCGGCGCGGACATAGGCATTGTCCTTGTCCTCGTAGAGATCGACCGGGAACTGCGTGACCGGCGGGCTGATGAAGTCGTTCAACGTGACGTTGAACAGGCGGTCGATTTCGGCCTCAAGGCCGGTCCACGGCGAGTAGGCGTAGCGGTTGAGCGCAGGAAGGCTGCGCGTGAAGGGTTGATTGTAGCGAATGATTCTCATGGTTGGTTCTCCTGTTAAGGGTGATGTTGGTTGGTGCCATGAGGATTGCAGATAGGATGCCGAAGCCGAATCGCTCTATTTTTCGTTAATCAAAAACTACTTACGATTTTCACCCGCGCATCTCTGAGTAAATTCGACCCGAGGTGCGACGTCACACGTGGGAAAGAACTGCACGATGCTCAAATACGACCGCACTCCTTAAAGCCGGCCACGGTCGGCGCGACCTTGTCAGAGATTATCGAGGCGCTCTCCGGCCGGGCGCAGTTACGGGTTGCCCTGCGGCCAACATTGAGCCCAACTTGTTAAATTGCATGAAGTTCCGAGCGGTGGCATTAATGCTGAGCGGCTTGCTAGCCTGCGGGGTCGCGTGGGCGGAGGAAGAACTGCCGGTCATTCGCTTCGGCATACCGCGCGATGCTGCGCCGCTGTCCTTCGTCGACGAAAACGAGCAACCTCAAGGCTTCACCCCGGAACTGCTGCACGCCATCGCTAAAGTCGGGGGCTTCAAAGCCGATATAACCATCAATTGGTGGAGCGTAAACACGCCGGCCTTCGAACGCGGCGAGCTCGACGCCCTGACGACCGTCAGCAGCACCGACAAAGATCTAGACAAATACAACTACTCCATCGTCAGCGCGACCATCAGCGGAGTGACTTACTCGCGGCCCGGCCAGCCCGTGTTGGACAGCGTCCAAAAATTTGCCGGGAAGAAACTCGGCGCGCTCGCCGGCACCACCGCGCTCACGCACGCGCTACGTCATCCCGAATGGGGTGCCGAGATCGTCACGTTCTACACGCCAGAGGAGTTGCTGCAGGCAACTGCGCAAGGCGAATGCGACGCCGCCTTGCTCACGAGTGCCCTTACGCTGCGCGTGCAAAACGAGCTCGGCCTGCGCAAAGTCATCGTGGAAGACCTCACGCATACCTATCATGTGGTCTTCCACCAGGAGGACGCCAAGCGCTTTGCGCTCTTCAACGAGGCCCTCGCCGCGGTTCGCGCCAACGGCACCTACGATCGCATCTTTGCCAAATGGATCGGCCCGGTGGAACCCCGCCCCATCCATCTATCCGATCTGCGCCCTTACGTGATGCCGATAGCAGGCGTAGTGTTAGCCGTCGTGATCATCTTCTGGTGGCAACGCCGCACCCTCGCCCATGTGGCGCGCCATGCCGAAGCCCTGCGCCAAAGCCGGCTCGAGCTTGAGCAAACCAATCACAAACTAGCCGCGGCCATCACTCGCGCCGAGCAAATGGCCGCACAGGCCGATCAAGCCAATCAGGCCAAGAGCAGCTTCCTCGCGATGATGAGTCACGAGATTCGCACGCCCATGAACGGCGTCATCGGCATGGTAGATCTGCTGCGCGACAGCCCGCTCACGGCTGAGCAGCAATTCCTCGTTTCCACCGCGCGCAACAGTGCGGAATCGCTCCTCGATATCATCAACGACATTTTAGATTTCTCAAAAATCGAGGCCGGCCAGCTGCAATTCGACGACCATCCATTCAACGTGCGCGAGGTCATCAACGGCGCGATCACTTCGTTTACCGAGATCGCCAAGGCCCAAAATCTCAAACTCACCCAGAGCGTTTCACCCGATGTGCCGGAGCAACTCCTCGGCGACGCCGGCCGGCTCAACCAGATTTTGGTCAATCTGATTGGCAACGCTCTGAAGTTCACGCCATCGGGCGGCGTGTCACTGGAAGTCACCACAGAATCAATTACGGACAACAAGGCCCGGCTGCGTTTCGCCATTTGCGACACCGGCATCGGCCTCACCGCTGAGGAACAGGCACGCTTGTTCCAACCCTTCACCCAAGCTTCCTCCGGCACGACGCGCAAATACGGCGGCACCGGCCTCGGCCTCGCCATCTGCAAGCAGCTCGCGGAAAAAATGCACGGGCAGATCGGCGTCACCAGCGTGCTTAACAAAGGCTCCACCTTCTGGTTCACCATTAAACTACCCACAGTCGCCGCGCTCCCGCCCTCGCCAGCGCCACACACAGATACTCCGCCGACCCAAACCGTCGATCTCAGCCGGCTCCGCATTCTGGTCGCCGAGGACAACGCGGTTAATCGCAACGTCGTCGCCATGCAGCTCAAACGGCTCGGCGGACAACCTGTGCTGGTCGAAAACGGCGTGGCCGCGGTCGAAGCTGTGCAAAGCCAGCCCTACGATGTTGTGTTAATGGATTGCGAGATGCCGGAGATGGACGGCTACGAAGCTACCCGGAAAATCCGCACTTGGGAGGCCGAACGGCGCGAACGCGGCGAAACAGTCGTGCCGTTGTTCATCATCGCTTTGACCGCCAAGGCCATGAGCGGTGATCGCGAAGTCTGCCTAAACGTCGGCATGAACGATTACTTGAGCAAACCGCTGCGCGCGCCCGAGCTCATCGCCGCGCTCAGCCAAGTTCTGACCTCGCTCAACCGCTGACACGATTTAGCCCGATCGGCGGAAAAAATATCCGTGCCGATTGACACGCGGCGTGGTTGGCTGCGCCTTCAGATCATGAAATTCGATTTTGAGACTCCGCCCGAACGCCTCGGGACCGATTCACAGAAGTGGCAGAAATATGCCGGCCGCGACATTTTGCCGATGTGGGTTGCCGACATGGATTTCAAATCCGCACCCGCGATCATCAAGGCGCTGCACGACCGCGTGGATCACGGTGTGTTCGGTTACGCGCGCCCGACCAAGTCCACGATGGACGCCATGGTCGGCGCGCTGCAGCGCCGTTACGGGTGGACCATCGATCCGTCATGGATCGTATGGCTGCCCGGGCTCGTCTGCGGTCTCAACGTCACCGCGCAAGCATTCGCGGAGCCCGGCGACGAA
>JGI12383J13903_1001280_pt1 | contig 12139 bp, 6 predicted proteins | sample Passage237B_FD_13903 | JGI IMG/M metagenome (IMG submission 13903)
CCGCCGCGCCGGGTCGGCCTCGCGCATGCGTCGCGCGAACAGCGCCGCATCCATCGGCGGCTCGAGGCGGCGCGCGACCACCGGTTCGATGCGCGCGTCGGCGACCTGTTCCGGCGTCCAGACGCCGAGCGCGGCCATGCGTTCGAGCACCTTGTCGCGAGCCTGCCGCGCGGCCTCGGGATGGCGGTCCGGGCGCAGCCGGCTCGGCGCTTGCGGCAACACCGCGAGCAGCGCCGCTTCGGCGCGGGAAAGCCGCGAGGCGGGTTTGCCGAGATACGCCCACGACGCCGCCTCGACGCCTTCGATCGTGCCCCCGAACGGCGCGTGGTCGAGGTAGAGCGCGAGGATCTCGCGTTTGGACAGATGCGCTTCCAGTTGCAGCGCGCGCAGCATCTGGCGCAGCTTCCCGCCGAGGCTGTGCGGCGTGCCGTCGAGGATGCGTGCGACCTGCATGGTCAGCGTGGAGCCGCCGGATATGCGCTCGCCGTGGCGGATCCATTGCCCGGCCGCGCGCAGCAGCGCGAGCGGATTGACGCCGGGATGGCGCCAGAACCAGCGGTCCTCGTAGCCGAGCAGCGCGTCGAGGTACAGCGGCGAGACCTCCTCGACCTGCACCGGATAGCGCCAAACACCATCGGCATCGGCGAACGCGCGCAGCGGCGTGCCGTCGCGTGCGAGCACGATCGTGCTGCCGATGCCGGGCGGTGGCAGCGGCGGCGGAAACAGCCGGTCGAGCAGCAGCGCGGTCGCGGCAAGCACGAGCACGCCCAGCGCGAGGCGCCGCGCCAGGCGGTTGCGGATCAGGCGTGCGAACGCCGTGCGCGGAGCCGATGCCATGCGCGGCCGGTCACGGCTCGACCACGCGCAGGGTTTCCGGCGAGGTCGGTCCGATGCCGCGGATTTCCGGCCGGTACATGTCCTCGACCAGCGGCGGCGGCACGCGGAACGTGCCCGGCGAAACCGCGCGCACGAGGTAGAAGACGTGGGCCTGCTGGCCTTGCGCGAGATTCAGCGCCGCGACGTAGCGGTCGTCGCGGAACTCCTCGTGGCGCACGTCGGCCGCGTTCGCGCGGTCCGCGATGGCGATGCCTTGCACCACGACGTCGGCCCATTGCTGCGCGTCGGTCAGGTTGAAGTTCTCGATTTCGAGTCCGCCGGGCAGGAGGTCCACGAGCAGCGCGTCCGGCATCGCCTGGCGTGCCTCGAGCTTCAGGCCGACGATCAGCGCGTCGCCTTCCTTCAGCGGCTTCGGCTCCCATGGTTTTCCGTCGAGCGTGTAGTACTGGCGCCGGATGGACACGAAATGGTCGTCGACCGGGGGCGCCGTCCTCGGCACGCCGGCGATGTCCGTGCTCACGTACAGCGGCAGGTCGCCCTGTGGCGAGAAGCGCACGCCGGAAGCGAGTTCGGAGGCGTCGAAGGTGCGGCTCCAGAGACGCTCGGGGCTGATCGCGGCGGCCGTTCCCCCCCCCCCCCCCCCCTTGATCAGGGTCTTGCCGAGCCGCGCGATCGCGATCTGCTCCTGCGTGCTGAGATACGACCAGCGCACGCCGTGGCGGCGCTGCTGCGCTTCCGCCTCGCGTTGCTCCGTGCCGAGCGAGCGCGCGAGTTCGAACACGCGCGCCTCGTATTCGGGGCGCGACAGGTCGTAGCGCTTGGTGAGCGCGATCATCAGCGCGGTGTCGCGCAAGTCGGAGCCGTAGTCGCCGAGATACCGCGGGCGCTGCACCTTCTTCGCGAACGCCTCCTCGATCGCCTTCTCGGCGCGCGGCGCGTCGCCCATCAGCTTCAGCGCGATGCCGAGATGCACCAGCGGCAGCGCGGTCAGCGACTTGCCGCGATCGTTGTCGAACAGCGCGCGCAGCGTGCCGAGCGGGGCGCGGTTCACGCGCGCCAGCACGTAGCCGGAGTACGCCTGGTCCGCGAAGCGCAGATGGTCGCTGTGTTCGTAGCCGTAGTACGGATGTCCGCCGGAGAGGAGGTCGTCGTTGAGCCGCTGCTGCGCCTTCTGCAGCACGTCCTCCGGCACGAGGAAGCCTTCGTCGCGGGCGTCCTGCAGGAACTCGACCACGTACGGCGTGAGCAGTTCGTTGACGTAGCCGTCGCCGCCCCACATCGAGAAATGGCCGGACGGGATCTGCATCGACGCGATGCGCCCGACCGCGCCTTCGACGCGCGCCTTGCGCTGTTCGGCGGGCAGGCCGTCGACGTGCAGGTTGGATGCGGTCTGCGCGTCGAGCAGGAGACTGCCGAAGCCCTTGCTGGTGGTCTGTTCGAGGCAACCGTACGGATACTTCAGCAGATCCTGCAGCGCGCTCGCGAAGGGCAACGGCGGCAGGCTGGACACGGTCAGGCGTGCGCTCACCGAGTCGGCGAGCAATCCATCCAGCGTGCCGCTGCCGAGCGTGACCGGCGCAAGGCTTTCCAGCGTCGTGGGCGTCGAGCGCATCACGGACGGCCAGGCCGCACGCACGACCATCTCGAACGAGCGATCCACGCGCACGTCGCCGGCACGGGCAACGACACGGATGCGGCCGACGCCGTAGCCCTGCAGCGCGTCCAGCGGGAACTTGAGCGTGGCCTTGGCGCCGTCTGCGAGCTTCGCCTTGCGGCGGCCCTCGCGCACCGCGAGCGGCTTGTCCGCGGAGACTTCCACGTCGAATTCGCGCTCGCTTCCGGAGAAGTTCTGCAGGTCCAGCGTGATCGCGGAGCGGTCGCCGGGCGCGAGCACGCGCGGCGTGGAAATCTCCGCGACCAGCGGCGCGCGCACGATGGTTTCGACATCGGCGCCGCCGTAGCGGTCGTCGGCGAACACCGTCGCGCTCACCCGCACGGTGCCGTTGAAGTCCGGCATCGGAAGGGCGATCTTCGCCTCGCCGTTCGCGTCGAGCTCCACCGCGCCGGAGAAAAGATCCACGGTCAGCACCTTCGCGGTCGGGCGGCGCGCCTGCGGCAGCGCGGCCAGCGCCATGTCGCCGCCGTAGCGAAGGCGCGCGGTGCCGCCTTCGAAGCTCTCGATCACGCGGCCGTAGAGATCGTAGGCGTCTACGCCGATTGCTCGCTGCGCGAAGAACCACGCATTCGCGTCCGGGCGCTGGAATCGCGTGATGTTGAGAATGCCGACATCGACCGCCGAAACGGTCACGTAGGCCTTGCGTCCCGCCAGCGCGGGCGCCTTGATCGTGACCGGAAGGTCGGTTTCCGGCTTCATCTGCGCCGGTGCCTCGACCGCGACGTCGATCCTGCGCTCGCCGCGGTCCATCGGCACGTGCACGACGCCGACGGCGCGCGCGGGCGTGGTTTTCTCCACCGCCGAGCCGCCGCGCAGCACCAGCGCGGTGATGTAGACGTCGTGCCGTTCCCAGTCCTCGGTGACCGGAATCTCGAACGTTGCACCGGGGCGCGCGTCGATCACGCGCGTGTAGAGCAGGCGGTCGGTTTCGACCAGCAGCAGGCCGCTGCCGGCCTGCGGCGGGGTGACCGTGACCTTGAGCGTGTCGCCGGCCCTGTAGCCGGTCTTGTCGAGCGCGAGCTTGACCTTGTCCGGGCGCGCTTCCTTGCCGCGGTTGTCGTCGTTCCAGCTCCAGCCGGCGAAGAACGGCAGGCGCGTGACGAGGCCGGTCGCCGTGTCGCGCACGTCGATGCGGTAGTTGCCCCATTCGACGGGCACGTCGAACTTCGCGACCTCGCCCGCCGCAAGCTGGATGTCCTTCGTTTCGACATCCTCGAAGTTGCGCGTGTAGTCGAAGTGCCAGCCACTGTCGTTGTCGAACGTCCAGTGGTAGTTGCGTCGTTCGCGCACGAGCGTGACCTTGAGCGATCCGGCGGCGAGTTCGCCGGCGGCATTGCTGCGGATCAGCTCGAAGCCGGCGCGGCCGTTCGCGTCCGAGCCTTCATCGAGGTCGAACAGCGGGCGCAGGCCGACGAGTACGGCCGCGGGCCAGACGGTGCGCTTGAGCGTGCGCGTGACGGTGCGGCCGCCCGTCTCGTACAGGCTGCCGGACACGATCGCGGCGACCGGCGCGCCGGCCTTCTCGGCCTCGGCGAGCGGAATGTCGGCTTCCAGATGCCCGGTGTCGTCGAGCTTTCCGTCGATCGCGTCCCTGGCTTCCTTCGGCAGTTCGACGGTCGGGTCGCCGAAGTGGAAATCCTTGTGCGTTTCGATCGGGTGCGGGTCCGGCGCGAGCGTCAACCGCGCGGTGAAGCGGTTGCCGCTCGCCGGCGCGCCGTACAGGTAGGCGCCGTCGACGCGAAGCGACAGCGCTTCCCCGGGCGACAGGGTTTCCTGCTTCGCGGAGAGATCGAGCTTGAGGCGTTCCGGCAGGAACTCCTCGATGCGGAAGGTCAGGCCGCGGGTGACTTCATCGGTGTTGGGATCGGTACGGAACTCGACCTGCCAGCGCCCGGTCGGCGCATCGGCCGGAATCTCGCGCGACCACTCGTAGTAGTTGAGATCGCGCGGATCGAGCCGTGCTTCGGCATAGGTGCGGCCGTCCGGCTGCTTGAGCCGCAGGAACAGCGGCTGCGGGTCGATCATCCTGCCGTCGTCGTCGCGCAGCAGCGCCGACAGGCGGACCGTTTCGCCCGGGCGGTACAGGTCGCGTCCGGACCAGGCGAACACCTCGAACCACGTTTGCTTGCGACCGGCGACCGCGAAGTCCGAAAGGTCCAGCGCCGGCTGGTTGAACGGCAGCATCGACACATCCTTGCCGCTGCGGGCGACCAGCACGTGCGTCGCATCGAGCCGCCACGCGAGCTGCGCGTTGCCGCTGGCATCGGTCTCGCCGGAGACGACCGCTTCGCCCTTGGCATCGAGGATCGCGAGCCTGACGCCGGCGATCGGCTGGCCGCTCTTGAGGGAGGCGGCATGCACGAACAGCGCGTCCTTGTACGCACGGGTGTGCAGGCCGATGTCGCTGACGAAGAAGTAGGCCGTTTCCCACGAGTCGGAGAAGCTGCCGGCGCGCTTCATCGTCGCGAAGTAGAGGCCCGGCTGCGAAAGCTCGGTGATGTTCTGGATCGGCAGGTAGTTCAGCGTGCGCTCGTTCTGCGCGCCGGAGAGCAGGAAGCGGTTCGCGTACACCGAATCGGCGATCTGCGCGACCGGCTTTCCGCCACGCCCGTACCATCCCCAGCGCGGATCGAGTTCGTAGGACTCGCGCTTGCCGTTCTTCTGGTAGGCGGCGAAGAAGTTCGCGACCTCGTCGTCGCGGACGCGCAGGAACTCGACGTCGACTTCCTTGACGTTGATCGAAACCATCGGCAGTCCGCGCGTCTCGCGCGCGGGCAGGACGTTGCCCTGCGANGCGAAGCCGATCGCCGGNTCCATGGGGCCGGTGTAGACGTCCTTCGTGATCTCCTTGTCCAGCGTGCTGCCGTCGCTGGCGGCGAGTTCGCCCTTGAGCCTGACCGCGTAGGTGCGATCCGCCGCGATGTAGGGGAAACGCAGCGTCTTGCCGTCCTCGTCCAGCGACCAACTGCCCTGGATGATCGCGCCCTTGTCGTCGCTGACCGCGATCAGCGTGTCGAACGCCTGCGTGCCGACCAGTGCACGATTGAATTCGAGGGCCAGGGCGAGCTGTCCCTGGTACGGTTCCGCGCGCGTGGAGGTCAGTGCGAATTCGGTGGGCGCTTCGGTGGGCGCGGCGGATTCGGCCGCTACCGGTTCGCTCCCTTGCACCGGTGGCGGTTCGTCGCGCCCGCGGCCGCAGGCGGCCAGCAGAAGGATCGCGAGTGCGAGGAAGGACATGCCTGCGTGCCGCAGGCCACGCGTGGTCGAGCGCAGTTCCATTGAGAACACCCCGGTGGACGGTGGCGGCAAGTATATCGTCGCGGATATGGCGGCCAGCGGGCCGAATGCGGCGCGGGTGCGGCACATTCGGCGCGCGGATCAGGCCGACGGTGGCGTTCGCACGCTCCACTGCGCGGGCTCTCCCTGCGCCAGCAGCGCCGCGAGGGTCGGCAGCCAGTCGCGCACGCCGGCCTCGAACTGCCACGGCGGATGCACGATCGCGACACCGCAGCCGTTCAGCCGCAATGGCGAGTGGTCGGCGTGCGGCAGCAGTTCGACGACCAGAAGGTCGCCGTCCGCGCGCTGCGCCAGCCAGCGATGGAACGGCGCCACGGTTTCACGCAGCTTGATCGGATACCAGATCGCGTACACCGCGTTCGGCCAGCGCGCGAACGCATCTTCGAGTGCGTCCCGGATGCGCGCGTACTCTCCGCCCTGCGTCTCGAACGGCGGGTCGATCAGCACCAGTCCGCGCTTCTGCTTCGGCGGCAGCAATGCCTTCATGGCTTCGTAGCCGTCGCGTCGATGGACGGCGAAGCGTCGGTCGCCGCGCAGGACGGCGCGCAGCGCGGCGGCTTCTTCTGCCTGCAACTCGCACACGATGCCGGCGTCGTGCTCGCGCAGGTGTCGCGCGGCGATCAGCGGCGAGCCGGGATAGCGCGCCGGCCCGTGCACCGCGCGGATCGCGCGCACCGTGTCGAGGTAGCGTTCGAGCGCTTCCGGCAACGCATCGGCATTTTCCAGTCGCGCGATGCCGTCGCGGAACTCGCCGGTCCGGCCCGCTTCGTCGCCGCCGAGGTCGTACAGGCCGCGCCCGGCGTGCGTGTCGAGACAGCACAGGCGGCGGGCTTGGCTTTCAGCGAATCGATCAACTCGATCAGCAGCACGTGCTTGAGCACGTCCGCGAAGTTTCCGGCGTGGAACGCGTGGCGGTAGTTCATGGCGGGGCGGAGCGAAGCGCTTCGACGCCTCGCGACGCCGGGACTACAATTGTTGGCGTGAATCGTCCTGCCGCCAAGCCCGTGCTGCTTTCGCGCATCCGCCATCGCCTCGCGCGACCGCTCGCGCGGGTGGCGTTCTCGCTGGTCCTGATCGCGATGCTCGTCGCCGGATCGGTTGCGGCGGCGATGCCGATGGGATCGAGTGCACAACCGGATGCCGTTGTCGATGCGGTGCCGCCGTGCCATGGCGAGTCGCCGTCGCAGGCTCCGGACGCGCGCGATCACGGATGCTGCGACATGGCGTGCGGCTGCGCCGTGCTGCATGCGGCCGCGATCGACCCGGCGCAGGTCGCGCGGGTAGCACCGACAGCCGCGACGCCGGCGATGCGCGCCGCATCCGAGCCGGGTTCGCGCGCGGCGATTCCGCCCCTGCGACCTCCGATCCGCACGCCTGCGTGACGACGGCGTGCCCGTGCCTCGCGCGCGGGCGCATTCGGCGGCTTCGGCCGCGATCCGCAGGAATCCAGCCATGAAACCGTTTTCTCCGGGCGGCGCGCCGTTGCGTCCGCTTTCCCGTCGGCGCTTCGTGCAGGGCGCCGCGTTCGGGCTGCTCGGCGCGGCCTTCGCGCCGCGTGCCGCACTGTTCGCGCAGGGCTTGCGCCCGCGCGAACTCGCGGGCACTTCGTTCGATCTCGAAATCGGCGCATTGCCGGTGAACTTCACCGGTCGGGCGCGCACCGCTGTCGCGGTGAACGGGCAGGTACCGGCGCCGCTGCTGCGCTGGCGCGAGGGCGACACCGTCACGCTGCGCGTGCGCAATGCGTTACATGAGCGCAGTTCGATCCACTGGCACGGCATCATCCTTCCGGCCGACATGGACGGCGTGCCCGGCCTGTCCTTCATGGGCATCGCGCCGGGCGAAACCTTCACCTACCGATTTGCGGTGAACCAGTCCGGCACGTACTGGTATCACAGCCATTCGCGGTTCCAGGAGCAGGTCGGCCTGTACGGGCCGATCGTCGTCGCGCCGCGCGGCGGCGAGCGCTTCCCGGCCGACCGCGAGCACGTGGTGATGCTCTCGGACTGGACCGACGTCGATCCCGAGCACATCTACGCGACGCTGAAGAAGCACGGCGACTACTACAACTTCCACAAGCCGACGGCAGGGGATTTCTTCCGGGACGTCGCGAGCGACGGGCTTCGCGCCGCGCTGGCCGAGCGGCGGATGTGGGAGCGGATGCGCATGAATCCGACCGATCTCGCCGACGTGTCGGCGCACGTCTACACCTATCTGATGAACGGCGTGACGCCGGCCGGCAACTGGACCGGCGCGTTCGCGCGCGGCGAGAAGGTGCGGCTGCGCTTCATCAACGGATCGTCGATGACGTTCTTCGACGTGCGCATTCCGGGCCTCAAGTTGCGCGTGGTGGCGCACGACGGGCAGGACGTGGAGCCGGTCGGCGTGGACGAGTTCCGCCTCGGCGTGGCCGAGACCTGCGACGTGATCGTCGAGCCGGATGCCGACCGCGCCTACACGATCTTCGCGCAGTCGATGGATCGCTCCGGTTTCGCGCGCGGCACGCTCGCGCCGCGTCCCGGCATGAACGCCGAAGTGCCCGCGCCGGATGCACCGGTGTGGCTTGCGATGGGCGACATGATGGGCGCGATGGACCATGGCACGCATGCCGGTCATGGCCGCATGAAAGGCATGGAAGGTGGCTGCGGTGCGGCGATGAAGGGCATGGAAGGCGGTTGCGGCGCCGCGATGCGCGGCAGCGCCGCAGCGGCGCCGGCGAACCGCCACGGCAGGGCCGAACACGGCCCGTTCGTGGACATGCGCGTGGACACGCCGCGCACGAGCCTCGACGATCCCGGCGTCGGCTTGCGCGACAACGGCCGGCGCGTGCTGACCTACGCCGACCTGCGCAGCGTGACCGCACCGATCGCGGCGGATATCGGGCGCGAGATCGTGCTGCACCTGACCGGTCACATGGAGCGCTACGTGTGGTCGTTCGACGGCATGAAGTTTTCCGATGCCGAGCCGCTGCGCCTGCGCCACGGCGAGCGCGTGCGCATCACGCTGGTCAACGACACGATGATGACGCACCCGATCCACCTGCACGGGATGTGGAGCGAGCTGGAGTCGCCGCAGGGCGAGTTCCTTGCGCGCAAGCACACCATCTCGGTGCAGCCGGCGCAGAAGGTGTCGTATCGCGTCAGCGCGGACGCGCTCGGTCGCTGGGCGTATCACTGCCATCTTCTCTACCACATGGAAGCGGGCATGTTCCGCGAGGTGGTGGTCGCATGAGCGCGCCCGGAATGATGGTGCTCGCGCTGCTTGCGCTTGCGCCGGCTCGGGCGGATGCGCAGGAGCATGCGCACGCACGCGAGCAGGCAGCGGAACCAGCGTCGCATCACGCGCATGCCGCGCACGACGCGCATGCGATGCACGGCCCGCAGCAGGGGGAGCACGCGCACGACGCGCATGACGCCGCTGCACATGCCGGACATGGCGCCGCCGCGGCGGCTGCAGGCGACCCGCCTCGTCCGCCACCGGCGCACGTGCCGCCGCCCGCGCCGGAGCACGGGATGCACGAGATGACCCATGCCGAGATGGTCGACGTGATGGGCATGGACGACCGCGCGCGCTTCGGCATGCTGGCATTCGACCGGCTGGAACACCTGGATGCCGGCGGACAGGCGTGGGAGGCGAAGGCGTGGTATGGCAGCGACACGAATCGCCTCGTGCTGCGCAGCGAGGGCGAGCGTTCGAGCGAAGGACTGGAGCACGCCGATCTCGAAGTGCTGTGGGGCCGCCCGCTCGCGGCGTTCTGGGACACCCGCCTCGGGATGCGCCGGGATTTCGGACACGGGGCAGGGCGTACCTGGCTGGCGTTCGGCATCGACGGTGTCGCGCCGTACTGGTTCGAGCTGTCCGCGACGGGGTATCTCGGCGAGGGCGGTCGCACCGCGCTGCGGCTGGAAGCCGAGTACGAATGGCTGCTCACCCAGCGGCTGGTGCTGCAGCCGCGCGCGGAGGTCGAGGCGTACGGGAAATCGGACGCCGAAGCCGGCATCGGATCGGGCATTTCCGAAGCCGCGATCGGCCTGCGCCTGCGCTACGAACTCCGCCGCGAGTTCGCGCCGTACGTCGGCGTCGAGCATGCGCGCCGCTTCGGCGGCACGGCCGATTTCGCACGCGATGCAGGCGAGGCGGCATCCGGAACGCGCTGGGTGGCGGGAATTCGCGTGTGGTTCTGAGTCGTTCGAAAGCGCGCGTCGCGCGCATGAAAAAGGCGGGCCGCTCGCGCGGCCCGCCACATCCTTCCGTCGTCTCGCATCGCTACGGCGTGCAGGGCGAGGCGTCGAAACCGTCGGCGAAGATGATGTCCGCGTTCGGTTGCAGTTCGAACGCGCCGATGTCCGGGCCGGCTCCGTATTCGCGCACGAACGGATCGCCGCGCTGGTCCCACTCCTGCGTGTCCGGATTGCTCCCGGCATCGAGCGCGGGACTGCACGGCGCCAGCGCATGCGTCGCGGTCGGTCCGCCGTTCGATGCCAGCGGCAGCAGCACGGCGGAAGCGTTGATCGTGTCGCCCGGCAGCGCGACATCCGCCGTCGTCGTGGCGACGAGGTTGTGGTCGCCCAGTACGGTGAGCGTTCCCCACGGCCAGTATGGCGCGAGGTCGGGACCGCTCGGCGCGCTGTTGTCGGACACGATCGTGCTGACCAGTGTGCTCTCGCCGGTTCCGAGGTATGCATACGTCGAAGCGGAAATGCCGCCGCCGGAGGTGCCCGCCGAGTTGAACGCGATCGTGGATCCCGATGCGATGACGTGGCTGATGATCGCCGCGAGTCCGCCGCCATAGGAGTATCCGGATCGTGCAATCGCGGCGTTGCCGGATATCGTGCTCTGCAGCAACTGGATGGCGCCTTCGTCTTCTTCCGCGTACGTGGCCAAGCCTCCGCCTCGCGCAGTGCCGGCAGAGGATTCGGCCAACTCGCTTGTATTGCCATGGATCGTGCTGTACTTGGCCGCTATCGAGCCGAACGCGTGTGCGCCGCCACCCTGGATGAAGCAACCACCGCAACCTGCACTCGCCGTGTTGCCGCTGACCGTGCTGGCGACCAACAGGATGTCGCCCGGGACATCGCCGAAATCGTCGCCGGCCTGGATGCCGCCGCCGTATGTCCACCGGGCGTCGGAATGGACGGTGTTGCCGCTGATCGTGCTGTTGATGAACGCAACGCCGCCGCCGTTGGCATGGACGCCGCCGCCGTATGCGACGCCGTTGGCGGTCTGTGCCCGGTTGTCGGTGACCGAACCGTATTTTCCAACGACATTGCCACGCGCGAAGATGCCGCCGCCGCGCGTGCGTGCGGCCGTGTACGAGCCGCTGTCATAGCCGTTGCGTGCGATCGCGATGTTGCCGGATACGACGCTGCCGTAGGTCACGTTTGCATCGCCGCCGGCGTAGATGCCGCCGCCGTAGGACGCATGCAGCGCGTCCGAGGTGTTGCCGCTGACGATGCTGTTGTTCAGCGTGAGGTTGCCGATCACGTCGAGGCCGGCGCCGTAGGACGCATCGTTGGTTCCGTCGCCCGCCTTGCAACCCGTGACGCGGCTGTTGCTGAGCGTCAGGTCGCCGGAGATCCAGGTGCAGCCGCCGTAGCCGAAAGTGCTGAAACCATCGGCGATGGTGACGCCGTCGATGGTCAATTCGTCGCCATAGCTCTGCACGAGAACCCGGCTGGCGCCGCCGGCCGAAATCGTGAGCGCGTCGCGGCCCGGACCGTTGATCGTCACGCTGGCGGCGACCGAGAGTTCCCCGGATGTCAGCGTGATCGTGCTGCAAGCGAGTCCCGTCAGGTCGATGACGTCGCCATCCACGGCATCCAGCAACGCCTGTCGCAGGCTGCCCGCACCCGCATCATTGCAGTGGCCGACGACGATGGTGGCGGCCGGTCGGTCGCCGGCCTTCGGGCGCGACTTCAGCCCCTGCGTCCGGTTGGCACGTTGCGGAAGTTCGCGCGCAACGGGCGCCAGAGCCACCGGGTTGCGATGGGGGTGCTCGCGCGCACCGTCTGCTGATGCGACGTCCGTGACGCCCGTCGTCAGGCCGAAGGCGGCAATGATGCCGGCGGCAAGCACCGTCGGGCGCAACGCGCCTCGGCGTCCCGCTGATCGTGTATTCATTTGTATCCCTCCTCGTTGTGGAAACCGCCCGCGGCGGCTGCGACGCCGTCACGGCGTGCCGGCGAAGTGTATCCACTTCGCGTTTGGACAGGAGCGGATCCAGGGGATGGGGTTCGGCCTGCGGATGTCGCCCGGCGCAATTCCGGAGGTGGCATTCATGGACGGCCGGCGGCCGGGTCGAACCCGGCGGCGAAGATGACCTGCTTGTCA
>JGI12383J13903_1001282_pt1 | contig 12134 bp, 10 predicted proteins | sample Passage237B_FD_13903 | JGI IMG/M metagenome (IMG submission 13903)
GTGTGCATGCCGGCCGGGAGTTGTGCATTGAGGCTATTGGCCCAGTGCACGGTATCGGCCGCATCCCAGCTGATGGGGTTCCCCTGGCCCTGGCCGGGATCGGTCCCGACGAACCATTCACCGGCCACCAGCGGGGTGGGGCCGGCACTGGGTCGCACGTTCACGTGGCGCACCTGCGTGTGGCTCCACTGTCCCAGGGCATCGCGCACGCGCAGGCCCACTGTGTGCATGCCGGCCGGGAGTTGTGCATTGAGGCTATTGGCCCAGTGCACGGTATCGGTCGCATCCCAGCTGATGGGGTTCCCCTGGCCCTGGCCGGGATCGGTCCCGACGAACCATTCACCGGCCGTCACTTGGGCGTACGCGACGGTGCCGGCCAGATACAGGGCGATGAGGGCGCCAGTGCGTGCGATGAAAGCCATGCTGTCAATTATTGGTGCGTGCGCTCAGGGTCACCGGCAACGGGGCACCCAGGTCCACCGTGTGCGGGGCGGTGAGGCCGATGATGCTGGGGATGGGCGGCACGCCGCTCATGCGGTACGGTGCGCTTCCGCCGTAGGCGCCGCAGTCCGAACCGTTGTCGGCCGCGCCGATCGCCGCGGCACCGGAGGCCAGCCGCCATTGGCCATCGGCCGTGCCGCCCACGAACATGTCGCTCATGTCCACGTTCACCATGTTGCCGTTGGTGGCCGGCACGGGCACGGTGCGGAACAGGTTATGCATAAAGGTGTTGTTGCCCGGCGTCACCACGCAATCGAAGATGTTGTTGCGCACCACCATGTTGCTCAGCGTGAAAGCCGGGTCGGCGGAGGCGTTGCGCACGGTGTTGTGCACGAACTCACCGGACATGTTCGCGGAGGCGGTGAGGCGCCCCAGGAAGATGTTGTTGGCGATGGTGGCATTGGTGATGGGTTGCGAACCACCTTGCACGGTGAGGTCACCATGCACATAGGATCCCACCAGCTGCACGTTGTTCAGCGGGCTGCTCGAATAGAAGTTCACGTTGTTCATGAACCGGCACCGCTCGATGCGCACGTTGCTGCGGCCGATGGTGGTGTTGCTGTTGAACACCACACCGAAGATCACCGAGCCCTCACTGCCGGTGGAGAAGGAGACCCAATCCATCCGGGCCGAGTTGGCGTTGGATTGGGTGAGCTGGTTGACGTCGAGGAAGTAGCCGGGCCCGATGATCACCAAGCGCTTCGTGAGGGTGAGTGTGCCATAGTTGATCGGCGAGGCTTCCAGGTGGATGGTGTCGCCGTTCTGGGCGGCGTTCATCGCGGCGCTCACGCTGGTGTACGGGGCGGGCACGCCCGTGTTGTTCACACGCAGAATGGCCCCTTGGGCCAGAGCGGGCAGCAGGGCCGCCAACAGGAGTACAGACAAGTGTCGCATGGTGGGCTTCGTTATGGGGGCAAAGGTTCCCGTGCCGCATGCCGGGCGCATCACGGTGGCCCGTACGGCGGCATCCCGGTTTTCCGGGGTGCCCATGCGGAAGGGTGGATCACCGTTGTTCGGAACCCGGTTCCAGCAGGCCCATCTCCAGCGCCATGCGCACCAGGCCGGCGCTGTTGCGGGCGCCCAGCTTCTGCAGCAGCTGGCGGCGGTGGCTCTCCACGGTGTTCACGGTGATGCCGAGTTCCGTGGCGATCTCGGCCGTGGTGCGTTCAGCCACGATCAGGCGCAATACATCACGCTCGCGCCGGGTGATCTCCTCCAGTGGCTCGGGGCGCAGTCTCTCCTGGGGGGCGCGGATCACCTGCACCAGCTCCTCGGTCACCTCCCGGCTCAGCCAGGTGCGGCCCTCGTGCACGGCGCGGATGGCCTCCAGCAGTTCCGCCCCGCCGCAGTTCTTCAGCAGGTAGCCGTTGGCGCCACGGGCCAGCATGGCCTCCACCAGGCGCCCTTCGCCGTGCATGCTCATGGCGATCACGCGCACCTGGGGGAACTCCTCTTTGATCGCGGCGGTGGCCTCCAAGCCGTCCATCACCGGCATGCGGATGTCCATCAGCACCACGTCGGTGGGCGTGGCGCGCAGGGCCGCGATGGCCTCCTGACCGTTGTGTGCCGTGCCCACCACGCGCATGCCGGCCACGCCTGCCAGCAGCGCGGCGATGCCGTCGAGCAGCACTTGGTGGTCATCTACCAAGAGGATCCGGAGTGGTGTTGCCATGGTGCAAGGGTATGTCGATCTCCCACTGCGTGCCCCGTCCGGGGGCGGTGTGCAGGTGGGCGTTGCCGCCCAGCAGCGCCGCGCGGGAGCGGATGTGGTCCAACCCGTGTCCGCTGCCGGCCGCAAGGGGCGCGAAGCCCCGGCCGTTGTCGCTCACCACCATGCTGAGCCGATCATCGTCCTCGCGGCTCAGGTCGATGGTGGCGCGGGTGGCCTGCGCGTGCTTCACGGTGTTGTTCAGGATCTCCTGCACCATGCGGTACAGGCCGGTCTCGATAGGGGCGGGCAGGCGGGCGTTGATGCCGTGCACATGCACATCCACGTGCAGGCCTCCGGGCGCCAGGGCGCGGGCCAGGTCGCTCAGGGCGTCGGGCAGGCCCAGCCGGGCGAGCGTGCCCGGCATGAGGGCGTGGCTGATGCGGCGCACCTCGGTGGCCGCTTCGGCGAGGATGATGCTGGCCTTTTCGATCCCGCCCGGCGCGGCGGTGTCCACCCGCATGCGTGCAGCGCTCAGGAGCAGTCCGATGCCGTCGTGCAGCTCGGCGGCCACGCGCTGGCGTTCGCGCTCCTCGCCCTGGAGCAGGGCCCGGGCGGCGGCGGCCTCCTTCTCGCTCTCCAGCCGGGCCATGCGTTCGCGCATCAGGCGCACCTGCCGGCGCCGGTCGCGCCAGGTCAGTGCAGCGATCACCGCCAGGGCCGCCCCGCCGATGCCCGCGCCCCAGAGCACCTTGCCGCGCCGCGCCAATGCGGCCTGCTGCTCGGCNAGCTGCACCTGCTGTTCGGCCAGGTGGCGGTCCTTCACGCCCGTCTCGTAGCGGGTGTGCAGTTCATGCAGTAGCGCCACGCTCTCCTGTGTGCGCAGGCTGTCCTTCATCGCCGTCATGGCCCGGTGGTGGTGCAGCGCGCCAGCCAGGTCGCCGGTGGCCTCGTGCAGCAGGTGCAGCAGATGGTGCGCCTCCACCGCCTCGTTCATGGAGCGGGTGGAATCGGCGATGGCCAGTGCGACCGCGGCCACGGGCAGGGCCTCCTTGTTGCGTCCGCGGGCATGCAACAGTTCGGCGTGGCGCATCAGGGCCTGGCACTCGTGCTGCCGGGCGCCGATGCTGCGGAAGATCCCCAGGGCGCGCTCCACGGCGTGGGCGGCGCCGTCCATGTCGCCCATGTCCTGCAGGTCGCGGCTGTAACGGACCAGGACCAGGCCCATACCCACCTGGTCGTTCATGGCGGCGCGTATGGCCATGCTGGCCTCCATGTAGTGGCGGGCACTGTCGCTGTTCCCCAGGAAGCGATGGGCGCTGGCGATGCTGGAGAGCACGTTGGCCACCTCGCCGCGTCCGTGGTCCAGGGGCTGCAGCAGGGCCAGCGCATCGCGGAACAGGCGCAGGGCCTCGGCGTGGCGGCCCAGGTGTTCATGCATCACCCCCAGGCTGTTCAGGGTCACGCCCATGCCGAAGGTGTCGCCCAGCCGTTCGTGGATCGTCAGGGCCTCACGGAAGCTGTGCAGGCTCTCCTCGCTGCGGCCCAGGTGGTCCAGCACGGCGCCCTGGGCGAAGAGCACGGCGGCGCGGGGCCGGTCCATCTGCAGTCGGTCGTAGATGGCCAGCGCCCGGCCGTAGAGCTCCAGCGCGGTGGTGTGGGCCGAGCGGGTGCGGTGCACCTCGGCCAGGTGGTAGAGGGCATAGCCCTGTTCCACGGCCAGCCCGCGGTGGGCGGCCAGTGCATGCGCCTCCTCCAGATGCACCAGGGCGGTGTCGGGGTGGCCGCGGGCGATGAAGAAGCGGCCCTTTTCCAGCAGGGCCATCACCTCCGCCACGTCCATGCCGGCGCGGGCGGCCAGCAGCCGCGTGGTGTCGAGCAGCCCCAGGAAGGTGGTGTCGCCGGCATGGCGCAGCTCCATGCACAGGGCCAGCCGGGCGTGGACGGCGGCGGTGTCCGAACCGGCCATGGCCACCGCCCGCCGCAGGCTGTCGATGCGGGCTGATGGCTGGCCCACCGCCACGGTGGTGCCCAGGGTCAGCGCCATGGCCGTGGACAGGCGATGAAAGCGGTGGGCCAAGCGGTACAACGAACGGAACTGGGCCATCGGACGATGATGGCTAAAGCTACATGCCCGCGCGATGGTGGACCGCACGGATGGTGTACGGGGTACCTCCAGCAACGAACAACCCCGGCCATGATGACCGGGGTCGTTCACGATAAAGGTTGTCCAAGCACCCCGTCCGTAGGTGCGCGCGGTACGTCTCTGAGGCGATCAGGAATTGCTCTTCAAGTCGTCCGGCCGAGGAGCCGTGGCCGCGCCGTCACTCCTTGTCCACCACCTTGGGCACCTTGAAGTAGTCGCTGTCCTTCACGGGACTGTTGCGCAGGGCCTCGGCTTTGGGGATGATGTCCTCGGGCACCACCACGTCATCGCGCAGGCGGTCCAGTTCGGCGGTCATGAACACCAGGGGTTCCACGCCGTTGGTGTCCACCTCGTTGAGCTTTTCCACGAAGCCGATCACGCGCTGCATGTCGCCTTTGAGGCGTTCGCGGGTGGCCGGGTCGCTCACGTCCAGGCGGGCGAGTTCGGCAATGCGGTCCAGCACGGCGTCGTCGAGCTTCATGGTGCTTGGTCTTCGAGCAGGGGCGCCTCGATGGTGCGGTACACCTGCTGACGCAAAGCTATCAGATCGGCCTCGGTGAGGCCGGTGGTGGGTACGGCCGGGTGCACCACCACGCGGGCGCGTCCGGGGCAGGCGCGGCTGAGGAGCTCACCGGGCTCGCCGAAGCGGCGCCAATGGTCCACGAAGGTGATGGGCACGATGGGCACCTGACGGCCCACGGCCAGGCGGAAGGCGCCATCCTTGAATGGCTTCATGCGCGGGGTATGGTCGGGGATGGTGCCCTCCGGGAAGATGGCCACGCTGGTGCCCTGCTCCAGGGTCTGGTCCGCGCGGATGAAGGCCCGGGCCGCGCCGCTGCGGTTGTGGCGGTCCACGGCGATGTTCATGTCCTTGAAGAAGATGCGGAACAGGGGCCAGCGGCGCAGCTCGTTCTTGCCCATGAACACGAAGTACTGGGGCACCACATTGTACATGGCCACGATGTCGAGGTAGCTGCTGTGGTTGGAGCAGATCACGTAGGGCGGTGGGGGCAGCGGGGCCCGGTACTGCACGCGGGCGGGGAAGAGGCCGGCCCACTGCAGGAAGCAGGCCCAGGCGCGCTTCAGGCGGAAGGCGGCGGGGTAGCGCCGGGGCCGGGCCAGCAGGTACTTGAAGGGCAGGTAGAGCACCAGCATGGAGGTGAAGAACACCAGGGCCAGCCATGCCTTGTACACCAGGCGCAGGGGCAGGAAGAGCCAGGCGGCCACGGGGTGGCGGCGGCTGTTGCCATCGCGCACGGCGCTGCGGTGGGTGGGAGCGGGCTCCATCCGGGGAGCGCGAAGGTAGCCGCGCCGCCCCGGGGTGTGATGGGGGGAATAACTTCGCCGCCCCATGGCCCGCATCCTCACCGGCATCCAAAGCACCGGCACCCCGCATCTGGGGAACGTACTGGGCGCCATCCGCCCGGCGGTGGCCGCCTCGCGCACGCCCGGCAACGAGTCGTTCCTGTTCATCGCCGACCTGCACTCGCTCACGCAGATCAAGGACCCCGCCGTGCTGCGGGAGAACACCTACGGCGTGGCGGCGGCGTGGCTGGCCTGTGGGCTGGACACGGCGCGCACCGTGTTCTACCGCCAGAGCGATGTGCCCCAGTGCGCCGAGCTGAGCTGGTATCTGAGCTGCTTCTTCCCCTATTCCCGCCTGGCGCTGGCCCACGGCTTCAAGGACAAGGCCGACCGCCTGGAGGACGTGAACGGGGGCCTGTTCACCTACCCCATGCTCATGGCGGCCGACATCCTGCTGTACGATGCCGAGGTGGTGCCCGTGGGCAAGGACCAGAAGCAGCACCTGGAGTTCACGCGCGACGTGGCCGAGCGCTTCAACCGGCAGATGGGCGAGACGTTCGTGGTGCCCGACGCGCGGATCGATGAGCAGGTGATGATCGTGCCGGGCATCGACGGGGAGAAGATGAGCAAGAGCCGGGGCAACCTGGTGCGGATCTTCGCCCCGGAGAAGGAGCTGAAGAAGGAGGTGATGAGCATCGTCACCGACAGCACGCCGCTGGAGGAGCCGAAGGACCCCGAGGCGTGCAACGTGTTCAAGATCTTTCGCCTGGTGGCGCCGGCCGATGCGGTGGCCGACGTGGCCGCGAAGTACCGCGCCGGGGGCTATGGCTACGGCCACGCCAAGAAGGAGCTGCTGGCGGCGCTGCTCGATGGCTTTGCCACTGAGCGCGACACCTTCGCCCGCCTGATGGCCGACAAGGGGACCATCGAGGCCGAGCTGCGCAAGGGGGCCGGGAAAGCCACGGCCGTGGCCACCACGGTGCTGGGCCGCGTGCGCGAACGGCTGGGCCTGGCCGCTGTGCCGGCCGGCCGCTGAGGCCGTCAGTTCATCGTACGGCGGCGGCGCTCCTCGTAGAGGCGGTACAGTTGCTGGTGTGCATCGTCCAGCACGATCGCGCGGCCTTCGATGAAGGCGTGGGTGATGGCGTTGCCGCGCATGTCGAGCGCATCGCCGCGCGAGACGATCAGGGTGGCGTCCTTGCCCACGGTGAGGCTGCCCAGGCGGTGATCGATGCCGAGGATGGCCGCGGCATCGAGGGTGATGGCACGCAGGGCGTCCTCGGGATCCAGGCCGTAGGCCGCGGCGGTGCCGGCGATGAACGGCAGATTGCGCAGGCCCATGGCCTCCATGTCGCCCGCGCGGTCCAGGCAGAAGCGCACGCCGCGCTCCTTCAGCAGGGCGGGCAGGCGGTAGGGCAGGTCGATGTCGTCATCGGGCCGCAGGGGCAGTTGGTGCAGCCGGCGCAGCACCACGTCCACCTGGTTGTCGCGCAGCAGGTCGGCCACGCGCCAGGCGTCGTAGCCGCCCACGATCACGGTGCGCTGCACGCCCTCGGCCCGGGCGAAGAGCACCGCCTCGCTGATCTCGCGCGCGGCGTTGGCGTGCACGTAAAGGGCCTTCGTTCCATCGAAGAGGCCGCGCATGGCCTCGAGGCGGAGATCCACGGCCAGGGGCACCCCACCTTGGGCATAGGCCTTCGCCATGCGGAAGAAAGCACGCAATTCCTCGACGCGCTCGGCGCGCTCGTCCTTCTTGGCCTGATCGGTCTCACCGGGTTCGGCCCACCAGCCTCGGCGTTCATAGGCAGCAGGCCAGTTCAAGTGGATGCCGTCGTCGGCCCTCACGGCGGCCTCCTCCCAGTCCCAGGCATCGAGCTGCACCACGCTGCTGGTTCCGCTGATCGTCATGCCGCGCGGCACCACCTGGGCGATGAGCACACCATTGGCACGCACGGTGGGTATCACGCGTGAATCGGCGTTGTAGGCCACGAGGGTGCGCAGCTCCGGCTCGAGCCGACCGATGTCCACGCGGTCCACGCTGCCGCGCACCGACTCCACTTCGGCAAGGCCCAAGGTGGTGTTCGCGCCGATGAAGCCGGGGTACACGTGCTGCCCCTTCACCTGGATGATGGTGTCGTACGTGGCCGTGACCCCATAGTCGTAGCCTACGTAGTCGATGCGACCATTGCGGAAGCCCACAGCGCCTTCATCGATCACGCGGCCATCGCCCACGTGCACGGTACCCCCCGTGATCAGCACCGAGTGCTCCTGGGCCGGGGCCGGAGTGGGCCGCTGCGCATGGCCGACGAGGACCGAGAACCCCAGGGACAATCCTACAGCGACACCGCGCATGGGAGTACCAGTACCGAAGGTCGACATGTGCTTACAGATCATCGTATGCATCATGATCATGTTCCCCGCCATCGCCCAGGTCCTCGCAATGCCAGAGGTGTTGCCGTTCGCGGCGGGCCTTGCGGGTGGGTGCACCGTCGGCCTTGGCACCGAGCACGGCACGCACCAGGCGATCGCGCTCGGCCGCGACCCATTGACGCCGTTCGGCATCACGCGCGGCGTCGTAGTAGCGCACGCCGTCCACCCAAGTCTGTTCCGCCCTGGCACGGATGCTCAGCGGGTGATCGCTCCACAGCACCAGATCGGCGTCCTTGCCGGGCTCCACACTGCCCATGCGGTGGTCGAGCTTGAGCATGCGTGCGGGGTTCAGCGTCACCATCTTCCAGGCCTCCTCCTCGCTCACGCCGCCGTACTTCATGGTCTTCGCGGCCTCCTGGTTCAGGCGCCGGCTCATCTCGGCATCGTCACTGTTGATCCCCGTGTTGATCCCATGTGCATGCATCAACGCCGCGTTGTAGGGGATCGCATCCTTCACCTCGAACTTGTAAGCCCACCAATCGCTGAAGGTGCTGCCGTTGGCGCCGTGCCGCTTCATCTTGGCGGCCATTTTGTAGCCCTCAAGGATGTGGGTGAAGGTGTTCACCTTGAAACCCATGCTGTCGGCCACGTGCATGAGCATGTCGATCTCGCTCTGCACATAGCTGTGGCAGGTGATGTGACGCGTGCCATTGAGGATCTCGGCCAAAGCCTCCAGCTCCAAGTCGCGGCGTGGTGCGATACGGCCCGTGCGGTCGCGCGGCTTCAGGTTGTTCCATGCGCGCCATTCACGGTCGTACTCACGGGCCCGGTGGAACGCATCGTAGAACACCTGCTCCACACCCATGCGCGTTTGGGGGAAGCGCTTCTCGGTCACGTTCCAGTTGCTCTGCTTCACATTCTCGCCGAGCGCGAACTTGATGTGGCCGGGAGCGTTCCTGATCCGCATGCTGTCGGCCGTCTGCCCCCAACGCAGCTTGATCAAACTGCTCTGCCCACCGATGGGATTCGCGCTGCCGTGGAGTTGTTGCACGGTGGTGACACCGCCGGCGAGGTCGCGGTAGATGTTGATGTCGTCCGGATCGATCACATCGCCGATCCGCACCTCGGCGGTGACGGCCTGCGTGCCCTCGTTCACACCGCGCGAGATGGCGATGTGCGAATGCTCATCGATGATGCCGCAGGTCAGGTGCTTGCCGCGTGCGTCGATCTCGGTGACCTGCGGACGGATGCGTCCGGTGAAGTGGGAGGCGGGATCCAGGTCCTGACCCACCGCCACGATGCGTCCCTGATGGACCAGCACATCGGCGTTGCGGAGGACCCCCTGCGGACCGTTGGTCCATACGGTGGCCTTGCGGAACACCACGGTCTCCTGCACGGGCGGTGTGGACCATCCGAAGCCCACGAGGGGATAGGTGATCGCACCAGGCGGCGCGGGAGCCTTCACTGTTGTGCTGTCACTCGTCCTCGATCGATCTCCTTTCCTGCCATCGGACCGCTTTGCGGGGTCGCTGCGGCGGATCGCGCTCCATGCGAACCACTCTCCGCCGGGCCTCTGCCCCTGACCCTCCCAGAGCTTGCCATCGGCATGGATGGTCCCGTTCAAACGGTGCATCTCGTCGGTCTTCCCGTGCGGTGCGAAACCGATGCTGACCATGCTGCCCTGGCGGGAGAACCTCGCCTTGGTGGCCAGGCTGTCGGGTTCGTTGGTCGCGCGCACGGTCATCTCGGCGCGTTCGCCTTCGCCGCTTACCACGAGCGTACGCGTGACCCCGCCGATGTTCAGCTCGTAAGTGCCCTCCAACTCCGGTAGTTCGGGATCCTGCAACACGAAGCGTTTGCCGTGCACCCAGGTCTCGTGGATCGTGTTCTTCTCGTGCAGCAGGTGATGCGAGGTGATCAGGAAGTTGGCCAACATGCCGGTGCGCAACGCGCCCACACGGTCGTCCATACCGTACAAGCGGGCGGGATCAGTGGTAAGCGCCTCGATCGCGCGGGCGCTATCCAATCCGCAAGCAACGAGCTTGCGCAGGTCCTTCCACACCTCCTTGAGGTCTTTTCGGCCATGGGTGGTGAGGGCGAAGGGCACGCGGGCGGTGTCCAACATCATGGCGTTGAAGGGGGCGAGCTCCCAGTGTTTGAGGCGGGCGAACGAGACCTCCAGTGCGTCGAAGGGATCCTCCACATCGTATGCCTCGGGCAGGTTGAAGGGCACGATCAGCGGAAGGCCGGTGGCCTTGATCGCCGCCAGACGTGCGTACTCATCCCCCCCGCCCTTGATGATGCCCGGCAGGCGGAACTCAGCGAGGATGGCGGCCCAGCGGAGCAGTTCGTTGCGGTCGGCGGCCTCGGCCACGATCCTTCCCTGCAACTGGCGGGCGAGCGCGGACAATACGGCATCGGTCTGTCGCGGATCGCGCTCGGCACCATAGGCCATCGCATCGAGGAAGATCTGCCGCACCAAGGCGATGGCCCCCATCTGCGAACGCGGATAGTTGTCGGGCGAGCTGCCCCGGCGCAGGCTGAAATGCGCCGCGAGGTCGGCCCGCAGCACGGCCTTCACGGGCTCTTCGTCGCTGAGCAGCACTGCGCACGACGTGCCTCGGGCGATGCCGTCCATGCGGTGCGTGAACACCGTACCGAAGCCCTGTGCGCGCCACTCGGCGGTCTGCTTCGGGTCCACCCGCAGCAGTTCATGAGCGTGCGCATCGGCACGAACGGCCCCGTTCCAATGGCGGGCGGCCTTCACCTCGCTCTTCCGCTCGGCCTCGGTGCTCGCGGGCAAGCCCATGTCGCTGTAGGGATCGACCAGCGCGGGCCACACGTGCAGTCCCTTCAGATCGCGTACCACGGCCCCCGCCGGGATGGCCACCTTCTCCCCTGACGCCACCACCTCACCGTCCCGCACCACCAAGGTGCCCTTGGCGATCGTGGTGCGCACATCGATGTGCAGCGTGGCGTTGGTGAAGGCATGGACCGTTGGCGCCACCTCGCGTACATGCCCCACAGGAGCGGTGCTTTGGCCCATCAACACCAGGGCATGGTAGCAGAACAGGAGGGAGAGAAGGGCGCGCCGCATGGTCGGTGACGAATGTAGCCCCGACCGTGCATACCCCACGCGGAGAGGAGACAGGGCCATGGCCCTGTGGCGGATCCCTCCTTCGCATCGCCCTCACGGCCGCCCCGGAGCGCCTCCGTATTTTCGCACCCAAACCCTCTTCCATGGAGTTCCTCACCTTCCTGCACAGTCTGCTCCGCTACGCGGTGATCCTCACGGTGGCGGTAGCCGGCTTTGCGGCCTTGCGTGGCTACCTAGCGCGCTCACCCATCCTCAACTGGGAACGTTCCGCAGCCATCATCGCCATGACGCTCTGCCACATCCAACTGGGCATCGGCCTCATCCTCTACGCCACGCGCTTCGGCACCTTCGAGGAGCGGTTCGGCGCACGCGGCGACCTGTTGCGCTTCTGGAAGATGGAGCACATCGGGACCATGATCCTGGCGATCGCCTTGATCACCATTGGACGGTCGCTGAGCAAACGCGCCAAGGAAGAGCGCGCCAAACAACTGCGCATCGCCGTGTTCTACCTGATCGGACTGGTGCTGATCCTCGCCATGGTCCCCTGGCCCTTCATGGCCCGCTTCGCCAACGCTTACCAATGGCTCTGACACGCTTCGTGATCGGCGGCGCCCTGCTCGTGGTGCTCGCCATGGCCTGTGGCAACGGTTCGCCTTCGGTCAGCGCGACCATGGACGGGCATGCCCCCACCGGCATGGAATTGTTCGCCCTGCATTGCACGCTGTGCCACGGCAAGGACGGCAAGCTCGGGATCAATGGCGCCAAGGACCTGAGCGTTTCCTCCCTGTCGCGCGACGAGATGATCGCCCTGGTGACCGAAGGCAAGGGTGCCATGATGCCTTACAAGAACGTGCTCACCAAGAAGCAGGTGGAGCTGGTGGTGGACCACGTGCGCACGTTGCGGACCGCTGAATGATCGACACGAACGATCCGAAGAACAAGGCCGAGACCGCGGTGCTCATCGGCCTGATCACCGACCAGCAGGACGCGGCGCAGGTGACCGAATACCTGGACGAGCTGGAATTCCTGGCCACCACGGCGGGCATCACCACATTGAAGCGCTTCAC
>JGI12383J13903_1001285_pt1 | contig 12112 bp, 10 predicted proteins | sample Passage237B_FD_13903 | JGI IMG/M metagenome (IMG submission 13903)
CAACCCCGAGTCCGGCGACACGGGCGGCCTGTTCGGCGCGGACTGGCAGACCTTCGACGAGAAGAAGTGGGACGTGCTCACCCCCGCCCTGTGGCAGGACGATGCCGGGCGCTTCGTCAGCCTCGACCACGCGACGCCGCTGCCCGGCGGGGCGTCCGTGAGCGACGTCTATTGAAGGCGTTCGCGACCCGGGCCTGAGGTCGCCCCCTGCTGGGTCCTCCAGAGCCCGAGGCCGTCCCGGCCGGGTCCCCACGACCCGCCGCGTACGCGAGGAGCACGGCACCTCGGCAATCTGCGCAGGTTCATCGGGAGGATCACCCCCGCTTACGCGGGGAGCACAACCCGCGTCGGCAACATCATCCGCAACCTGATCGGATCACCCCCGCTTACGCGGGGAGCACGAGCCTGCGGAGGTGACGATCACGCGGGCGGAGGGATCACCCCCGCTTACGCGGGGAGCACCGCTGGTAGTGCGCCACACCGCGCCCCGCATGCGGATCACCCCCGCTTACGCGGGGAGCACGGTCGGAGAGAGCGGGAACGCGCACGTGTCGACGGATCACCCCCGCTTACGCGGGGAGCACACACCCGCTCCGAGCGCCCCTGTCCTGCGCTCGGGATCACCCCCGCTTACGCGGGGAGCACATCGAGTCGGCGGTGATGCGTCGCGCGATGGACGGATCACCCCCGCTTACGCGGGGAGCACGACCACCCCGCCGCGCTGATCTGGGATCAGGCACGGATCACCCCCGCTTACGCGGGGAGCACCTCATAGAGAACTACATCAGCTCGCGCCGCAGCGGATCACCCCCGCTTACGCGGGGAGCACTCGCGGCTGACACGATCCGAGCCGCGCGCGCCAGGATCACCCCCGCTTACGCGGGGAGCACCACTCGTCGTGCCTGTCGTACGCGCGCGGTAGCGGATCACCCCCGCTTACGCGGGGAGCACTTAGTCCACTGCACAGCGATGTCGGAACCGGACGGATCACCCCCGCTTACGCGGGGAGCACATGCAGTCACACCGCCTGCCGCTCGCGACCTCGGGATCACCCCCGCTTACGCGGGGAGCACCTGGACTCTGGGTCTGGGGCCTCTCCCCTGACCGGATCACCCCCGCTTACGCGGGGAGCACCTCGAGTCGGTCGGTTTCGAGGAGCCGCTCGCGGGATCACCCCCGCTTACGCGGGGAGCACGTACGACCGGCGTCGACGAACAGCAAGCCGACCGGATCACCCCCGCTTACGCGGGGAGCACGAGTACAGGATCCATTGGGTGTCGGTCCACGCGGGATCACCCCCGCTTACGCGGGGAGCACGACCTTTGGGCGCACCGGCGCAAGATCGAGCCCGGATCACCCCCGCTTACGCGGGGAGCACGCGGCATCCAGGTATGCCAAGGCGCCCAGGTGGGGATCACCCCCGCTTACGCGGGGAGCACCCGATTGGCAGTGTCCGCGAGGCCTCGCTCCGCGGATCACCCCCGCTTACGCGGGGAGCACGTCGCGCGGTCGGCGCGGCGTCGCCAGAGCAAGGGATCACCCCCGCTTACGCGGGGAGCACCGCACCCAATAGTCTTTGCCGTTGGCGTCGACCGGATCACCCCCGCTTACGCGGGGAGCACAGCGAGCAATGGCTGGCGGTGAGCTGGCTCAGCGGATCACCCCCGCTTACGCGGGGAGCACCACCTCATCACGCACAGTGAGTCGAGCGTGAACGGATCACCCCCGCTTACGCGGGGAGCACAGGCCAGCCGCGCGGCGCCCCTCCTCTGGCTACGGATCACCCCCGCTTACGCGGGGAGCACGACACCCGGTAAGCCTCACCCGCACGCACATGGGGATCACCCCCGCTTACGCGGGGAGCACAGCCCGTTGGCCCTGGCGTACGCGAGCCATTCCGGATCACCCCCGCTTACGCGGGGAGCACGCACCCAGCGCCAGCCAACGCGTCGTGTTGCCCGGATCACCCCCGCTTACGCGGGGAGCACGTTGACGCACACCACGCTCCCGTCCAGCAGTTCGGATCACCCCCGCTTACGCGGGGAGCACGTGCCCCTGCTCGGCTCTCACGACGCGCCGCCCGGATCACCCCCGCTTACGCGGGGAGCACACTGGTCGCTTGAGCCGGAGGGGCTGCCGGAGAGGATCACCCCCGCTTACGCGGGGAGCACGACCCGAGCGCGCTCGATGATTCGAGCGCATGCGGATCACCCCCGCTTACGCGGGGAGCACTTCGTTTCCGGGTCCACATCGGGCGGCCCGTGGGGATCACCCCCGCTTACGCGGGGAGCACGCCACCGTTCTCTTCTCGCGCCCGCTCCAGTGCGGATCACCCCCGCTTACGCGGGGAGCACGAGTCGATGTCGAAGTAGGCGGGGATGGCGACGGGATCACCCCCGCTTACGCGGGGAGCACTGCGTGCGGGTGTCAGGCAGGACAATGAGGCCCGGATCACCCCCGCTTACGCGGGGAGCACATGCGATACACAGCCACAGCGGGCCGCCCCGTGGGATCACCCCCGCTTACGCGGGGAGCACAGGAGTTGACGGTGGCGCGCCAGGGCGACCTTGGGATCACCCCCGCTTACGCGGGGAGCACCCCGGCAAGGCGATGGTGCGCTGGTTCGGTCGCGGATCACCCCCGCTTACGCGGGGAGCACACTTGTTTACCAGGAGCAATACGCGCCCCTGGGCCCATCCAAGTTTAGTCGGTCTCGTCGAACTCTCGACTGAGCCGGCTTCGTCTCAGCTGTTCAGGAGCACGGCCGAACCGCCTTAGGCGCGCCGCGGCACTCCAGTGCAGGTGCTCTGGGCCATCTCCCTCGCGCCGCGGCGCACTTGTCGGGTTCGGCCGCAGCATCAGCGTGAGCCCGTCGAAGTCGGTCGGCACCCAGTCGTGCCCATGGCTGACATATGCGAGGCGCTGTGGACCCGCGGCTCAATAGACCATCAGGGCCCGTCCGCCGCCGAGCCGCGCCACGACTTTCTCCCACAACCTTTCACGAACTCGCTTGCCGAGGTTGCCGACGAACACGCCGGGCGCCACCTCTTCGAGCCATCTCGACACCTCGCCTCGCAAGCCGACGGGAGTCGCCGCCAGGATAAGGACTACCACGATCCATCCTCAGCGCCGGGATCAGGATCGAAGTTTTCTCCACCAGCGACTCTGCCCCGGACCGGGTCCCACAGGAAGATCACGTCGGCCCACTCATTCTCGATCGCGTCAGGCACGTTGAATATGGTCGCGAGATCTCTGACGCATCGCTCGACTACCGATTCCTTGTGCATCCGATCACGCATCGCGCGCCGCGTCTCGGACGCGACATCCAACGACCCGGATGCCGCGACGTCGAAGGCCACCGGTATCGCCGTCTCCGCCTTGTACAAATCGGCGATGTCGTACACGAGGGAGCGTTCGTGGCCGGTGTGGATCACACCGAGTCCCGGAGCACATCCGAGGCTGACGATTACCGCATGGACCAGCCCATAAAGTGCCGAGTTCGCGGCCGACAGTGCCTGGTTGGCGGGATCGCTGGCCAAGAAGTCGCCGACGTCGTAATTGCGCCGATCCCAGGGGACGCCGGTCCGGCGCGCATGAGCGCGATAGCTCCGACGCACTCTGGCGCCTTCCCGTCCTCGGAGCTGCTGCATGGTGAGCGTGCTGACATCTTCGCCCGGGAACCGCATCGAGTACATGAGGCGAGCCGCCCGAAGCCTCTCCTTGGGGTTGCTCACAACCCGCGCCTGCGCTTCAAGCAACCGCGTCGACCGGCTGAGAGGCCGCCCATGGGCGTAGTACCTGACGCCCCTTTCTCCGACCCACACGAGTGAAGAGCCCGAATCCGCCAGCACGACGACGGCTTGGTGCGTGACCGTCGAGCCTGGGCCTACCATGAGGACGTTGATGCTCGCTGCGGGGACGTGGATGGTCCCGCGTTCGTCGGTGACGGTGACGGCGTTGGCATCGCGGTGGACGACGCATCGCTCCACGTACAGGAACCCCAGCCGATCGACGACGCGTGTCAAGTCTTGCGGCTCTGGCGGCGGCGCCCCAGGAATCACTCGGCATCCCCTAGGAGATCCGCGCGAGAGTGAGGAGACCGCATCCGTACGCCTTGCCTCGCCCGATCCCCTGGACGAGAGCATCGCGCAGCCGTTCCGCATCCTCGACGACGAGCGTCCCCTCGAACACGGCGGTCGCAAGGGTCACGACGTGTCCGTCGCGCTTGAACGACTTCACGTCGCGCCCGACCACCTGGAAGGTGGGAGCGTCCGCATCGCCCAAGCGAACGCCGATCCGATCCCCCCTCTCCAGGAGCCAACCCGCCTGCTGGGCCACGGTGACGTGGCCGAACTGCTTCCCGCGCAGGCCCGGTCCTCGCGAGGCTGAATGTGCGGGGTTCGCTTCGAGGCGAAAGCGGAAGATGTCGTCCCTCGAGAGCCGATCCAAGAAGGACTTGTAGTCCACCGTGCGCCACGTGTCGTGCAAGGTCGGCCACCCGACCTGCTCGATAAGGTGCCTGAAGTCCGGCTGGTCAGGGCTCACCACATACAAGGCCGCCCGCTGGCCATAGCGGTCGAGGCGCCACAGCACGCGCCCGCGAGGTGGCTCGGGAAAGCCCGCCATGACGGCACCGTGCACGCGCCGCGGCGACGACAAGAGGCGGCCTGCTCGCCTAGCTCCGTTGAGGTCCACCCGCGTCAAGAACATGTCACCACTCCTCGAAGGCTGCCGGGAGATGCTCGGAATCCCGCGCCAGATCCTGCCCGGTTGGGGCGTCTACCCAGTACCTCACGACTTCCCTCCAGCCGTACTCTCGCCCTTCCGGATCGAAAGAGAGCGGAACGTCTCTGACCGTCCTACGGGCACCGGAGACACCGGGAGGCGCCGCAGCCGCGTCCACGACGACCTCGCACCGCACGGTGGGCCCGACGCGCTTGGGCGAACTACCCGCGGGCGCAAGCCACGGCACGGTCTCGACGACTTCCGCGAGCGGCCGGTCGTCCATCCCGATGACAAGCGGGAGCGTCGGAGGACACGATCGGCGCCCCAGATAGAGCGGGAAGGCCGGTTCGAGCAATGCGGCTCTGATCGCGAGGATGCGGTCTTCCTCGCCCTCGACGACGGCGAGGAACGCCGCATCGCTCAGATAGTGCCGGTACGTGAGCGGCATGCTCCTGCCCGCCCGGTTCTGAGCAGTCTGGAAGTCACGCACGAGCACCCCCGGAACATCGAGCCGTACGCCGAACGTCAGACCGAGGAGATCCTCAATGGGGTCCGTCCGCCGGCGTCCGAGAGCAGCGCTGATCAGCCCGACGACGCCGCTCTTGGTCGGGGCGTCGGCGGTGCCTCGCCGAACGAATCGGCTCGAGTCGCCCCACGCTTGAAGAGGCGCCGCGAGCCTGAGGCTGAGACTCGTCACTGCAGGTCCGCCCCCGTGCGGATCGCGCCCACGAGCGCCGCCACGGCCTCCTCGAAGGACACGTCCGAGCCCAGTTCAGCCAGCGGTGCGGCCGCCTCGCCGACGCGCACAACCCAGGTGTGACGCCGCCCCCTGCCGAACGCCTTCTCCAGATCGGTCACATAGCGGACGAGCGCCGTGGACGCCTTGCCGACACGCCCCACACCGGTGATCGCCTGCTCGAATGCCCCGACCCAGTTGACCGGCTGGTCGCCGCGGACCGTGATGATCACCGCGTCCGGCAAGGTGCGGTTCGCGAACGTGTTTTGCTTGCCTGAGGGCATCGACGTCACGAAACCCCTGACGAACGCCTCGACCCCCCGTACAACTGCCTCGTCATCTCCGAGGTTCTCACGCAGCCGGTGCACGCTCACCGTGGCGTAGCGGTAGAGCGTGGACGAGTTGAACTCGACGGTCCCGATCATCCCGGCGCCTGCACCCTCTTCGGCGTCCTTGCTCTTGTCGTCGTCGATGGCCGTGTAGTAGTCGAACTCGTTCTCGACCGCATGCACCGAGATGGCGTGGGCCACCTGGGCAGCGGCATCGACGCGGAGATCCGTGACGTCCGCGACCATGCGCCCGAAGAGGGCGAGGTCGACCGAGTTGTCCGCCTTGGCGATGGCCCTGAGAGCCTTGGTGTCGAACTCCTCGCCTCGGGCGACCTTCACCGCCGCCTCGGCAAGCGAGTCGAGCTGGAGGTTGGAGAGGAAGACGAGATAGCCGCTCTCCTCGTACGGGTCGTCCTTCTTGTTCTTCGTCAACTTCACGCCGAGGGCCGAGGTGAGGACCTTTCGCACCGCGTCCAGACGAACGTCTTCGGCAAGGTCAGGAGCCTGGGACGCAGTCCTGGTCAGAAGCACCTCGACCACCCTCTTGGTCCGCAAGGCCAGGTCCTTCGAGTCGAGAAAGTTCTCGAACGCGAGGCGGGTCGCGCGCTTCCACGCCTGACTTGACACGCGTGCTCGTGTGACGCCGCCGAACACGGCGGTCTTCGGGCTTCCCGTATCGTCGCGATTGACGTTGCTCGGCGGCAGCGTCTGGATCACGTGGACATCGATGTAGGTGTTTGTAGACATTCTGAGTCCCCTCCTCTGGTCGTTCTAGTCGCCGTTCTCGTTCAGCTCGCCCATGTAGTAGTCGCGCGCCCATCGCCGCCGCACTGAGTCGGCGCCGCCGGGCATCTGCCACAGAAAGAAGTCCTGGGCCAGCCGGACGTAGTCGAACCTGATCTCCTCGCCCCGCAGCTGCTCGACGAGAGGACGCAGCCGGCGTGCGAGCGTCGCCTGGTCCCGGGACAGAAGCGCCGCGTCGAAGCGCCGCCTCACCGGCGATATCTCGGAGACGGATGGGCGTTGCCGTTCCAGGATCCAAACTGCCGAGCCGATTCGAGACCCCGCCTGGTGCATCACCGTGCTCTGCGACCGCTGATGGATGGCCCACAGCGTGAGCGCATCGTGCACTGCGCGCTCGGCGAAACTCGGCTCGTCGGGCGGACCCGCCGGGTTGAGGCCGTCGATGGTCAGGTGCCAGATACGAGGATCGGCACCTGGTTCGCGCCCGACGTTCGCCCGCAAGTGGGCGAGCGCGGCTCCCGTGGCCGGGCTGTCGAGCCGCGCCGTCAACACGGCGATCGTCTCGCTCACACGGCGTGCGACCGCCTCCATCGGACGGAGCTGTGTCTGGTTCACGCTGCCTCCCCTCCCTCCTCTGCAATCAGCTGCGGCGCGACGGCCAACAGCTTCGTCAACGTGCTCCGGAACCATCGGTCGGCCAGGCCCGCGTCCGGGCGACGAGAGGAGTCGTCCGTCGGTCGGACCCGCCACGCGGCAGGCGAGGCGCCCGCCAGGATGGCGTCCGCGATGGCAGTCGCCCGATCGCGAAGGACGTCCCGCCAGTCGTCCAATGCCGCGTCGCGCGTCATCGTCGCGCTCCGTTCGACCCATGCCCGATACGCGCTTCCCACTTCCCTGTACGCACGCTCGCCGGTCGCGATCTTCGCGCTGTTCCGCGCCTCTGTCTCTGCCGACCCTTCTGCCACCAGAACATTCCGGTGGAGACTGATGAGCGCCTCCACCACGGACTCCCCCAGATCGGCCGCATGGATGACCAGCGCCGCCGCGTCTTCGTCTGCGAGGGCGTCGGAGGGAAGAGCGATCGCGTCGTCGAGGATCTCCGCGTAGGACGTGTTTCGAGGGCGGTGGCCGTACTCCACCCCGACGGCGCGCAGGCGTGTCAGAGGACGCGACAGCAGCCCGTCACGCTGCACGATGCCGAGCCAAAGCACGATCGCCGGCGGGATGCCACGACGGCGCTCAGCCCGTCGGCGAAGCGTGTCCACCGCATGCGGGAGCAACGCGGCCAAGCCGCGCCACAGGTCCCGGCCCGGCTCGTGGCGCGCGGGCAGGTAGACGTCGGCGCTCTGAGCCTTGGACTGCCCCTCCGAATAACGCCACGCACTCATCGGCTCGACGTCCATCCGGTTCGACGCCGAGATGCCGTCGCCGTACGTCAGCACGACCGCGACCACTGACTCGCCGTCCGTCACCAGCCGAATTCGGCGCGACTGCCACGTGTAGGTGTCCACGACGCCGCGCGGTTCCGTGCCGGACGGATCTGGTCCGACGCCGATCCGCGGCCGTTCCCACACCGGCGCATCCTCCGGACCGTGCCGCAGGCCGAGCTCGGGCTCGTCCAGCGCGATCAGATTGAGCAGCAGAGTCTCCCGAAGGTCGTCGCCTTCCGCGTAGACCCCGCCGAGCCGACCACCCCAGCTCACACCTTCCGGAAAGACCTTGCCATTCTTCGCACGGGGATGGCCCGGCACCCCTGTCTTGTTGCCGGATGTGTCGAACGCGTGCGCGTGGACGAGCCACCGCGCGGCCTCACTGAGGCTGAGCCGCTGGAGACCCTGTCCCAGCCGGGTAGTCATGAAGGGCTCGCGCGTCGGAACGTCGGCGATGAGCCGTGTCAGGGGAGCCTCGTTGCTCGACGTTCCGAGACCCGCCACCTGCATGAACGGATCGGTCGGATGGAAGAGGTAGAAGCGGTCTCGATAGCGCTCGAGGTACTCCTCCACCCGCCGTACCGTAAGCGCCCAGTCGTCGCGGACGCGGATCCAATCGTCCACGGTGGCTGGTCCCTGGACGGCTCGGTGGAGGATGGCCAGCAGGAGTCGGAGGACTGCGAACGCCTGGGTCGGGACCTCGCCGCCCAGGATGCGGATCTCGTGGGCCCGTCGGAACACGTCGAGCAACGACATCTCCGCATGACGTCCGCCGTCGAGAACGCCGACGATCCATGGCTCGTCGAGCAGGTTGTACCACTCCTCGGCACGTGCCGCGCCTGCTCCGTTCCCCGTCATGTCACCTCCCCTCGCCATCGCGATCGCCCCGCACTCGCTCCACTTCCAGTCCGGTCTCGCGCCGGTACCTGAACCTGCATCCCGCTAAGACCCCCTCGGCCTCGTCCTGAGCGGCCATGTCGAGCACCAATGCGATCTCGTCTCTCAGGTGCGGATCGTCTCGCCACGATGTTGGCGTAGACCTCTGACATTCGTCGATCCACCGGTCGACTGCGTCGCCCTCGCCCAGATGCCACGCCGCCACACGAATGGAGCACGTGGCGATCTCCCTCGCCTGAGCCTCGGTGGGATGCGAGACGCACTCGGGAGGCAATCCTGCTCGCGTCGCCACCCATGGAGGCATGAGCAGATCCCCGGTCCGGGCGCGGAACACGAGGATCGCCTCGTAGCTCTCGTCAGCATCGCGCACCTGGGCACGCCCCGTTCGCTCGCCGCTTGCCAGGCCCTCGTCGACGTCGCCTTGCGACAGCCGCAGCCAACCGACGAGGGATCCCGCCGGTCGTGGCGAAGGAAGGAGGAACGTCCTCGCCCTCGCGCGCTGACCCGCGACCTCCCGGTCCCGCACGATCTGCGCTTCGCGCACGGCGTCATGCCACTCCGGGGGAGTGATCTCCCCTCCCCCGTATGCGGCCTCGACCCACCGCGGGATGTCGTCGGGCAGCGAGATCGGCAACCCGGCGCGCGCCCTCGAGATCAGCAACGCAGCGGAGGTGAGCAGGTCGTACTTCGCGTAGACCCGTCCCGCACCTGATCGGGGGTCGAGGCGAACGGGCGAGGACGACCAGTCGACCACCCCCGTCACCACGACCCTGGGTCGTGCCAGACGCCCCGGCCGCGGCCGCTCATGACGGTGGAGACGACCCAGTCGCTGGAAGACGACATCGATCGGCGCGAGGTCGGTGACCATCACATCGAAGTCGATGTCGAGGCTCTGCTCCACGACCTGCGTCCCGACCACGATCCTCCGCGGACGCGTCCGGCGACCGGGCCCCAGCTCCTCCACCAGCTGCGCGTCGATCGCCGCCCGGTCCGCGTCGATGAAGCGCGAGTGCACGATCACGACGTCCTCTCCGAACACCTCGGACAGGCGGGCGTAGGCCTCCTGTGCACGCGCGACAGTGTTGCGGACCACAGCCGCGCATCCCCCGTCTTCGAGCAGCTCGCTCAAGAGCCCGATGAGCACGTCGACATCGTCGTCGATCAGCTCGACGTCGACGGTCAGCCGCCGCCCATCCGCCTCGACGGCCACGGCGACCTCGTGCCCGTCACGCCAGGCGGCGATCCTCGGATACGGGACATCGGCCGGCTCGCTCTCCATCGCCCGGGGATACCCTCCCGCCGCCGCAGCGCCTGCGTCCCTGACGACCGAGCGTCGGCCTCGGGCGTACGCGTCGGCAAGCTCCCTGCGCACCCCGCTCGCGAGTGTCGCCGACAGCAGGACCACGGGGACTCCTTGCGCCCCCAGCCACTCCAGCGCGCGCTCCAGGTACGTGCGCATGTAGGCGTCGTAACTGTGGACCTCGTCGATGATGACGACCTTGGACGCCAGGCCGAGGTGGCGAAGCGACGTGTGACGAGCCTGGAGCGCCCCAAAGAGAAGCTGGTCGACTGTTGCCACGGTGAAGTCGCTCAGCGGAGATCGCCGCGGGCTGAGCATCCACCGATGGATGAACGGGCGGGCTCGCTCATCGAACGTATTCTCTCCGCTGGCCTCGTGCATCGGACGGCCGACGAGCTCCTGAAACGCAGGATTGAGCTCTCGCTTGCCGTGGAGCAACGTGAACGTCGGCGGACGCGAGAGCCTCATCCGCTCGAGCCATGCGGCGATCCGTCCGAACATGGCGTTCGTCGTCGCCTGGGTCGGCAGGGCGATGAGCGCGCCTGTGCACCCCAGCCGGCCAGCGAGGATCTCCGCCGCGAGCAGGGCCGCCTCGGTCTTCCCGCTGCCCATCGGGGCCTCGATGACCACAAGGCAGGGCTCGTCCGCTGACCGGACCGCGTTCGCCGCCTCGCGCTGGATCGGGCGCATCCCCGGAGCCGCGAGGTCTGGCCACCGCCGTACGAACAGGAGGTCTGAAGCACCAGCCGTATCAGCGCCGAAGTCGAGCCGCACGGGAAACTTCAGGCGATCGAGGCCAGCCTCGCCGCGCCCGACGGTGTCCGGAAGCCTGTCTATGTCGACAAGCGGAAACAGGTGCTCGGCGCTCGCGATCCAGTCCGCGACCACGACGAGCCCCACCAGGAGCGACTGCACGGCGGTGCTCGGCCGGTGAGATCGCAGATGCTCCAGGTCAAGGCCGGAGATCTCCTCGGCCCATCGGAGAATCCGCTCGCGGCACTCATGCCACAGGCCGTCACCGAAGTACGGGCGCGTGAGGGCATCGAGGCGAAGCTCACGCGAATCGAAAGGCGGAACGCCATGATGCCCGCCGACCACGCCGGCCACGGCGTCGGCCTCGCGTGGTCGCCAGCCACGCGACGCCAGGTGCTCGACGACGGCAATGTGGCCGGCGAGATCGTGGGGAAGCCTCGTGCGCAGCCCTGAGTCGACGACGCGGGGAAACTCCAAGCCCCGGGCGCGCATGCGCTCGGCAAGGCGACGGTTGAGCAACGCGAACGCCGGCGTGGCCTTGCCGATGTCGTGGATCGCCGCGAGATAGACGACGAGCGCGCGGGCCTGCTCGTCGGAGCCGAGCTCCTCGGCCGTCCGCGATCGGATGCGGTGCGCGAGCCAATGGTCCCAGAGCCACCCCGCGACGACCCCCGTGTCATGGAGGTGGCATGCGAGAGGGAGCCACTGCGCGACGTCGTCCTCGTTGCGGCGCCAGACATCCGTCTTCGCCCAAATGGACTGAATCGCGCGCGCGACCTCGTCGTCGCCCACTGCGGCGGTCCCCAGCATTCCCCCGCGAATCCCCTCTCCGGGCGCCCCCGCTGCCCGTGCTCTCACCCTACTGCGCGACTCCCGTGACGTCACGAGGAGTGTCGACAACGTCGCGCGGGCGGCGCCCCTCTCTCACGCCGCCGCTGCTCGCACCGTAGCCGCCACCACTGACACACCCCCCTACGACTTCTCGAGGAACTCCTCCCGCTCCCCCAGCATCTCCTTGATCGCCGCAGCCAGCGCCGGGTGCGCGTCCAGCCCGGGGTCCGCGGCGACCACGGCATCGGCGGCCGCGCGGGCGCGCACGATGACCTCCCCGTCCTGCACGACGCGCAGCAGGCGCAGGGAGTTGCGCCCGCCCGACTGCGCCACGCCCAGGACGTCGCCCTCGCGTCGCAGCTCGAGG
>JGI12383J13903_1001287_pt1 | contig 12108 bp, 24 predicted proteins | sample Passage237B_FD_13903 | JGI IMG/M metagenome (IMG submission 13903)
CTATTGCGTTATCGGACACCTCCATACGCAGCAAACTGTGCGGCGGGCTTACTATCCGGGTTCCCTGCTGCAAACCACTTTCGGGGAGCAGGAAAAACGGTACTACGCCCACATCACATCTGATGGAAATGAGTTCGACATACAGTACGTGCGGCACAAACCAAGTATTGTCCTGCGTACTATTGTCGTAAATAAGAAAAGCGACCTTCGGGAACTCCCTAGTGATCCGAACATCCTGATCCGATTGATTATTGCAGACGGCCTGGACATAAGTAAAGCCCAGCTCAGCAAGTACCCCAATGTTGTAAAAGTTCGTGGGTTCTCCTCCAAAGAGGACCTACAGCAAGTGGTAACGGAGGACCTGGCCGAAGGGGTGGACATCAAGATAAAGACCAAAGACTTTCTACTCAAGTACCTTTCTCTGCAGAACGTAGATCACAGTATGCGTAAAGACGCTTTGCGGGTATGGAAGGACATTGTCGGGGGTCGAAAATGAGCTATTGCATAATAATAGAAAAGGAACTCGTCACCAATATTTGCCCCGTACCCGAGGCGAACTGTATGTGGAGGCACCGCGTTACGAAGGAATGTAAATATAGTAGTGAACTACAGGGAGCTCCTCCTCACGTAGTGGCCCCGATAGTAGGCGTCCGTACACCCTACGATTCAGAAATAGAGAATCTTCGTGCTGCCTTAAGGGCGGCTATAACCAAGGAGTTAACATGAAATATCAAACCCTCAGTCTGTCCGACGTTGCGCAACAGCAAGAGTTCGAGCCTATTTGGCTCATCAACAATGCAGCAAAGTCCTTTGTCGGTGCTACAGGCAACCTGATCATCTGCATCCCCCGCCTGAACGGAGCTCAGCTGGACGTTCTCCGTCTGGAGCGCACCTGGCTGCCCATTGACGCCACTACGCAGGTGCCGCGCTCGCAGCTGCTTCAAAGTACGGAATTTCGCAAGGCTGTGGCTGAGCGTATCCTGCTCATCATCAGTAACGAGGATGCGCAGCGTCTGCTTCGCCAGGACGGGGCGGATGAAGAGCAGCGCCGCCTTGCTACGGAGCGCGAGTACATTCGATCCGCTACTGGGGCGTCCGCTTTGTCTGCTAACAGTATTCCGGTTACCGGAGCAGACGATGATGATACGGAGAATGAAAATCCGGCTACTGCCCAGTTTGATGACTGGGTTCGTTCACTGGCTTCCAAGTCCGATGCCCAGGTTATTGCGGAACTGCGTACCCGCCCGTCCACAACCCGCAAACAGGCGAAGCAGGTATTTCGCGCCCTCGATCCGGTCAAGCACATGCGCGCCAAGAACCTCCTCGACCGGTCCCTTCAACGTTAACCCCCCCACGGTGTTGTGTAAAAACAACACTGTTGTATTCACGCAACATTGGGCCTTGAATTTTGTGTTATAATGAATTGTGGATAACGCATGAGGCCCATGTTCATGAATAAGGAACGGAAGCGGCGGATCAGGGAGTTGGACGCACGAGCGAAGGCCCGTGAAGCGCAAGAGTTGGAAAAGAACGCGGAGCGTTTGAAGTCCATGACCGGAGGGTTTTCCAGGTCGAAGCGAGAACCTATAAAAGTTCCGCTTTTAAAGGACAACCCCCGAGTCACTCCCTTCCTTCCCGCAAAGTTTGACGGACCACCAGTCCGGCCAGGAAGGCCGCAGCTAGCCCCTGCTGTTTTGGAAAACCTGGACGTACGAAATAAGCAGGCGGCAATCCGTACACAGGAACTGCAGAGCAGAGTTGGTCCTGTGTATAATAAGGGAGGCTATCAGTTTCTGACGGACTCCGATTTAGAAGACCTTCGGTCGGGGAAGACCCGGCGTAGAAGTTAGTACTAACCTCTCCTAACGTATTGAGGCAAATCATGACCACTATTGCTACTCGCAAGCGCGATATCGCTGCCCTGAAAACCCTGCTTGCCGCTCGGGCGAAGATTGCCAAGCTCGAAGCAAAGATCGCCGCCCTCAAAACGGAAGCAGACTCGGCAGCAATGCTGCTGAAAACCTTTCACCCGGAAGGTGTAGCTTTGGAGCTGCCCCGAGGCAAAGCGAAAATCGTGCAGTTCTCGCAGGTTGACCGGCAGTATGTGGACATGGAAAAGGTTCGCAAGATGCTGGGGGAGCGACTTCCTCACCGCACTACGAAAGTTTCGATCACGCGCATCTATGATGGGGTGGTTGAGTAAGGCCGTATGTTTAATCCTTTGAGTTCAAGGACAGTCTGATGAAAATCTATCTGCGCGCTCGTCAAGAATCCACAGCTTACGCCAATGTCCGCATGAGCGCGGTGGAGTATCAGCGGATTCGTAAACGGTTCAGGGCCGACGAAGAGCTCCTGGACAGCGATGTGGTCCACATTGCGAGAGGAACCTACCTTGTGAAGCAAGGGTACGGTTGGTATCGAGTTGTCAATTACAGCGGATTGAACTGGCTGGATCGGATCCTTTTCGCCATTCGCAAGCTCACAGAATGGGAAAAGCGGTTCAACGAAGACCGCAACCAATTGCTCCGCCAGTTGATGGGGTACGGTGGCCCTGTCCCGGCATCGCCCGAATCCCTGCAGCGCCTTGTCCGCAAGTTCAGCGAGAACAGAATATGAATAAATCAGCTTTACACGTTCCCGTAGTCGGGTACCTTGTTCCCTTTGACGCTACCAAGGTCTGGCTTACTCCTGACCGCCGCCGAGGCAGCCCCACGGTAACTGCGCGGATAGCCTACGATACCGAGTCCGACGAGTGGACTATGGTGGAGCAAGGGACGTCAAACTCAGTAGTTCTGTTCGTTGACCAAGCGATTGACGAAGGGACTCGCTTCCTTCGTATCAAGTCCATCGGGAATACTGGGAAATTCGTTCATGCTTCCGTGTGGAATTAGAATAGATCTCGGTAGACTACACGCCTATCGGATTGCGGAGTCTCAGGCTCTACGGAAGTATCGACTATACAAGTCAGCAGTCGATAACGTAAATAAGGTTATTGACATCATCTGCCGAGAACCCGAGTGTAGTAAGCTCTCCGAAAAGCTTACCCGCCTGAACAACGAGTACCTTGTTGCTCAGCGGGGGGTCGTTGATAAAGATGGCGTACTCCGGCATGAGGATACCCGAGCCGGTTCAGAATCGTTAGCGCAGCGCATGCTGGCAAAGAGGCTAGGAAGGCCGTTGCTACATTGCAACCACCCGGACAAAGGAGGGGATGCTGGGAAGTTTTCAATGATCTTAGATGCCGTTCGCCGTGGAGACGTAGTTCTACTTCAGCTACTCGGACGCACCGGCCACAATTTGACATGGAAGTGTACGGAGGGGGAAGGGCATATGAAGCAGATCGCTTCTGTGTACGAGTCCCGAATGTCCAAAGTACGCAGCAGTCCCCTGACTGAGGCAGTACGTTTGTACCAGCAGGGGAAAAAATCCCAAGCCGTTAATAGCCTGGCCGCATTTCTGCAATCCCGGATAGCAGAGCGCCAGCGTGAACTGCTACAAATCACAACGAGGAAATCGGTATGAAGCTGAATTTGAAGACCAAGAAATCGGACAGCAAGTCCAAGAAGACCAAAGACGAAGAAGTCAAGGTCAAGAAGTCCAAAAAGAGCGGAGCTCCGGAGGCCAAGAAGTCTAAAGGATCTGACGCCCTGGCAAAGGCTCGCGCGGCCCGCACATCCGGAAAGACCAAGAAATCGGACAGCAAGTCCAAGAAGCCCAAAGCCATTACGTGGGCTGCTCCTGAAACCCTGGGCAGCTCATTTCCTGTCGAGGTCTCTTTCCGTACAGAAAAGGATGGGATGCCCGGCGGGAAGTGGCGTATCATCCGCATCAAGGGCCGTTATCCCACGGAAGACGAGAACAAAATGTTCGATCTTTCGGTTATCGACCCGGAGACGTTTACCGCCCTGGTGTCCCGCATGTCCCTCACACTGTTCCACCCCACTGGGCGGCTGAGTAGCAAGGGAGTCAGCCCGCGCCTGAAGCCGAAAACGCAGTACCGAGCCCTCATTCGTTGCAGCCGACGCAAGAAGGACGACACGATCTACTGCCGGGTGGCCACTGTGTGGATCATCGAGAAGGACAAAAAGGGCAAAGTCCAGGCCATCGAGCTTGACAAAAAGGACCCGGATGCTCGTCGGATCAAGAAGATCAACAAGCACCTGCCCGCTGCGTTCCTTCGGCTGGCGGATCTTCCCGCGAAGAAGAGTCGTCGGGCCAAGGACGAGGATGACGACGAGTAAGACCTCGTAAGGGGCATCCCTAAGAAGTGGTCTCAATTGAGCGTGGATTCCAGCAAAAAGGGTCCACGCTCTAATGTTCTGGTGGAACCTAGCGAGACGGAAAAATCCTGTCTCCAGACCAGGTTTCGCAGAATCGTAAATCAGTATGACACACCGGAAAGACGGTGGCATCGTGAGGGACGTAGACGCCCGTTCTGGTCATGGTGTTTATCATGTAGGCGTTATATGGAGTTTATTATGAACCGTTCTGACTACGAAAAGCTGTACAAAGTTCTGGGTGCTACTCTCGACCCTTACAAGACCGATAATACCCTCGACAAGATCGTTGTGGATTTTCGTGAACTGCACAAAACGGTGCGCGGCACCAGTATCGCACTTCGTATGCTTGACTCGGCAGTGAATGACGTTTTCTGCGATCCTGATTTCTGCGAAAGTCATGGTATTTGGCTCACTTCGGAAATCGAGGGGCATCTTCGCCTCCTCATTCGTGTCAGCCCGCCTGTGCCGGACGATGTTTCTCTGGAAACGGTACTGCGGGAGAGCATTGCTGCCGGTAAACTCGGCAGTGCTCTCTGCCCTGCTGGTCGGTTTGACGAAATCGCAGAATCGTAAATATAATCAGTATACGGTGGGGGTGGGGCGTGCCGTTTCCAAAAAAACGCCCTTCAACATTGCAATGTTCAACTGTCATTTTTTGAGGAAATCTCATGGCAAAGAAGTCCAAACAAGCTGCTCAACCCACTCGCCTGCTGGTGATGCGGCAACTGATCGCCGTCCAAGGCAAGAAGGTCAAGAGCAACGAAGCCACTTACGAAGTTGACGGCACGGTGTACCCGAAGTCGCTGACGGCGGGCGCCATCGGCAACACCCTGCAGTACAACGGATGGGTGCCTGTCGGCTACATCGAAGAAATCAAGGAGGTCAAGGGCACGGTGTGCATGATCGTCAATGGCGAGAACGTCGTCATTCGTGACGAGTCCCAGTTCGCTATCATCGAACTGGGCGACGCTGAGGCGGAAGAAGCTCCGGCCAAGACCTCGAAGTCGAAGAAGTCCTCGAAGAAGTCCAAGTCCGAGGAGGACGAAGACGAGGACGAGGACGACGAGGACGAGGATGATGTCATCGACGACGAAGACGATGACGAGGACGATGATGACGATCGTCTGGACCTCGACGATGACGACGATGACGAAGACGATGATGACTCGGACGACGAGGACGAGGACGACGAGGACGAGGATGACGAGGACGATGACGACGAGGACGACCTCGACTAATCATCAATCGGCATAACCGTCAGTAACAGGAGAAGGCACAGCTATGAGCAAAGAATACTTAGAGGTGTACAGCATTCGATGCTTGAGCTGTGCCTACTTCGTTGAGGGCGCGAAGCACAAGTACAATGATTGCCATTACACTGCCGGTAACGCAGACTGCCCAGCAGCGGAAGTACGGATCGTCCCGACAGGGAAGGTACGTAGAGCAGCTAGGTTGATTAAGGAAGCCCGCGCAGCGAAGAACCCAGTCAGGGAGGCGGAAATTCTGGAATCCCTTTCCAAAGAAAGCCCCGCGTTTCTGCATCTGCTGTACGAACTTATAGGATAGGCAATGGCTGATGTCACCGTATTAACATTGGTTAAGTATCACCAATGGTACATTCCCGCAACCACCGCAGACTACAAGTTGACGCGGACATTGGGAATGTGTTCTACTCAACTGCACGAAGACACACTTGGTGTCATCCGCTTGATGTGTGAAAAGAGAGGGATCGAGTTGCGCGGACGGAAATTCCAGTCCGTGATGTCGGCCTTTCAAGAATCAATCGAAGCGTTCTGGGAGAAGAAACATCGCCAGGTCGTAATGAACAAATCCCGCTGGGTGTTCCGGGCGAACAAGACCGCCTACGCGAAAGCTAAGAAGAAAAGCGTAGAGCTGCTCGAGCGGAAATTGCGTTCGTTTTTTGAGCGCTGGGGTATTGATTCCGAGTTCACGTTTACCGAGAACGAAGGGTCCAGCCTCAAGCTGGTTGTAGATTTCAAAAAACGGCAGCGGCTTCCGGTCATCCCGGTAAAGGACATCCCGGAGGATACATCCAAGGCGTTGACCGTCGGAAACCATCGTATCGTGACGTCACAAGACCGCCGATTCTTTTATTTCGAGATCCAGACGAAATGCGGGTCGGAGTGGAAGCGTATCTTGTTCAGCCGGGCGCGTCACGAAGATATTAGCGATCCTATGGATTTTGTTGGCAGTCTGATAGACAGCTACAGCAAGTAACGAATTCGGGAGTCTGTTGGAATTGGTAGACATTCCAGATTTAGGTTCTGGTGCCGAAAGGCGTAGGGGTTCGAGTCCCCTGACTCCCACCAATAACAAAACTCCTTCGCACCTTAGATTGGGTGATTAGCATAAAGTCCATTTAGGAGAGCCACCGTGGCAGATTTTTGCAGGCAGTGTTCGATAGACATGTTCAATCAGGATTTCCGGGAACTTGCTGGCATAACGGAAGAGGATAAGTGGCAACAAGGCTTAGCCGCTACTGTAATCTGCGAAGGGTGCGGAGTTATTCAGGTTGACCCATCCGGTAATTGCGTCTCTCCGGATTGTCTTTGCCAGGGCCAGGAAGGACACGGCCTGCCCTGGGTTAAATGATCTAATGGGCCTCTAGCTCATGCTTGGTTAGAGCAGCAGCCTCATAAGCTGTTGGTGCTGGGTTCGACTCCCAGGGGGCCTACCAGTTTTTAAGCAAGTCCGGACAGGGCATCGTATAAGGAATACGCAAATGACCGAGAACGAAGCAGCCGAACTGTACATCCGCCTTACGGACGCGATAGGGTATCGTCCTGGCAAGCAATTGCTGTCGCCAGAGGAGTGGGGTCGTATGCTCGCCGCTGACCGGAAGGTCAGTGTTACTCAATTAATCCAGCAAGCAGTAAACGAAGTTACTCGTCCGGAAAACCTATCTGACTCTCAATGGGAGTACGTAAAGGCTGGGGTACGGCTGCTGGTTACCTCGGTTAATCAAATGCTGAGTAACATAAGGGAAGACCAATCCCCCACCCCTGGGTACGCACTTGCTCGGTACCGCGCTGCTATGGACGGGGAACATGAAGTCGATCCAATCGAGCGACTTCGTTTCTACTGCTCGTTAGCTATGGGGGCGCAGGACTGGTTAGATTCTGAGCCTTTCTTCGACGACCTGGCCTCTTGTCAGGGCGAAGGCAACCAGATGCAGGGGGCGGAAATAGCGCAGATGAGGGCGGCGCTGAATGAGGCGGTCAGGGTACTCGAATCCGCGCGGCTGCTTTGCAACTGGCCGTCCATGAACGAAGCCATAGACGCAGCGGCACGGGCCGGGCGCGCCGCACTCGCACAGGAACAGGGAGGCAGCGATGACAACCGAGACTGACACAGATCTTTACACGGCGGCCATGATTTCGGGCCATGCCGACACCTGCATCGCAATCGAGAAGCGCAACGGCTTATACGGTCATCCGCCCCAACTTGTCTCAATAGGGCTTCGCGCAATAGAGGAAGGTCGTGACCCTCATGAAGCGATTGACGCATTCATCGAAGACGCAGAGGACGAAATGGTCGAGGGGGATGACTGATGAACATCGAACAAGAGCGAGCTTTTGAACAAATTCTACATAGTGTCCAACAAGCACAGATTCCGGGGAATGATTGGCGCAGGGAGATGAAGATAATTGAATCGACTTGCCGAGCCGCCCTGCAATCGCAGGATCGGGCGGATGCTGCGCGGTTCCGCTGGTTGACAGAAGATCATACCGACGCAGAGACGCGCACTCGTTGCCGTGAAATCCTAGATCGAATGGCGGTGATGAGCTACAGCGCTGCTTGTGTCGCCATCGACCACGCCCGCCTCAATGCGGCGGATGGAGAATGATAATCACGCTCTACAAACAGCCAGACGGCAGGACGCAGGAAATCGACATTAAGAATGTCCTGCCTGACGACGAAGCATACTTCACGCGAAACCGTATTGCTATCAGCATGGAAGACGTGGGCGGCATGTTTGCTGTCTACGCTGATATTGGGCAGACGGACGACGATGGGGAGCCCATCGAGTTGCTCGAACTATCGCGAGGGCGCTCATGTGAAGAAACCCTGAGCTCACTACGCAAACTTTGCGAGGAAGAATTGCAATGAACACTCCTGACATTGAGCTACCCGCCGAGTTTCGCAGCGGCAATGACATTCCCGTTACGCAGGCGACGATCAAACGGGAGCGCATGGAAGAAATTTTGCGAGACGCCATCGAAGCCGACCGCCAGCAACGCGGAGAGCCTGTGGCGTGGTTGTACATTGGGCCATCTGGGGATATTTCAGCCGCTTATGAAACTGTGCCGAACTTAGATTTATACGCGCTTGCGAAGTCTGAAGGCGGGAAAATCAAGCCTGTTTATGAGGCTCCACAACCCGCCCAGGGCCGGGAGGATGCGGAGCGCCTGGACGTCTTGATTGAATTATGCGGTCACGTCGAGAATGGCACCGACGCCGTGGTGAAGATTTGTCAGGATGATGCAACACGGGAATGGATCGTCAGAGTTGGTGCCGATGCGCACGTCGAATGCTTCCATGGGCGTAGCGTAAGAGCCGCCCTTGACGCCGCCCGCGCCCGACAAGAGCAAGAGCGCCAAGTGCAGGAGGAGTCATGAACGACGATATCAAGCTGCCGCCGCTGCCAACCATTGATGTGATGGGTAAATCCAAGCCGCAGGCGTGGTTTACGGCACTTGAGGTGGATGATCTGCGCCGTGCCGCCATCGAAGCCGACCGCCAGCGAAGGGTGGAGCCGACAGCGGCCGAGATTAGTGACGTGATTCGAGAGATTACGGGATGCCCGGATATTAAAAACGGGGGAGCTTCGCTTGTCGTCGCGCTCGGAATGCTCTTCCACAGATGCGCAGCTCCACAACCCGCCGAGCCGGACGAAGAACGCCTAGCGATGGAAGCCGTCATGGAATCCGTTGATCCCGCAACATGGCCCGGACTGACGGTCGCCCAAAGGTGTGCCCTTAGCAGGTTTGCAAAGCCACAACCCGCCGAGCCGGTGAAGCGCAAACGCCGATACGCGCAAGGCACGGCTCTGGGTGAGTACGGCGTTATCCCCATGTGCGATCAGGTGGATGACGAGCCGGTGAAGGTGCCCAGCGACGAGGAAATAGAAGAGACGCTGAACCTTGAGAGTTTTGTAGATCGTAGAATTGCGGACGATGAGATGGTGCTGGTGTCGATGGGCCGCATTCGGGCTGCGTTTTCTCGCTACGGCCAGCCCGCACAGCCTGCCACTAGCGACTACGAAGAAGTTTTGGCAGACCATCGCCGTCTTGTGCGAAAGTTAGACGTGTTGCTGAACGGCGAAGAAGGCGCAGCCAAGCAAGCAAGCCTTTGCGACATAGTTGCGCAAGTCCAGCGCGAGGGAATTAAGGCCGCACAGCCTGCCGCGAGTGCGGAACCGGTGGTCACCACTCGGCACGATGCGCTTGTGCAGATTCTTCGTGAAGCCGCTCGAATCCTCGAAGCGATTCCTGCTGGACAGGAGCCGGCCTGCATGCGCTTTCCCATCATTGACGAGCTGGAAGGATTTGCGTTCGCGTTTGAGCACGCCGCAACCCCCGTAGCAAAGGAGGTTTCGTGAGCGCGATTATGAAATCGGCCATCCGAGAGGTCGGGCGACAGGTGCAGGAACAGCATCAGGACAGGGAATGGTGCAAGCGCCATCCGTACCCTGGGTCTATGGCTGAAATCCTCAGGCAGGAACAGCATCAGGACAGGGAATGGTGCAAGCGCCATCAGTACCCGGGATCTATGGCTGAAATCCTCAGGCAGGAACTGGATGCTCGGACTCTATCGCCACCCTATCGTGTGGCCTGTGGCGTGGACGACTGCCGAGGGTCGCGGGGCGCCGCCCCGCTTTCAATTCTATCGAAGATGTAGAGCGGTTTTCTACAAGTTCTACACCACTGTTGCCCAGATATCCACAATAGTTAAGGAGCGTCACACCATGGTTACCCTTGAACAAATCCTGGAAGCGCAAAGCCAAGTGAATCGGATGCTTGAGGAGTTCGTGAAGCAGGATCCTGCCCACGACTATCGGATTCCAGAGTCCCGAATTGAACTTCGCCAAGTCGAGAGCTATCAGGCCAACGCCGAACCCTGCAGCATGGACAACGCCATCGCTCAGGCCGCTGGACTGCTCACAGACATGGACAACGAGGAATACATCCGGGGGATGTGCGAACTCTTGGCAAGCATGTTTCCCGCGCCCGATACCGGCACCGAAGAACGTGCCGAGTGGTTCACCGCCGAGGTCGAGAAAAAACTGAACGCCAACAATGCGGCCACCCGCGCACGCGCCTGATCGGAGCCGCAGCCCCATGAAAAACCACCACGCCCCCGTCAACGTCGAGGATCTGGCCGAGCAGGCGCTGAACGCAGCCTGTCAGACCATTCAAGCCGCCCTGGGTGTGACCGATGGCGGTCTGGCCTCGCGCCACTTCTCCAGCGACATCACCCGGGCCGATCTGGAGGAATACATCCGCCTGGAATTGCTCAACAAGCGGATGGAAGCCCAAGACCGCGCCGAAGCCAGCATTGTTGCAAGCCTGCGCGGCTTCAAAGCGGCCGCGTATTGGTCTGCCGAGACGCTTGCGGAGGATTCCAGCTACGCCTGGTATCAGTACTTCGACTACGGCGGCCAGAGCACCGACCTCAAGAGCGCGGAACTCCGCGCCGTCGCCGTGCGGCGGGTTTTTGTTTGATGGGGGTTGTGATGACTACTGAAACCATGTTTGAGACCTACCTTTTCTTCCGCGCAGAGGGCTTCTACCCAGTCCAGATCACCAAAGAGTCGGAGCCCGCCAATGCGTAAGCCAGAGATTGAGAATTTCGTCTGGGCCGCCTTGGCTTGGTTCTGGTTCGCACAGTTTCCCTTCATGGTTCTGATCGGGAACGACTGGCTTTTCGCAAACCTGCCTTTCAATTGGGCCGTCCTCCTTGGCTTGTATTCGATTGCCCTGCCGTTTTTTGTTGCTGGGGCCGTCTATTTGTTTGCCAGGCGGCGGCTTTCCGAAAATGGATACCCGCAGACACTGGATGCCGCTATCGACGCCGCAATGGAGAAGCAGAAATGAGCGTGTTCCATGTGATCGGATACTGGTATTTGGCGGTGACCCTTATCGGTATTGCGGCTTTGCTCACCTATGCGCTGGTTGAGTTTTTAGGCAAGTCATTATGGAAGAAAATGACGCGGCTTCGGGATATCTACGTACTCAATTGGTGGATTGCCGCGCTCAACAGAGAAGGTTTCACCGTACCGACCAAAAGCAACATGGATGAGTTGCGGCGCCGAATTGAACTACATGAGCATGGAGCGCGGCAATGACCAAGGTAACGATGCCAGAGCCGGTGGCGTGGGTACGCCGACACCCAGACGGGGCGCTGACAGCCGAGTTCCTTGAGGACGCAGTTATATCGCCAACCCGCAAGTCAACTGTTAACCAGGAAGACACAGGAGTACTTATGGACGCCACCGCCCGCACCTACACGGCTGAGCAACAGGAGATTTTGCAATTGCTTCGTGATGCTGTCAATGCGGCTAAGCAGCTTCACGCAGCGATGGATGCAATCTCTTTTGAACTCTCCCAGGAATACGCTTCGAAGATCGCCGCCCCCGTAGCGCAGGAGCCGGTCCGCCGCTGGCCCTTTGTCGAATCGCCGGGGGCGTTCACTGAGCGGCTGCGGATGGCTCATGCAGAGTTTGGCGATCTACTGGCCGCTGTGCGCTGCGTGTTGATCGAGAACCCGCCGACTCTCGCCCCCGTTGCCACCCCGACGCAGCCCC
>JGI12383J13903_1001288_pt1 | contig 12105 bp, 10 predicted proteins | sample Passage237B_FD_13903 | JGI IMG/M metagenome (IMG submission 13903)
ACGTCGAATTGCCGAAGATCTTCGTCAACCCGACCGGACCGGGTGGTAAAGCGAACCTATGCGATCGGCCGGGAACCTGCAAGCACGCTGCGCCTGCCTGGACGCTCAGTGTTCCCGATCCCTGTTCCGTTGCGGGAACCGCTCCGCGTGATGGACGCGTCCGGCCGAACAGGCTGCGGCTTCGTTCCCCTGTTGGATGAACAGGGGCCTGTTGAGCGTTGCCTCCACGACCACGGTGATCACCGTAGCACGCGGCTTTCACTTGGGCGCCACAACCGCCTAACAACCGCAACCATGCTGCGATCCCTGCTCCTGCTCGGTGTTCTTTCGATGGCCGCCGCGCCACCGCTTTCAGCCCAGGCTCCCCAGCTGGTGCGCGACTTCTGGCCCGGCGAAGTGGTCAATGGCCTGCTGAACCACGGGCGGCCCATGGCCTTCCGTCTGCATGGCGACGACCTGCTGCTGTTCGCGAACGATGGTAATGGTGCGGCCAAGCTCTTCCACCTGAACGATCTGTCGGGGAATGTGCAGGAGCTGGCCCATGTGGGAGGTCCGGCGGGCTACACCACGACCAATGGCGGCATCATCACCAGTGGCGACAACATCTACTTCTTCGCGCAACAGGCAGGCAGCACCAACCACTTGCTGTGGTGCGTGCGTCCCGGGCAGGCCGCCGAACAGTTGATGACCCTGCCGTACTCGGTGCTTTCGGCTACGTGGGCATACCGTTGCCGGGAGGGCGGCTGCTCTTTCCCGGCCACAGCATCGACCACGGTTACGAGCTGTGGGTCACCGATGGTACCCCGGCGGGCACGCAGATGGTACTTGACATCCATCCCGGCACCGGCACCCCGTTCGGATCGCCGTTCCCCATTTTCCAAGGCTTCGATCACAACGGCAAGGGATACTTCCTGGCCAACGACGGCACCAATGGTCCGCAGCTGTGGGTGAGCGATGGTACGGCGGCCGGCACGCAGCAGTTCGCCACGATCAACCCGGCCAGCGCGACCGGCGCGATCACCCTGTTGTGGTCCCGGAACACGGAACGTTTCGTGNTCACGGCCCACACCGGTCTGATCGCTTCCGACGGCAGCACGGCGAACACGTCGCTGATCCATCCCGGCAATTACGCCATGGCGCATATTCCCGGTCTGAACCACCATGTGGACGCCAACGGCTGGATGTACTTCAGCGCGCTGGAGAACTCCACCTGGAAGCTGTACCGCACACTGGGCACCTCGTCGAGCACACAATTGGTGCTGGAAGGTCAGATGCCCAACCAGGGCTTCCCCTACATGACCGAGCTCGGCGGCATGCTGTACGTGCTCACGGGCGATGGCAACCAGAACACGATGCTGGCCCGCATCGACCCGGTGGCGCAAACTCTCACCCCGGTGAAGACCTTCACCAGCACGCAGGGCATCAACGGCGTTTCGAACTTCTACGGCTTCCGCAACGATGGGCAGCACATCTACTTCATGGGCCGCGCCGACGCGCATGCCCGGCAGTATTGGAAGAGCGACGGCACCGAGGCGGGCACGGTGATGGTGTACGAGTTCATGCCGACGGTGGTCAATGGCGGTCCCGATGCGGTGGACGGCAACATGATCCTGTTCCAGAACAGCTTCGTATTCGCGGCGAACGATGCCGGTGTGGGCATCGAGCTCTTCGCTGGCGAAGGAGTGGTGGGCGTGGAGGAAGCCACCGGTACTACTTCCCCGTTGCATGCGTGGGTGGACGCGTGGGGCCGGCTCAGGGCCGTACTGCCTGGCAACACCCTGGAGGCCGCCTGCCTGCTCGACGCCACCGGCCGCCACGTGCGCGAATGGCGGGGCCGGGCCACCGACCGCCTGGAAATGCCCCTCGACGGAGTATCATCGGGCGTGCATCTGTTGCAGGTGCAGGCCGGCGGTGCCCGGTACGTGTGCCGTGTTCTTGTTCCTTGAGCTGCCTCGCTCGGGAGAGACCCTGGTCGCTTGTGGCCGGGGTCTTCCATTTCACCCCTGCGCCCTTCGCACCGCCTTGTGCCCGTAGGGGCAGTGGCGGCAGCGGTTGCCACAGCACCAGCCGCGCCGCAGCAGGAACTGCTCGGTGAACACCACGTAGCCCTCGGGCGTGAAGTAGAAATCGCCGTGCACGTAGCCGGCATCGAAGAGGCGGCGGCAGCGCGGATCGTCCGGGTCGGGCAGGGGGTGAGGGGCCTGCATCGGGGCGCTAAGGTCGGATCTTCTGGCGTTGTTATTAACACCATCCGGTGAACAGCGTGGCCTGGCCTTTGAAGATGGATCCCTTGGTACACGGGTAGTTTCGCCGTTCGCACTGGAGCATACGCCGCCATGGACCTTGCCAAATTGTTGAAAACCAGGGCCGCCGTCGTGCTGCTGGCCGTGGGCACCGCAACAAGCGCCTGGGCCGGTAAGCCGGAGCAACGCTACACGGCCGAGCAATACATCGAGATGTGGAAGGAGGTGGCCGTGCAAAAGATGAAGGAGCACGGCATCCCCGCCAGCATCACCCTGGCACAGGGCCTGCTGGAGAGCGGCAACGGCAACAGCATGCTGGCCCGCGAGGCCAACAACCATTTCGGCATCAAGTGCCACAGCGATTGGACCGGCCCGCGCGTGTACCACGACGATGACCGGAAGAACGATTGCTTCCGCAAGTACAAGGACGCGGCGCAGAGCTTCGAGGACCACAGCAAGTTCCTGATGCGGCCCCGGTACGCGGCGTTGTTCGAGTTGAAGCCCACCGACTACAAGGGGTGGGCCCATGGCCTGCGCAAGGCCGGCTACGCCACCGATCCGAACTACCCGAAGAAATTGATCGACCTGATCGAGCGCTACCGGCTGCACGATCTTGACAAAGGGATCGACGTGGCCTACCGCAAGCCCGAAACCGGCAATGCGCGACCCGTTACGGGCAAGACGCCGACCAAGCCACGCGGCCGGAACACCGTGGGCGGCGATGTGATCGTGATCGGAGCGGGTCGTCAGGTGGAGAGCTTCGAGGGGCGTATCAAGTTCGTGCGTGCCAAGGCCGGCGACGACCTGCGCAAGCTGGCCAACGATCTGGAGATGACCCATGGCATGCTCGCCCGCTGGAACGACATGGACAAGAACGCACCGCTGTCCGAGGGGCAGATCGTGTTCATTCAACCCAAGCGGAACACGGCGAAGACCGCCACCACGCACACGGTCGCGGCCGGCGAATCGCTGTGGGACATCAGCCAACGCTACGGCGTGAAGCTGGCCAAGCTGGAGAAGTACAACGGCGTTGCGAAGGACACACCGCTGAGCGCTGGACAGCAGGTGCAGCTGCGCAAGCCGAAGCGCTGAGCATCGTCTCCCGTTGAGCCTGCAGGAAGATCGCGGTCCGGGGGAAGGCTTCCACGAAGTATGGCGCTTGGCGGATCACAGGCTCGCCGATGAAAAGGTCGTTGACCGCTGGACCGCGTTCCGCATGGCACCCTGGGTCCAGGTGCTGTGCTGTGGACGACCATCCCGCGTTCCTCGGGACACAGGTGCACGAGTGAGCTCGCGTCAAGGCAGCCGATAAGCCACCACCTTGCCGTCGCGGGCCACGGTCACCACTTCGAAACGACCGTCGAGGTTGAGGTCGGCGATGCTCATGGGCACGCGGCCTTCCAGCGGCATGCCCGGCATATCGCGCCCGACATCGTCGAGCAGGGTCACTTGAGCGGTGCCGGGTCGCACCACGCCGATCCACGTGCCGGCGAGCGTGTAAGTGGCCACTTCGTTCAGCAGCGGCGTGCCCCATGAGCGGACGAAACGCGTACGTCCCTGGCCGCTCACCACGATGCTGTCGCCGTGGATGCGCACCACCTCCATGATGCCGTCGCGGTCCAGGTCCATCGGCCATGCGGTGCCGGGCAACGCAGCGTGCACGATGCCGTGGGTGCCATCGAGGCGGCCTTCGTGCACGGTGCCCGCGTTGTCGGTCCAGTAGAGGCGTGTGCTCTCCAGGTCCAGGCCGGGCACCACTTGATGAAGTGTCGGTCGTGGCCCGAGCTCCAGAGTGCTTTTCCCGCGTTCGGCGCCGCGACGGTCGAGCAGTTTCAACCGTCCGTTCGCGTCGACCACGAGCAGGTGGTCCTTGTTGCGGATGCGCAGGTGATGCACCGGAGTGCTGGCGCCACCCTCCATGCGCGGGTTCTCCCAGCCGGTGACGGGCGCGCCATCGATGCCATAGTTGCGCAGACTGCCATCGGTCAGGGGCATGAGCAGCCGGTAGTCGCGCGTGCCGTCGTAGTCGAACACCGCCAAGGGTGCGCTGGCGGTGGCGGGCAGCTTCAGCGGGAAGCCATCCACGTCCTTGCCGTTGCGGTCGATCTGGTACAGGGTGGTGGCGGTGCCGAGCATCAGTTGCAGCTTGCCGTTCTTGAAGCGGTCCACCTGGGTCACGGTGCCCAGGATGGGCCCATCCAGCCTACGCGACCACAGCACCTTGCCGGTACCGCCGATCAGATGGATGGTGTGGGTGGAATCCTGCACCAACACCTCGCGGGTGCCGTTGGTGTGGTTCAACACGATGTCGGGCTTGCGGCTGATGCCCGGTCCGGCGAGGGTGCTCCACAACAGGCCCGGCGTGGCGCGTTGCTCCATGGGCGCGTACTGCACACCGGCGATCACGTGCAGCATGTCGTGCTGCCCCGGTGACAGTTGCAGCGAAACGCCTCCGAGCCGATCGAGGATGGAGCGGTGCGCGTTCCACCGCTCCCGTGCCGATGGCTTCAGTCCATTGGTGGCGAAGGAGCGCGCACGGCCCACATCGCCCCAGCTCATGCGGCCGAAAGTGGCGCTCACGCGTTGGAGCCAGCTGGTGGTGCGGCCGTCCTCGGCGAGGGTGTTGCCATCGTGCCACGCATCGATCGAGCGCAGCAGATGGTCGGGCTCGGTGCTCATCACCACCACATCGCCCAGCACCGCGTACCACGGCCGGTGGAAGGATGCGAAGGCCGGTCCCAGCAGGCGTTCGTACGCGCCGTTCAGCGGCAGGTGGGTCATGCGCACACCGCGGTAGGCGAGGGTGTCGCATCCGCCGGTGGGACACAGGCCGGTCAGCGCTTCCTGCGCCAGGGTGGCATCGTCGGTCTGGAACACGGCCCATTGCGCACCAATGTTCAGGCTGTCGCCCACTTCGGACGCAGTGCCCACGGTGCCGTGCGCCCAGCCGATGAGCGCCTGCACGCGCTCCTCGGCGATGGTGTCGGTGATGACCACACGCGCGGGGTCATCCACATGGAGCACATCGAAGCGACCGACGGTGGCGGGCAGCACACGGGCGATGCCCAGGCGACCGGTACCCTGGTCGAGCACCCGGCGCACCCAGGCATCGGTGCCTGCGGGCACCAGCAGCCCACCGAGCAGCAGCGCATCGGGACGGGTCCGCAGGTCCAGTGCCACCCAGCCGCCAGGAGGCTGCAGCGGCTCCAGGGCCTGTGCCGTCCACCAGTTGTGCAGCAGGTTGTGCGTACGTGTGGTATGCACGAGCACGTGCGCCTCGGCACCCGCGCCCAGCGTGCGCACCGCGCGGGCCAGTACGTTGTCCTGCTCCACCACCGATGGACGCTCCAGTTGCAGCACGGCGCCGTCGAGCACATCGGCCGATGAGGCGATCAGCAGCAGCCCGTTGACGCTGCGAAGGTGCAGGGTGCCCAGCGCGCTGTCGGGGTTCGCGGTGATGGGGCGTCCTTCGGCCAGCGCCGCAGTGGATGAGGCGTCGACGTGGAGCGCCTCGGCCAGGACGTTCAGCAGGCGGCCGGGCACGGGGCCTGCTGCGATCATCGTTCCTGTGCCTTCGGCGCCCTCACGCGACACGCTCATCACCACTTGCAGTCGGTCGAGGGCCTCGCGCAGTTCCGCATCGCCCTCGCGCCGTTCCATCAATCGTTTCGCCATCCGCCCGGTGGCGGCCATCGTGGGCAATTGTTCCAACGCACCGTACAGCTGGGAAGTATGGGCGAAGTCGTCCCAGGCCTTCAGCGCCTCGGGCAGCTCCACGATCAGCGCCGCATGCGACGGCACCGCCCGCCACGGGTCCACCGCCGCGCTTTCCGGCGCGCGCCAACGCCACAGCGACCATGCCGTGATCGCCACGATGGAGAGCAGGATCGTGATCGTGAATACGCGCCGCATGTACCGTGCGAAGGTCTTCAGCACGGCAGGGTGTCAAGCGGGGGAAGCCGGCAAGTTGTCAGTTGTACGTTGTTCGTTGTCCGCAAGGAGGAAAGGAGGAGGGCGCGGAGGTAAGGGAGGTGAAAGAGTGAAAGAGCCAAGGGGGGGATATACAGTGGCTGGCCCCCTTCGCAGGCTCTCGTTCCTTCGAGCTTCGTCCTTCAGCCTTCGTCCCTCGGAACTCCGCCCCTCCCTGTCGACCCGACAACTGACAACCAACAACCGCCCTCAGAACAACTCCAGGTCCGACCGGAGCAGGGCGAAGCTGCGTCGATGATGCACGCACGGGCCGAAGCGTTCGATCGCCTCGCGATGTTCCTCCGTGGGATAGCCCTTGTTCACCCCCCAGTTGTACACGGGGTGCGCATCGTGCAGTTCGCGCATGAACGCATCGCGGTGGGTCTTGGCCAGGATGCTGGCGGCGGCGATGCTGCGGAGCTTGCCATCGCCCTTCACGATGCACGTATGCGGGATGCCAGGGTAGGGCGGGAAACGGTTGCCATCGATCAGCAGGTGCTCGGGTTCGATGGTCAGCTGCGCGATCGCACGGTGCATGGCCGTGAACGAGGCCCGCAGGATGTTGATCCTGTCGATCTCGTCGGGGGGCACCATCACTACGGCCCAGGCCAGGGCGCGTTCCTCGATCAGTGGGCGCAGCGTTTCACGCTGAAGGGCGGTGAGCTTCTTGCTGTCGTCGAGCCCCGGCAGGCGCACGCGCGGCGGCAGGATCACCGCTGCCGCCACCACCGGACCGGCCAGGCAGCCACGCCCGGCCTCATCGCAACCGGCCTCGATCAGGTCCTTGGTGTGGTAGGGCGCGAGGGCCATGGGGCGAAGGTAGAAGGTGCGGGATATGGTCGTTCTGCTCTCGATCGCTGTTCGGACTTAGGGAATACCGATGCTGGCCGACATCGGGGGCGCAAGGCGCCTCTTTCACCACCTCACCACACCCCCGCATCGGCGCACATGCGCTCGAAGCTGCGCCAGAGGTCGTTGGCGGCGAGGTCCCACGAGAAGCGTTGGGAGCGGCGTACACCCACGGCCGACAACCGCTCGCGCAGGGCGGGGTCGCTGGCCACGTCGTGCAGGGCTCGGGCGATGTCGGCCACGCTGAAGGGGTCGCAGTAATGTCCCGCATCGCCGGCCACCTCGGGCACGCTGGTGGCATCGGCGGCCACCACGGGCACGCCGCAGCGCATGGCCTCGGCCACGGGTATGCCGAAGCCCTCGAAGTAGCTCACGAAGGCCAGCCCCTCGGTACCGCCCAGCGCTTGGTGCAGGTCCACCTGTTCCAGCCGACCGGTGAAGATCACGCGCTCCTTGTGGCGCATGTGCTCCCATGCTTCCTTCATGCGGTCGTCCCACCACATGCGTTCCCCCACGATCAGCAGGCGCAATTCGCCGGGGTGCTGGGTGAGCAGCTGATCGAACGCGGCCAGCAACCGTGCGATGTTCTTGCGCGGGTTCAGCGAGCCGATGCAGGTGAAGTAAGGATGCCCGCCGGTCCAGCGCTTGCGGGCGGCTTCCTTCTCCGCGGGGGTGAGCGGACGGAAAACTTCGCCCACACCGTTGTACACCACATCGATGCGGTCCTCGTTCAGGCCATAGGTGCGGGCGATGTCGCGGCGGGAGTATTCGCTCACCGTGGCCAGCCGGGTGGCATGGCGGGCGAAGCGCGGGAAGTAGCTGCGGTAGTAGTTGGCGTAGGCCCGGGGCATGTCCTCGGGGTAGTGCTCGAAATTGATATCGTGCAGCACGGCGAGGGTGGGCACGGTGCTCTTGAGCGCCAGGAAGCCGTCGGGACTGATGAAGGCATCGGCCTTCAAGGCTTTCAGCTTACGCGGCAGCAACAGGTCGAACCAGATCCGATAGAGCAGCGGATGCCGTGTGGGCGGGCCCATGACCACCCCGCGCACGTTCGGCGCATAGATGAACCGCTCGTCGAAGGGCCGGTCGAACAGGAAGATGAATTCGTGCTCGGGATGCGCGGTAACGATGCGGCGCAGCGTTTCGTGCATGAACCAGCCGATGCCTTCCAGTTTGCCCGGGAGCAGCAGGCGGGTGTTGACGACGATGCGCATCGGGGGGGTCAGCGAAGAATGAAGTTCACGGGCAGGGTGTACTGGAAGCGCACCGGCCTGCCGTTGTAGCTGGCCGGTTCCCATGCCGGCATGCTGCGCACCACCCGAAGGCTTTCCTCATCCAATGTGTGATGAGCGCCCCTGCGCAGTTCGACGTCGACGAGCCTTCCGTCGGGCTCCACCACGAAGGTGGTGTAGACCTTGCCCGAAATACCCTCGTCCATGGCTGGCGGAGGATACTTGATGTTCGCGCCGAGGAACTTGTACATCCGGTCCACTCCGCCCGGGAATACGGCGGCCTTATCCGCGCGGAAGAAGATCGTGTCACCATGGGAGGTGGTGAAACCCGCGCGCAACGAGTCTTGTTCGTCGTACAAGCGGTGCACCAGTTGGTCCCCGTCGCGCAGCCATTGCCGTGACACGTTCCTGATCCCCGTGAAGTTCGTGCTGGAAAGGCCTGACTGCTCGAAGGGGACGCTATCCCTGCGGGTGCACAGCAGCTCGAACGTGGCTTTGCGCTGTGCATCCTCCTTGCGATGGACGGGCACGTACCGACAATAGCCGGCGGTATCTCCTTTCAGCAGCAGGACGTTCGCACGCTGAAGTTCGGTGTCAGGGTCGGGCCACATCCATAGGGCCTTTGCGAACAAGAGCTCCGCATTGTCCAAGTCGCCCGTGGTCGCGGCCATTTCCGCTTGTTGGATCAACGAGGTCCGGATCTTCTGTTCCGAAGGGCCTTTCTTCATACCCTTCTGGCAGATGCCACTTAGGGGGATGAGGAAGAGAAGCAGAGGGAGGAGCTGGCGCATGCGGGCAAGATAGGGGCGCTCCGTCCGACAACTGCCAACTGCCGACTGCGAACTCCCAACTCCCCACCTACCCCCTCTTCCTCCTCCTTCTCTCGGCCATGATCAACCCGAGCTCACGGCCGGTCTGTCCGCGAGCGCTGGTGTTCTCGTTGGCGCGGCGGAAGAGGTAGGGCATCACCTGGCGCACGGGACCGTAGGGCACGTACTTGGCCACGTTGTAGCCTGCGGCGGCCATGTTGAAGGTGATGTTGTCGCTCATGCCCAGGAGCTGTGCGAACCAGATGCGATGGTCGTTGCGGGCCACGCCGTGCTCGGCCATGAGGCGGGCGAGCAGCAGGGTGCTGGCCTCGTTGTGCGTTCCGGCCACCACCGCCATGCGTTCGAGGTGGTCCATGCAGAAGCGCAGTGCGGCATCGTAGTCGCGGTCGCTCGCGGCCTTGTCGGGCTGGATGGGAGAGGGGCGGCCCTCGGCCTCGGCCTGTGCGCGCTCCTTCTCCATGTAGGCACCGCGCACCAGCTTCACGCCGAGGTGATAGCCGTCGCGCCGTGCGGCGGCCAGGCTTTCCTGCAGGAAGGGCAGTCGGTCGTGGCGGTACAGTTGCACGGTGTTGAACACGATGGCGCGTTCGCGGTTGAAGCGTCGCATCATGTCGGTCACCAGGTCGTCGATGGCCGGTTGGATCCAGCTCTCCTCGGCATCCACCAGCACGGGGATGTCGGCATCGTAGGCGGCCTGGCAGATGCGCAGCATGCGGGCCTTGGTGCGCTCCCATTCCTCGTGTTCGGCAGCGGTGAGCGTGGCGCCCGATGAGACCTTCTCCATGATCCCCATGCGTGCCACACCCGTGGGCTTGAACACCGCGAAGGGGATGTGCGCGTTCTCTTTCGCCGCGGCGATGGTACGGAGGGTCTCGGCGGTGGTGGCATCGAGCGCTTCGTCGTCGTCCTGCCCCTCCACGCTGAAGTCGAGGATGGTGCCCACATGGCTGGCGGCTAGGCGTTCGGCGGTGCGCAGCGATTCCTGGATCGTTTCCCCGCCCACGAATTGCTTGAAGATGGTGGCCTTGATCAGGCCCTTGACCGGTAGGTGGAGGGCCAGCGCCACTTTGGTGAGGACGGTGCCCGTGGCGGTGAGGCCGGGGCTGCCGATCACACGGAAGAGCCAATAGGCCTGCCAGAGGGCGCGGTCGCTCTTGGCGGCGAAAGCGATGCGGGTGTCGCCCAAGTCGGGCAGGTCGCTTACGGGGGCTGCCGGGGAAGCCGAAGACATGTGGTCGCTGCGGGCTTGTTCGTTCCTTTGGGCAACCGCCCGCAGGTACAAGGGCGGCCAAAAGTAGCCATGCCGACCGCCAATGCGAGCGATGTGCCGGTGCAGGCGGAAGGGGTGCCCCTCCACTTGGGGGAGCATGCCTTACGGCATCTGGCCGACTGGTTGGACCGCCTGCCCCCCACGACCGCCGTACTGGTGCTGGCCGATACCACTACCGCGAAAGTGTGCGCCCCGCTGCTGTTGAACGAGGTGCCCGCCCTGCGCGAACGTGAGGTGGTGCAAGTGCCGGCGGGCGAGCTGAGCAAGAGCATCGATGTTTGCCGGGCCTTGTGGGAGCACCTGGCATCCCGGGCCGCTGGACGTGATGCCGTGCTGGTGAACCTGGGCGGCGGCGTGATCACCGATCTGGGCGGCTTCGTGGCCGCCACCTACAAGCGCGGCATCCGCTTCGTGCACGTGCCCACCACCCTGTTGGGCATGGTGGACGGCGCCATCGGCGGGAAGACCGCGATCGATGTGGGCGGGATCAAGAACCTGGTGGGCGCTTTCGCCAGGCCGGAGATGGTTTGTGTGCAACCCGCCTTCCTGCGCACCCTGGGCAAGCGGGAGCTGCTGAACGGTGTGGCCGAGATGGTCAAACATGGGCTGATCCGCGACGCGACCCACTGGAACGAGGTGCGTCGTGCCCGGCTGCACGACCTGGATGCCTTGGGCCCGCTGATCCAGCGCTCGGCCACCATCAAGGCCGAAGTGGTCACCGCCGACCCCCGCGAACAGGGTCCGCGCAAGCTGCTGAACTTCGGACATACCATCGGTCATGCGCTGGAGGCTTTCGCGCTGGAAAGCCCCGATCACGACCTGTTGCACGGCGAAGCGGTGGCCATCGGCATGGTGTGCGCCGCCTGGCTCAGCTGGCGCCTTGGCCATTTGGACCGCGATCGCATGAACGCGGTGCAGGAGCACCTCATGGGCCTGTACCCGCCCTTCCACTTTGGCAGCGCCGACCACCACCGGATCGTGGAGCTGATGCGCAACGACAAGAAGAACGTCGCCGACGGCTTCCGCTTCACGCTGCTCACCGGGATCGGCGAGGCGATCCACGATGTGCCGGTGACGGCCGCACAGGTGAGCGATGCCCTGGACCATTACCGACTGCTGGTACGCGATGCCGAGCGTGAGCATCCGAAGGCCTGAAGCGCCGATCCGTACGGCGATCTCCCTGCCGCGCAGCAAGAGCGTGGCCAACCGTGCCTTGGTGCTGGCATCGCTCGCTGGCGATGTGGGCCTTGTCCAGGAGGCCGACGATGGCGACGATACCCGGATACTGCTGCGTCTGTTGCAGGATCGACCACGTGCGATGCACTGCGGATCGGGTGGCACCACCTTCCGGTTCCTGCTGGCCTGGGCCTGTGTGCAGGAAGGGGAGGAGCATGTGATCACCGGCGATGCGCGGTTGCTGGAACGCCCCCACGATGCGTTGGTGGATGCCTTGCGCGCGTTGGGCGCCGACATCATCCGCACGCAGGAGGGCTATGTGGTCCGTGGCGGGCGGATGAACGGTGGTGCGATCACCATCGATTCGCCGATCAGCAGCCAATACATCAGTGCCCTGCTGCTGGTGGGCGCGCACTTCGCGGAAGGACTGCGGCTGACCTGGAGCGGCAGGCGCCTGAGCGAGCCGTACGTGCGCATGACCATGCACCTGCTTGATCGTGCGGGCGTGGAAGTGCGCGAGGAGAGCGGGACGATCG
>JGI12383J13903_1001297_pt1 | contig 12042 bp, 9 predicted proteins | sample Passage237B_FD_13903 | JGI IMG/M metagenome (IMG submission 13903)
CATCCAGCGGGTCCACTCGCTGGCCGGCGCCAACGTGCGGGTCACGGACTACACGCTCACAGACTCCGCGCTCGGCCAGTTCGCCGCAGGCGAGGTCGAGGTGGGCGACGTCGTGGTCGAGGCGCCCATCCGCGTCGGCGCCACCAAGGTGTGGAACCCGGGCGGGACGCCCAGGCGCGGGACGAACGGGCCCGTGCGGTGGTCGCGCTACACTTGCCGCAACAGCGTCGACCCGGCCATCACCGGCGAGCTTGCGGAAGAACGGGCCTCAGCGGGCCTCAGTAGAACCGCACGGGCAGCCCGTCACAGCGGCGTCTCGGTGGCAGCCGAGGCATGAGCGGTTCGCCGCATCGTCGCCCGACGTCAGTCGGCGGTGAACGATGCGGCGGGCAAGCGGGGTGGTACCGCGTGATCCGGCGCCCGCCGGGGAGCGTCCTCGCACCAGGAACGTCTTCGTCCGGCATCGGACGCCCGTGCCACCAGGAGAGCCGCCGCATGAGCGAGAAGTACCCGCTCCACCGCACCGCCGTCGACCCCAACGCCCAGGTGCCGGCATCGCCGTCGTTCCCCCAGATCGAGCAGGAGGTGCTCGAGTACTGGAAGCAGGACGGGACGTTCCAGGCGAGCATCGACAACCGTGACAGCGCGGACGGCGGCCCCGCCGACGAGTTCGTCTTCTACGACGGCCCGCCGTTCGCCAACGGCCTGCCGCACTACGGCCACCTGCTGACCGGCTACGTGAAGGACGCCATCCCGCGCTACCAGACGATGCGCGGCAAGAAGGTGGACCGCCGCTTCGGCTGGGACACCCACGGCCTGCCCGCGGAGCTCGAGGCCGAGCGCATCCTCGGCATCACCGACAAGAGCCAGATCGACGAGATGGGCATCGCGGCCTTCAACAAGGCCTGCCGCGAGTCCGTCCTGCGCTACACCAAGGAGTGGGAGGAGTACGTCACCCGCCAGGCCCGCTGGGTGGACTTCGACAACGACTACAAGACGCTCGACGTGACGTTCATGGAGTCCGTCATCTGGGCGTTCAAGCAGCTCTACGACAAGGGCCTCGCCTACGAGGGCTACCGCGTGCTGCCGTACTGCTGGCGCGACGAGACGCCGCTGTCGAACCACGAGCTGCGCATGGACGACGATGTCTACGCCGAGCGCCAGGACCCCGCGCTCACCGTCCTCCTGCCGCTCGTGGGCGCATCTGGCGCGCTCGCCGATGCGAGCCTCCTGATCTGGACGACGACGCCGTGGACCCTGCCCAGCAACCTCGCCGTGGCCGTGGGCCCCGACATCGACTACGTCGCGGTGCGCCCCTCCGAGGGTGCCTTCGCTGGGAAGGCGCTCGTGCTCGCCCAGGCTCGGCTCGCGGCGTACGCTCGCGAGCTCGGGGAGGAGCCCGAGGTCCTGGCGACCCTCAAGGGCGCCGACCTCGTCGACCTCGCGTACACCTCGCCGTTCGACTACTTCGCGGGCCACGCGAACTCGCACCGGGTGCTCGCCGCGGACTTCGTCACGGTCGAGGACGGCACCGGCCTGGTCCACCTCGCCCCCGCGTTCGGTGAGGACGACATGGTGGCGTGCCAGCAGGCGGGCATCGAGCCGGTGGTCCCCGTGGACGAGAAGGGCCGCTTCACCGCCGTGATCCGCGAGTTCGCCGGCCAGCAGGTCTTCGACGCGAACCCCCACGTCATCCGCGACCTCAAGGAGCGCGGCCTGGTCCTGCGTCACGAGACCTACCAGCACAGCTACCCGCACTGCTGGCGTTGCCGCAACCCGCTCATCTACAAGGCGGTCTCCAGCTGGTTCGTGCGCGTCACGGCGTTCCGCGATCGCATGGTCGAGCTCAACCAGGAGATCACCTGGGTCCCTGAGCACATCAAGGACGGCCAGTTCGGCAAGTGGCTCGAGGGCGCTCGCGACTGGTCGATCAGCCGCAACCGCTACTTCGGCACGCCCATCCCGGTGTGGGTGAGCGACAATCCCGAGCACCCGCGCATCGACGTGTACGGATCGCTCGCCGAGCTGGAGCACGACTTCGGCCGCCTGCCGCTCAACGAGGCCGGCGAGCCCGACCTGCACCGCCCGTACATCGACGAGCTCACGCGCCCCAACCCTGACGACCCCACGGGGCAGTCGACGATGCGCCGCATCCCCGACGTGCTCGACGTGTGGTTCGACTCGGGCTCGATGCCGTTCGCCCAGGTCCACTATCCGTTCGAGAACCAGGAGTGGTTCGACAGCCACTACCCGGGCGACTTCATCGTCGAGTACATCGGCCAGACGCGCGGCTGGTTCTACACGCTGCACGTCCTGGCGACGGCGCTGTTCGACAAGCCCTCGTTCCGCACGTGCGTCAGCCACGGCATCGTGCTGGGCAGCGACGGGCGCAAGATGTCCAAGTCCCTGCGCAACTACCCGGACGTCACCGAGGTCTTCAACCGCGACGGCTCGGACGCGATGCGCTGGTTCCTGCTCGCGAGCCCCATCCTGCGCGGCGGCAACCTCATCGTCACGGAGGAGGGCATCCGCGAAGGCGTCCGCCAGGTGATGCTCCCGCTGTGGTCGACGTACTACTTCTTCACCCTGTACGCGGGCGCGGCGAAGGGCGGCGAGGGGCTGCTGGCCGCGCCGCTGTCCGATGACCGGGTCGCCTCGCTGCCGGACATGGACCGCTACCTGCTGCACAAGACCGCGGCGCTCGTGCGCGACGTCACGGCGCAGCTGGACGTGTACGACATCGCGGGCGCCTCGGACTCGCTTGAGGAGTTCATGGAGGTCCTCACCAACCGGTACGTGCGCACCCAGCGCGATCGCTTCTGGCAGGAGGACCGGGACGCGTTCGACGTCCTGTTCACGGTGCTCGAGACGGTCACGCGGCTGGCCGCCCCGCTGCTGCCGCTTGAGACCGAGGAGATCTGGCGCGGGCTCACGGGCGGTCGTTCCGTCCACCTCACGGACTGGCCCACGGCGCCCGACGCCTGGGACGCCCCGGAGCTCGCCCCGGTCATGGACCTGGTGTGGGAGATCGTGTCGAGCGTCCACGCGCTGCGCAAGGCGGCCCAGATCCGCGTGCGCCAGCCGCTGCAGTCGCTCGAGATCGCGGTGGACGACCCCCAGCGTCTCCAGCCCTACGTCAAGCTCATCGCCTCCGAGCTCAACGTGAAGTTCGTCGTCGGCGTCACGCCGGAGAAGTTCATCGCGGCCAACCCGGTGGAGCGCCGCCTCACCGTCAACGCCCGTGCCGCGGGTCCGCGCATCGGCAAGGCGGTGCAGCAGGCGATCGCGGCGGCGAAGGCGGGCGACTGGAGCGAGGAGGGCGGCGTCGTCACCGCGGGCGGCATCCAGCTCGAGGAGGGAGAGTACGAGCTCGCCACGGTGTTCGGCGGCGGCAAGGCCGACGAGGCGGGCGCGGTCCTGCCCAGCGGCGGCTTCGTCCTGCTCAACACCGCGCTCACGCCCGAGCTCGAGGCCGAGGGCTACGCTCGCGACCTCATCCGCCTCATCCAGGATGAGCGCAAGAACGCCGGCCTGAACGTGGGCGACAGGATCACGCTCACGGCTCATGTGCCCATGGAGCGCGTGGACGCCGTGAAGCGCCACGCGGACCTCATCTCCCGCGAGGTGCTCGCGACGAGCTTCGAGGTCGAGGCGGGACAGCTGCGCTTCGAGATCGCGAAGGTCGAGGGCTGACGTCCCCGGGCCGCCGCCGTCAGCGCGCGAGCGCCCCGGCGGCGGCCAGGATCGCGACAACGATGATCACGGCTGCCGTGACCGCAGCCGCCATGACGATGCCCGCCACGGCTCCGGCGCTGAGCCTCCGCGATCTGGACGGAGCGGGATCGTCGGAGGCGTCGGTCTCTGACGTGGACTCGGTCATGCATCCCCCCCTGCATTTCCTGCTGTCGCTCGGCGGCGCCTCCCCTCGGCGCGGCCGGCGTGATGCGCACACCCTAACGTCGCACATGGGAGACTGTCACCATGACGGACGCGAGTCTCGCCGGGCTCTCGCCTGAGGATGCAGAACGCGCCATCTACCAGGCAATACTGGCCCGCAACCCGGAACACGACTTCGAGCCCACGCTCGACCGCGTGCGCGACGCGTGCGCCATGCTGGGCGATCCGCAGCTCGCGTACAAGGTGGTACACCTCACGGGCACCAACGGCAAGACCTCCACGGCGCGCATGGCCGAGTCGCTCGTGCGCGAGCATGGGCTGCGCACAGGACTGTTCACCTCGCCGCACCTGACCACGGTGCGTGAGCGCATCCAGATCGACGGCGAGCCCATCACGCGCGCCGCCTTCATCGAGCTGTGGCAGACCGTGGCGCCCATCATCGAGCTGGTGGACCAGCGTTCGCTCGAGGCCGGCGGCCCTCGCCTGAGCTTCTTCGAGGTGCTCACCGTCCTCGCCTTCGCCGCCTTCGCCGACGCCCCGGTGGACGTCGCCGTCGTCGAGGTCGGCATGGGAGGCGTGTGGGACGCGACGAACGTCGTCGAGGCGGACGTCGCCGTCATCACGCCCATCGGACTGGACCACGAGCAATGGCTCGGCGACGACATCCGGGACATCGCCGCGGAGAAGGCCGGCATCATCAAGCCCGGCTGCGCTGCCGTCATCGCGACCCAGTCCGAGGCGGTCGTCCCGATCCTCGCCGACGCCGTGCACGAGAAGGGCGCGCGCGCCGTGTGGGAGGTGGGCGAGTTCACCGAGCCCGCGCTCCTGGGCACGCCCGACGAGCTGGGCATCGAGGTCGTCGAGCGCCAGCCGGGCGTGGGCGGCCAGCTCGTGACGCTGCGCACGCCCGCCGCCCACTACGCGGAGCTGTTCGTGCCGCTCTACGGCGAGTACCAGGCGCACAACGCGCTGCTCGCCGTCGCCGCCGTGGAGGCGCTGCTCGCCGACGGGGGACCGGCATCGGCGCTGAGCGGCGAGACGCTGGAGGCGGCCTTCGCCGGCGTGACGTCGCCGGGCCGTCTCGAGGTGGTGCGCACGTCTCCGCTCATCCTCGTCGACGCCGCGCACAACCCGCACGGTGTCGAGGCGCTCGCCGGAGCACTCGAGGAGTCCTTCGCGTTCAGCCGCCTGGTGGGCGTCGTCGGGGTCCTGGCCGACAAGGACGCCGAGGGCATCCTCGCCGGGCTCGAGGGCGTGCTCGACCACGTGGTCGTCACCCAGTCGTCCTCGCCGCGCGCCATTCCCGCACAGGACCTCGCCGCGACCGCCCGCGCCGTCTACGGCGAGGATCGCGTGACGGTCGAGGAGAGCCTTCCCGATGCCATCGACGCCGCCGTCGCCCTCGCCGAAGAGGAGGGCGACATCGGCGCGGGCGTGCTCGTGGTCGGCTCGATCACGCTCGTCGCGGACACGCGTATCCTCGTGGGCGCAGACCGCCGCAAAGGCGCAGGAAGGGCACGGTGAGCGGACAGTGACGGACGAGCAGGCGGCCAAGCCCGCCCTCGCCAAGAAGCCTCAGCGCTCGGCGCTCCTGGTGTTCACCCAGGCAACGCTCATGCTCCAGGCCTTCGCGGCGCTGTTCGCGGTCCTGACCCTGTGGGGCCTCGCGCGCGCCGGCGAGGTGAGCATTCCGCCCGCCGTGCTGTGGGCGGTCGGTTTCCTCGTCGTGGCCCTGCTCGCGCTCGCCGCCGGCCAGCAGCACCTGCGCCGGGGACGCATCCTCGGCTGGATCCTGCAGATCCCCATGCTCGTCGCGGGCCTCATCCTGCCCGCCATCGCCGTCATCGGCGCGGTGTTCCTCGCCATCTGGATCACGGGCGTGCGCCTGGGCGCCAAGATCGACCGCGAACGCGCCGAGCGGGCGGCAGCGCAGGCCGCCGCCGATGCGGAAGGCGGCTCGGCGTGAACCTGTTCCTGTGGCGCATGGCGGCGTCGGTGGCGGGCCTGTGGGGCAGTCTCACGATCGTCATGTACTCGCTGGAGCGGCTCAGCCTCATCCGCATGGCGCACGACAATGGCCAGGGCGACGGCGAGCTGCCGGGCTCGCTCATCGCCTGGTTCTTCGCGGGCTTCATCGCGCTCAACCTCACGGTGTTCTATGCGCTGACACGCTGGGCCCGGTACATCCGCGCCAACCCCAAGACGCCGCAGGCGCCGGTGTCGGTGCTCATCGGCGTCGTGGCGCTGTGCGGAGGCGCGCTCCTGTGGGGCATGGCGGCCCACGCCGAGGACGTGCGCGAGCAGGCGGTCGTGTCGCTCGAGCCCTCGCTGGGCTACATCGCGTTCCAGGTGCTCGTCGCGTCGCTCGCGCTCATCATGCTCGTGCTCGTCGCCGTGCGCTGGTCGCCCGGCTATCGCCGAGAGTTCATCCGCTCGTGAGCGCAGCGTCCTCGCGCGCCCGGTCGGCGCGCCGCATCGCCGCCGCACTCGCGGTGGCCGGCCTCGTGGTCCCGCTCGCGGGATGCACGCTGACCGCCGCCGGGCGGGAGGAGAACCGCCGGGTGGCCGTCTCCGTCGGCCGTCTCGATCCTGCCGCGTTCGGCGCGGCGGACATCGCGTGCGCGGACGTGCCGTGGATCGGAGAGGACGTGGTCGAGCGCTTCTTCCGCTGCTGGTCGCTGCCGCTGGGCGACGGCCTCACGCGCCAGACGGCCGTGGCCATCGCCGATGCCCTGGCCGCGGAGTCCGGCGGCGTCAACGACGGCGAGGTGTGCGGCACCGTCGACGAGGCCGCGGGCGTGCTGGGCGAAGTGCAGTGCGCGTCCTTCGCGTCCATGCCGCAGGCGCGCGACGCGAACGTCGAGATCTGGGTCGCCCTCGCTGACGACGCCGTGGAGGCCCTCGCGCCGGGGACGACGGCGGGGGAGTACTTCGTCACGTTCCGCCTCGTGGCGTACGGGCCGGAGCGCTACCAGCCGGAGGGCTAGACCACCACGACGGTCTTGACCGCGTGGCCCGCGAGCCGCTCGCGGCCCGGCAGGTCCTTGAGCTCGAGCAGGAACGAGAAGCTCACATCTGCGGCTCCCGCGCGCTCGAGCATGTCCGCGACTGCGGCGGCGGTGCCGCCCGTGGCGAGGACGTCGTCGATGACCAGGACGTGCTTGCCCTCGATCCCCTCAGGGTTGATGACGAGCTCCGACGCGCCGTACTCGATCGTCGCGTCGGCCTCGAGCAGCTCGCCCGGCAGCTTGCCCTTCTTGCGCACCATCGTCATGCCCACGCCCAGGTCCTGGGCCACGACGGGGGCGAAGATGAAGCCGCGCGCGTCGACCCCCGCGATGAGGTCGACCGGCGTGCCCGCCTCGGGGCGCAGCGCGTCGCACGCGGCGCGGAACAGCGTGGGGGAGGCCAGGATCGGGGCGATGTCGTAGAAGAGGATGCCGGGAACGGGGAAGTCCTGATAGGTCGCGAAGTCCGCGGCGGTGATCATGGCTTCATCTTTCCACGGCTCCTTTGAGGGTCGGGACGCCTATTAGGCTCTCCGCATGACCGAACGCACCCTCGTCCTCGTCAAGCCCGATGGCGTCGCTCGCGGCCTCTCCGGAGAGATCCTGCGGCGCATCGAGGCCAAGGGCTACAAGCTCGTGGCCGTCCAGCTGCGCCAGGCCGATGAGGACCTGCTCGCGCGCCACTACGAGGAGCATGTCGGCAAGCCCTTCTACGAGCCGCTCGTCGAGTTCATGCTCTCCGGCCCCACGCTCGCGGTGGTCGCGGAGGGCGAGCGCGTGATCGAGGGCTTCCGCTCGCTCGCGGGCGCCACAGACCCCACCACGGCCGCGCCCGGCACCATCCGCGGCGACCTGGGCCGTCATTGGCCCACGGCCGTGCTGCAGAACCTCGTCCACGGCTCCGACTCTCCCGAGTCGGCCGCGCGCGAGATCGCGATCTGGTTCCCGGACCTGGAGGACTGAGAAGGGCGAGGGGGAGCACGGCCTCGCCAGGCCGCGCCGCGGCGCGGACATCGAGCACCGGCTCGAGAGCGCCCTGTTCGCCACGCGCTGGCTGCTCGCGCCCGTCTACTTCGGGCTCGTCGTCGCGCTGGGCGTCATCCTGTACAAGTTCTTCGAGCAGATGTGGAACGTCGTGTCCCGCCTGGGCTCCGACACGTACGCCGAGGCCGACAAGCTCATGGTCGCGCTGCTCAACCTCGTGGACATCGCGCTGCTGGGCAACCTCATCCTCATCGTGATCTTCGCGGGCTANGAGAACTTCGTGTCGCGCCTGAGCGTCGCCCACGACCACATCGACAAGCCCGCGTGGATGGGTCACGTCGACTTCAGCGGCCNCANGATGAAGCTCATCGGCTCGCTCGTGGCGATCTCCGCGATCCTGCTGCTCAAGGAGTTCGTGCAGATCCGCACGGCCGACTTCGAGACGCTGCGCTGGCAGATCGTCATCCACGTGACGTTCGTGGTGTCCGGGCTCATCTTCGCGTTCATGGACTACTGGGGAGCGCGGCGGCTCAAGGTGCTCTCCGACATGCACGCGCCCGATGTCGCGGACGCGGCCTCCGAACCGTTCGACCCGCACGCGGCGTAGGACGCATCGGGCTCCTCTCGCCGTCACCGCCGCCCGAGACGTTCACTAGGCTGTTCGCGTGCATCTGAAGACGCTGACGCTGAGGGGATTCAAGTCCTTCGCATCGGCGACCACGCTGGAGTTCGAGCCGGGCATCACGTGCGTGGTCGGCCCCAACGGCTCGGGCAAGTCCAACGTCGTGGATGCGCTCGCGTGGGTCATGGGCGAGCAGGGGGCGAAGACGCTGCGCGGCGGCCAGATGGCCGACGTCATCTTCGCGGGCACGGCCGGTCGCCCCCCGCTGGGTCGCGCCGAGGTGTCGCTGACGATCGACAACACCGACGGCGCGCTGCCCATCGACTACACCGAGGTGACGATCTCGCGCACCCTGTTCCGCTCCGGCGGCTCCGAGTATGCGATCAACGGCACGCCGTGCCGCCTCCTCGACATCCAGGACCTGCTGAGCGACTCCGGCCTGGGCCGCGAGATGCACGTCATCGTGGGCCAGGGCCAGCTCGACGCGGTCCTGCGCGCCACGCCTGAGGAGCGCCGCGGCTTCATCGAGGAGGCCGCCGGCATCCTCAAGCACCGCAAGCGCAAGGACAAGGCGCTGCGCAAGCTCGATGCGATGCAGGCCAACCTCACCCGCGTCCAGGACCTGCTCACCGAGATCCGCCGCCAGCTGGGCCCGCTCGGCAAGCAGGCCGAGGTCGCCCGCCAGGCGCAGACCATCCAGGCCCAGGTGCGCGACGCCCGCGCCCGCCTCCTGGCCGACGACATCGCCACCTTGCGCGGCGCGCTCGAGAAGGAGCAGGCGGACGAGACCGCGCTGATGGAACGCCGCAAGGCCGTCGAGGCCTCCCTCGCCGCCGCGCGCGAGAAGCTCGCCGAGCTCGAGCGCCAGTCCGCCGAGGCGACGCCGGCCCTCACCCAGGCGAACGACATCTTCTACCGCCTCAGCGCGATCCGTGAGCGGCTGCGCAACCTCGGCACGCTCGCCGAGGAGCGCGTGCGCATGCTCGGCTCGGCCATCGACCCGACCCCGCCCACCGACCTCGTGGACCTCGACGAGCAGCTCGAGCGCGCCAAGGCCGCGCGCGAGGAGCTCGAGGCGGAGGTCGCCGCGGCNGCGCGCGACCTCGAGGCGGCGGAGNCCGCCCGCAAGGAGGCCGAGGCCAAGGCCGAGGGCTCCGAGAAGCACCTCGCCAACCTGCTGCGCTCGGTCGCGGACCGCCGGGAGGGCGTGGCGCGTCTCGCCGGCGACGTCGCGGCGCTGCGTTCTCGCTGCGAGGCGGTGGAGGCGGAGATCGGTCGCCTGCAGGAGGCCCGTGCCGCCGCAGAGAAGCGCGCCCTCGACGCCACGACCGAGTTCCAGCACCTCGAGACCTCCGTCGCCGCCGCCGAGGCGGGGGAGGAGGATCTCGACGCCGCGCACGAGGCGGCGGTGGCCGAGTGGGATGCCGCCAAGGAGGCGGTCGCCCAGCTGCGCGAGGCGCTCCACGAGGCCCAGCGCGAGCGCGACACGTGGGCCGCCAAGGCCGACGGTCTCGCCCTGTCGCTCGTGCGCAAGGACGGCGCGGGCGCCCTGCTCGCCTCCGACTCGCGCGCGGTGCGCGGCACGGTCGCCTCGCTCATCGACGTCTCCGGCGACGCGGAGGACGCGATCGCCGCGGCCCTGGGTCCCCTTGCGGACGCGCTCGCGGTCGACTCCGTCGAGGCCGCCGTCGACGCGATCCGCTGGCTGCGCGACGAGGATGCCGGTCGCGCCCGTTTCGTCGTGGCCGACCCCGAGGCCAGGGCGACCAACCCCCACGTGAGCCTGCCGGCCGGTGCCGCATGGGCATCGGACCTGGTCGACGGCCCTGCGGGCATCGTCGACACGGTGCGCTCGTTCCTCAGCGGCGTCGTGGTGGTGGACGACCTCGCAGCCGCGCGCGCCGTCGTCTCGCAGCACCGCGAGCTCATCGCCGTCACACGCCGCGGGGACCTGCTCGGCGGGCGCAGCGCGTCCGGCGGCGCCGGCGATGCGCCGTCCGTGCTGCACATCCAGGCGCAGTACGACGAGGCGGTCGAGAAGCGCGATGCCGCCGCCCGCCGCTACGAGGAGGCCACCTTCGAGCTCAAGGCCGCGGAGGAGCGCGAGGCCGCCGCGCGTGAGGCGCAGGAGATCACGCTCGCGCGCCTCAACGAGTCCGATGCCCGTATGGCCGCCGTCGCCGAGCAGCTGGGCCACCTCAGCGCATCGGCGCGGGCAGCCAAGGCCGACGCCGAGCGCCTCACGGTGCAGCTCGAGGAGGCCAACGCCCGCCTGGCCGTGGACCATGAGGAGCTCGCGAGCCTCGTCGAGCGCCTCGCGGCAGCGCAGGCCGAGCCGGAGCAGACGGAGGCCGACACCCGCATCGCTCAGGAGGAGCGGGACGCCGACGCCCAGGCCGCGGCCGACGCCCGCGCCCGTGAGACCGAGGCCCGCCTGGCCCTGCGCACGGCGGAGGAGCGCTCGCGCGCCCTGGCCGCCCGCGCCGAGAGCCTCGAGCGTGCCGCGGCCGCCGAGCGGGACGCACGCGCCCGGGCACAGGAGGCCGCAGAGCGTCGCGAGCGCCAGTCCATCGCCGCACGCGAGGTCATCGCCGGCGTGCGCGCCACGCTGCCCTACGTCGACGCCGCGGTCCAGAAGGCCGACGACGCGCGCGCCGCCGTGGAGATCGAGCGCTCCGAGCGCGCGACGCAGCTCGCCCAGGTGCGCGCCTCCGTCGACGAGTACTCCGCCGAGTATGCGCGGCTGACCGACGAGAGCCACAGGGACGAGCTCGCCCGCGCGCAGCAGCTCGTGCGACTCGAGCAGCTCGAGCAGCGCGCGATCGACGAGCTCGGCATGGACCCCGCCGCGCTCGTGGAGCAGTTCGGCCCGCACGTGCCCGTGCCGGTGCCCGATGCCGAGCCGGACGAGAACGGCGAGGTCCCCACGGAGCCGTACGTGCGCGAGGTACAGGAGAAGCGCCTGCGCACCGCCGAGCGCGCGATCGCCCAGCTGGGTCGCGTCAACCCCCTCGCGCTCGAGGAGTTCGCCGCCCTGGAGGAGCGCCACAAGTTCCTCGCCGACCAGGTCGCCGACATCAGGAAGTCGCGCGAAGACCTGCTGGAGATCGTGCGCGAGATCGACGAGCGCGTCGAGCAGATCTTCGCGGAGGCGTTCGCGGACACCGCCAAGGCCTTCGACGAGATCTTCCCGCGCCTGTTCCCCGGCGGCGAGGGGCGCCTGCTCCTGACCGACCCCAAGAACATGCTCGAGACCGGCATCGAGGTGGAGGCGCGCCCCGCGGGCAAGAAGGTCAAGCGGCTGTCGCTGCTGTCCGGCGGCGAGCGCTCGCTCACCGCGATCGCCCTGCTCGTGGCGATCTTCAAGGCCCGTCCCAGCCCGTTCTACGTCATGGACGAGGTCGAGGCCGCGCTGGACGACGTCAACCTGGGCCGACTGCTCGACATCCTGCGCGAGCTGCGCGAGGACTCCCAGCTGATCATCATCACGCACCAGAAGCGCACCATGGAGATCGCCGACGCGCTGTACGG
>JGI12383J13903_1001301_pt1 | contig 11949 bp, 9 predicted proteins | sample Passage237B_FD_13903 | JGI IMG/M metagenome (IMG submission 13903)
CCCTTGATGCAGAGGTTGAAGTTCGCCGGTAACGATTTCACCAAACCGGGGCACATTGGAACCTCTGGAGACGTTTAGGCTGGACAATAGCCAAGACAAGTTTCGCGTCGCCGCGTAGAAAGAGAGCGGATAGATCGTGTCCCCCGACACCACCGCGCCCCACTCCGACCGCACTGTCGTCTCTCGCACGCCCGACGCCCCCTCGGTGGCGTCTCTCATCCTCGGCGACGGTGCCAGTCAGGAAGCGCAGGAGGCGCCGGCTGCAAGCCCCGCCCCACGTGCCACTCCCCCGACTGCGCCGACAGCTCCGACAGCCGCGACTCCCCCCACTGCTGCAGCTCAGCCAGCGGCAGCCCAGACAGCCACAGCCGAGCCGGCGGCAGCCAGCCCGAGCGATGACGAGCTCGCTCCCACCCAGCCCATCGCGACGGCGCAGGCGCCAACGGCGGCGTACCTCCAGCGCGACGAGTTCTCCGAGCACGCGAAGAAGGACGTCGAGCAGGGCGTGACGCGACTGCGCGGCCCGGCGGCGCGAGTGGCGCAGAACATGGAGGCGAGCCTCGAGGTGCCCACCGCGACCTCGGTGCGCACCATCCCCGCAAAGCTCATCATGGACAACCGCGTGGTCATCAACAACCACCTCGCGAGGACTCGCGGCGGCAAGGTGAGCTTCACGCACCTCATCGGCTACGCGATCGTCGAGGCGCTTGCCGAGTTCCCGTCGATGAACGTCGCGTACGCGCTCGAGGACGGCAAGCCGGCGGCGTACACCCCGCCGCACGTGAACTTCGGTCTCGCGATCGACCTGTCGAAGGATGACGGCTCCCGACAGCTGCTCGTGCCCAACATCAAGGGCGCAGACGAGATGGACTTCGCGCAGTTCTGGGCGGCCTACGACGACATCGTGAAGAAGGCGCGCACCGGCGCGCTGCAGGCAGTGGACTTCCAGGGCACGACCATCACCCTGACCAACCCGGGAACGCTCGGCACGGTGCACTCTGTGCCCCGACTGATGCCGGGGCAGGGAACGATCATCGGCGTCGGCTCAATGGACTACCCGGCCGAATACCAGGGAGCTTCCGAGGCGACCATTGCGCGCCTCGGCATCTCGAAGGTCATGACGCTCACGTCCACTTACGACCACCGCGTGATCCAGGGCGCGCAGTCCGGCGAGTTCCTCGCGCTCGTGCACCGCAAGCTGCTTGGCCTCGACGGGTTCTACGACCGCGTGTGCTCGGCGCTGCGAGTGCCGTACGAGCCCGTGCGCTGGGTGCAGGATTCGGCCACCACGGAAGAGGCGGAGGCGCAGAAGCCGGCCCGCATCGCCGAGCTCATCCACGCGTACCGCTCTCGCGGGCATCTCATGGCGGACGTTGACCCGCTGAGCTCGCGACCGCGAAAGCACACCGACCTCGACGTGCAGACCCACGGGCTGACGCTGTGGGACCTCGACCGCGTCTACCCCACTCCCGGCTTTGGCGGCGCGGACCGCATGAAGATGCGCGAGGTGCTGTCTCGTCTTCGCGATGCGTACTGCCGCACCATCGGCCTCGAGTACATGCACATCGCGGACCGCGCGCAGCGCACCTGGTTCCAGGAGCGTCTTGAGCACGGCTACACCAAGCCCGCTCGCGAGGAGCACCTGCGCATCCTGCACAGGCTGAACGCTGCGGAGGCGTTCGAGGCGTTCCTGCAGACCAAGTACGTGGGCCAGAAGCGCTTCTCGCTCGAGGGCGGCGAGTCGCTCATCCCGCTGCTCGACGCGGTGATGTCCTCCGCGGCCGAGTCCGGCATCCAAGAGGTGTGCATCGGCATGGCGCACCGCGGCCGTCTCAACGTGCTCGCGAACCTCGCCGGCAAGAAGTACTCACAGATCTTCTCGGAGTTTGAGGGCACCGCAGTCCCCGGCTCCGTCCAGGGCTCTGGTGACGTCAAGTACCACCTGGGAACTGAGGGCACCTTCACGGCGGAATCCGGCGCGCAGACCGCCGTCTACTTGGCGGCGAACCCCTCGCACCTCGAGGCCGTGAACCCCGTGCTCGAGGGCATCGTGCGCGCCAAGCTCGACGCGCTGGGTGCAGACCCGGCGACGGATGGCTACCCGGTGCTGCCCGTGCTGGTGCACGGCGACGCGGCCTTCGCGGGCCAGGGCATCGTCATGGAGACGCTCAACATGGCCCTGCTCAAGGGCTACAAGGTGGGCGGCACGGTCCACGTCATCATCAACAACCAGGTGGGCTTCACGACCGGCCCGGAGAGCTCGCGCTCGACGCGCTACTCGACGGACATCGCGAAGGGCTACCAGATCCCGATCTTCCACGTGAATGGCGACGACCCCGAGGCGTGCGTGCGCGCCGCGAGGCTCGCATTCCAGTACCGCGAGGCCTTTGGTCGCGACGTCATCATCGACATGGTCTGCTACCGCCGCCGCGGCCACAACGAGGGAGACGACCCCTCGATGACGCAGCCGCGCATGTACGACCTCATCGAGAAGAAGCGCTCCGTGCGCCACCTCTACACCGAGGCGCTCATTCGTCGCGGAGACATCACGACGGACGAGGCGGAGGCCGTGTCCAAGGACTACCTCGCCCAACTCGAGCGAGTGTTCCTCGAGACCCGCGAGGGCTACCAGTCCGGCGATGACACCGACGCGATCCGCGGCCTCGAGCTGCCGGCTTCGCAGTCGTCCGACGCTGGGGTCATGGTGGGTTGGAAGACCGCCGTGAGCAAGTCACAGATTGAGCGCATCGGCAAGGCCCACGTGCGGCCGCCGGAAGGCTTCAAGGTGCACCCCAAGCTCGAGAAGCTGTTGGAGCGTCGCCACCAGATGAGCCAGCAGGGCGGCATCGACTGGGGCTACGGAGAGATCCTCGCCTTCGGAACGCTGCTTCAAGAGGGCGTGCCGGTGCGGCTCGCCGGCCAGGACTCGCGGCGCGGCACCTTCGTGCAGCGTCACGCGGTGTTCCACGACCGCCTCACTGGCGCCGAGTGGACTCCGCTCCTGTACCTGTCGCAGGACCAGGCGCGACTCCACATCTTCGACTCGCCGCTGTCCGAGTACTCGTGCCTCGGCTTCGAGTACGGCTACTCCGTAGAGCGTCCCGACGCCCTGGTGCTGTGGGAGGCGCAGTTCGGCGACTTCGTGAACGGCGCGCAGACCATCATCGACGAATTCGTCTCCTCTGCCGAGCAGAAGTGGGGACAGTCGTCGTCGGTCGTGCTGCTGCTCCCCCACGGCTACGAGGGGCAGGGACCCGACCACTCTTCGGCACGCATCGAGCGCTTCCTGCAGCTGTGCGCAGAGGACAACATGATCGCGGCTGCGCCCACCACTCCCGCCTCGTACTTCCACCTGNTGCGCCGCCAGGCATACGACCGTCCGCGCCGACCGCTCATCGTGTTCACGCCAAAGTCGATGCTGCGCCTGCGCGCGGCGCAGTCCAACGTCGAGGACTTTACGAGCGGCACGTTCCAGACCGTGATCGGCGACCCCATCGAGCCGGCAGGCGTCGACCGCGTGCTGCTGTGCGCGGGCAAGGTGTACTACGACCTGGTTGCCGAGCGTGAGAAGCTCGGCGACACCGCGACCGCGATCGTTCGCCTTGAGCAGCTTCACCCGCTCGACGGCGACGCGCTGCGCGAGGCGCTCGCTCCTTACCCGGATGCCGAGGTGCTCTGGGTTCAGGAGGAGCCGCTCAATCAGGGCGCGTGGACGTACATCACCACGACCCTGCCCCAGGAGATCCACCACACCATCGATGTGGTCGCGCGTCCGCGCTCGGCCTCCACAGCGTCGGGCATGGCATCGCGCCACGCGACAGAACAGGCGGAAGTCGTGGCAAAGGCGTTCCGGCGATGAAGAACATCTTCTTGGTTGGCGACGAACTCGTCGCCGGGCATGGAGACCCCAAGGCACTCGGATGGGCGGGACGCGTCGCCTCGCGCACGTTGGCGGTGGCGCCCGACGCCCGCTTTCACATCCTCGCCGTCCCCGGCGAGACCACGGGAGAGCTGACCACTCGCTGGGACGAGGAGGCGCTGCGGCGACTCCACGTCGATGAAGAGGGCGAGCGCTTCGTGGTGTTCGCGATCGGCCGCGGCGACATCACGCGCGGTGTGAGTCCCACGATGACGCGGCTCAACCTCGCGAACGCGCTGGACCGCGCGGGGGCGCTGGGCTTTCAAGCGATGGTTGTGGGGCCCCCGCCTGCCGCGGGAGAGGCGAACCAGCGGATCGCGGAGCTCGCGGCGCTGTGCGAAGACGCGGCATCGCGTCGCGGGGCGCCCTACGTCGACATGTACGGGCCGCTCGCCCGGCACGAGCAGTGGATTCAGGACATGAACCTGGGGGACGGCTCGCTGCCGCTGCAGGCTGGCTACGGCCTCATGGCGTGGCTCGTGCTCAATTCGGCATGGCACGACTGGCTGGGCATCGAAGCCCCCGCCGTGTGACTGAGCACTAGNTAGACAACNCCCGCGGTGCGCAGCGCGACGCCAAGGTCGTGCGGGCGCGAGGCGATCGCGAGCGCGTCGTCGAAGGTGACGATCTCGTCGCGAACCAGCTGGAACAGGTGCTGGTCGAAGGCCTGCATCTTGTAGAACTCGCCTTCGGCGATGAGGTCCGCGATGGGAGGCTGGCTCGAGGGGTCGATGATCGCGTCGGCGGTGCGACCGGTGTTGATCATGACCTCGGCGACGAGGGTGCGGCCCGTGCCGTCCGCGCGGCGAACGAGTCGCTGCGAGACGATGCCGCGCAAGGTCTGGGCGAGGGTGGCGCGCACCTGGGCCTGCTCGTGCGGGGTGAAGAAGTCGACGATGCGGTTGATCGTGTCCTGCGCGTCGACGGTGTGGAGCGTCGCGAGAACGAGGTGGCCGGTCTCGGCGGCGGACAGGGCGGCGCGCACCGTCTCGATGTCGCGCATCTCACCGACCATGATGACGTCGGGGTCCTGACGCATTGCGGCACGCAGGGCGTTGGTGAAGTCGAGGGTGTCGGAGCGGACCTCGCGCTGCGAGATGATCGCCTTCTTGTCAGAGTGCAGGACCTCGATGGGGTCCTCGATCGTGATGATGTTGACCTCGCGGTACGTGTTGATGAGGTCGATCATCGCGGCGAGCGTGGTGGTCTTGCCGGAACCGGTGGGGCCGGTGACGAGCACCAGTCCGCGGGGCTCAAGCGAGAGATCGGCAACGACGGGCGGGACGCCGAGCTCGTCGAAGCTCTGGGCGCCGACGGCCACGCGACGGAATACGAGCGACTCGGTGCCGCGAGCAACGTACGCGTTGACACGGAAGCGTCCAACGCCGCTGAGCGAGAAGGCGAAGTCGGCCTCGTGGGTGTCGCGGAAGGACGCGACGAGGTCCTCGGGAAGCACCTGGGCGACCATGTTGCGCGTGTCCTCTGGGCGCAGCGGCGGCACCTGCAGCTTGCGCAGGCGCCCGTTGACGCGAACGCGGGGCGGAGAACCCACCTTGCAGTGCAGGTCAGATCCACCCGTAGACGCGAGGGCGTGCAGGAACGGGATCACGGAAACTGGTTGATCGCTCACGGTTCCTCCATCGGCATGCGGGGCGTGCCCCTTGAGAAGGCTACGTGCGAGGCGGGTCCGCACAAAGCGGGTGTGACGAATCCGCCGTGTGTGGGATGATTGGGAGTCTTTGAGTCTCGAAGTGTGCACAAACTTCAGACAACCCTCAGAAAGGTGAAGCCATGAGCAAGCGTGGTCGCAAGCGCAAGTCGCGCGCGAAGTCCGGCGCCAACCACGGCAAGCGTCCCAACGCTTAAGCCAGCGGTAGCCGCCAGACGAGCAGCACAACAAACAGATAAGCCCGCACCAACTCACTGAGTTGGGAGCGGGCTTTGCTGTAACCGAGCCACAGCGTCGGGCCGACGCTGGGTCCCGGTGAGGTGCGGGCGCTCAGTTTTCGCGGGCCGCCTGAAGGCTGGCGAGGATGCGCTCGCGGAGCGCCTCGGGTGCGCACTCGCCGCCGGTAGCGGAGACGCGGGTCTTGATCTTCTCGTTGAGCTTTCGCTCTGCTTCGCAGGGCGGACACTCCTTGAGGTGAGACGTCACCTGATCCAGTTCGGAGGGGGTCAACTCGCCGTCGATCAACTCGAACAGGCGGTCGAGAGCCTCCTCGCACTCATGCTTTGCCATTGCAGTGCTCCCCAACAGCGCACGCTGAAGCGTCAGCGGCGCCCTTCGTTTCAGCCTTGTCGGCGGTCTTCGGGTTCTTCTCGTACAGGCCACGCTCCGCCGCGTAGTCCCTGAGCTTCTCCCGCAGGAGTTTGCGACCGCGGTGCAGTCGCGACATCACAGTGCCCACAGGGGTGTCCATGATCTCCGCGATCTCCTTGTAGGCGAAGCCTTCAACGTCACTGAGATAGACCGCCATGCGGAACTCGTCGCTGAGCTCGCTGAGGGCGCGCTTGATGTCCTCATCGCCAAGGGCGTCGAGGGCGCTGTCCTCTGCGGAGGCCAGACCGTTGGAGCTGTGCTCTGCGGCGGCGGCGAGCTGCCAGTCCTCGACGGTCTCTGCGTCTGAACGCTTGGGTTCGCGCTGCTTCTTGCGATACGTGTTGATGAACGCGTTGGTCTGAATCCGATACAGCCACGCCTTGAGGTTGGTGCCCATCTGGAACTTGTCCTGGGCGGCGAAGGCCTTCGCGTAGGTCTCCTGCACCAGGTCCTCGGCATCCGCGGGGTTGCGAGTCATGCGAAGGGCCGCGGCGTACAACTGGTCCATGTAGGACAGCGCCTCGGTCTCGAAGGTGATCTGTTCGGTACTCATCACCGTCGAGGCTACCGCGCGCGTGGCAGCAAGCGTGAGTGTCATGGGGTTGGCAACGCATTGGAGGGCCGTGGCATTCCGGCCCCTCACCCTCTCGCGGAACGCAAGGTAGCGTAGGGCTATGGTTCTGCGTCACTTGGCTAGGCCCCTGCTCGCGTCGTGGTTCGTCTACAACGGCGTGACAACATTCCTCAGCCCAGAGGAGCGCGCCGCGAAGATCGCCCCGGAAGTCGAACCCGCGCTCGCCGATTTTGGAGTCCCCGACGTCAGCGCGACGGATGTCGTCAAGGCACATGCCGCGATCACGGTGGGCACTGCCGCATCGCTTGCGCTGAGCCGCACGCCGCGCACGGCCGCTCTCGCCCTGTTCCTGCTCAACGCCGGTGTGCTTCCGCTTGAGGAGCCGTTCTGGAAGGAGACCGACGAGGTCAAGCGCCGCGAGGGAATGGAGAACTTCCTCAAGGGAGCGGCGCTGCTTGGAGGGGTGCTGCTCGCAGCATCGGCGGGGCACTCAAGCCGCCACAACGCCAAGGTGAAGGCGAAGAAGGCGAAGGCCAAGACCAAGAAGCAGGCAAAGGCCGCGGAGGCGAAGTTGGCGAAGGCCCAAGATGACGCGTCCGCCAAGCTGAGGAAGTTGTTCCGGTGACGGCCGCGCCCGGAACACGGCCGGGCGAGATCTGGGATGCGCCGGTGGCCGCGGGGCCGCTCGACGCGACGGTCTCGGTCCCTGGCTCCAAGTCGCTCACCAACCGCTACCTGGTGCTCGCGGCACTGGCCGACGCTCCGGTCACCATTCGTGGCGGGCTCGCCTCTCGCGACTCGTCGCTCATGATGGCGGCGCTCGACTCTTTGGGCATCAATGTCGACGTGCGCGACCCCGACGCATGGGTCGTGACGCCGGGTCCCATTCAGGGCGGCGGGCGGATCGATTGCGGACTTGCCGGCACGGTGATGCGGTTTGTGCCGCCGCTCGTGCTGCTCGGCGATGGCCGGGTGGCGTTTGATGGCGATGACGGTGCTCGAGTGCGCCCTATGGGACCGCTGCTCGAGGGCCTGCGGCAGCTGGGTGCGACGGTTGAGGATGGGGGCCGCGGGACGCTGCCGTTCACGGTGTCGCCTGAGCCGTCGATCGCCACGGGGGCGATCCCGGTCATTGGCGCGCCGGTGGAGCCGCCCAAGAATGTGGTGGAGATCGACGCTTCTGGGTCTTCGCAGTTTGTGACGGGCCTGCTGCTCGTGGGAGCGCGGCTTCCTGCAGGGCTCACCATTCGCCACGTGGGCGAGCACCTGCCGAGCCTGCCTCATATTCAGATGACCGTGGAGGCGCTGCGTGGCGCAGGTGTGCGCGTGGACCAGCCCGACGAGACCACGTGGGTGGTGCACCCGGGCACGATTCACTTGGATGAGATCCGCGTGGAGCCCGATCTTTCCAATGCGGGTCCGTTCATTGCGGCCGCTCTGGTGGCTGGTGGAACCGTGCGCATTCCGGGGTGGCCGAGCACGACGACGCAGCCGGGGGCGCTGTTCCCCGAGCTGCTGTCGCGGATGGGGGCCGAGTGGTCGCTTTCCGACGGGGTGCTGTCGGTGACGGGGACGGGACTTGAGTCCATCAAGGGCATCGAGGCCGACCTCAGCGCGGCGGGCGAGATCACGCCAACGATTGCGGCGCTGTGTGCGCTCGCTTCTGGGCCCTCGCATCTGACGGGGATCGGCCACCTCCGCGGCCACGAGACGGACCGGCTCGCGGCGATTGCCGCCGAGGTCGAGCGAGTGGGCGGTTCCTGCCTGGCGGGCGACGACTCGCTCAAGTTTGGGGGCATGCCGGTTGGCGGCTTGAGGCCGGCGGTGATGGAGACCTATCACGACCACCGGATGGCGACCTTCGCGGCGATCCTTGGGCTCGCGGTGCCGGGGCTGCAGGTGCGCGACGTGGCAACCACGTCCAAGACCATGCCCGACTTTCCCGCCATGTGGCAGAGCATGCTCGCGCAGGGAGCACCTGCTGCGTGAGTGACTGGAGCCGTTACGACGAGTCGGACGCGAAGGTGCGTCCGGGTCGCGGGTCAAGGCCGCGCTCCAAGATTCGACCCAGCCACAACGAGGCGGTGGACGGCACCGTCATCGCGGTCGATCGCGGCCGCTACACGGTTCAGTTGGACGACGTAGTGGTCGCCGCGGTGAAGGCCCGTGAGTTGGGGCGGCGCGGGCTGGTGGTTGGCGACTTCGTGGGCGTGGTTGGCGACACCTCGGGGGCGCCGGACACGCTGGCACGGATCGTGCGCCGGGATGAGCGGGTGACGGCGCTGCGGCGCACGGCGGACGATACGGACACGACGGAGCGCGTGGTGGTCGCGAATGCGCGGCAGCTCGCGATCTTTGCGGCGCTGGCGGATCCGGAGCCCAATCCGCGGATCATTGACCGCTGCCTGGTGGCGGGGTTCGACGCGGGGATGGTCGCGATCCTGGTGCTCACCAAGGCGGACCTCGCCTCTGCGGATGCGCTGCGGGCCATGTACGAGCCGCTGGGCGTCACAGTCATCGAGGTCTCTGTGCGTCGCGACGGCGGGCCCGAAGCCGATCCTGGCTTCCAGCGCCTCAAGCAGGAGCTCTACGGCGAGCGGACGGTGTTCGTGGGGCCGTCGGGCGTGGGCAAGTCGACGCTCGTCAACGCGCTCGTGCCGGATGCAGACCGTGCCGTGGGGCGTGTGAATGACGTGACGGGCCGGGGACGGCACACGTCGACTTCTTCCGCGATGCTCGAGCTGCCGAGCGGCGGCTGGATCATCGACACTCCCGGAGTGCGGTCGTTCGGACTCGCTCACGTGGATCCGGCGCATTTCATTGAGGCGTTCCCGGATGTGGCTCAGGCGGCGGCTCAGTTGTGTCCTCGCGGCTGCACGCACGAGTCGGCGGAGGCGGGCTGCGAGCTCGACGAGTGGGCCGGCGATGACGCCGACCGTCATGCCCGAGTCGACTCGATCCGCCGCCTGCTCGCCTCGCGCGCTGCGGGTGAGAGTTACTAGGAACTCCCCGCGCCCGGACACACCTCTTGGCCCTCTCCCGTCTAGACGGTGAGGGCTGCGAGGCCGCCGAGTATTCGTTGTCGCCCGGGGTCAACGTGGGCGGGCGGAATGAGCCACACTCGGTTCTCCTCGTCGACTTCTATCTCCCACTTGTCGTAGTGCACCTGGGTATGACACCTGGTACAGAGCAGTACCCCGTTTCGCAGGTCCGTGGTGCCGTCCTTTGACCACCACTGGATGTGGTGGGTGATGCAGTGCGAGATGGGCGCGTGGCACTTCACGCAGCCTCCGTCTCGCTGGGCGAGGGCCATGCGCTGCTGCCAGCTGTAGAGGCGCTGCTCTCGGCCCTGATCGAGCACCACGGACTTGCCGTCCATGACCATCGGCAGAACCGAGGCGTCGACCGCCACCTGCCGCAGCAGGTCCAGCGAGATGGGCGTGCCCACCGCGTCACAGGTCGCTATGCCCACATCACGCTCGAGATCATCGCGATCAATCCTGACGATGATCGTGGCCTTGACCCCCGAGCCTGGGGTCTCGCAGTCCAGGCCGTGCATCGCCAGTGCCGCCAGGGCGTCGGCGCGGATCTGACCCGCGGTGCGGTTATCGTCCGGGCCCTCGCGCCGAGCTTGGAACGCGGCCTTCACTTGGGCGTCGAGGAAGGTGCGCAGCGCGATCCCGCCCACCGGCCCCAGGTTGCCGCGGAAGCGGATGGTGCCGTCGATGTCCTCAGTGACCTCGATGAAGCGCTCTTCGTGCTGCTTCTTCTCGCGCTCCTGCAGTTGCACGGCATCGTGCCGGGCGCCGTAGGTGCGGCACGCAAGGCGGAGCCGGCCAAAGTCATGAGTGCGCGCTATCTGCACCAGGGTCGCCTCAAGCTCGGATGTATCCCCTTCAAGGGCTTCAACCGTGCTCGTGATCAACTCGGCCATCGCAACGGTGATTGCGCCGTCCCTCAAAGCCTGCGCGACGAAGGGGTGACGCTCGCGCTTGGGCGTGGCAGCGTCGGGCTGGAGGGTGCGACCGGCGGCGACGAGGCGGCGGCCGTCGCTCACGGGGGCACCGATCATGCTTGCGACCAGCTGCTCAGGGGACGCGAATCCCTGCTGCCGCGCAAGGCCGCTGGGACCGTCTTCGGCGCGCGAGCGTCGGGCAATCTCCCCGGCGATGGTGGCGAGGGCGACGTCCCAGGCGCGACGGCCGTCGGCGGCGAGGCGCTGGAGGCGCAGGAGCTCGTCGCGCGGGAGGCCGGTGAGGTCGGCGTCCGCGAACTCGCGCAGCGCGGCGGCGCTGGCGTCGAGGTCGGCGAGCGAGAAGGTCATGGGACCAGTCAACAGAGGGGGTCTGACAAAGAACCCCGAGATTTCCCACGCTCCGCCAACCGTTACCAAACCGTATCCAAATGTGGATAATTCGCCTAAGCCCCTCGCCTGTGGACGGCACGTGCCGCGCTCACCCAACCCCAGCGTCGGCCACGCCCCCACTACCCTGGAAGCATGCAGCCAACCGGGCCCTATGCGGACGACCTCAAACTCGCCATGCGCATCGCGGACGAGGTGGACAAGTTCACCCTCGCGAACTTCGCCACGGAACTGCTCGAGGTCCAGCTCAAGGCGGACGAGACCCCCGTCACCGCCGTGGATCGCGGCGCCGAGGAGATGGTGCGCAAAATCCTCGAGCGCGAGCGGCGCGAGGACGCGATCTATGGCGAGGAGTTCGGGCCCAAGGGCGGCTCGGCGCGGCAGTGGATCATCGACCCGGTGGACGGCACCAAGAACTACGTGCGCGACATCCCCGTGTGGGCCACGCTCATCGCGCTCTATGACGACCGCAAGCCCGTTGTTGGCGTCGCGAGCGCGCCCGCCCTGGGCCGACGCTGGTTCGCCGCCAAGGGCGACGGCGCGTGGAAGGGCACCACCTTCCGCCGCGCGGAGCGCATGCTCGTCTCGAAGCGCGCCAACCTTGAGGACGCGATGCTCTCCTACTCAAGCCTCGACGGCTGGGAGGATCGCGGCCTGCTCCCCGACTTCCTGGAGCTCACCCGCCGCGTGTGGCGCACGAGGGCTTTTGGCGACTTCCTCAGCTACATGATGGTCGCGGAAGGCATCGTCGACATCGCCACCGAACCCGAGCT
>JGI12383J13903_1001302_pt1 | contig 11923 bp, 12 predicted proteins | sample Passage237B_FD_13903 | JGI IMG/M metagenome (IMG submission 13903)
ACGCCGCGCGGGATGTCGAGGTCCACGTGGTCTACCGCGATGACCGTGGCGTCGCCTTCGCCGTAGGTCTTGGTGAGCCCGCGCGCCTTGAGCGCGAGCGTGGCGTCCTGCGTGGTGTCAGCGTTCTTGACCATGCCTGTGACGCTACGGCGTTCGGGGTGCATAGGGCATCGGCCTCAAGTCTGGACTTGCGGTGATACCTGGGTATGAGGCGCTCGTGCGCGCTGCGCCTCGCTTGGTGTCGCGTCAGCCCTGCGGCCGGACCAGGCCGGTCTCGTACGCGACGATCACCGCCTGCACACGGTCGCGGGCGCCCAGCTTGGCGAGGATCTTGCCCACGTGAGTCTTGACCGTGGGCTCGGCGAGGAACAGCGCATCGCAGATCTCGAGGTTGCTCAGACCGCGCGCCATGAGGGTGAGGACTTCGCGCTCGCGTTCGGTGAGGTCTTCCAGGCCGGCGCCGTCGGTGGGCTCGGGAAGGGTCGCGGCCAGGCGCGCGAGCAGCCGCTTGGTGGACGACGGCGCGATGACGGCATCTCCCGCGTGGACGGTGCGGATCGCGGCGAGCAGGTCCTCGGGCGGAGCGTCCTTGAGGAGGAAGCCGCTCGCGCCGGCCTTGATGGCGGACACGACGTACTCGTCGAGATCGAAGGTCGTGAGGATGATGACCCGGCTGGGCGACGATGCGGTGATCGCCGCGCACGCTGCCAGGCCGTCCGTGCCGGGCATGCGGACGTCCATGAGGACTACGTCGGCGGGCGGGTCTAGCGCCGCGAGGGCCGCCACCGCTGTGTCGCCGTCGCCTGCCTCAGCCACGACCTCCATGTCCGGTTGCGACTCCACGACCATGCGGAATCCGGCCCTGATGAGCTGCTGGTCGTCCACGAGCGCCACCCGGATCATGCCGCCTCCTCCGTCCATCGACCCAGCGGCAGCCGGGCGCGCACCACGTATCCGCCGCCGGCCTTGGGTCCGGCCGTGAGGGTCCCGCCGAACATCGCCACACGCTCGTGCATCCCGAGCAGGCCCTGGCCCGTCCCGTCGCCCGATGCCGCCGCGCCCCGGCCGTCGTCGCTCACCGTGGCGACCAGCGCATCGGCCTCCCATGCGAGCTGCACGAACGCCCTTGCCTTGGGTCCGGCGTGACGGCGCACGTTGGTGAGCGCCTCCTGGACGATGCGGTGGATCGCGAGGCCCGCGCCGATGGGCAGCGGGTGCGGGGTGCCGGTGGTGACGAGGCTGACCTCGAGCCCGGCCTCGCGGGCTTGAGCGACGAGCGCGGGGATGTCGTCGATGGACGGCTGGGGGCCCAGGGCCACGTCGCCGTCGCTGTCGCGCAGCACGCCCAGCAGCGAGCGCATCTCGGCGAGTGCGGAGCGGGAGACCTCGGCGATGGTGCCCAGGGCGCGGGCGGCGGCATCGGGATCCTTGGCGGCGGCGAAGCGCCCGCCGTCGGCCTGCGCAACAACAACGGAGAGGGTGTGGGCCACGACGTCGTGCATCTCGCGGGCGATGCGGGCGCGCTCCTGCGCTGCGGCGAGCTCCCGCTCCGCGGCGCGGTCGTCGGCGAGGCGGGCCTGCAGCTCGCGCTCGCGGACCCCGGCGGCGCGAAGCCTCCAGGCCAGCGCGGCGGCGAGCGCGCCCAGCGCGATCGCTGCGATCAACCACGGCCACATGCGGCCCACTGTATGGCCGTGTCGTGTGGACTTCCCCTCAACCTCTTGCGCGAAAGGCGCAATTGGGAGTTTCCTGTGGTGGTCGAATCATCCGGACAAAGAGGACATCCTGTGACGTCGCGTGACATGTGGACGGCTGTCGAGGCCCTGTCGCGCTTTGCCGCGGAGCTCGAGTCCGGGGGCGCCGATGTCGATGACGGCTTCGCGCCCGTTCCCGCGGAGCCGCACCTCGCCCCCGCCCTGCCAGGACGCACTCTGGGCAGCGCCCTCGCGGAACAGGTCCAGGCCGCGAGCCAGGCCGTGCCCGGTCCGCGCAGCATCATCCTCGACTGCGGGATCTCGCGCCGCCCGGGCTTCACCCACGTGCTGTGCATCTCCCCGGCGGCGGAGTCGATCCTCGGCTCGGACGGCTTCGCGCGCCTCGGCGAGATCGTGGGCCGCGTCTACGGCGTGATGAGCTACGAGTGGGAGGGCATCGACCGCCTGCACCTGGTCGCCGGCGACCTGCCGTGGGCCGACCTCCTGGCGGAGGCGCGCGAGGCCCTCGCGGTGTTCATGGCCGGGCGGGTCTAGGCGTCTGCCAGCGGCATCGTCGAGCGCCCGGTCACGAGACGGGCGGGCGGCGAGGAGGGGGCGGCGCGCACCTTCAGAAGAGACGAGCGCCGCCGCTGCGCGAGTGGTCGCGCTGCGGCGGCGCTCGATGGCCAGGGCCATTCCCCCTACTGATCCCCCTCGACCGCGATGTTTGCATGTGTTTGCGCGGGCGGGCAAGCCCCCATGTTGGGGGCAGACAAGGTCCGCAAAGCGGGACATACCGGGGCAAAGGCTGGCGACGTCCGCCCCCCGAGCCACACAAGGGTCCTCGGCCACGGCATCGGCCAGCGCCCCCGGTAGGCTGGTGTCACATCCGCCGGCCAGCATGAAGGAAGCCATGACCGACGCGCCCGCCGCCGATTCGCAGACGGCGACCCACATCCCGGACACGGTCGAGCACGCCGCAGCGACGCCCGACCAGGAGATGCCGTACGCGGAGCTGGGCCTCAAGCCCGACGAGTACGCCCGCATCAAGGACCTGCTGGGTCGCCGCCCCACCAACGCTGAGCTCGCCATGTACTCCGTGATGTGGTCGGAGCACTGCAGCTACAAGTCCTCCAAGATCCACCTGCGCCAGTTCGGCGCCAAGACCACCGAGGACATGAAGAAGCACCTCATGGTGGGCATGGGCGAGAACGCGGGCGTCGTGGACATCGGCGACGGCTGGGCCGTGACCTTCAAGGTCGAGTCGCACAACCACCCCTCGTTCGTGGAGCCGTACCAGGGCGCCGCGACCGGCGTGGGCGGAATCGTGCGCGACATCCTCGCGATGGGCGCGCGCCCCGTGGCCGTCATGGACGAGCTGCGCTTCGGCGCGATCGACCACCCCGACACTGAGCGCGTGGTGCACGGCGTGGTCGCCGGCGTGGGCGGCTACGGCAATTCCCTCGGCCTTCCCAACATCGGCGGCGGCGTGGGCTTCGACTCTTGCTACCAGGGCAATCCGCTCGTCAACGCGCTGTGCGTGGGCGTCATGCGGCACGAGGACATCCACCTGGCCAAGGCTGCGGGCGTGGGCAACAAGGTCGTGCTGTTCGGCGCGCGCACGGGTGGCGACGGCATCGGCGGCGCGTCGATCCTCGCCTCCGAGACCTTCGAGGACGGCGTGCCGTCCAAGCGTCCCTCCGTCCAGGTGGGCGACCCCTTCATGGAGAAGGTGCTCATCGAGTGCTGCCTCGAGCTGTTCGCGGCCGATGTCGTGGAGGGCATCCAGGACCTGGGCGCCGCGGGCATCTCGTGCGCGACGAGCGAGCTCGCGTCCAACGGCTCCGGCGGCATGCACGTGTGGCTCGACGACGTCCTGCTGCGCGACCCGACCCTGACCGCAGGCGAGATCCTCATGTCGGAGTCGCAGGAGCGCATGATGGCCGTGGTCAGGCCCGAGAAGCTCGACGAGTTCCTGGCCATCACCGGCAAGTGGGAGATCGAGTCCGCCGTGATCGGGGAGGTCAACGACTCCGGCCGCCTCACCATCGACCACCACGGCCACCGCATCGTCGACGTGGACCCGCGCACCGTGGCGCACGACGGCCCGGTCTATGACCGTCCCTACGCCCGCCCCGCGTGGATGGACCGGCTGCAGGCGGACTCCGCATCGGCCCTCCCCCTGCCCGCCGACGGCGACGCGCTCGCCGCGACCACGCGCGACCTGCTCGCCTCCCCGGCGCTCGCCTCGCGCGAGTGGGTGACGCGCCAGTACGACCGCTACGTCCAGGGCAACACCGCCATGGCGCGGCCCGATGCCGTGGGCGTGGTCCGCGTCGACCCGGTCTCGGGGCGTGGGGTCGCGATCGCGACCCGCGCCAACGACCGCTACACCAAGCTCGACCCGTACGAGGGTGCGCGCCAGGCTGTCGCCGCCGCCTACCGCGCGGTGGCCATCGCGGGCGCCGAGCCGCGCGCGGTCACGGACGGCCTGAACTTCGGCTCGCCCGAGGACCCCGACGCGATGTGGCAGCTGGTCCAGGCGATCACCGGCCTGGCCGACGCGTGCCAGGAGCTCGGCGTCCCCGTCACCGGCGGCAACGTCTCGCTCTACAACGGCACGGGCGAGCCCGGCCGCATCGACTCCTCGATCAACCCCACACCCATCGTCGGCATGCTGGGCGTGTACGACGACGTGCTGCGCGCCACGCCGTCGGGCTGGCGTCAGGGCGGTCAGCTGCTGTTCTTGCTGGGCACCACGCGCCCCGAGCTCGACGGCTCGGTGTGGGCGGGCCTGGCCGGGCACCTCGGCGGCACGCCGCCAGCGGTGGACCTCGCGGCGGAGAAGGTCCTCGCGGAGGTCATGGTCTCCGCGTCCCGCGACGGGCTGGCCGATGCCGCCCGCGAGGTGAGCGAGGGAGGCCTCGCCGCCGCCGTCGCCCTGGGTGCGTTCCGCTACGGGCTGGGCGCCCGCATCGTGCTCGACGAGCTGTGCGAGCGCGACGGCCTCACCGCCGCGCAGGCGTGGCTGTCGGAGTCGCAGGGCCGTGCGCTCGTGGCTGTTCCCCGCGAGGAGGAGCCGCGCTTCACCGGCATGCTCGCCGCGCGCGGCGTGCCGTTCCTGCGCATCGGCGTGACCCAGGACGAGCCCGTGCTCGAGGTCCAGGGGCAGTTCACCGTGGCGCTCGACGAGCTGCGCGAGGCGTGGGACGCGACGCTTCCCGCCCGCTTCGCCTAGGGGTCCGATGCCGGCCAGGCGACGCACGGATCCGGCCATGGGCCGGGCGGCGCTCGACGCCTGGCGTGCGCGCGGTGACGGCGACGTCCCGCGCGACACCCTCGCCACCGCCGTCCGCTTTACGCTCGAGGAGCTCGCCGACCGCGCCCCCGGCCGAGCCGTCGAGGTGCGCGTGCCTCCCTTCGCCGCGGTGCAGTGCATCGAGGGCCAGACCCACCGGCGCGGTACCCCGCCAGCCGTGATCGAAACCGATGCGCAGACGTGGCTCGCTCTTGCCACCGCCGAGCTGACGTGGGCCGATGCCGTGGCCGCCGGGCAAGTCGACGCATCGGGCGTCCGTGCGGACCTGGCCGCGTTGTTGCCGTTGTGGGCGACTGGGCACGAACATCCGCTCGTGTAGGTTTCCTGCATGCGCCACGGTCTGACCGCTCTCACAGTCGCAGGTTCATTCGCTCTCGCCCTCGCCGCGTGCTCCCCGAGCACCCCGGCGCCTGAGGCATCGGTCCCGCCCTCGTCCTCGCCGCTCGCGAGCCTCCCTCAGCCCGAGCGGCCCGCGACGGGCGTGGACCCATGGCCCGACTTCGGCGACTTCGCCGTGGACTCGAACAAGGCCGTCCTGCCGGCCCACAATCTCTCCGTCGAGGAGCGCTGGGAGGACTACGACTACCTGTCGCGCATCGCGAACACGGCGCAGGCGCGCTGGGTGGGCTCGTGGGAGGACAACACGCGCGTCGCCGGACTCGCGCGCGACGTGTACCGCAAGGCCGCGGCGACCGAGAGCATCGGCCTGGTCGCGTACCAGGGGATGCGCGACTATCCGTGCGAGCGAGCGGCCGCGGATCCGTCGCTGGAGCTCGCCTACCAGGAGCGCACGGAGGCCGTGGTCCGCGACCTGCCGTCAACGGGCGCCACGGCGTGGATCATCCTCGAGCCCGCGCTGGTGCAGACGCTCGACACGTGCGACGCAGACCCGCGCGGGGCCTGGCTAGGCGATGCCGCCGCCACCCTCGCATCGGCAGGGGCGGCCGTCTACCTCGACGTCACCGGCCTCGCCGTCCTGAGCCCCGAGGAGGCCGTCGTGCAGGTCGCTCGCCTGGACCTCGCGCACGTCGTGGGCTTCTCCCTCAATGTGGGTCAGCACCGGCCCACGGCCGAACAGCGCGCATGGGGCGAGTCGTTCCTTGCCGCGCTCGCGGCGAGCGGCGCCGACGTCACGTCGTCGCGCGGCACGGCCGACCCCGGTCAGCCGGGACTGGGCCTCATCATCGACACCTCGCGCAACGGAGTCCCGCTCGAGCGCGGCCAGTGCAACGCGCCGGAGGCGGGCATCGGCACAGCGCCGCGACTCGTGGCCGACGGCGTGCTCGACGCCGTCGTGTGGATCAAGCGCCCGGGCGAGTCGGACGGCTCGTGCAACGGCGGACCCGGAGTGGGGCAGTTCAGCCAGCCCATCGCGCTCGAGCTCGCTCGTCGCGGGGTCCTCGATCCGGCGTACGCCAACTAGACTCTCCCTGTGAGCGACGCCCAGCGCCCCGAGTCGCAGGCCGACGAGCCCGCAGCCGTCGCCCCCGCCGACCCCACGCCCCACGCTGAGACCGACGTCGACGGCAACCCCGTGCCCTCGGACGAGGTGCTCGCGCAGCAGGCGCTCCCCGCCGTCTACACCCGCTCTCCGCGCCTGATCCGCGTGGTCGTGACTGCCGCCTTCGTGCTCGCCCTGGTGGGCGCGATCGTGGGCTTCGTCCTTCCCTCCGCGTTCCTGTCCGGTCGCTTCGCCGCGGCCGGCGTCCTCGCGCTCGCGGGAGCGCTGGCCGGCGCTCTCGTGGCCGGCTCCGTGGTCGCGGCGAACGAGCGGGTCGAGGCGCGTCACGTCGCCCGCCGCCGGGAGGCCGCGATCCAGGAGTGGCTCGCCACGCACCCCGATGCCGTGCTGGGCGATGCGTCCGACGCCGGGGCATCGGCCGATGCCGAGCCGAGCCGCAGGACCGCCGCCGATGCGAGCGCCCGCCGGCGCCGCTCCAAGCCACGCGAGGGGAAGCCTGGGACGTGAGGCGGGGGGACGGGCGGCTGAGCCACGATCTGCTGCCGGGGGAGAAGGGGCCGCAGGACAAGTGCGGCGTGTTCGGCGTCTTCGCGCCGGGCGAGGAGGTCGCCAAGCTCGCGTACTTCGGCCTCTACGCGCTGCAGCACCGCGGCCAGGAGTCCGCGGGCATCGCCGCGAGCGACGGCGAGAAGATCCTGGTCTTCAAGGACATGGGCCTCGTGTCGCAGGTGTTCGACGAGGGCGCGCTCGAGGCGCTCCAGGGCCACATCGCCGTGGGCCATACGCGCTACTCCACGACCGGCGCGTCGGTGTGGGCGAACGCCCAGCCGATGCTGGGCCCCACCGCGCAGGGCACCGTCGCCCTGGGCCACAACGGCAACCTGACCAACACGGCCTACCTGCTCGAGCTGCTCGAGCAGCGCCTCGGCCTGTCCAAGCGCAACGAGCTGCGCGGCGGCAAGTGCACCGACACGGCGATCCTCACGGCCCTGCTCGGCAACGACCAGTTCGACAGCCTCGCCGAGACCGCGCTCGAGCTGCTGCCCCACGTCGAGGGCGCGTTCTGCCTGGTCTTCATGGACGAGCACACGCTGTACGCCGCACGCGACCCGCACGGCGTGCGGCCGCTCGTGCTGGGCCAGCTCGGGAGCGGCGGCTGGGTGGTCGCGTCGGAGATCCCGGCGCTCGACATCGTGGGCGCCACGTTCATCCGTGAGGTCGAGCCGGGAGAGCTGCTCGTCATCGACGAGGACGGCGTGCGCTCCGAGCGCTTCGCGCCGGCGACGCCCAAGGGCTGCATCCTCGAGTACGTCTACCTGGCCCGCCCCGACACGTCGATCGCCGGGCGCTCGGTCCAGGCGGCGCGCCTGGAGATGGGCCGCGCTCTCGCGCGTGAGCATCCGGTCGAGGCCGACCTCGTCATCCCCGTGCCCGAGTCCGGCACTCCGGCCGCGGTGGGCTACGCCCAGGCGTCGGGCATCCCGTTCGCGCAGGGCCTGACCAAGAACGCCTACGTGGGCCGCACCTTCATCCAGCCGTCGCAGACGCTGCGCCAGCTGGGCATCCGCCTCAAGCTCAACCCGCTGCGCGAGGTCATCGACGGCAAGCGTCTCATCGTCGTGGACGACACCATCGTGCGCGGCAACACCCAGCGCGCCATCGTCGCCATGCTGCGCGAGGCGGGCGCCACCGAGGTGCACGTGCGCATCTCCGCGCCGCCCGTCCAGTGGCCGTGCTTCTACGGCATCGACTTCCCCACGCGCGAGGAGCTCGCGGCCGTGGGCCACACGCTCGAGGAGCTGTGCGAGCAGATCGGTGCGGACTCGCTCGCGCACATCTCCATCGACGGCATGGTCGCCGCCACCCAGCAGGCCCAGGACCGGCTGTGCACGGCGTGCTTCTCCGGCACGTATCCCATCGAGCCGCCGGTCGACGCCCGCCACCTGCTCGCGCAGGCGGTGGTGCCGAGCGGCGTGATCCACGCGGCGGAGCACGCGGGCGAGAGCACGGGGGCCACCGCATGACCGACGAGCCGATCACCTACGCGGGCGCGGGCGTCGACATCCACGCCGGCGACAAGGCCGTGGAGCTCATGAAGTCCGCCGTGGCCCGCACCCATGGGCCCGAGGTGCTGGGAGGCGTGGGCGCGTTCGCGGGCCTGTTCGACGCATCGGCCCTCCTGGGATACAAGCGGCCCCTGCTCGCCTCCTCGACCGACGGCGTGGGCACCAAGATCGTCATCGCGCGCGCTCTCGGGGTGCACGACACCATCGGCCAGGACCTGGTCGCGATGGTCGTGGACGACATCGTCGTGTGCGGCGCCAAGCCCCTGCTCATGACCGACTACATCGCCTGCGGTCGCGTCGTGCCGGAGCGCATCGCAGACATCGTGCGCGGCATCGCCGAGGGGTGCGAGCTGGCCGGCGTCGCGCTCGTGGGCGGCGAGACGGCGGAGCACCCGGGCGTCATGGAGCCCGACGACTACGACGTCGCCGGCGCGGCCATCGGCGTCGTGGACGCCGACGACGTGCTGGGTCCGGAGAAGGTGCGCGCGGGAGACGTGGTGGTCGCCATGGCCTCGTCGGGCCTGCACTCCAACGGCTACTCGCTCGTGCGGCGCATCGTCGCGCACGCCGGGTGGGCGCTTGAGGACGAGCGGCCGGAGCTGGGCCGCACCTTGGGCGAGGAGCTGCTGGAGCCCACGCGCATCTACGCGAGGCTGTGCGTCGATCTCGCCGCGCACGTGCCCGGGCTGCACGCCCTGTCGCACGTGACCGGCGGCGGGCTCGGCGCGAACCTCGCGCGCGTGCTCCCCGTGGGCCTCGCCGCCTCGGTGGACCGTGCGTCATGGCAGCTGCCGCCGGTGTTCTCGATGCTGCAGGCGGCCGGCTCGGTGCCGTGGGGAGACCTCGAGCAGACCCTCAACCTGGGCGTGGGCATGGTCGCCGTGGTGGCGCCCGACGAGGTGGACGCCGTGGTGCGCGCGTGCAGCGCTGCGGGCGTGGAGGCCTGGGTGCTGGGCGAGGTCGGCGCGGACGACGGTCGCGCGACGTCGCCGGACGTGGTGCGCGGTGCCAAGGGGGTCGACGGAGGAGCGGTCTACCTCAGCGGCTCGTACCGGGTGTGACCCGGGTCGTGCCGAGGGTGACTCGGCAAGGCCTCGTGCCTGGGAAGCGGCCTCGGTGAGAGGGTCAGGGAGCGCTCAGCGCTCGTCCTCGTCCTCGAAGTCGTCGTCAGCCCAGCGGTCGTAGAGGTCCTCTTCATCCTCCACCGCCGTGGTCGGTGCGGTGCGCGCAGCGCCCACGAGCTCACGCTCCAGTGCGCGAAGGTCGCCGCCGTGGTTGCTGTACTTCAGTTCACGCGCGATCTTCGCGTCTTTCGCCTTCTGACGGCCGCGCCCCATGGTCGCCCGTCCCTTCCGACTTCTCAGAGACCGCGCTGATGCCGCGGTCCTCGCCTCCGAGTCCTCTCGTACTGTACAACGCCCCGCAAGGGGCCGCTATCCGCCTCCGAACCGCCCGAAACGGACAAACCAAAGAAAAGTCTCCAAGTCGCGTCATAATCGGACCTGTCGGAAGTCTCCTCCAACAGGAAGCCGAGTGGCCTCCGGCATTACTGAGGGAAGAAGAGAGATGATGGCTGAGACGCTGCAGGAACCGGAGAAGCTGCTGACCCCGCGTGAGGTGGCCGCGATCTTCCGCGTCGACCCCAAGACGGTGACCCGCTGGGCCAAGGTCGGCAAGCTCTCCTCGATCCGCACGCTGGGCGGCCACCGCCGCTTCCGTGAGCAGGAGGTTCGCGCCCGGCTCGCCGAGGCGCAGGAGCAGCGCCACTCGGCCTGACAGCCCAGCTAGTCCTGGCGACCCCCGTCCCATGACGGGGGTCGCAGACTTTTCGGGGCCAGTCAGGCGCCAGGTGGCTGGGCTCGGCCTGTCGCCGATGTCCGCAGGCGGACGTAGCCTGTTCGCATGACGACGCTCGTGAGCCACACCTACGCGACGCCGTTCGGCCCGCTCACGGTCATTGGCACGGCCGAGGACGGGGTCGTCCGGGCGTCCGGATTCCGGCCCGTCGCGGATGTCGCGGCGATGCTTCCCGCCGCGTACCGCACGGCGCCCGTCGCCGAGGGGGAGATCCCTGCCGCGAGCCGAGCCGTCGAGGCGTGGCTCCGGGGCGACGGCAGCCTCCTCGGCTCCGTCCCTGCCGAGCAGGACGGCGGCCCGTTCCACCAGGCCGCCTGGAAGGCGCTGCGGGAGGTGCCCAGCGGCGAGGCCGTGAGCTACCAGGAGCTCGCGATGCTCGCGGGCAGCCCTCGTGCCGTGCGTGCCGCCGGCCAGGCGTGCGCGCGCAACAGCCTCGCCCCGTTCGTCCCGTGTCACCGCGTGGTGAAGTCCGGCGGCGAGCTGGGCCACTACGGATTCGGAGGGCCCGACGTGAAGCGGGCCATGCTCGAGCTCGAGGGCTCGACAGAGTACTCGACCACGGCGTCGTCCGACCGCGAGCGGACCCTCGCGGGCGCCAGGTGAGCGCCCCCGCCGCGGGCGTCCACGCGCCGTTCAAGGCATGGGTGCCCAACCTCGTCGTCGCCGCGCTGTTCTGGGGCACGTCCTTCTTCTTCATCAAGGTCTCGCTGGACGCGTTCACGCCGGCGCAGATCGGCCTGGGCCGTCTGATCATCGGCGGCGCGGTGCTGTGGCTCATCGTGTGGGCGACCAAGAAGAGCGCCCGCTTCTCGCTGCGGGATCTGGTCGCGCTGCTCATCGTGGGCGCGGGCCTGTCCGGCTTCGCGTTCATCCTCATCCCTATGGCGGAGCAGCACATCACCTCGGTGCTCGCGGGCCTGCTCAACGCGACCACGCCGCTGTGGACCGCGTTCTTCGTGGGCCTGCTGGTGCCGCATGAGCGCTCGAGCGCGGCCCAGTGGTTCGGCCTCATCGTGGGCGCCTTCGGCATGGCGATCCTGCTGGGTGCCTGGCAGGTGGACTCGTTCCCGCTGCGCGGCGCCCTGCTCATGCTGTCCGCGACGGCCTTCTACGGCGTCGGCGGCGCGCTGTCGCGCATTCTGCTGCGGCGGGTCAACCAGCCCACGACCTCCATCGCGGCCGCCCAGATCTCCGTGTCCTCGCTCGTCGTGCTGCCGTTCGTGGTGATCGGCCCCGCGCCGGCGGAGGGCGCGTTCGCGCCGAGCTCTGGCCCGTTGTGGAGCCTCGTGGCGCTCGGTGTGCTCGGCACGGGAGTCGCGTACATCTTCTTCTGGCGCGTCATCGCCACGGCAGGGGCGACGAACGCGTCGCTCGTGACCTATCTCGTCCCGATCGTCTCGACGCTGCTGGGCGTCATCGTGCTGCGCGAGCACCTGCACTGGTACGAGCCCGTGGGCGCGGTGGTCGTGCTGCTGGGCGTGTGGCTCGCGCAGCGGCGCCCCAAGGCGCCCAAGGCCGCGACGCC
>JGI12383J13903_1001311_pt1 | contig 11776 bp, 6 predicted proteins | sample Passage237B_FD_13903 | JGI IMG/M metagenome (IMG submission 13903)
CGTCTTCGGTGCGTTTTTTGAGGCCGTGATCCACCCACTCCCAGATGAAGCCGCCCTGCAGACCGTGATACTTTTCGAACGCGTCGAAGTAATCGCTGAGGCTGCCGTTGCTGTTGCCCATCGCGTGCGAGAATTCGCACAGGATGACGGGACGCTGGTCGGGATTCTTCGGGTCGGTGATCCAATTAATGAGTCGCGCAATTTCGGGATACATCGGGCTGACGTAATCCGACGCGGCTCGACCGCGGCTCCAATCAAACGTGATCGTGCCCTCGTAATGCACCGGACGGCTTGGGTCGCGGTGACGAATCCATGCGGCCATCGCGTCGTGATGCGGCCCGTAACCCGTTTCGTTACCGAGCGACCACGTGATGATCGAAGGGTGGTTCTTGTCGCGCTCGATCATGCGCACCGCGCGATCCAAAAACGCCGGCGCATAGCGGTTGTCGTGCGCGATATCGTGATAAAACGCGTGGGCCTCGATATCGGCCTCGTCCCACACATAGAGGCCGTATTCGTCGCAGAGGTCGTAGAAATACGCGTCGTTGGGATAGTGCGACGTGCGCACCGCATTGATGTTGTGCCGCTTCATCACGAGCACGTCCTGCAACATGCCTTCGCGTGTGACGGCTTTGCCGCGCGTGTCATCGTGATCGTGGCGATTGACGCCGGTGATCAGCACCGGTCGACCATTGATCAACAGCTCGCGATTCTTCGTCTCGACACGGCGGAAACCGATGCGCGTGGATGTGTGCTCAATCGCCTTGCCTTGTTTGTCGAGCAGCGTGACGAGCACGGTGTAGCGCGCGGGCGATTCGGCGGACCACAGGCTCGGCTTGGCGACGGGTAGTTCGATCGCGAGCCGCTTGCGCGGGTTGACCCAGAAGTTGTCCGAAGGGAACGCCTGTTCGTGCGGCTTGCGCCGCACCGCTTTGCCCAATGGATCGAAAACCTGCACCTGCAGCTTGCAGCCCTTGCCCCACTCGTCCGGCGCACCGAGGCGCACTTCGAGTTTCAGCGTGCCCTTGGTCAGCGATTCATCCAAGTCGCCGCGCGCGAACACGTCCTCGAGGTAGCACTCCGCCTGCGAATAGAGATAAACTTCACGGTGAATGCCGCCCATCCACCACTGATCTTGGTCCTCGATGAAACTCGCGTCGGACCATTTCACCACTACAGCCGCCAGCGTATGCGTATGCCCCACGCGAACGTAAGGCGTCAGATCAAACTCCGACGGCAGGCGCGAGTCCTTGGCCAAGCCGACGGGTTGCCCGTCCACCCAAACATACAGCACGCTTTCCGCGCCGCCGACATGAAGAATGGTGCGGCGGCCCGCCCACGCCTTCGGCACGGTGAAGGTGCGGCGGTAGAGTCCCGTGGGATTTTCGTCCGGCACGCTCGGCGGCTGGTTGCCCCACGGCATGATCACATTCGTGTAATGCGGCCGATCGTAACCGTGCATCGTCCAGTTGCTCGGCACGGGCAGCTTGGCCCAGCCGTCACCGCTGGCTTTGTAATTCGGCTGCACAAAATCCGCCGGGACGTCCTCGGGTTTTGCGACGAGTTTGAAATCCCATTCGCCGTCGAGCGATTGCCACCACGGCGATGCGCTTCGTTCGTTCTTCCGCGCCAGTGCGGCGGTCGGATACGGATAAAGCGTCGCCCGGGCGGGAAGCCGGTTAAACGACAGCGTTTCGGGGGATTGCCAGGACTTAAGGGGGCCGGTCTGCAAAAGCTGCATAAGCGACCAATCGAAACAGTCGCCCGCGCAGTGTGAATCAAAATCAATCGCCTGCCAGCGCCGCGCGCACTTTGGCGACAAACGCCTCGCGGGCCTCCATGTGCGGATTGTGACCCGATTCCGGCAGCGTTTTCACTCGGGCGGACGGGAAATATCGCGCGATGGCCGCGTGATCTTCCGGTCGCACGTAGCTCGATTTGCCGCCGGTGATGAAAAATGCCGGACCGTCAAAATGATCGTCCGCCGTCAGCGGGTTCGCCTCCAAATTTCCCAACGATTCGTTCAGCAGCGGCAGATTGATAATCCAGCGCCACTTTCCTTCGCTGTCGCGTTCGAGATTCGTCGTGAGAAATTTCCGCATGGCCCAGTCCTTGATCACGGGTTCCATTTGCGCCTCCGCTTCCGCCCGCGAACGCAAGGTCGCCAGATCAATCGCGTTCATCGCGGCGTATTCGGCGCGGCCGCCCGGCCAGTTGTAATCCCGCGGCGCCATATCAACAACGATCAGCCGGCGCACGCGTTCGGGATGGCGGCACGCCAGCAGCATCGCGATTTTCCCGCCCATGCTGTGCCCCATTAAATCCACCGGCCCGGCGATGTGCGTGTCGAGCCAGGCGAGCAGGTCTTCCATCATCGCCGGATAATCCATTGGCGCGGCGTGCGGCGACTGACCGTGATTGCGGGCGTCCACTGCGAATACGTGGGCTTGGTCGGACAAATCGCGGCCGATGGTCTGCCAGTTGCGCGACGAACCCAGCATGCCATGCAGCAGCACCAGCGGCGGATGGCCGTCGCCGCCCAAATCGCGATGAAACAATTCCACGCTCATGCCATGACCCAAATCCGACCCGGAACCGACGCAAGCCGCCGATTGATTCTTTTTGCTTTGCGCCGTCGCCGCTTTGTTTGAGCGTTGCACACCCGATGACCGCCATGCCGAAGAAACTGACCCCGATGATGGAGCAATACTTCGAGGTGAAGCGCGGCCTGCCCGAGGGCACGCTGCTGCTCTTCCGCCTCGGAGACTTCTTCGAAATGTTTTACGACGACGCCGTCATCGCCTCGCGCTTGCTGGGGCTGACGCTGACGAAGCGTCAGGATTATCCGATGGCCGGCATCCCGTTTCACGCGGCGGATAATTACGTCACCAAACTCCTCGCCGCCGGGCGCAAGGTTGCCATCTGCGATCAGGCCGAACCGGCCAAGGCCGGCAAACTCGTCAAACGCTCCCTTACCCGCATTCTCAGCCCCGGCACCACGCTCGCGGCCAATCAGCTCGAAGCGAATCGCAACCATTATCTTTGCGCGCTGCACATCAACAAGACCGGCCTGCACGCCGCGTGGCTCGATCTTTCCACCGGCGAATTCCGCATCGCGACCAATTCCCGCGTGGAAAACCTCCTCCCCGTGCTCACCGCGTTGGATCCCGCGGAACTCGTTTTGCCGGAGGATGAATTCGCGCGCTGGGAACGCGCGCCGCACGACGCGACCGATCTGCATGCGCTGCATCTCTTCTGCGTGGATCGGATTCGCAGCGAAGTGCCGGCGTATAATTTCGAGACCGCCACGGGCGCGAAGACGGTCATGGACACGCTCGGCGTGTTGAATCTGGAAGGATTCGGCATCGCGCCGAATCACGCCGCGCTCGGCGCCGCCGGCGCGCTGGTCTACTACGCCACGGAGAATCTCTGCGCGCGGCCGGAAAACCTTCGCTCGTTGCAAGAATACCGCAGCGAAAACACGCTGCTGCTCGATCCGGCCACGCTGCGCAACTTGGAGATTTTTACCTCCACGCGCGGCACGCGCGACGGCTCGCTCCTGCAGGCCATCAATCGCACGCAGACTGCCGCCGGCGCGCGTTTGCTCGAACGCTGGCTGAGCGCGCCCACGCTCGATCTCAGCGAGATTAAGCGCCGCCAATCGCTCGTCGGCGAATTCATCGCGCAGCCCACTCGCCTCGCCGCGCTGCGTGATATTCTCGCGCAAGTGCGCGACATCCCGCGTATTCTCGGCCGCCTGCAAAATCGCCTGCGCAATCCGCGCGAACTTGGCGCGGTGCGCGATACGCTGACGCAAATTCCCGCGATTCTGAACGAGCTCGCCGGTTTCGAGGGCGCCGTGGCCACCGCCTATCGCGAGCGCATCGTGGAGCTGCCCGAGCTGGCCGATTTGCTCAATCGCGGTCTGGCCGACGATCTCCCGGCCGATGTAGCGGACGGCAGTTTTATCCGCGCCGGCCACGATGCCGAACTCGACCGCCTGCGTTCGCTCTCGAGCAACAACAAGACTTGGCTTTCCGAACTCGAAACGGCCGAACAACAGCGCACCGGCATCAAGAGTCTGAAGGTCAAATACACCAACAATTTTGGTTATTACATCGAAGTCACGAAGGCGAACCTGCACCTCGTGCCCGAGGATTACATTCGCCGACAAACCACGGTGAACGGCGAGCGCTACGTGACCGAGGAATTGCGCCAGAAAGAAAAGGAAATCCTGCACGCCGAGGAAAACACCCTCGCCCGCGAACAGGATTTATTCAACGCGCTCGTGTCCTCCGTGCTGGCTGATGCGGATTCACTCGCGCGCACGGCGGACGCACTGGCCGAAATCGACGTGCTTACCGGTTGGGCCGCGCTCGCTCGCGAATGGAATTACATCAAGCCCGAGATCGACGAGAGCGATGCGCTTACGATCATCGAAGGCCGGCATCCCGTGGTGGAGCAAATGCTCAAATCGCCGCAGGCGAACACCGCGCGCGGCACCGCCGCGGCCTTCGTGCCGAACGACACCGAGCTTTCGTCAAGCGAAGCGCAGCTCGCGCTGATCACCGGTCCGAACATGGCCGGTAAATCGACCTACATTCGCCAAGTCGCGTTGATCACCCTGCTCTCGCAAATCGGCAGTTGGGTGCCGGCGAAATCCTGCCGCGTTGGCCTCGTGGATCGTATTTTCTCCCGCGTTGGCGCCAGCGACGATCTCGCGCGTGGTAATTCGACCTTCATGGTCGAGATGAACGAGACCGCCAACATTCTGAACAACGCCACGACTCGCTCACTCATCGTCCTCGACGAGATCGGCCGCGGCACCTCGACCTACGACGGACTCTCCATCGCATGGGCGGTTGTCGAGCATTTGCACGCCGATCAGCAGTCCGGTCCCCGCACGCTGTTTGCCACGCATTATCAGGAACTGACGCAGCTCGAAAAGCACCTCCCGCGTCTGCGTAATTTCTCCGTCGCAGTGAAGGAATGGAACGACGAGATCGTGTTCGTGCGCCGGGTCGTGCCCGGCGCCGCCGACCGCAGTTACGGTATCCAAGTCGCCCGCCTCGCCGGCCTGCCGCTCTCCGTCATCGACCGCGCTAAAACGATTCTGGCGAAACTGGAAAGTGACGACACCAACGTGACTCTGCCCGCCGCTCCGCAAGCGAAGCCAAAGAAAAAGATTTCCATTACGTCGGCCGACGACTCGCAGCTTAGTCTGTTGTGAGACGTAAACAACATCGCGGCGATCGGCGCTCCGAGTCATAGGCTGAAAATGAATTGCACCAGGCGGGCCGATGCCCTGCGCTGGAGGTCCAGTTTGGCATGACGCGCATCGACCCACGCCATTGGCGCCCCCTTTTCGACGCCGTTTACGAAATAAATACGGCGAAAGATCACGCCGACTTTTCTTCGGCCGTCATCGCCGCGATGGACCGACTGGTTCCCGCTGACCTCTGCATCATGCATGTGCTTGACCGCCAGACCGGTCAGATCACCGCGGCCATGTCGAAAGAGAATCCGCACAACGAAGCCGAACTGCGGTATTACGCGGAAAACTCGCACCAGAATCCGTTCATCGCTTATTACGAGCGCACCGGCCGCACCCACGCCCGCCGCGTTAGCGATCTCGTTCCGCTCGCCGCTTGGAAACGCGACCCCTTCTATCTCGCTTGCCTTGCGCGCAATCGTTTTCTCTACGGCCTTGTCCTGCCGGTCACGGTTAACGCGCACACCGTCGCGGCTCTGTCCTTCAACCGCATTCAGCGCGACTTCACGGTTCGTCAGCGCACGCTGCTTGATCTGTTCGGGCCGCATTTTCGTTCGGCCTGGCTACGGCACGAGCAGCCGACGCTGCAAAAAATCAACCACCCGATCTCCCTGCGTCAGCGTTTGCGCGAGCTTGGTCTCACGCTGCGCGAAGCCGACGTCCTGTTCTGGATCGCCGACGGCAAACAAAACCGCGAGATCGCTGAGCTGCTCGGCCTGAGCCTCTTCACTGTTCAGGAATACGTCGGTAACATCCTGCGCAAACTCCGCGTGAAAAACCGCCACGCGCTGACCGTGCAGACGCTTCACCGGCTCACGAGCAAGTAAGCGCACATGCTCGTTCCCTCACGTGTGAGGGTTGAAGCTGCGCCCGCCCTCGGCTATGATGGGCACGCAGATCACCTGCGAACAACGGGCCCGACCATTCCACACGCATGAAACTATATCAGTTATCCGCCTGCGCGGTTTCCCCCACATCAGCCACCTGCCATCCATGAAATCACCCTGCTCCAGCTTCTTGCCTGCACCGGGAAAATTGCTCCTCGCACTTCCCGCGGTTTTTGGCGCCAGCTCAGCCAGTGCGGTGATCATTTATACGGACTTCGGTCCGGACGGCGTGACCGCAGTGAAGGACAATGCTGCCACAATGCTTAGTTTCGACTTCAATGGCAACTACGACCTCTCTAGTCAGCCGTCGAGCAGCTACGATTTCTCGCTATACGTAAAAGCGGCTAATGCTAATCCCACTATTCTTGATATTAACCTAGACGGATCCAGCACTGCTGTCGCGCAAGTGGACGGGATGTATTTGCTTGGACCCGGCCAGGTGATTGGCCCCGACCTGGTAGACGGTCTGACGTTTATGAGCAGAGAAGATGACGTTTTCAGTGTCAGCACCACACCCACTCTCGGCACTTCTTACTATATTGGACTCCAATCGAACGGAAATTACGGCTGGGCCAAAATGATGCTGAGCTTCGATGTCAATTCCGATTCCCTTATAACCCTGTTCGGCGTCGCTTACGACAACAGTGGTGCGAGCATTCTCACTGGCGACACAGGAGCTTCCGCCGTCCCTGAGCCCGGCGTCACCGCGGCTTTTGCTGGTTTGGTCGCCGGCGCTGCTGCGGCCTTCGCTGCGCGGCGCAAGCGTAAAGCCAAAGCCTCCGCTGACGTTGCCTGACCGGCCTTTCCCTTTGCGACATCAAATGCCGGAAATCAGCTCCGGCATTTTTTGTGGAGCAATGAATCGGCATTCAGCCCCAGCCAGATTCGTCCGACATGGATTCACCGAAAACACTCGTCGCCATTCTTGACGGAGCAGATTGGCCGGTGCTTCGGCCACTGCTCGATCAGGGGATGCTGCCAACCCTGCAGCGCCTGCTTACGCACGGCGCATCGGCCAGTGTCATGGGTTTGGCGCCGTATTCCGCTCCCATGCTGCTCGCGAGTGCGGTTACTGGTCAGCGCGCATGGCGCCACGGTGTCGTATCGATCGAAGGCGGCGGCACTTCAATCCCGCGCCCGCGCACATCGACGCTCTGGGATCTCGCGACGGATGCCGGCCTGCCTTCAATCGTTGTAGGCGGTCAGGCCGCGACGCCCGGTGATCCATTTTCCGGTGTGTTCGTGGCCGAGCCCTTTTTCTCCGCAACGCGGAGTCGAGCCGTCCTGCCTCTCGCGCTGGCGGCAGAACTCGAGCCACTGCGCGTGACACGGAGCACGCTCGACCCGCGAGTCATCGGACTGCTGTGCCCTAAACTTTCCGCCGACGTCGCTTCCTGCGATCCACTCGCCGGGCGGTTGGCGGACGCATTGAGTCATCTCTATTCCGTCCATAATGTCGCTGCGAGTCTGCTTGAGACGGAACCGTGGCAACTCGCGGTTGTGCATCACTCGTTCCTCGCGACGATCCGCCAATGTTTCGGCGGCCTTGATCGACCGGAGACTCCCGTCGCGGTGCGAACTCGTTACACGGATGTCGTCACGGGAGCGTGCCGCCTGCTCGACCTTCTCCTCGGACAATTGCTAGAGGCCGGCGGCGACGGAGTGCGGGTCGTCATCGCCTCGCTGCGTGGCGCGCCGACGCTCAATCCAAACTTCATGGTGGATTATCCGCTGCGTCACCCGGGCTCCGGCTGCCTGATCGCCAGCGGCCCGGGATTTCGTCGCGATCTCCGCCTCGGCACGTTCAACGTGCTCGATCTCGCGCCGACGATTCTGCACGCGCTCAGTTTGCCCTGTCCTCGCGATCTGGACGGTCGCTTGTTGGACGAATTGTTTGTCTCAGGTAACACGGCGGCTGTTGGTGAATCCGCGCTCGATGACCCTGTAGTCACGCGGGAGCCGGCATCGCGCGGTGCGCTCGAGTCTTTCAATCTCGGTGTTGATCTGTTCGAGGCCTCGCGTTTCGCGGAGGCTTTACCGCACCTCGACCGTGCCGCCGAGCTTCGTCCGGAATCACCGGTCTTCGCCTTCTGGCTCGCCTGCTGCCTCGCTCGCCTCGGGCGGGATGACGAGGCGGAGATCGCTGTTCAAGTGCTCCGCGATCGCGAACCCGAACCGCGTTGGCAAATTCCCGCACGGCTGGCCGTGATTGCAGCTATGGGCAAACGGCACGGGCGAATCCTTGACCTTGTTCCCGTCCCCGTGACCCCGGGAACCCTGCCGCCCATCGCAGTCGCAACCTTGGCGAACGCATTGATGGAGACCGGACGCTGGGACGACGCGTCCATCCTGCTGCGCGATCATCTGATTCATCAGCCTTCGAACGACCTCTGGCTGGCGTTAGTCCGCTGCTATCTGCATTGGCACCGCTATCAGGATGCGATCGACGCCGCGCGGCACGTGCTCGCCGACAATCCCGGTCTCGCCGTGGCGCATTTCTGGCTGGCTCGCGCCTTGCAAGGAGCCGGCCGGCACGAGGAAGCCGAACAAGCTCTGCGCGAGATCCATCGCCTCGCGCCGCATCGGGCCGAAGCGCGCGCCGTCGTCGCCGAACTCCAGCCCGCCCTCGCGGAACAGTTGCCTTGGCGAATAACAGCGCCGCCGATTGCCGATATCAACTCTCCGCGTTCTGCCGTCGCCATCCGGCGGTTCGCGCGTGATCGATTCTCGCCCGTCGCGGCCAACACTGATGGCGCATTCGTCACCATCGAACTTCCTGAACGAAGTGCCGGCTCGCTGATCTTCCGGCCTATGCATTCCAATGAAGCGGCCCGTGTTGTGGCTTTGCTCGGCGATCCCAATCTCGTGACAGACGAATGGCAGGTCCGCGTTTGGGAAACGACTGCCGAGCCTCGGCGATTGGTCGGTGCGGCGGCGTGGCGAATTGCCCCCGACGAATCATCAACCGCGCATCTGGCGATCGCGCTGCTGCCGCGCTTCCGCGCCGAGGATTCCGCCCGCGTCATGACACGAGCGCTGTTCGCGGAAATCGCGGGCGCCGAAGTTCGCCAAGTGATCGTATCGACGCAGGAAGCCGCGGCGTGGAAGGCGGTTTTACAACGGCCGGGATTCGCGATCCAACATTGGACCGATGAGACTTGGGTCGGTGATCCAATCCTGCTGCGGGAGCGCTATCGGCGCTACGATGACATCATCTCATCGTGGCAGGAGAACGGCTGGCAGCTGCGTCCTTTAGAAACGGCGGACTGGGAACTCGTGCGACGTTGGGGCGTTGACGGAAATTTCCTGACGCCGGAACACGCTGACCGCGTGCAGGCGCTCCACGATCCCCACCTCTCTCGCCTGCTGCTCAATCGCAACGGCCCCGCCGGTCTGCTCCTCGTGACCCGCCGTCACCGGACCGTCATTCCTGAATTTCTCGGCGGCGATCCGGCTCAACCGGAAGTCTGGGGCATTGCCACCGTGCTGCTCCTTCGCTGGCTCATCGAATATTCGAACCCCACTGCGTCCTACGACGAATTTGCGCTTACGACGAACCTGCATCGCGGACGCCGCCACAAACTCGCCACGATTGCTGGCATGCGCCGCACCCGCGAACAGCACCATTTTCTCGTCGAACTTTGACGAGCAAGCCGCAGACACAGACGATCTGGTCATCGATCGCGCCAAATGACTCACTTGCGCAGTGCCCAGATGGCTTTCGCTTGAGTGATGGTTTTTTTCAGCACGTCGGGCGTGATCGATTGCTTCGGGTCGTCGCCGATGCCCTTGGTGGGATCGATGTGCGATTCGATGCAGAGTCCGTCCGCGCCATAGGCCACGGCGGCGAGCGAAGCGGCGGGAACGTAAGCGGCCTTGCCGACGGAATGCGAGGGATCGACCACGACTGCAGCCCAAGTTTTTTCCTTCAACAGCGGCGTGATGCTTTCGTCGGGATGATTGCGGTAGCCGTCGAGCGTCGGCGTGGTGCCGCGCGGACAGAGCATGATATTGGGATTGCCGAACGCGGCGATGTATTCGGCGGCCGAGATGAATTCATTCAACGGTCCCATGTGCACGCTGCGCTTGAGCAGGACGGAAATCTCCGGCCGGTTGCCAATCATGCGGCCGATGGCGCGAAGCAGCGAATAGTTGAGCGCGTTGCGCGCGCCGATTTGCAGAACCGTCACGCCCGCATCGACCGCGAGTTTCAATTGCTCTTCGTCCATCACCTCGGTGTCCACCGGCAGACCGGTGCGGCGCGAGGCTTCCATCAGAATGTCGAGCGACTTGTTGTCGCCCTGAAAAGTGTAGGGATTGGTGCGCGGTTTCCACACACCGCCGCGAATGACGTGTGCGCCGGCTTCCTTCATCGCCGCCGAGGTTTCGTAGAAGAGATTCGGATTCTTGGGGTCGATGGTGCACTGCCCGGCGATGATGAACAGCTCTTCGCCCAAGGTGACGCCGCCGATGGTGAGCTTGCCGCGGGCGAGATCGGAACGGCGGTCCATGAGTTTGAACGGCGACTGGATGCGATCGATGCGCTCAATGAAGTCGAGGCCTTCGAGGCGGTTGATCATGAGGTCGTCGCGCTCGTCGCCGACGATGGCGTAGATCGTGCGGACCGCTCCGGCGATCGGCTGGATCCGACAGTCGAATTCGGAAACAATCGCGGTCACCTCGGCGAGTTGTTCCGGGGTCAGTCGGTTGGCTTTGGGCAGTATCATGGTTGGATTGGATTAAAACAAAAAGGCCGCCCGGATTGGGCGGCCTGCAAGAGAGAAATTGCTTTTCAGCTCATTGATTCGGGCAGCCGCCCATGTCTCCGGAGGCGTAAAAGCCCCAGAAGAAAAAGCTGAAATAATAAGCGGCTGCGTTTTGCATTGCCGTGGTTCGTGGCGAGCGGAGCGCGTTTTGTCAATCTCGCGGATATGCTCAGCGCTTGCCGCTGAACTCCGGCGGCAGCGGCGCGGTCGCGGCAAAATGGTGCGTCCTGCCCTGCCATTCGTAATCGAAGGCCGTCTCCAACGAGTGCAGAAACAGCCGCTTCTGACGGTGCGCTTTTTCGAATTCGCGATTGGCGCCGAAGTCGCCGTAGGTCGCGTCGCCGACGATGGGCAGATTTCGTTTCGCACATTGCACGCGCAGCTGATGACTGCGGCCGGTGATCGGCTCCAATTTGATGAGCGACAGCCCGCCGGACGAACGCAGCAATGTCATCTTGCTTTCGGCGGGAATGTTGCCGGTCGCGACGGTGCGAATCTGCCCTCCCCGCTTTTGCACCGCGAGTCGGTCACGCCACATTTGCATAGGCGTCGCCGGGCGACCGAAAACAAGTGCGTTGTAAACTTTGCGCACGCGCTTGCGGCGGAAATGTTCGCGCATGGCGGTGGCCAGCTTCTCGTCGTTGCAGACCAAAATCACACCCGAGGTCGCTGAATCGAGTCGGTTAAGCAGCCACACGCGCCGCGTTTCACCGGTGTCATTCCAGTGATAACATTCGCTTTCGAGATCGTAAGCGGCCTGCAGCAGCGAACGTGCTTCTTCGCCGCGCGTGTTGGGATGCGAAAGCACGCCGGCGGGTTTGGCCAAGGCGGCGAGACCGTTCGCGTCAGCC
>JGI12383J13903_1001314_pt1 | contig 11759 bp, 8 predicted proteins | sample Passage237B_FD_13903 | JGI IMG/M metagenome (IMG submission 13903)
ATTACGCCCAAAACGAATTCCGGCAAGCTCGCCGCCACGGTCGGCGCGGAAATGGATGTTATTCAGGAACACAACGCCCTGCACGACGCCCGCAGCATCGCCGCGGCTTATCGTTTCATGATGCAGAAGGGGATCAAAAGTCCCTTTGCATCTTCGTAAGAAAAAACTTCTCCTTGCTACAAGAGTAAAAAATGCCCGACGAAAAAAGATTCGAGAAAATTCTCCTGAAATACTTCCTGCAAATGTCGTTGTTAGAAATAATAACTATTATTCACTCCCCGGAAAGCCGTAACAGCAGGGGTGAAAAAATACAGGGCGTTTACTATGCAACTGCCTACGCAAAAAAGCTAGAAGACCTCCCCAAGAACCCGTTTAAAGACCCATCACTTTGGAATACAGATCCCTATTGCAAATTTAAGATTCTTAGAGAAAACCCCCCTGGGATTTTCCAACAAGATCCCGATACTAAAAAACTAGAATTTATCAAGCAATCTCCTGCAAACAACTGGGATGATTTTTTGACAAAAAGTTTTGCGCAGGTCAGACATAACCTTTTTCATGGCGCCAAATTCTTTAAAAAAGATGCATACAATCATCTAAATCTAGAAGATAGGGATAAAGAGCTTATCAACGCAGCCCTCTCCTTCATCGAATTTTTGGAAGATAGCAGTATTATTCCAGAGACGCTATCACCAGAGACGCTATCACTTGGATGAGTTACATCAATAAAAACTACTTATCGTCGCTCATACGCAGGGCGGAGATGAAGGCTGATTGCGGGATTTCGACGTTCCCGTATTGGCGCATCTTCTTTTTGCCCTCTTTTTGCTTGTCCAGCAGTTTGCGTTTACGCGAGACGTCGCCGCCGTAGCATTTCGCCGTCACGTCCTTGCGCAGCGCCGAGACATCTTCGCGGGCGATGATCTTGCCGCCGATGGAGGCCTGAATGGCGATTTTGAACAACTGGCGCGGAATCAGCTCCTTCAAACGCTCGCACAGCTGGCGCCCGCGGCGCTCCGCCTGCGAGCGGTGGACGATCATCGACAAGGCATCCAGCGCCTCGCCGTTGACCATGATATTCATGCGCACCAGATCGCCTTCCTCGAAACCGTCCAGCTGGTAATCCATGCTCGCATAGCCGCGGCTGATGGATTTCAGGCGATCGTAGAAATCAAATACCACTTCGTTGAGCGGCAGGCGGTACACGGCCATGGCGCGGCTGCCGACCCACGTCAGTTCCAGCTGAACGCCGCGGCGTTCCTGACACAGCTGCAAAATGCCGCCCAGATATTCGTCGGGCACAAAGATCGTCGCCTTGATCCAAGGCTCCTCGATCTTGGCAATGCGCACCACGTCCGGCATGTCGGCGGGGTTNTAAAGCTCCATCTGTTCCCCGTTCGTCAGGTGGATTTTATACACCACCGACGGCGCGGTCGGGATCAGGTCAAGGTTATATTCGCGCTCGAGACGCTCCTGAATGATCTCGAGGTGCAAAAGGCCAAGGAAGCCGCAACGGAAACCCATGCCGAGCGCGTTGGAGTTCTCCGCCTCGTAATGCAGACTCGCGTCGTTCAGCGCAAGCTTGCCAAGGGAATCGCGCAGTTTTTCAAACTCGCTGGAATCCAGCGGGAAGATGGAGCAGAAGACCATCGGCACGGAGGGTTTGAAACCCGGCAAACGCGCATCGCAGGGGTTGCGGTCCAGCGTGATGGTATCGCCGATCTTGGTTTCGTGAATGCTCTTGATGCCGCAGGTGATAAAACCCATTTCGCCGGCTTTCAGCTCGCCGGTCATGACGTGTTTGGGCGTAAACACGCCCACGCGGTCGGCTTCATAGGCCGCACCCGTGCTCATGAAACGCAGCTTGTCCTTGACCTTCACCGTGCCTTCCACCACGCGCACCAGAATGACGACGCCGAGATAGGAATCGTACCAGCTGTCCACCAGCAGCGCCTTCAGCTTGGCATTGGTATCGCCCTTGGGCGCGGGCAGGCGCGTGACGATGGCTTCCAGCAGATCGTCAATACCGATCCCCGTTTTGGCGGAAGTCAGCACCGCATCGGAAGCGTCAATGCCGATCACGTCTTCAATCTGCCTGCGCACACGATCCACATCGGCGGCGGGCAGATCAACCTTGTTGATCACCGGCACGATTTCAAGGTTGTTATCGACAGCCTGATATACGTTGGCGAGCGTCTGCGCCTCCACCCCTTGCGAGGCATCGACGACCAGCAGCGCGCCTTCGCAGGCAGCAAGGCTGCGGCTGACTTCATAGGCAAAATCCACGTGGCCGGGCGTATCCATCAGGTTCAGAATAAACTTCTCCCCGTTTTTTGCCGTATATTCCAGACGCACGGTCTGCGCCTTGATGGTGATGCCGCGCTCGCGCTCCAGCTCCATGTTGTCGAGGATCTGTTCCTTCATCTCGCGGTCGGTCAGCCCGCCGCATTTTTGAATAATCCTGTCGGCAAGTGTTGACTTCCCATGGTCGATATGGGCAATAATCGAGAAGTTCCGGATGTGTTTTTGATCTGTCATAATTTATTGTAAAGCCCGGGGGTTTCGAGGATTTATGCAGCGCCTGCCAATCGCCCTTTTGTTTTTCCTAATTGCGCTCTGTTTTAACTGGAATGCGGCCAAAGCTCAAGAGCTGGCGGCGCTTCCCGACCAGATTCAGGGCAACTGGGCCCTGCCGGACTGCGGAACCTATGACGAAGCCCTCGTTTTCAGCCGTTATTTTTACCTAAAATCGCAGCCAGACAGCCAGACCCTCCTGCCCGCGGGGCTGGAGCGGCAAGCCGAAGATTATGCGATTCTGTCCCTGAAAGACCAAAAGGCCCCCGTGCGGCTGGAAAACGACGGTATCCTGACCCTGGCCGTGCTGGAGGCCGCCCCCGCCCGCCGCGTGCGCAACTGGCCGAAAGTTTGGGACAAGCTGCCCATTGACCAAACAGTCGAATACACGGCCTGCACCGATGCGCCGAGCCTTGTGCCGCAAAACCTGCAACGGCTGATGCGCTATATCGACCGCATTCAATCTGCCTGCACCGTTTCCCTGAACAACGACTGCACGCGCGTGCTGTTCAAATACGCCGATGCGAATAACAACAACAAGGTGGACCGGACAGAGTTGCAAAAGGGGCTTGCCAACCTCGCGCTGCTCTCGGCGCTGGCGGGCGGCACGCCCGTGACAGCGGCAGAGGCACAGCGCACGACCGATGCGATGCGCGCGGCAGAGAACGGCATCGTGCAAACGCTGATGGCCGCCTATGATGCCGACGGGTCGAAAGATCTGGATTACAACGAAATCGTGGCCGATGTGCCCGTGCCGGCCTTGCCGCTGGTGCCTGCGATGCTGGATAAAATCGGCGCGCTTTTGCCCGCCTTTAAAATGGCTGCCGTCGCCTTGCCCGCAGCCGCCGCCACACCCGAAGCTTCTGCCGCGACCAAATCCATGTTCACGGAAACGGTCAAAACCAAATCGACCAACGGCAACAAAAGCCCGTGGCGCAAGGATTATTAATACCTGACGATGGGATAGGTTAAGTCTGCTGCGCACCCGCCGCGCGGCGCAGGCGATCGTTGATGGCAAGACCAAGCCCCGTATCGGGAATATTCATCACGGCAATTGCCTGAAATCCGCCCTGATCCAGCATATGCAGCATGCTGAAAAGATTGGCCGCCGCCTCGGTCAGGTCGCCCTGCTCGCTGAGGTTCATGCATTGGCCGGCAGGCAGATCGCGGGCAAAGCCGCCGCCCTCCACGCCCATGAAGCGCAGATTGCCGAAACCGAGCAAGGCCTCGCCCTTTTTTACATCCACGGCGTTCAGCCGCAGCGGCGTATGCGGTGCGTAATGTTTCAAAAGCTGGCCGGGGGATCGCGGATTGTCATCCACGGCCTCGATCTCCACCCGCACCTCCCCGACATGCATGTCCAGATCATCCAGCGTGATGGCGCCGGGGCGCAGCAGCACGGGGATATCCCCCGTCATGTCGACGACGGTGGATTCCAGCCCCACTTCCGCCTTGCCGCCCGCGAGGATCATCCCCGCCTTCTCTCCCAGACTTTCGGCCACATGTTGCGGCGTGGTGGGGCTGAGCGTGCCGGAGGCATTCGCGCTCGGCGCGGCAATCGGCCGCCCCAGTTTCCGGATCAGCTCGCGCGCGACGGGATGCGCGGGGCAGCGCACGGCCAGCGTCGGCAAACCGGCGGAGCAAAGTTTGGATACGGGGCAATCCGCCCGCATGGGCAGGATCAGCGTTAGCGGGCCGGGCCAGAAAATCTCCGCCAGCAGGCGCGCGCGCAGGTTGAAAACCACCAGTTCCTCCGCCGCCGCGCGGTCATTCACATGCACGATGACGGGGTTGAAGGTCGGCCTGCCCTTTACTTCAAAAATACCGGCGACCGCGCGGTCGTTCGTGGCATCCGCGCCAAGGCCGTACACGGTTTCCGTCGGCAACGCGACCAGCCCGCCCGCCCGCAGGCGTTCGGCGGCAAGTTCCAGATTTTCTTCGCTCGGCAGGACGATCAACGACATTGTCAGGCCGCTTCCGGCAGGTGCAGCTTGCCGCCCGGCATCGGCTGCGGCACGCCCGTGGTGGTAGGAAAACTGATCGGCAATCCCCGCAGGCTGCGCACAGCCATATAGGCAAAGGCCTCGGCCTCGATCGCATCGCCGTTCAGCCCCACATCCTCGATGGCATTAACAGGCACGCCGAGATGCGCGCGCAATTGCTGCATCAAATAGCCGTTCAGGCGGCCGCCGCCGGACACAATCCAGCGCGCGGGCGCGGCGGGCAGAAACGCCAGCGCCTTGACAATGCTGCGCACGGTAAAGGCGGACAGCGTTGCCGCCCCTGCCTCCGGCGACAGGTTTTGCCACAGCGGCGAGACGAAATCATTCCGATCCAGCGATTTGGGCGGCGGCGCATTAAAAAACGGATGCGACATCAGCGCGCTGACGATTTCTTCATCCGCCTTGCCCGCCGCTGCGGTTTTGCCGCCGTCGTCATACTTTCGGCCCGTGTGTTGCAGCATCCAGTCATCCATCAGCGCATTGCCGGGACCGGTATCGAAAGCGATGATCGTCCCGTCCGCGCCGATATAGGTCACATTCGCAACGCCGCCGATGTTCAAAAAAACCACGGGTTTTTCCAGTGGCGCGGACAGCGCGCGGTGATACACAGGTGCCAGCGGCGCCCCCTGCCCGCCCGCCAGCACATCGGCGGTGCGGAAATCATTCACCACCCGAATACCCGTCAGCTGTGCCAGCAAGACGCCGTCCCCGAGCTGGCAGGTATATTTTTCATGCGGCGCATGGGCAATAGTCTGGCCGTGAAAACCGATAAGATCCACATCCTGCGCCGCCAGATTTTTTTCCGCCATCAACCGTGCGACAACGCGGGCATGCGCTTCGGTCAGCGCCCGTTCCACGGCGGCCGCTTCGGCGCGTTTATCACGCGGCAGGTTCAGGCATTGACGGATCTGCCCGCGCAGGTCATCGGGATAGGCTTCGCTAACAAAGCCGTCGCGCCGGATATACCCCTCGCCGTCCGTGGTGATCAGCGCGGCATCGATCCCGTCCAGCGAGGTGCCGCTCATCAGCCCGATAACCCGATATTCTTTCATTTTCATGCCCTTCCACCGATATTGCCCTGCAATATGAAATATTCTATAGTGGCTTTCCACCGTATTTTGAAGGGTTCCCGATGAAAAACGCAATTGCTTTTTTGGTACTGGCACTGGCCGCCCTGTTCCCCGCCGCCGCAGGTGCCGCAAGCGACGGGCAGAAGCCGGCCGCGCGTGTGCTGCAACGCGTTTTTTCCGAAACGGAAAAGGCGATTATCGAGGAATATTTCGGCCATAAACACGACCCCAAATACAAGCGCGCTGCCGATCATGCGCATCCGAAAAAAGGCGGCAAAAACAAAAACGGCCTGCCGCCCGGATTGGCCAAGAAAGATCAATTGCCGCCCGGCCTGCAAAAGCAGCTGGAGAAAAACGGCCGTCTGCCGCCGGGGCTTGCCCGCAACGAGTTGCCCGTGCGCCTGCGCAACAAGCTTTATGCCCCGCAAACGGGAACCAAACGCCTGATCGTCGGGGATGATGTCGTCCTTATCGATACGGCAACCGATATCGTGCTGGACATTCTGCGCGACGTTGCGCGCAGCCAGCAACACTAAGCCGGAGGACGCAAGACAATCATGGCTCATCAGGATTTTATCAGCATCATGCAGGAACGCGGTTTCCTGCACCAATGCACGGATATCGACGCGCTGAAGCAAAAACTCGCCGCAGGCACGGTTACCTGCTACACGGGGTATGATGCCACGGCGCGCAGCCTGCATGTGGGCAGCCTGCTGTCGATCATGATGATGCGCTGGTTCCAGAAATGCGGTCACCGCCCGATTGTCCTGATGGGCGGCGGCACGACCAAGGTAGGCGATCCTTCCGGCCGCGATGAAAGCCGCAAGATGCTGACGGCGGAAGATATCGACAACAACATCGCCGGCATCCGCCGCGTGTTTGAAAAATTCCTGACCTTCGGCAACGGCGCGACGGATGCCATGATGGTCAACAATGCCGACTGGCTGGAGAAACTGAATTACATCGACTTCCTGCGCGATTACGGCCCGCATTTCACGATCAACCGCATGATGACATTCGACAGCGTCAAGCTGCGTCTGGAGCGTGAACAGCCCCTGACCTTCCTTGAATTCAACTACATGATCCTGCAGGCCTATGATTTTCTGGAGCTGAACCGCAAATACGGCTGCACCGTGCAATTCGGCGGTTCCGACCAATGGGGCAATATCGTGAACGGTATCGAGCTGGCGCGCCGCATTGACCGTGCGGAGCTTTACGGCCTGACCACTCCGCTGCTGACCACGGCATCGGGCGCCAAAATGGGTAAAACCGCCGCGGGTGCCGTCTGGCTGAACGAGGATATGCTAAGCCCCTATGCGTATTATCAGTTCTGGCGCAATACGGAAGACGCCGATGTCGGCCGCATGCTGAAATATTACACCGAGCTGCCGATGGACGAGATTGCAAAACTGGCGGCGCTGAAAGGCAGCGAGATCAACGAAGCCAAAAAAGTGCTGGCCTTTGAAGCGACAAAAATGTGCCACGGCGAAGCCGCCGCGACGGAGGCCGCCGAAACCGCGCGAAAAACCTTCGAGGAAGGCGCAAGCGCCGAAGGCCTGCCGACCGTTACCCTCCCCCGCAGCCGTCTGGCAGAAGGCATTCCCGCTTTCGTCCTGTTCAAGGATGCCGGCCTTGCCGCTTCGGGCGGGGAGGCGCGCCGCCTGATCTCCGGCGGCGGCGCACGCGTGAACGATGTGAAAATCGACAACGACCAGCAGATCATTTCTCTGGCCGACTTGAAAGACGGCCATGCGGTCAAGCTTTCCGCAGGCAAGAAAAAACACGCGCTGGTCGTGGTGGGCGATTAAGCCCCCTTCGTCATTCAAAGAAAATCTTGCGCAGGATGCCGGGCGCGAGCACGGCCAGCGGATTGACCGTCACAACGGGTTGCGACATCGCGCCCTTGATCGTATAGGTCGCCGCCAGCAGGCCTTCGCCGCCCGCCGTCAGGATATCGCCCACCAGCGGAATGCCGCTGATCAGGGAGCTGACCTCCGACACGGGAATGATCGTGCCGTCCATATCCAGCCGCCGCGCCCAGTAATCGATATTGCCTTCAAACGTGAGCCCCAGCGATGCGCCCGATGTGCGGCCATCCTTCAGGCGGATGAGGCGCATATTCTCCGTCTGTTGCGGCTGTCCGCGATCCGTCCAGCTGAAATTGACGCGTGCTTTGGAGAAAGACAGCCCCTCGCCGTTCAGCAAATCCAGAATACCGACCAGCGACATGGCGTTCAGCAGCTTGGCAAGAACAGGCGTATCTTTCAGGGTGAAATTGCTCAGCTGCGCCACGCCCGCCATATCGCGCGGCCCGCCGTTGGGCAACGGTTCGCCGCGCACCGCCAAGGTGCCGCCGCGAATGCTTTTGGTGATCCCGAGCGTGGCGAGCGCCGCGCCTGCGTTATCCGCCTCGAAACGCAGGCTGTGGCCCTTCGCCTCCGGCATATAGCGCAGATAAACCGCCTTGCCGCCTGCCTGCGCGTCCATTTCCATCTGGTCGATGCGCTGCCATTTGTTGCGCTTCAAAACCATTTTCACATCATCCAGCGCACGGTTTTTCCCCAGCACCAGACGTTTGACATCCATGACCACATGCAGGGGGGGCACCACCTCCGCCGCCTTGGCATCGGTATTGGGGGCAGGCTCCACATCATCGTCACCCGTAAAGGGGCGCGCATCCATTTGCCGGCCCGATACCCTGACCATATACCCCGTCGCGCCGCGGTCTTCCGCCGTGACGGCAATATCCGTCTCTCCGTACATCAGCCGCGACAGGCGCACGGCGGCAAAGGCCGTCTCTCCCTTCACATCCTGCGTGAAATCAAGATCCCCCTGCAACATCAGTCCCGCCGTTTCCAGCGACAGGTCGCGGATGTTTTGCAGCTTGTCGTTTTTCAATTGCAGCGACAGGCTGACATTGCCCTCCGCCGCGAGCGGTTTGACAAAGTCAACAAACGGTACGGTCAACCCCAGCGCCCCCAGGTTGCCCTTCAGATCGACCTTCGCGCTATTGTCGAAACCGCGCTGGTACGTCACATCGGCAGGCATGCGGCCCTTGACCGCCAGCACGTCCGGCACGCCGAAATGTTTCAGCAGCTTTTCATCCAGCACCAGCCTTGCCGTCGCGCGCTGGTCGAAGCCCCCTGCTTTTGTAAAATTCTTTGTCCAGTCAAACTGCACAGCCGTGCCGGAAAGCAGCGCATTGCCTTTGATGTTGAGCGCACCGTTGCTGACCGTCAGATCCATCGGCCCGCCCGTCAGCGGCAGGCCCGCGACAACGCCGTCCAGCGATACATCCTGCGCCCGCGCGGTCGCCTTGACCTGCACATCGGCAATATCCAGTTTTTTATGGATGGGGAATTTGAAGCTGACCTCCACATCCGCCGTGCCGCTGACGCCCGCGGAATTCAGCCCCAGCATTTTCGGATATTCCAGCGGTTTTGAATCCAGCACCGACAAAGCCGTTTTAAGCGGCCCCGTCAGCGATACGGCAATATCGATTTCCGCATGCTCGTCGGGCGATGCGGCCTTGTGCAGATTGGTGATATGAATGGTCGATTTCGTNGCCTTCATATCGCCCAGCCTGCCGCCGCTGATATCCAGATTGAAGGATTNGGCATCGTAATAGGCGCGGCCCTTTGCCCCNTCCACGGGGCGCAGCGGCGGGAAATAATCCACCTTGATGCCATCGAAAAAGATTTCGCCGCCGAGTTTTTCGACGGAGATTTTTTGCTCCTCCCCTTCCTGCGCATAGGTGACGCGCGCATCGATGGTGGCGCGATGCGCCGTGCCGGCGGAAAGATGCGTTGTCACCCATTCGCGCGGATCGGGCGCCAGCGCGCGCGGCCAGAAACGGTGCAGATCATCCATAGGCGTATCGAACAATGCGCCCCGCAACGCCGCAGTATAAATACCCGCTTCATCACGCGAAATACTGGCCGCCACATCCAGCACGGGGCCGACGCCCGTTTTGATTTTGACCTGATCCAGCGCAAAACTGCCCTTTGCCGGGTCAATCGCGCCATCGGCATAAAGGGAGGCAACGGGCAGCGGCGCATCTTCGGCATAAAGATCAAAGCCGCTGAACTGTCCCTTTTCCCCGCCGACAACAAATTCAAAAGCGCCGGGAACGAAATCGCGGTCGAGCACGAATTTGACCGCGCCGTAAAGATTGATATCCAGCCCTTTTGCAGGGGCGAAGGCCGCGCTTTTCGCGCTCATCTCGGCGAAATCAAGGTCGGAAAAGCTGACGACCACGCCCGTTGTTTCCGATTCCCAGTGATGCTTGACGCTGGCCGACCAGATGGCGCGTTTATCGGCGGAAAGATCCACCGCCATATCGGCCCGCGCTTCCAGCCCGCCCCTTTGCCGCAGGATTTGCAGCATGGTATCGGAACTTGTCCAGCTGGTGCCGAGGATTTTGTCTTCATACACCACTTCCGCATGCAGCACCGTAATCTCGCGCAAACCGCCGAGCAGGGCGGCAAAACCCGTGCGGTCGCGCAATTGCGACAGCAGGCCGCGGATAAATTCAATGCGCGCCTGCGCGGCCTGTGCCGCCATGTCGGGCGGCAGCGGCGGGCCGAAAACCGGCAAAGGCGCTTCGTTAAGGTTGAAGCTGAAGTGCCCGTCTTCCCAGCGCATCACACGGAAAGACGGCCGGTGTACGCGGATCACGCGCGGGCGCAGCTTGCCCAGAAACAGATAGCGTTTGGAAAGCTGCACGCCAAGCTTGCGCACCGAGAGCAACGGCGTCTCATCGGCGCGGACAATATCCACATCGCGCAGCTCGATTTCCAGCGGCTGCATCCGCCCGCCCCAGGTCAGCAGCGTCCTGCCGACGGTGAATTTGAAATCGGGGTTGCGTTCGTGCATGGCGGCTTCCATGCGCGCGGTCACAAAGCCGAGATCAATCGGCCCCTGCGACAGGCGCCACATCAGCCCGCACCAGCCCAGAAAAACAATCACGGCCAGAATGCCGATGAGCTCGAACCCGATCATCAGCCCGCGATTGAATGTCTTTATTGCTTTTTTCAGCATTTATCCCCGATACTGGACAAGGTTTCCGGCTGTCCCGCCGCTATCAAAAGAGTAACCCCTTTGCGCCGCAATTTTCCACAAAAAAGCAGAAAAAAACAAGAAAAATCAGCTGCTTCGTCAATTCCTCCGGCAGCGGAGGCCTTGCTTGCGCAAAGTCCTTTTTTGCACGGATTACAAAGCCGTTACCCTGTGCTGGCCAAACAAAATCCGGATGCGGCTTTCTCTGCCCTTCTGGACGAAACGCGGCAGCAAGCGTCGGCAGCCGCCACGCAGGGGGAGATTATGTCTATCCTTCGCCGCGCCAAACAACAGGCCGCTCTCATCACCGGCCATGCCGATCTGGCCGGCTATTGGCAGGATACGGCGGTCATGCGGCAGCTTTCCGCCTTTGCCGATATGGCCGTGCAGGAATCCCTGCATTTTTTACTGCGCAACGCCGCGGCGGCAAAACAGCTGCGCCTGACCGATGCGAAAAATCCTGCGACGGATTGCGGCGTATGCATCATCGCCCTTGGCAAATGGGGCGCGCATGAGCTGAACTATTCCAGCGATATAGACCTGATGGTGCTGTTCGATCCCGCGCGTTCCCCCGTCATAGACACACAGAACACGCAACCGTTTTTTATTCGCCTGACGCGCGACCTTGCCCGCATGCTGGAAGAATTCACGGCGGACGGTTACGTTTTCCGCTGCGATTTGCGCCTGCGGCCCGACCCGGGGGCGATGCCGCTGGCGGTCTCGATCGACACGGCGGAAACCTATTACGGCAGCCTCGGCCAGAACTGGGAACGTGCGGCGATGATCAAGGCGCGGCCCGTGGCGGGCGATGCCCTGCTCGGCGCGGATTTCAAAAAGCTGATGGACAGCTGGATCTGGCGCCGCAATCTCGATTTCGCCGCCATACAGGATATTCATTCCATCAAACGGCAGATCAACGCCAAACAGCAAAAAAGTCCGCGCGGCAAAAAAGGCGACAACCCCTTCCTCGGCTTCAACGTCAAGCTCGGCCACGGCGGCATACGGGAGATCGAGTTTTTCGCGCAAACGCAGCAATTGATCTACGGCGGGCGGG
>JGI12383J13903_1001315_pt1 | contig 11721 bp, 8 predicted proteins | sample Passage237B_FD_13903 | JGI IMG/M metagenome (IMG submission 13903)
TTCGAGACGCCGGTGTCCGCCTACGCCAAGCTGCGCGATTCCGGACCGGCCTACCTGCTCGAATCCATCGAAGGCGGCGAACAGCTCTCACGTTACAGCTTTATAGGCTGCCGCCCGCGCAAGGTTTTCTCGTGCGGACAAGAGACGACCGAGATCCGCGAAATCGGTCAGCCCGCCCGCCAAGTCCCCACGCCCGCCGATCCGCTCAAGCTGATCGAAAAGGAAATGGCCGGCTACAAACCTGTTTCCCTGCCCGGCCTCCCCCGTTTCACCGGCGGCGCCGTCGGCTTCGTCGGCTACGAATACGTGATGCGCATCGAGCCGACCGTGCCGGTTGCTCCGCATGATGAACTCGGTGTGCCGCTGCTCTATTTCATGCTGTCGGATTCACTGCTGATTTTCGACCGCGCGAAGCAAACCCTGCGGCTCTGCGTCAACGCCCACATCAAGGGCGATGCCGGGGCCGCCTACGATCGCGCCGTCGCGGAAATCGCCGAGCTTTACGAAATTCTCAAGCAGCCGCGCGAACTCGCACCGGCCCCGCTGGTTGATTCGCCGAAGATCGAAATCCCGAGCGGCAACTTTACGCGCGAGCGTTTTGAAAAGTGCGTCGAGAACTCGAAGGAATATATCCGCGCGGGCGACATCATTCAGGTCGTCGGTGCGCAGCGTTTCATCAAGCCCTTCAAGAAGACGCCCCTCGATCTCTATCGCGCCCTGCGGACGGTCAATCCGTCGCCCTACATGTTCATTCTCGAAACCGGCGATTTTTCCCTAGTGGGAGCTTCACCGGAAGTGCACGTGCGCTTGACTGACGGACTCGTGGAAATCCGCCCCATCGCCGGCACGCGTCGCCGCGGCGCAACCGCCGCTGAAGACGCCGCGCTCGAAAAGGAATTGCTGGCCGACGAAAAGGAAAAGGCCGAGCACCTCATGCTGGTCGATTTGGCGCGCAACGACATTGGACGCGTTTGCGAATTCGGCAGCGTAACTGTGCCGGATTTCATGATCGTCGAGCGCTACTCGCACGTGATGCACATCGTGTCGCAAGTTGAAGGCAAAATCGCCGCAGATAAGAACGCTTACGATCTCATGCGCGCCACTTTCCCGGCTGGCACCGTCAGCGGCGCTCCCAAAGTCCGCGCCATGCAAATCATCACGGAGCTGGAGCAACTCCAGCGCGGCTTTTATGCCGGCGCGCTCGGCCACTTCGGCTACGACGGCAACATGGACACTTGCATCATGCTGCGCACGGCCCTGCTCAAAAACGGCAACGTCTATATTCAGGCCGGCGGTGGTTGGGTCGCTGACTCGGTGCCGGCTGACGAGTATCAAGAGACCATCAACAAGGCCTCGGCTCTGTTCAAAGCCGTCGCGATGGCGGAAGCTTTTTCCGACTAAGCTAGTCTCATTAATCGAATAGGAACGGCAGCGCCGCGGTAAGCCGCCGTTGCCCTAATCGGCAGTTTTGCGAGCGAATCGGCGCCTAAATGGCGTGGGGCCAAGCCGGATTGGGCCGCGGCCCTTTTCAGACACTTTGGCCCGTTCTTCCGGGCAAAGTGAGTCACATTGGCGCGAAAATCTGTGTAATTTTCGGCCAGGTTATGCGTCTTCCCTCTAGGAGTGCCGTAAGAGGAAGTTGGAACAGGTTACGCTAAGATAGAGATAACTCAAATGGAACATCACTCCCACAAGCAGTGACCCAATTAAACGAGGACTTAAATATGCCGAGAAAAGCGATATTCATCCAAACACCGATCAAGTCCGAGCCCCTGACTCAGCCTGAAACCACTCCTGAGTTTTCTGCTCCCCCCTCTTTTTTGGAAAAATCGGAACCCGCCGAAACCATGACCGCTGTGTCCGACCGTTCCAACCTCCAGATGTATCTGCAGGAAATCGGTAAGACTCCCCTGCTCACCATCGACGAGGAGGTCAAATTGGCCAAGCGCATCCAGCGCGGCGACAAGGCTGCCCGCGATCACATGATCAAGGCCAACCTCCGCCTCGTGGTGAAGATCGCCATGGACTACAAGGATTTTGGCCTGCCGCTGCTTGACCTCATTTCCGAGGGCAACATCGGCCTGATCAAGGCCGTGGAGCGATTCGACCCATCGAAGGGTGGCAAGCTCTCCACGTATGCCGCTTGGTGGATCAAGCAGTCGATCAAGCGCGCGCTCGCGAATCAGTCGAAGACCATACGCCTGCCCGTTCATTTGGTGGACAAGATCGCCAAGATGCGCCGCACCGCGTTGGCGCTCACCGAGGAGCTCGGCCGCGAACCGACCGACGAAGAGATCGCACGCGAACTGCAGATTCCGACCAGCAAGGTCGCTCATCTCAAGTCCGTCAGCGTCCGCCCGGCTTCCCTCGACGCTCCGGTCGGTGAAGATTCCGACTCGGCCACGTTCGGTGACATCATCGGCGATGAAAACGCCGCGAGCCCTTATGAAAGCCTGAGCGGCAGCACGCAGAACTCGGATCTCTATCAGCTGATCAATTCGCTCGATGATCGCGAAGCCGAGATCATCAAGCTGCGCTTCGGTCTCGAAGGTCGCGACGAACTCACGCTCGAGGAAGTCGGCAAGAAGTTCAACGTGACCCGCGAACGCATTCGCCAGCTCGAATATCTCGCGCTGAACAAAATGCGCCGCGCCATGGCAAAGCACGAGGCCATCCGCACCGCGGATGAAATCGAGGAAGATCGCCGCCAGCGCGAACGTATGCAGGTCATCCGTGAGTTTGTGGAATCCAAGTCCCGCAAAGTCCGGCACGGCAGCAACTGAGTCACTTCACCATCTCAATCATTCGTCAGGCGGGGATTTCAATCCCCGCCTTTTTATTGCGCACACTAGCAGGCGTCGCATTCCCTGCCGTGTAATTTAACCAACAAAAAGCCCGTCCGGAAAACCGGACGGGCTTTGATTTTAAGACTTAAGGAAGGACTTAGTCCTTCTTGTCGGAAGCAGCGTCGAGGATGTCACCGAGATTCATCATGTCGGTGCCGGCCTGACGGTTGATCGCCTCGAAGTTCGCGGTCTCAGCAGCCAGTTCCTCGTTGGAGTAGTTGGCGGCCTTGATCGAGAGGCCAAGGCGGCGCTCGTCGCGGTCGATCTTGATGACGCGGGCGGTCACTTCCTGACCGGCCTTGAGGACGTCCTTCACCTTCTCGACACGCTCTTCGCTGATTTGCGAGATGTGCACGAGACCGTCGATGCCGTCCTTCAGGTCCACAAAGGCGCCGAAGGAAGTCAGCTTGGTAACGGTGCCGGTGACAACGTCGCCGATCTTGAAGTGGCTGTCGATGTCGGCCCACGGATCGTCGGTCAGCTGCTTCATGCCGAGGCTGATGCGCTGTTGCTGAGGATCCACGTCGAGCACGGTGGCTTCGACTTCGTCGCCCTTCTTGAGGACTTCGGACGGGTGATTGACCTTGCGGGTCCAGCTCATGTCGGAGACGTGAACCATGCCGTCGATACCTTCTTCGAGTTCGATGAAGGCGCCGTAGGTGGTCATGTTGCGCACCTTGCCGCGAACGCGGGCGCCGATCGGGTAGTTATGGCGAACCATGTCCCACGGATTCGGCTCAAGCTGGCGGAGGCCGAGCGAGATCTTCTGCTCGTCCTTCTGGATACCGAGGACCACGGCCTCAACTTCGTCGCCCACTTTGAGCAACTCGGAAGGCTTGGTGATGCGCTTGGTCCAGGACATCTCGGTGATGTGCACGAGGCCTTCGACACCGGGTTCGATTTCGACGAACGCGCCGTAGGGCACGAGGTTGACAACCTTGCCGGCAATCTTGGCGCCGACCGGATACTTGCGGTCGATTTCGTCCCAAGGATTCTTGGTGGTCTGCTTGAGGCCGAGCGAAACGCGCTCTTTCTCGCGGTTGACCTCGATGATCATGACCTCGATCTCCTCGCCCTGCTTGAGCATTTCGGAGGGATGCGAGATGCGGCCCCACGACATGTCGGTGATGTGGAGGAGGCCGTCCATGCCGTCGAGATCGATGAACGCACCGAAGTCGGTGATGTTCTTGACCACGCCCTTGCGGGTTTGGCCGGGCTCGATGTTCTCGAGGAGCGAGCGACGCTTTTCGGCGCGTTGTTCTTCGATGAGCTCGCGGCGCGAAAGCACGATGTTCTTCCGCTCAAGGTTGATCTTGAGGACCTTGAAATCGTAGGTCTGACCGACGTATTGATCGAGGTTCTTGGGCGGCTGCACATCAATGTGCGAGGCCGGCATGAACGCATCGACGCCGATGGAAATGATGAGACCGCCCTTGACCTTAGCCTTCACGCGGCCGGTGGCCACGGAGCCTTCAGGGAAGCGGGTGAGGATGTTGTCCCAGTTCTTCTTTTGCTCGGCTTTGTCGAAGGAGATGACGGGGTTGCCGTTCTTGTCTTCGAGCTTTTCGAGGAGAACTTCGATTTGGGAGCCGATTTGCAGCTCGCCGATGTCGAGGAACTCATGGGCCGGGACGAGGCCTTCGGATTTGCCGCCGATGTCGACAACGACTTCGTTCTGGCGGATTTCGGTGATGGTGCCCGTAACGATCGCGCCTTCCTTGAGTTTATCGAAGGACGACTGCTCGAGCAGTTCTTGCATTACTGAACTCATATGCTGTGACCGCCAATTCGAACCCTTGCTCCAGGGGCCCGGCTTGACGGGATGGCCCCGAAAACGGGACCGATTGGTTGACTGTTATACTGACAGAAAAGCCGGCGGGAGCACCGCGACGACGCCGACTGAACCGGAAAAAATGTCGCGAACGGTCAGAATCGCCCGGTTCGCGGCCTGCGAGCAAGCGGAAAGTTACTCGTTTTCAGCGAGTCCCAAACCCTTCTCCGTCTCCCGGAAAAGCACTTCATACAGCGGGCTGGCCCGCAATGGCGTCCGCGTTCCATAGCCGCCTGCGCCGGTAAAGTTGTCTTCGACGATCTCGTTCATCCACACGCGCATCTCGGTGCCGCCATCCAAGGTCGATTCCAACCCAACCTTGACGCTGACTTGGCTGGAACTGCGCAACGCAGCATCGGCCCGCACGGCATTGACGGCCTCAATCCGCCCACTCGCTTCGCTGGCCCGCGTGATCTTAAAACCCATGAGATCCAAGGCTTTGCGCGCCGCGGCAAACACCTGCGCCGATGGCTGATCGTAACTCCGCAGCACCGGTTCGGCTGGACGAAACCGCTCGCTGAATCCGCCGGTGCTTTCACAGCCGGCCAGCATCAGAAGGAAGGCCAGACCTATGAAATGCCATGCGCGGTTCATCGAAAAAACATCAGGCGGGTTGCTGCTGGGAAATGCAATGCAAGGTCCCCAAGCCCCAGATCAGGTGGTAACAATCGATACCGATGATTTCCCGATCCGGGAAACAGCTGGCGATAATCTTTCGCGCCTCGGCATCACGTTTCGGCTGGCGGAACTGCGGCACGAGCACGGCTCCGTTAATGATCAGGAAGTTCGCGTAGCTCGCCGGCACTTGCTGGCCTTGGAAACCAAAAGGCTTGGGCATCGGCAGCGTGACGATGTCGAACGGCTTGCCGGACGACGTGCGGAACGCCCGCAGTCGTTCCAAGTTCTCTTCCAAAATCTTTTGATTCGGATCGCTCTTGTTGGTCTCGACGCAAGTGATGAAGCCGTCGGCTTTGTAGAAGCGTGTGATGTCGTCGATATGACCATCGGTATCGTCGCCGATGATCCCGTCGCCGACCCACAGGATTTTCTTCACGCCGAGGTAATCCTTCAGATTCTTTTCAATCTGCGCCTTCGTCAGGTGCGGATTGCGATTCTTGTTCAACAAGCACTGCTCGCTCGTGAGCAACAACCCGCGGCCGTTGACTTCGATCGAGCCGCCTTCGAGCACCATGTTGTTTTCAAACCGGCGCAGCTTGAGCTTCTTCGCGATGCTCGGCGGAATCTCGTTGTCGAGATCGTAAGGCGGATACTTGCCGCCCCACGCGTTGTGCACCCAATCGGTCAACGCCACCTCGCCGGTCTTGCGGTGCTTTACGAAAATCGGGCCGTGATCGCGGCACCACGCATCATTCGTCGGGTGATCGTAAAACGTCACCTTGCTCATATCGGCGCCGGCCTTCGCGCACAATCGCTTCGCGCGCGGCTGCAATTTGGCCGCGCAGTTGATGCGCACCTCTTGAAACCGGCTGATCTGCTTAACGATCTCGGCGAAAACGTATGGGACCGGGCGGAATTGGCCGGGCCACGATTTCAGGTTATGCGGCCAGGACAGCCAAGTCGCCACCTGCGGTTCCCACTCCGCCGGCATGCGAAAGCCCAAGGCCGCCGGTGTTTGTTTGGCGCGAGCGGCCATGTCAGTCGCGGAAACGCTTCGTCAAATCTTCGTAGGCATCGATCCGGCGGTCCCGCAGGAACGGCCAGTGCGTGCGGGTGACATCAACCGTGTTGAGATCAACCGTGTGCAAAAGGATTTCCTCCTGATCGACGCTCGCCTTCTTGAGAATCTGACCGCTGGTGCCGGCGATGAAACTCTGGCCCCAGAACTCGATGCCGTCGCCGCCGATCGGTGTTTCGCGACCGATACGATTGATCGCCGCGACGTAGCAACCGTTGGCCACGGCGTGCGAACGTTGAATCGTTTCCCACGCGCCGTGCTGATTGACGCCGTATTCAGCTTTCTCCGACGGATGCCAGCCGATGGCGGTCGGATAGAACAAAATCTCCGCGCCTTGCATCGCGGTGAGACGCGCGCCTTCGGGATACCATTGATCCCAGCACACGAGGACGCCGATCTTGCCGAACTTCGTCTGCCACGCCTTGAAACCCGTGTCGCCCGGCGTGAAGTAGAACTTCTCGTAGTAAAGCGGATCGTCCGGAATGTGCATCTTTCGATAGATGCCGAGCAACGAACCGTCCGCATCGATAATGACGGCGGTGTTGTGATAAAGGCCCGCGGCGCGCTTTTCGAACAGCGACGCAATGATCACGACGCCGTATTTTTTCGCGAGCTTCTGAAACGCCTTCGTGCTCGGACCGGGAATGCTTTCGGCCAGCTTGAAGTTCGCGTGATCCTCGTTCTGGCAGAAATACTGCGAACGGAAGAGCTCCTGCGTGCAGATAATTTGGGCACCCTGCTTCGCCGCTTTTTCGGCAAGCGTAAGCGTCTTTTTGAGATTCGTCGCCGGATCGGCGACGCAGGCGTGCTGGAGAAGTCCGAGTGTAACCTTCATGAGGATGGGTTTCAGTAAACGACCTTGTTGAGCGGGTATTCCACAATACCCTCGGCACCGAGCGATTTCAACTGCGGGATGATTTCGCGCACCACGCGTTCGTCGATAATCGTCTCAAGCGCGACCCAATCGGGATTGCTCAAGGGCGACACCGTCGGATTGCGCAGCGAAGGAATGGTGCTGACGACTTTGTCTACCGAGCTCTTCAGAACGTTGAGCTTGAGGCCCACTTTCGACTCGGCCTCGAGCGCGGCCTTCAAGAGCAACGCGATCGTCTCGATCTTCTTGCGCTTCACGGGATCCGCCCAGCTGGCCTTGTTGGCGATGAACTTCGTGTTCGTCTCCATCAAGGTATCGATGATGCGAAGTTTGTTCGCGCGGATGGAATTTCCCGTCTCGGTGATATCCACAATCGCGTCCACCAAGTCCGGCACTTTCACTTCGGTCGCGCCCCACGAGAATTCGACTTCGACGTCGATGTTTCGCTCGGCGAAATAACGTTTCACCGTGCCGACCATTTCGGTGGCGACGCGTTTGCCGGCGAGTTGCTCGGGCTTGGTGATGTCGGAAGATTCCGGCACGCACAGCACCCAGCGGGATTTTTGCGACGAAGCGCGGCTGTAGATCAGATCACAAACCTCAACCACATCGGATTCGTTTTCCTTGATCCAATCATGTCCGGTCAGGCCACAATCAAAGAAACCATGCTCGACATAGCGGCTGACTTCCTGCGCTCGCACGAAACGTCCATCGAGATCGGGATCGTCGATGGATGGCTTGTAAGAACGCGTGCTCATGGTGATACGCCACCCTGCCTTTTGGAACAGGGTTTTCGTAGATTCCTCGAGACTGCCTTTGGGCAACCCGAGCATCAGGATGGGCTTGCGATCGGACACGGCGTCAAAGCACACGCGGCCCGCCGCTCGTTCAAGGAAATTCGCGGCCGACACCGACATGCCACAACTAGGTTTTGACAACGCCGGAGGCGCACCTTCTCGTAAGCTGTTGACAGCCCACCCCCAACCCATGCGCAGCACAGCAAAACCTCTGATTCTGGTGGTTGAGGACGAAGTCGAACTCGCCAACCTGATCACCCACCATCTGGAGACCGCGGGTATGCAAACCCAAGTGTGCCACCGGGCGGCCCACGCGATCAATTTTCTGCAGCGTAATTTCGCCAACCTTCTGCTGCTCGATATCGGCCTGCCCGATCAAACCGGATTCGCCCTGCTCGACGATCTGGCCGAAAAGGACATTACGCTTCCCACGATTTTCCTCACCGGCAACGACGAGGAAGCCAGCAAAGTCCGCGCGCTCAACATGGGCGGCGACGACTACATCACCAAGCCGTTTAGCTTTCCGGAACTCATCGCGCGCATCGGCGCCGTGCTGCGCCGCGCTGAGATTTCCCGCGACCTCAACGTCACCAAAAACGTTCGTATTTCCGACGAGCCGTTTGAATTCTGCGGCGCGAACATCAATCCCGAGCGGCTCGAAATCACTTTCCCTGATAAATCGACGGAGAAAATCGGCCGCAAGGAACTCGGCATTCTCGCCCACCTCAACGCCAACCAAGGCGTCGTCATCACGCGCAAGGCGCTGATTCATGCCGTCTGGGGCGTGCATGCCGACATCCGCAGTCGCTCGCTCGATCAATACATCGTCAAGGTGCGCGACCTTTACAAACAGCACGGGCTCAATCTCGACGCCTTCCGCACCGTGCACGGCATCGGCTACATTTTCGATCCGAAGGGCGTCTCGAACGAGGGCCGTTAAAAGAGCTCCGGCTGCATGTAGCGCTTTCGCGCCTCGGCGAGCGTGGATTTCATTTCAAGCTCTTCGAGCAGTCGCAACAACTCGCCCACCTGCGGTTCCGCGCGCACGGCTTCAACCGTGGGCAATCCGAGATTAAACGTCGTCAGCTGTCGGTTGAGCCGCAGCCGTTCCGCGTCCGTCGCCACAACCTCGCGAAAACGATCCGGCTTCAACGCAGCCGCATTCGCGATCACGCCTTCCAGCGTGCCGTGCTCTTGCAGCCACTTCGCCGCGGTCTTGGGACCAACGCCCGCCAGTCCCGGAATGTTGTCCGACGCGTCGCCCACCAGCGCCAAATAATCAGCAATCTGCGCCGGCGTGACGCCGAATTTCTCGGCCACACCGCTCGTGTCGAGCACGCGCCAGCCGAGCTTCGGATTCGCCGTCGGCGGTGGCAGCAGGATCTTGATGCGATCGTTGACGACCTGCGCGAAATCCTTGTCAGCGCTCACAATCAACACGTCATGCCCTTCTTTGCTCAACGCCACGGCTTGCGCCGCCAGCAAGTCGTCTGACTCAACGCCATCGCGCTCCACGCCCACCAAGCCCATCGCGCGCGTGAGCTGTTTGATCACGGGAATCTGTTTTTCCAACGGCTCAGGCGTTTCCTGCCGCTGCGCCTTGTATTCCGGATGCAGCGCCAGTCGGTCCTGCGAGCCGCCTAGATCGAAGAACACGAGCGTCGCCGATGGCTTTTCGTCGTCTTCCAATCGCCACAGCGACTTCACCCAGCCATGCAACGCGCCCGTTGGGAAACCATCGCTGCGCGTCAGCTCGGGCATTCCGTAGAACGCGCGAAAGGCCAGATTGAATCCGTCAACGAGCAGCCATTTTGCCATGATGCGCGAAGCCAAACGTTGCGGTGCAGTCGCGTAAATCCCAAACCTCGTTCGTTCAATCCGTGACGCCGTTCCGCGGCTCTGCGCCGGCCGGTGTCACGATCACAGGATTTTGAAATAGCGAACTCGGCCCGACGTTGCGCAGGTTCTGTTTCTTCGGCGAACCGCCCGGACTGAGCAGATTGGCCGTCACGAAAATCAGCAGATTGCGCTTCTGCGCGCTCTCGCCCTTCGATTTGAACAACCGGCCCAGCATCGGAATGTCGCCGACCACCGGCACCTTGTCGTTGACCTTCTTCACTTCCTCACGCGTCAGGCCGCCCATGATCAACGTCGCGCCATCCCAAATCGTCACCTTCGTCGAGATATCGCGCACCGAGAAAATCGGCTGATAAAAACCCGACGGCACATTGACCGTCGTGCTGCCGGAAATCGCCACGCTGGGGCCGCCGTATTCCACAAAGCCGTCGAACTCCGTCACGCGCGGATTCAAATCGAGACTGATGCTGTAATCGTCCTCCTCAACCGTCGGCGTGACTTTCAACTCTACGCCCACATTACGCGTCGTGAACTCCTGCGGCGTGCCCGCCGTAATCGCCACACCGGCGGAACCGCCGCCGCTTGCACTGCCTGTGCCGACCTGACTCTGCGTCTGACCAAAGCTCTGCGGATAGCGCAATTCCTGCGCCACGGTTATATTCGCGGGATTGCCCGAAAGCACGGTGACTTTCGGTGCGCTCAACAAATCAGTGCCCTGCTTCTGCGAGAGCGCCCGCACGACCGCATTCACATCAAACTCGCCGATAACGCCAGTGATGTTGGCGAGTGCGTTGGCTCCGAGACCAAGATAAGGCGCGCCAGGGATACTCGGCGGATCGTTGTTTATCGGCATATCCTTTTCATTGGGCCTGACGATGACTCCTGCCTGTCCGGCTACACTACTCGTGAAAGCATCATTCAGATTACGGCCCGATGTTTGATACTGTGCCTGAGCTCCTGCGTTCTGCTGCGTAGCTTTGGTCGTAACATTCCAATTCACACCGAGCTCTTCCAACGCGCCTTCCTGCACTTCCATGAACTTCGCTTCGATCTCGACCTGCCGGATGTCGTTGTAGCGATTCAGAATATTGCGGATGCGCTCAAGATTGCGTGCGGTTTGAGTGACGATGATCGACGAACCGTCGTAAGCCAGACTGCTGCCCGGCGTCGCATCAAAGTTCACACCGGCCTGCTGCAGAAACGCCTGCATACCGGGAGCCTCGCTGCCGGAAAGACCGGGTTCGTTGCTGGCTCCGGCGGAAGAAAACGGATTCGAGTTGTTCGACGAAGAACCAAACGACGAGCCACCGGCATTTGATCCCGTCATCCGCAACACCGTCGCGCGCGAAACAGGGAAGAACGCGGTTTCCAAACTCGTAGATTCACCACCGGGACGCACCACGACGGCGTCGTTCTGCACTTCGTATTGGTAGTTTACTGACTGCGTAACGAAATCGAGCACGCGCTTCAGCGAAGTGTTGCGCAATGCCAATGTCACCGTCGGCGCTTGGCTGGCCGGATCGAGCAGCACGATGTTTACGCCGCGTTCTGACGAACCGCTCTTATCAAACTCGACCGAGGCCGCGCTCAAGGCGCTGACCACGCGACCAATCTCGACCTTCGTGAAACTCACGCTCGGCAGCACAATCTCATCGAGCTTGCGGCGCAGCGGCTCGGCGTTCGCCTCGCTGCGCGCTGTTTGCGTTTGCTCCTGATAAACACCCGGACGACGCCAGCTCTGATCCACTTCGGAAAGTAACGCCGCGCGTGTCTCCGCGCGCGGCGAGCCAGCGGAAAACGCGAGTTCTCGTGTAATGCGA
>JGI12383J13903_1001317_pt1 | contig 11707 bp, 12 predicted proteins | sample Passage237B_FD_13903 | JGI IMG/M metagenome (IMG submission 13903)
TTGTTGATGACGATGGCCCCGAGTTGTGGCTCCGCGAGACGCTTGCGGCCGATGAGGACAGGCGCACCGGGCAGCGCGTTGCGGGTGAATACCGCCGCGAAATCCGCCGTCGGTTTTTCCAACGCGATCAGCGTGAGCGTCATTTTCGCCGGCTTGGGTGCTTCGCGCGGAACGAACTCGAAGCGCGTGGTGCCGACTTTGAAGCCGGCAGGCAGGGCCGATTGCGACGACAACCAAGTGCGGTGCGCGTCTCGCGAGGAAAAATTCAGGTTTGTGCTGGCCACGTGGAAGAACTGATGCCGACCGGTCGTGGAGTGAAGCGAAAATGCAGACGACGGTGAATCGCGGTTCAGTTTGTGATATTTTTATGGAAATACCGGCCTCGTAGGCATTATGCGTTGAGGATTCTCTTTCGAATCCACCGTCCGCGAATAGCTCCGCGTCCTCCACCGCCATCCAACATTCCGATCCACAGCTGATGAACGTCGCCGAAATCACCGCCAAGGCCAAAGTCCTCCTTGAGGCTTTGCCTTACATTCAGGATTTTCGCGGATCCACTTTTGTCGTCAAATACGGCGGCAGCTTCATGGATGATCCCGATCCGACGGTTCGCAATTTCGTGGCCTACGATATCGCGTTTCTTGCCGCCGTCGGTATCAACGTCGTCGTCGTGCACGGTGGCGGAAAAGCCATTACGCGGGCGATGGAGTCTTCAGGACTGAAGGCCAATTTTGTTAACGGCATGCGCGTGACCGACGAGGCCACCATCGCGGTCGTCAAACGCACGCTCGACGAGATCGTCAACAAGGACGTGTGCGATGCCATCACCACGGCCCGCGGAAAGCCCAAGGGGCTGCCCGGCGACACGGTGCTCGTTTGCGAAAAACTTCAGGTGGACGACAACGGTCAGCCGATTGACCTCGGTTACGTCGGCGAAGTCACCGAGGTGAAGGTGAAGCTGATCAAAAAAGAAATCAGTGAAGGATTCATTCCCGTGATTTCTCCGGTGGCCGAAGGCTACGACGGCAAACCCTACAACGTTAACGCCGACTTGGTGGCGGGCCGCGTGGCCAGCGCGTTGCGCGCGCGACGCTTGGTTTACATGAGCGATGTGCCGGGCTTGCTCGCAGATCCGAAGAATCCGGACACGCTTATCTCCACGCTGAAAATCAGCCAAGTGGACGATCTCAAAAAGACCGGCGTCATCGACAAGGGCATGCGTCCCAAGGTGCACAGCGCGATGCGTGCGCTGCAGGAAGGCGTGCAACGCGTTCACTTCGTGGACGGCCGCTTGGCGCACAGCATCCTGCTAGAAATTTTCACCGACAAGGGCGTTGGCACCGAGATCGTGCACGGCTGAGCGCCGTGCCGGTCCTGAAAACCATTGCGAGCACCGGTCGTTGGGCCGTATAGCTTTACTCTCAACCCGATGACTACGCCTTCCATTGTCCGCACCAACACTGCCGATCTCTACGATGCGCACGTGCTGAAGAATTACGCTCGCGCGCCGCTGACCTTGGTGCGTGGCCGCGGAACGCAGGTGTGGGACGACGCAGGCAATGCGTATCTTGATTTCACTTCGGGCATCGCCGTCAGCGCGCTCGGTCACTGCCATCCGCATTGGGTCGCGGCGGTGCAACGTCAGGCCGGCGAGCTCATTCACACGAGCAATCTCTATCGCAATCCGAATCAAGGCGAACTCGCACGCCGGTTGGTCGGTCGCGCTGGTCCGGGCCGCGTATTTTTCTGCAACAGCGGCGGCGAGGCCGACGAAGGATTGATCAAACTCTCACGTTTGCACGGCGTCGCGAAAAGCGGCGTCGAGGGCAAATGCATCAAGCTCATCAGCGCGAAGAATTCTTTTCACGGTCGCATGTTCGGCGGCATGAGCGCGACCCCGCAGGAGAAAATCCAAAAAGGATTCCGTCCGCTCGTGCCCGGTTTTGCCGTGGCCGAGCTCAACAATCTGCAGAGCTTCGCCGACCTGATGGACGAAGATACCGCCGCGGTGTTGGTCGAGACGATTCAAGGCGAAGGCGGCATCAATCCGTGCACGACCGAGTTTCTCGTCGGACTGCGCAAGCTGTGCGATGAGCGCAATGTCCTCATGATGCTCGACGAAGTGCAGTGCGGCATTGGTCGCACAGGCACGTTCTACGCATTTGAAACAGCGGGCATCCGGCCCGACGCGATTGCCATGGCGAAGGGCCTTGGCGGTGGTTTTCCGATTGGCGCGATTTGGATCAGCGAGCGCTTTGCCGATTTGTTCCAGCCCGGCTCGCACGGCACGACCTTTGGCGGCACGCCGCTGGCCTGCGCGGCCGGTCTCGCCGTGCTCGATGTGATTGAGCGCGAGCAGTTGTTGGAAAAAGTTCAGAAACAAAGCGTCGGCTGGATCGCGGCCCTGCAGCAGCTCGCGACGGAATTTCCGGCACAGCTTTCCGCCGTGCGTGGCCGGGGTTATCTCGTCGGCCTTCAGCTTACGAACGATCCTGCGCCGTATGTCGCCGATCTGCGCGACCGTGGCCTGTTGGTCGTCTCGGCCGGCAACAATGTGATCCGCGTGCTGCCGCCGCTTACCGCCACGCCGGAGGAGCTGGCGCGGTCAGTCGAGATCATCCGCTCGGTGTTGGCCGCCAAAGCGTGAGATTTGTCGGTATTTTTCACTCGTGAGCCGCGCTTTGCCGGCTTACAAAGACCCCTTTCTTTCATGAAACACTTCCTCAAAGAGACTGACTTCAAGGCGCATGAACTGCCCGGCCTGTTTGCGCTGGCGCAGAGCCTGAAGAAGGGGCGCGGCCGCCACACGCCGCCGGCGCTCGCCGGGCAGTCGTGGGCGATGATTTTCGCGAAGTCCAGCACCCGCACGCGCGTGTCGTTTGAGGTCGGCATTCATGAGCTCGGCGGCAATCCGCTTTTTCTAAATAAAAACGACATTCAGCTCGGTCGCGGCGAAACTGTAGAAGACACCGCGCGGGTGCTTTCACGTTTCGTGCACGGCTTGATCGTGCGCACCTACGAGCACAGCGAAATCGAAAAGCTCGCGGTCCACGGTTCGGTGCCGGTGATTAACGCGCTGACGGATTTCCTGCATCCCTGCCAAATCTATACCGATGCGTTCACGATGGCGGAGCGTTGGGCCAATGGCGGCGATTTGTTCGCGTCGTTGAAGGGACGCAAGATCGCCTACCTCGGCGATTGCAGCTTCAATATGGCTAATTCGTGGATTCTCGGCGGCGCGCTTTTTGGCATGCAAGTCGCGTTGGCCGGCCCGAAGGAATTTGGTCCCGGTCCCGAAATCGATGCGCTGCTCAAGGCCGAGGGTTTTGCGAAAGAATACGTTTTCACGGAGGATCCTTACGAAGCTGTGCGCGACGCCGATGTGGTTTACACCGACGTGTGGGCCAGCATGGGTCAGGAAGACGAAGCCAAGGAGCGCATCCGTGTGATGACGCCCTATGCTGTGACGGAAAAACTTTTTGCCGCGGCCAAACCCGACGCGCTGTTCATGCACTGCTTGCCTGCGCACGCTGGCGAAGAGGTTTCGCAAGCAGTGCTCGATAATCCGCGCTCCATTATTTTCGACGAGGCGGAAAACCGCCTCCACATGCAAAAGGCCATCATGGCTGCTCTCGCTCAAACCGTTCGCGCCTGAACTTAATCATTAACTGTTTTCGCCCATGAAAATCGTCCTCGCATACTCCGGTGGTCTCGACACCTCCGTTATCGTCAAGTGGCTCAAGGAAAAGTATGATGCTGAAATCATCACTTTTGCGGCCGACGTCGGCCAGGAAGAGGAGCTCCGCGGCCTCGACAAGAAGGCCAAGAAAACCGGTGCCTCGAAGCACTACACCCTCGATCTCGTCGAGGAATTTGCGAAAGACTACATCTACCCGATGATCCGCGCCAACGCGGTTTACGAGGGCCAGTATTACCTCGGCACTTCGATCGCCCGCCCGCTGATTGCCAAGGCGCAGGTGGACATCGCGAAAAAGGAAAAGGCTGACACCGTCGCGCATGGCGCCACCGGCAAGGGCAACGACCAGTGCCGTTTCGAACTCAGCTACATGGCGCTCGCGCCGCACCTCAATATCATCGCGCCGTGGAAGATGGAGGAATACCGCAACCAGTTCCCCGGTCGTGCGGAGATGATCGCTTACTGTCAGGAGCACAAAATTCCCGTCGAGGCTTCGCTCAAAAAGCCTTATTCGATGGACCGCAATCTTCTGCACATCTCCTACGAGGCGGGCATTCTTGAAGATCCGTGGTTCGATCCGACGACCAAGGCGAACAAGGCCATGTTCAAGCTCTCGGTTTCGCCGGAAGATGCGCCGAACAAGCCGGAATACGTCGAACTCGAATTCGTGAAAGGCAATTGCGTGGCGGTGAACGGCAAGAAACTCACGCCTGGCAATGTGCTCAAGACGCTCAACAAACTCGGCGGCAAGCACGGCATCGGCCGCGTGGACCTCGTCGAAAACCGTTTCGTCGGCATGAAGTCGCGCGGCGTTTATGAAACCCCGGGCGGCACCATCCTCATGCAGGCGCACAAGCAGATCGAAAGCCTCACGATGGATCGCGAAGTCGAGCATCTGCGCGACAGCCTCATTCCGAAATACGCCGAACTCGTTTACAACGGCTTCTGGTTCGCGCCCGAGCGCGAAGCGTTGCAGGCCTTCGTGGACAAGACGCAGGAATTCGTCACCGGCACCGTCCGCTTGAAGCTCTACAAGGGCAACATCATCACCACGGGCCGCAAGTCGAAGTATTCACTCTACGACGACAAGATCGCTTCGATGGAAGGCGTGAAGAGCTGGTATAACCAAAGCGACGCGACCGGCTTCATCCGTCTCAACGGCCTGCGCCTCCGCGCCCGCAACCTTGCGCAAGGCGGTCCGAAGGCCTGATCAGCGTTTGAATCAAATTAGAAGGCGGGGATTTTTATCCCCGCCTTTTTTATTAGTCGCATTAGGCAAGGCGGGATTTGGAAATCCCGCCCTGCACGACAATCTCAAACGAGAGAAGGTAGTGACGAGCGGCTCGCTCGTCCGTTCGTCCTCTATCGTGTGTGGTTCTTAGAACAACGCGTTAGCGACGACGCCGACGGCGGTGATGGGACCGGAGTCGGACATGCCGTCGAGTGCGCGATCGGCTTTTTGCAGAGTGCTGCGCGCGCTGGTGTAGAGCGTATCGTCGTTGATCAACTTGCCGAGCGTGCCTTCACCTTTGGCGAGTTTGTCAGAGACGCTGCGCAGGTTGGCGGTCGTGGCCTTCAAATCTTCGCCGGCCTTCTCGTCGTAGATGAGCGCGCCGAGCGTGCCTTGGCCGGTTTTGACGTGATCGACCATTTCCTGCGCGTTGGTGACAAACGTGCGTGCGTCGTCGGCCGCGCTCTTGATTGCGGTGACGGTGGCGAGGAGTTCGTCGTGCAGTTGCGGATCGTTGACCAGTTTGCCGAGCGTGCCTTCGCCGTGGTTAATCTTGTCGGTGATTTCCTGCAAATTGGTCATCACTTCATCGATTTTGGCGCTATTGTCGGCGAGCAGTTTGTCGACCTTCTGGAAAAGTCCGGGTTGATCCTGGTCGCCTTTGAACATTTCGCCGATGGAGCCGAAGGCGTCTTCAAGTTTGCCGCCGAGTTCGCCGATTTGCGCCATGACGGTGTTGAGGTCGGCGGTGACGCGGGTAGGAATTTCCGAACCGGGTTGCAACGGCGGCGCGTGGGGCGAACCGAGGTCGATGGAAATGTAATTGGTGCCGAGCAGGCCGGCCGAAGAGATGGTGGCATGGGCATCGCTGGCGATGGTGAATTTCTTTTCGATGCGCAGCACAGCCTCAGCGCGACGATTGCTCAGTCGCGTTGTCTCGACCGCGCCGATGCGCACGCCGGCCATGCGAATGTCATCGCCCGCTTTCAACTCCTTCAAGTTTTCAAAACCGGCGATGAGCGTGTAGCCGCTTTTCTTGAGGCTGGATCGGTTGCCGAGCGTCTCGTAAGTCACCCAGATGAGGGCGACGCCAAGCAGAAAGAAAAGGCCGACGCGGGCGGTGTGGTGGGCGTTGTTCATGGTCAGGTCTCCAATTTTCTAAAGCGGGGATTGCTCAGGTCGATTTTGGGATTGAGGAAGTCCATCACCCGCGGATCCTGCGAGTTCTTGAGGTCTTCCGGGCTGGCGATGGTAATAAGTTCTCCGCCCATGAGGATGCCGATGCGGTCGGCGATGTTGAGGGCGAGATCGCGGTCGTGCGAAACCACGACGGAAGTGACGCGGTATTGGTCCTTCAGGCTGGCGATGATTTCGCTGATGCTTGCGGACATGACCGGATCGAGTTCGGAAGTGGGTTCGTCGTAGAGCAAGAGTTGCGGCTCCATCACGAGCGCGCGGGCGATGGCGACGCGTTTGCGCATGCCGCCGGAAAGTTCGGCCGGCAGTTTGCCCGCGGCGTTTTCGAGCGAGAGAATTTGCAACGCGTGCATGACTTTCTCGCGGATCATGCCTTCGTCGCCCAAGCGGTGCTCACGCAGGTAAAGCGCGAGGTTGTCGTAAACCGTGAGGGAGTTGAACAACGCGCCGGCTTGAAACACGAGCGCCATGCGCACGTCTTCGCGCGTTTCGGGATCGGCGGCATCCTGCGAGCCGACGGCGACCCGGCCGCTGCTCGGCGCTTCCAATCCGACGATGTGTTTGAGCAATACGCTTTTGCCCGAACCGCTGGGGCCCATGAGCACGAAAATTTCGCCCGGGTCGATTTTCAGCGTGATGTTTTTCAACACAACGTGATCGCCGAAGCTCTTGCTCACGCCATCAAAGGTCACCCCGACGGCGGGGCTTTCTTTTTCGGTGAATGGATTGCGGGTGGAGCTGCAGGACATGGTGTTACATCAGGGCCTTGGTGACGAAGTAATCGAGCACCAGAATCAGAATGAGGGAAACGACGACGGCCTTGGTGACCGAGGCGCCGATCTCGCGCGGGCCGCCCTTGGTGCGAAGGCCGATGTTGCAGGAGACGAGCACCACGACGAAGCCAAAGATCTCGGCCTTGATGATGCCGTCCCAAACGTCCTTGAAATGCGTGTATTGGCGCAGCGTTTCGAAATACTTTTCCGGGGCCAGTGCGATAAATTCGACATACTGGCAGATGAGCGCGCCGCCGAACCAGCCGACGAGATTGGCGATGATCGCGAGGATAGGCATCATCACGAGCACGGCCGCGAGGCGGGGCAGCACGAGAATGCGTTCCGGCGGGATGTTCATTGTGACCAGGGCATCGACCTCTTGATAAACTTTCATCGAGGCGAGTTCCGCGGAAATAGCCGAACCCACGCGGCCGGCCACCAACACCGCGACCATGACGGGCCCGAGTTCACGCGCCATCGACAGGCCGACGAGAGAACCGATGAATTCCTTGGCGCCGAAACTCTGCATGCTGTAGCCGCTCTGCAACGCGAGCACACCGCCGATGAAGAAGCTCAGGATGGCGACGATTGGCAGCGTGGTGTAGCCGATGAGGTAGCACTGCTCCATGAAACGCTTAAGCTGTCGCGGCAGGCTGGGGGCGTGCTTGGCCGCTTGCACGAGCAAGAGAATCGTGCTGCCGAAGCCTTCGAGAATTGCGTTGATGTGCTTCATGTCACTGGGAGCTCGCGGGATCTACCCTGTCGTTTTTGTTGGAAAAATCGAACAGGAACGGACGCCAGTTTTTTCCGGTCGGTTTGCGCAGTCCGACAAGTCCGCCGAGTAGTTGGAAACGCGAGCCGGTTTCGTTCCGCTCCGAGGTGAGGATCGGACCGAGGAAATGGAATTCGCGCTCGTCGTTTGTGCGTCGCCACGTGATGGCGTGCCAGAGAAACGAGTGGCGCACTTCTTCAGGCGAGCGCTGATCGTAGCGGTAAATGGCAAAAAGCGGCTCGTAGATGACGCGCACTTTCTCGTTGGTGGGGAAGAATACGCCGAGCGGACTGAAGAACTGGCCTTGGCGGCGACCCGCGCCGTTGTCCCACGCGCTGAAAAGCGGCCAGAAATGGGTTTTGTGTGCGGCGGGCAGGTTGGGATTGGTGGCGCTGCGTTGCTCGTGCGACCAATAGACAAACCAGAGGAGTTGGTTCTTGTCGTGCACGAGACCGTCAGAGGTCCAGGTTTCGTGGCGAATGAGCGGCCACATGAACCATGTTTTGTCCGCGCCCTTGCGAATGGAGTGCGAATAAAACGGCGCCCAGCGGTTGACGTAGCGTTGGTCTCCGCGTCCTTGAACGAGAAAGGGCCAGAAGTAACGGTTCTCGCGATAAGCCACGGGTTGGGTTTGACGCGTGTAACCGAAAAACGGCCAGAGGAAATTTTCGCTGACCGAACCCGCGCTTTGTTCGCGCGTGTAGAACGGTAGGAATCCCTGCATCACGGTGGGCTGTGGATCGGACAGACGCAGCTCGTTCTTATAAATCAGCGGCCACAGGTAATATTGTTTGCGATAGGCGCCGGGTTTTTCGGCCCGCCCGAACAGCGGCCAGATGGCGAAGCCTTCGTGACCGTTGCCCGTGCTGTGCCGGATGAAAGGCCACGGAGTGGAAGTCGTCACGACGCCGGATTTTTCGCTGCGTAGGTAGAGCGGAAAAATCACCCAATTTAATTGGTCCTGACCAAAGCGCGATTTGATGGTGCCGGCGATGGGGAAGAGTGCGCGGTAACTCGTCTCGGGCGCGCCGGTTTCGCGCGAAAACCAAAATGGCCACACGTCGAATTTGCGGGGCGTGATATCAGTCGCGCCGTCGCGCGCTTGTGAATGGTTGATCAGATTGAAGACCGTCCATTCCTCGACGGCTTCGTCCTGCCGATAGGAAAATAACGGATAAAGAAACGAGCCGTCCTCGCGTTTTTCCGCGGTATCCTGCCTCGCCATCCAAAGCGGGCGCAGGCCGTGATAATGAACGCCATCCGGCTTGTCGGTGCTGAAAAGCAACGGACCCAATACCTGCCGGTCGACAACCCGGCCAGTCTCCGGGTCAGTCTGCTCGACGATGAACGGCCAAAAATTGCTCTCGGTGCGCGCCGCCGCCTCACTCGCGCAGAGCACGAGAGCACACAACAGTGTTCTGAGGCTTGGGTGCTTGGTCATTGAGAGCATTGATCAGACAGCGCACTATGAATTTGTTACAGCGAAACTTCGCTTAAGTGTCGATAACGCAGCGAAACCGGGAGCGATGACGTGCGATCGGCGACCGGAATAGGCATGGTTTCGCTATAGTGCAGCACACTGGTCTCCACTTTGCACAGGGTTTGGGATTTGCCAATCGCGCCGCGGCGTTTTGTCTCCGGCCATGCGCATCACCGGTGGTCAAGCTCGCGGAATTCCCTTGGTTGCTCCCAAGGGCAATGCGGTGCGTCCGGCGACTGACGGCATGCGCCAGGCGGTGTTTTCCAGCATCGGACATCGCGTGCCCGACGCGTGGTTTTTGGATCTTTTTGCGGGTAGCGGAGCGTATGGGCTGGAGGCCCTGAGTCGCGGCGCCCCCGGCGGTGTCTGGGTGGAGAAAAATCGTCAGGCGGCGGATTGCATCCGTCGCAATTTGGCGGCGGTGACAAAGAGTCTGGGACGCGATGAAAGCGGCACCAAGATCGTATCGGCCGACGCGACTACAGTGCCGTGGCCGCTGGCTGATGCACCGTCTATTGTCTTCATTGATCCGCCTTACGAAATTATTGAAGAGGTAGCGCCAATTCTGTTCGCAAAGCTAAGCATATTGCTGGCCGATCAGCCTGATCCACTGGTGGTTTTCGAAATGCCTGGCGAAATCGAACTCGCTCCGTCGGGTTGGACCTGCGCCAAACGTTTGGGCAAAGGCGCTCATCAACCCTCGGTGGGTTTGTTTTTGCGCGAGACTACATAAGCCCGCGCCGCGCTTTGGCGATGGCGAGCGCGGCTACGATGGCGGTTTCAAGTCGCAGCACGCGCGTGCCGAGATGCGCGAGCGCAAAACCGTTTTGCCGAAGCGTGTCGCGCTCGCTCGCCGACCAGCCGCGTTCCGGACCAAAGGCGAGTGTGACCGGAACGTCATTCGTCAAAGCGCACTGACTGAGGGCGGAAGCCGCTTCGTAGTTGTCGAGGGCGATGCGATTGGCTGTGGCCGGCAGCGACTGAATGACATCGCTGAACGATTCGCCGTGCGTGACGGACGGGAGGTCGGTGCAGAAGGCCTGCGCGGCACCGGCTTCGAGATGGCGCATCCATTCGCCGGAATGCCAGAGCGTGCTGTCGGCGTATGACGGTTCAGCTTTTTCGCAGCGCACGAAATGCAGCGCGGCGACGCCCAAGGCCGCAGTTTCCTGCAAAATTTTGCGCGCGGTTTGTGGGCGCGGGAGCCCGATAATCAAAGTGATGGGATCGGGCGCGCCGGGTCGGATGGTCCAGTTAAATGCGAGCTCAAGGTGTTCGTTGGTCACGGCGATCAGGGTGCCTTTGCCGCGCGGGCCGTTGATGATGCCGGCGTCGAACGTGTCGCCGACCTGACGGCGCAGCACGTTCAGGATATGTTGCGCGCGTTCATCGGTGCGCGGCAACGGGCGCAGGGTTTCTTCGCGTTGGAACAGGATGAGATTCAATGTGACACAGATTGCGGATTGCAGCGGCGGTGTCGCGTCGTAATTTACAACCGTGAGCATGACCCCTCAACAAACCCTTTCCGGCAGTGGAGTTTTCAAGCGAGCCAGTGTGCGGGAGACCGCCGTGCTGCTAGCCGTCGCGTGGTTGATTCCGTTTCTTGTGCATGTGTTGCCGTGGTCGGGAACATGTCCGCTCGGCGCGCATTTGCTGCCGATGTTTTGGGCGACGTTTGTCGGCGTTTATTTCTACGGGCTGCGCGTGGGGTTGCTGACCGGTTTGTTCGCACCGGCGATCAACCTGATCGTGACGGGGCTGCCGGCGTTGCAATTTCTGTCAGTGCTCGCGTTTGAATTGGTGGTGTTCGCTGTGTTCGCGTGGCTCATGATTCGTCGGACGCGCGCGTTCTGGTTGACGGCGCCGCTAGGTTACGTCGTGGCGAAGACCTGTTCTTCAACCGTGCAACTTTTCATCGCGCCGTTTGGCAATCTCGGCGAGCCGCTGCGTTTTTTCTTCGGCTCGTTGCAAAATGGATTAGCCGGTCTCGCAGTGCTGGCGCTGATCAATTTCGGATTGGTCAGGCTGTTTCCCCAATCAGCGGGCTCTTCGGATGACGCCGCTGGCGTTTGAAGATATTGCGGATCGATTGCGGCGGTGGAGTTTTCCGCCGGCGATTGACGGCGTGGTAGGCATCGCGACAGGCGGCACTGTGCCGGCGGCATTAGTCGCGCAACATTTGGGCGTGGGGTTGAAAGTCATCGCCCTGAATTATCGCGACGAAGCGAATGAACCGCGTCACCCCGAGCCGACGTTGTTAGCGCCGGTTCCTGATTTGGGCGCGTGGCGTCGGGTGCTTTTGGTGGATGACGTTTGGGTTTCCGGTGCCAGCTGGCAGGCGGCCCGCGCGCATCTGCCGCAGGAGATCGAGGTGTTGCCGTTTGTCTTCAAAGGGAAGACCGATTTCGCTTTGATCCGCGATGTGGACGGCTGTGTGGCGTGGCCGTGGCGCGTTTATTGACTTCGCGCGGCGAAAATTGGTGCGGGTGGACGGAATCGAACCGACGAGACCACTTTGGAAGAGTGGAGTTTTACCACTAAACTACACCCGCAGAAC
>JGI12383J13903_1001318_pt1 | contig 11698 bp, 7 predicted proteins | sample Passage237B_FD_13903 | JGI IMG/M metagenome (IMG submission 13903)
GTGTGTTGGCAGAACCGCGGTCCCTACAACTGTGGACGCTGCGAGAAGTGTCTGCGCACCATGACCGCTCTTGAACTCATGGGGACCCTCGACAAGTTCGAGGTGTTTCCCTCAATCGACCTGCCGGAGGCAGTGCGCACTCTGGAGATATCGAACCAGAACGGTCTCGAGTTCCAGATCGAGAATCTTGAGTACGCCCAAGAGATGGGGAGCACCTCTCCTCTCGTCGCCGCGCTTCAGGAGTCGATCGATGCCTACAAGGAGCGCAAGAGTGACGCTCCCAGCACGAAGCCCCCGTACGTTGGCAGCAGGGCGGCACGCGAACAGCGAATCCGCGCGGAAGTCGTAGAGCTGCGCAAGGAGGTCAAGGAACTGCGTCGGGCGAATGCTGCGCTGCAGGCGCAGTTGTCCGGTGCGGAGCGTCGCGGACCCAGACGTGTGCGTCGGGCGCTCGGCCGCGTGGTCCGCAAGGTCATCCCCCGCCGCGGATAAGGGAAAGCCGCCCTCCGCAGCGCGAAGGACGGCTCCACCTGGTTACGCCTCTTCCGGCTCCGGCACAAAGTCCACACCGGCCTCGGCGCGCTGCTCCGGCGTGATCGGCGCGGGCGCCTCGGTCAGGGGATCGTAGCCGCCACCGGACTTGGGGAACGCGATCACGTCGCGAATCGACTCGCCCTTGCCGAGCAGGAGCACCACGCGGTCCCAGCCGAACGCGATGCCGCCGTGAGGGGGCGCGCCGTACTGGAACGCGTCCAAGAGGAAGCCGAACTTCTCCTGCGCCTCCTCTTCGCCGATGCCCATGACGTTGAACACGCGCTGCTGGATGTCGCGGCGGTGGATACGAATCGAGCCGCCGCCGATCTCGTTGCCGTTGCACACGATGTCGTAGGCGTAGGCGTTCGCGGAGCCGGGGTCGGTGTCGAAGGTGTCGAGGAACTCGGGCTTGGGACTCGTGAAGGCGTGGTGCACCGCGGTCCACTGCGAGGTACCGAGCGCGACGTCATCGTCATCGGCGTCCACCGCCTTGAACAGGGGCGCGTCGACCACCCACACGAACTCGTAACGGTCCTCATCGATGAGGCCAACGCGGCGAGCGATCTCGTTGCGCGCGGCACCCAGGAGGGCTCGCGACGGCCCGACGCTGCCGGCAGCGAAGAAGATGCAGTCACCTGGGTTGGCACCCACCTTCTCGGCAAGCCCGGCAAGCTCGGACTCTGAGAGGTTCTTGGCGACAGGACCGCCGAGCGTGCCGTCCTCGTTCACGAGCACGTAGGCGAGGCCGCGCGCACCGCGCTGCTTTGCCCATTCCTGCCACGCGTCGAGCGTCTTTCGCGGCTGCGAGGCGCCGCCAGGCATCACGACCGCGCCCACGTATTCCGCCTGGAACACGCGGAACGGCGTGTCCTTGAAGTATTCGGTGAGTTCGGTGAGCTCGAGGCCGAAGCGGAGGTCGGGCTTGTCCGTGCCGTACTTCGCCATCGACTCGGCGTAGGTGATGCGCGGGATGGGCAGCGACACCTCGTAGCCGATGAGCGACCACAGTTCCTTGACGATCTCCTCACCCAGCGCGATGACGTCGTCCTGGTCCACGAAGGACATTTCGATGTCGAGCTGCGTGAACTCCGGCTGGCGGTCCGCGCGGAAGTCCTCATCACGGTAGCAGCGGGCGATCTGGTAGTAGCGCTCCATGCCAGCGACCATGAGCAGCTGCTTGAACAGCTGCGGGGACTGCGGCAGCGCGTACCACGAGCCAGGGCGCAGGCGGGCGGGAACGAGGAAGTCGCGCGCACCTTCAGGCGTCGAGCGCGTCAGCGTGGGCGTCTCGATCTCAAGGAAGTCGTGGCGGTCGAGCACGCGGCGGGCGGCCTTGTTCGCCTGCGAACGCAGCTCAATGAGCGATCGCGGCTTGGGGCGACGCAGGTCGAGGTAGCGGTGCTTGAGGCGCGCCTCTTCGCCCACCGTGACGTGGTCGTCGATCGCGAACGGCGTGGGCGCGGAGGTGTTGAGGATCTCCACCTCGGTGCCATCGATCTCGATCTCGCCAGAGGGCAGGTTGGGGTTCGCGGAGCCTTCAGGACGCAGTCGCACCTGACCGGTGACCTTGATGACGTACTCGTTGCGGAGTTCGTGCGCGATCTCCTCGCGGAGGACCACCTGGGCGTAGCCAGAGGCGTCGCGCAGGTCGATGAAGGCGACACCGCCGTGATCGCGGCGACGACCAACCCACCCGGCGAGGGTGACGGTGGTGCCGGCGTCGGCGGCGCGAAGGGAACCTGCAAGATGAGTGCGGAGCACGGGAATTGCCTTTCACATGTGCGCGGAATCGTGCGCGAGGACTGGGAGCAAGTCTAGCGGCGAAGAACTTTGGGCCAGTTGCCGTCAGCTGCTGACGATGCGAGGCCGCCTGTCCTCCGCCGGCGGATTCCACGTGGCCGGATCGGCGGGCTCCTGCGCACCCGAACGGATGTCTTTGACCTCGCCCGCATCGGGGAACCATACGAACGGGATGCCGCGGCGCTCCGCGTGCTGGATCTGCTTTCCGAACTTCGCAGCGCTCGGTGCCACTTCAGTGGGGATGCCCCGCTCGCGCAGGGCGTCGGCAATACGGTCCGACGCTGGGCGAGAGTCCTCGTCAGTCACCGCCACGAGCACAGCGGAGGGAACGGCGCGGGTCGCGGTCGCGAGGCCAGCGCTCAGCACGCGGCTCACGAGCCGCGAGACGCCGATCGACATGCCGACGCCGGGGAAGCCTCCGCCGGCAACGAGCGAGTCGTAGCGGCCGCCAGAGCAGATCGAGCCGAGGTCCTCGTGACCGTCGAGGAAGGTTTCGTACACGGCGCCCGTGTAGTAGTCGAGGCCACGAGCGATGCGCAGGTCCGCGACGGCGGTGCCGGGAACCGCGGCGTTCACCGCATTGACGAGCGCGGCGAGCTCAGCGACACCGTCTGCGAACAGCTTCTCCGCGTCAGAGTCACCGGTGGTGAAGGTGGTGGTCCACAGGTCTTCGATCGCTGAAACGAACGACGAGTCGCTCGAGTGGATCTTCGCGAGTTCCAGCACCGCGTCCTGGGCGGTGTCGCTCACCCCCTTGCCAGCGAGCTCCGCACGAACGCCATCGGGGCCGATCTTGTCGAGCTTGTCCACGGAGCGCAGCGCGCCCGCAACGTCCTCGATGCCCACGGACCGATAGAAGCCCTCAACGAGGCGACGGTTGTTGATGTGCATCGTCGCCTTGGGCACAGGCAGCGCGGCAAGCGCTCGGGCCATGACGATCGCCACCTCCGCCTCGAGGTGAGACGGGAGGACGTCGCGGCCAACGATGTCGATGTCCGCCTGATAGAACTCGCGGTAGCGGCCTACTTGCGGCCGCTCCCCTCTCCACACCTTCTGGATCTGGTAGCGGCGGAACGGGAAGGCGAGGTGCGGCGCGAACTCCTCGACATACCGAGCGAACGGCACGGTGAGGTCGAAGTGCAGGCCAAGCCGAGCGTCGGCCTTCTCCTCCTCGTTCAGGCGAGACAGAGCGTAGATCTCTTTGGCGGCGTCGGAGTCGCCTGCGAGGCGCTCCACTGGCTCGACGGCGCGCGTCTCGATCTCTGCAAATCCATGCAGGGAGAACACCTCCCGAAGGGTCGCGAGGATCGAGGCCTCAACGACACGCTCGGAGGGGCTCCATTCGGGGAATCCGGAAAGCGGCTTGACGCGCGACATGCCAACCATTCTTTCAGACCTGCTCTTGTGCGCATGCCCCGCGGATGGGCGCGTACGCGCGAGTTGGCTATTGTTGAGGGCGTTGCCCACGCTGGGGGCCCGTGAGGGACCGCCAGTCATCCCTCAATCATCACGAGGTGTCCATCCCATGAGCTCGCCCCAGACCGAAGAGAACGAGCCCCAGAACGCTGAGGCCGAGGCCGCAACCGAGACTGCGCCCAAGGCGGAGAAGAAGCCGCGCCCCGTGCCCAAGCCGGGCTCCTTCAAGGTGCCCACCCCTGCGGCTGTGGCAGCTCACGTGAGTCACCCCGTACTGGTCCCCGTGACGAGCGATGTGAGCGACGAGGATCTCGCCGCCGCAGCGAAGTTCGGAAGCGTCGATGGCGACGTTGTGAAGGTCACCGATGGCGACACTACCCACGAGGTGGGCGAGGCGAAGGGCGACGACCCCATCGCGCATTACGCACGCGCGTACTTCGAGCTCAAGGCGAGCATCGACCGCTTCCATGCGCGTCTGCAGGCCGCGGAGCTGTCGCCCAAGGACATCGACGATTCCCTCGGCAGCCTGCGCTCCGCGCTCGCTGAGCCCAAGGTCGTTGGCGACCTTGCCGCGCTGCGTGACGCGTTTGCTCCCGTTGAGCAGGAGGCCATCGCCCACCGCGAGGCCATCGCTGAGGCGCGTCGCAAGGCTCGTGAGGAGGCCATCGCCGCTCGCGAGGCCATCGTCGCCCGCGCGGAGGCTATCGCTGGCGCTCCTGTCGAGAAGGTGCACTGGAAGAACGACACCGCGGAGCTGCGCTCGCTGCTCGACTCCTGGAAGGAGGCGCAGCGCTCTGGCGCCCGCATTCCCAAGGACATCGAGAGGGAGATGTGGAAGCGCTTCACGCACGCTCGCACCGCCTTCGAGAAGGCGCGCAAGCACCACTTCGCAGAAGTCGACGGGGCTAACGCCGCCGTGGCTCAGCGCAAGGAGGCCCTCGTGGCCCGCGCGGAGGCGATTCAGGCCTCCGGTGACTTCGAGCGAGGTGCCCGCGAGTTCCGCGACCTCATGAACGAGTGGCGCAACGCTGGCCGTGGCCGACGCAGCGTCGACGATGCCTTGTGGAAGCGGTTCCAGGCCGCCCAGGACGCCTTCTTCGAGGCCCGACGCGCATCTGCTGAAGCCGAAGAGAGCGCCCTCGCCCCGAACGTGGACGCCGCAGAGGCAGCCGTCAAGGACGCAGAGGCGATCCTGCCCATCAAGGACCTCAACGCCGCCAAGCAGTCGCTGCGCGCCGCTCAGGACCGCTTTGAGGCGGCCGGCCGGCTCCCCCGCGCTCAGTCGCAAGCCCTCGCCAAGCGACTTGGCGTGGTCGAGCGTGCCGTCCGCGAAGCCGAGGCGGAGGCCTGGGAGAAGAGCAATCCAGAGGTCGAGCGCCGCGCTTCCGGCATGGCAGCCCAGCTCCACGAGGCCATTGCCGATCTCGAGGCCAAGTTCGCTGCCGCAAAGACCCCTGCCGAGAAGAAGTCGATTCAGGAGTCCCTCGACGCGCGCAAGGCGTGGCTCAAGCAGATCGAGGGCGCCCTCTAGGCGCTGTCCACAGGCGCCCCGGCGCCTTCGCGGCCTGGCGACGATACTTGGCGCCATGCTCACGGTCTCTCGCGACGACATCGGCGGCACCGCCTTCGATCGCCTCGTGCGCGAAGGGCTTCTTCACGACGTCATGGGCGCGAGCGCGCTGCCAGCGGACATCCGCAGCACCAGGGCGCTCAGAGAGCACCTGCTGAGGCCGCTCGTGCCCGGGCATGCCTGGGTCACCGGGCTCGCGGCGCTGTGGCTCTACGGCTTCGCTCCCCCGCCCCCGCGCATCGACCTCGCGGGGCCGCGCAGCGTGCACCATCCGCTCGCAGCGCTCGACAATCCCCTTCTCGTCTATCACGGCGGCTCTCTTGACGGCCTCCCGCCCGACGCTGCCTTCCCTCGAGCGGCAACGGTCACCAGAGCGTGCCTTGACGCCTTGGCACACAACCCGCCGTCGGCGGCCCTGCCAGCCACAGCGTCGGCCCTGCGACGCCGAGCGACGAGCATCCGTGACCTGCGACGCATGGTGGCGCGGATGAATGCGCGCAAGAAGGGCCGCAACCGAGTGATGGGACTCGTGGAGGCACTCGCCGAGCTTTAGTGGCGCTTGCTGTTGGTGACGCGGCGAGCGTCGTAGACACCGTCGATGCGGCGCACGGCGGCGAGCACGGCGCCCAGGTGCGAAGGATCTGCCATCTCGAACGAGAAGCTCGAGCGCGCGACGCGGTCGCGAGTGGTCGCCACCTGGGCGCTGAGGATGTTGACGTGGTAGTCCGAGAGCACCTTGGTGACGTCGCTGAGCAGGCGGTTGCGGTCGAGTGCCTCGACCTCGATCTGGACCAGGTAGGCGGTCTCAGCCTGGCCCGTCCACTGAACGTCGATGAGGCGCTCGCTCTGGCCTTCCCTGAGCAGCGCGAGGTTCTCGCAGTCTGTGCGGTGGACGCTCACGCCGGAACCGCGCGTCACGAAGCCCTGGATGGGGTCGCCGGGAACTGGGGTGCAGCAGCGCGCGAGCTTCACCACGACGTCGGTGAGGCCGTGGACGGAGACACCCGGGTCGCCTCTGCGCGACCGCTGCGGGGTGCCCGGTCGAGTGATCTCGGTGACGTCCTCGTCGGCACCCTCCTCGCCGCCCACTGCCTCGGTCATCCGAGCGACGACGTCTGAAGCCTGCTCCTTGTGCTCGCCGATCGCGGCGTAGAGCGCGTCGACGTCGTCGTAGTGCATCTCCTTGGCCAACGCGAGGAGCGTCGACTTGGACATGAGGCGCTGAAGCGGCAGGTGCTGGCGGCGAATCGCGCGAGCAAGCATGTCGCGACCGGTCTCGATGGACTCCTCGCGCCGCTCTCGCGTGAACCACTGGCGAATCTTGTTGCGCGCCCTCGTGGACTGCACGAACTCAAGCCAGTCACGCTTGGGGTGCGCATTCTCGTCGGAGCTCGTGAGCACCTCGACGGTGTCGCCGTTGTCGAGCTTCGAGTCGAGCGGAACGAGCCGACCGTTGACCTTGGCGCCGATGGTCTTGTGGCCCACCTCGGTGTGCACCGCGTAGGCAAAGTCCACGGGAGTGGCGCCCTGCGGCAGGGCGAGGAGCTTGCCGGCCGGGGTGAACACGTAGACCTCGGCGCGGGAGATCTCGCCGCGCAGCGAGTCAAGGAACTCGCTGGGGTCAGCGGTCTCCTGCTGCCAGTCGGCGATCTGACGCAGCCAGCCCATGTCGCTGGGGTTCTCCGCTACGGAGACGCCGCGAGCATTCTCCTTGTAGCGCCAGTGCGCCGCGAGGCCATACTCGGCACGGCGGTGCATGTCCCACGTGCGGATCTGCAGCTCCACTGGTTTTCCCGTGGGCCCGATCACCGTGGTGTGCAGCGACTGGTACAGGTTGAACTTGGGCATCGCGATGTAGTCCTTGAACCGGCCGGGAACCGGCTGGTAGCGCGCGTGCATGGCGCCAAGGACGGCGTAGCAGTCGCGAACGGACTCGACGAGGATGCGAATGCCCACGAGGTCGTAGATGTCGTTGAGGTCGCGGCCGCGCACGATCATCTTCTGATAGACCGAGTAGTAGTGCTTGGGTCGACCCGTGATCTCGGCCTTGATCTTCATGGCCTTGAGATCCTTGTCGATCTCCGCGCGCACCTGCGCGAGGTACTTCTCGCGCTCTGGTGCACGTTCGGTGACCACCTCGACGATTTCTTGGTAGATCTTGGGATACAGCGTCTTGAAGCTCAGGTCTTCAAGCTCCCACTTGATCGCATTGAGACCCATGCGGTGCGCAAGCGGCGCGTAGATCTCAAGAGTCTCTTGAGCCTTCCTGCGGGCGCTGTCCGGGCTCACGAACTCCCATGTGCGCGCGTTGTGCAGGCGGTCGCACAGCTTGAGGAGCAGCACACGGATGTCCTTGGCCATCGCCACAACCATCTTGCGGACGGTCTCAGCCTGGGCCGCGTCGCCGTACTTGACTTTGTCGAGCTTGGTGACGCCGTCGACGATCATCGCGACCTCATCACCGAACTGCGCCTGAATGCGCTCAAGCGGATACTCGGTGTCCTCGACCACATCGTGAAGCAGCGCAGCCGCGATGACGGACTCGGGCAGGCCGAGATCTGCGATGATCTGCGCCACCGCGATGGGGTGGGTGATGTACGGCTCGCCGCTCTTGCGCAGCTGACCCGCGTGAGCCTCATCCGCGACGGTGTAGGCGCGCTCGATGAGCGACGTCTTCGCCTTGGGGTACATCTTGCGGAACGTGGCGAGCACACCGTCGATCGCGGTCTGCTCGCGCGCGGGGCGCCGCAGGAAACTGCGTCCAGGCGGGCTTGAGGGGCGAACGTCAGTCATCGCAGCCTCCTCACGCCTGGCAGAACCTCAAGTCTACTTGCGTCGCTTGCGCTTGGGCTGCGCGGCGGTGCCAAGGTGCGTTCCGGGCTGGAGTGCTCCCACCCTGACGTGGCCCGCATCGTCGACCACGACGTCGGACTTGCCGGACGCGCGCATCTCGAGCACCTCCTCGTTGGTGCGTGACGATGCGCTCCTCGCGGCCACGGAAGGTGACCTCAAGCGGTGTGGCAAGGAACAGCGACGAGTAGGCGCCAACGGCCATACCCACGAACAGCGCCAGAGCCAGATCCTCGAGAGTGCCAGCCCCTAGCAGCATGGTGCCGACGAACAGGATCGCGCCCACGGGAAGGAGCGCCACGACGGTCGTGTTGATCGAGCGCACGAGCGTCTGGTTGAGCGCGAGGTTCGCGAGCTCCAGGTAGGTGAAGCGGTGCTGCGACGTGAGGTTCGCGGTGTTCTCGCGGACCTTGTCGAAGACCACGACTGTGTCATACAGCGAGTAGCCGAGGATCGTCAGGAAGCCGATGACCGATGCTGGGGTCACCTCGAAGCCAACGAGGGCGTAGATGCCCACCGTGAAGACCAGGTCGTGCAGCAGGGCGATGATGCTCGCCAGCGCCATGCGCCACGCGCGGAAGTACAGCGTCATGACGATCGACACGAGCAGGAGGAAGACGATCAGCGACTGGATCGCCTTTTTGCCGACCTCTGAACCGAACGTAGGGCCGATCTGCGAGGAGCTGATGTTGTCGGTCGAGACGCCGAACGCCTCGGCAAGCGCCTCCTCGATCGCATTCGCTGTCTCGAGTTCGACGACGCCGATCTCAACCCATACGCCGTCCTGACCGATGACGCGCGGCTCCGCCTCGTGGTCGGGGGCGAGCTCGTCGATGACCTGCGTCGCGATCGCGGGGTCCGGGTTCGAGGTCTTGGAGACCTGGAAGACCGTTCCACCGGTGAAGTCGACGCCGAAGTTCAGCCCGCGCACGAGCAGGACGAGGACGCACAGCGCAATGAGGACGACGGAGATGGCGATCCACATGCGACGCTTCTGGACGATGGGGTACGTGCGCTCTCCTGTGTGGAGCTTGTTGCCCCACTCGGCAAGACTCATCTTCACTTGCCCTCTCCCTTCGCCGCGGCGGCCTTGCGCTCGGCAAGGGTCATCTCTGACGGTTCACGCTTGGTGGTGGCCGCCTTGTCGCCGACAGCGCGGCCACGCCCCTTGTAGATCGCCTCCCTGCCCAACTGGCGCGGGTCGAGGCCGGACCACTTGTGGCCCTCGCCAAAGAACTTGGTCTTGGCAAGCAGCACCAGGATCGGGTGAGTGAACGCGATCACGACAAGCAGGTCGATGAGGGTCGTCAGACCCAAGGTGAAGGCGAAGCCACGCACCGAGCCGATCGCGAGAATGTACAGCACAACAGCCGCGAGGAAGCTCACCGCGTCAGAGGCGAGGATCGTGCGACGCGCGCGGCTCCAGCCGTGGTCGATCGCCGCACTGAGGCTGCGACCCTCACGGAGTTCATCCTTCACGCGTTCGAAGTAGACGATGAACGAGTCGACGGTGATGCCGATCGCGATGATCAGACCCGCGACTCCCGCAAGCGACAGGCGATATCCCATGCCCCACGACAGCAGCGCAATCACGCCGTAGGTGAGCACACCCGCGATGAGCAGCGAGCCGATCGTGACGACCGCCAGGGCACGGTACTGGAAGAACGAGTAGATGATGACCAGGATGAAGCCGATCAGGCCCGCAAGCAGACCCATCTGGAGCTGCTCCTCACCGAGAGTCGCGGACACCTGCTCGCTCGACTGCAGGGTCAGCGTCAGCGGGATCGCACCAAACTTCAGCTGGTTCGCGAGCTGCGCTGCGCCCTCCTGGGTGAATCCGCCGGAGATGGTCGCCTTGCCATCGGTCAGATGCGCCTGCACGGAGGGGTACGAGATCACCGCGCCATCGAGGATCACCGCGAACTTGGCGCGGTCGTCGTCGGGGTTCTCCTTGTAGAAGTCGAACAGGCGGTCAGTGACATCGGAGAATGCCTTGGCACCCTTCGAGTTGAACTCAAGGAGCACCTGGTAGGCGCCGGTCAGCGTGCCCGCGGACGTGTACTCAGGCCCAGAGCTCGCCGTGGAGACCTCGGCTCCGGTCAGTTCGACCGGACCCATGGCGAGCTTTGCCGTGCCATCGATCGAGCACGCCACGTGGCCCGACTTAGGGTCGCCCGTGTCGACACCGGAAATGTTCGCGGGATCCGTGCAGTCGAGCGCCTTGTACTGCTCAAGCAGCTCGTCGGTGAGCCACTCGAAGGAGGAGGGATCGGTCTCGCCGAACACCGGCTCCGGCGCCGGCGACTCGCTGGGCTCCGGAGTGGCCGTGGGCGTCGGCTCCGCAGAGGCGCTGGGCTCCGCTGACGCCGAAGGCTCGGCGGAGGCGGAAGGCTCGGGCGAGACGCTCGGCTCGGGCGTTGGCGTGGGCTCGAGGTCCGCATCCGTGACCACCTGCGGGCCGCCGACGAGAAGGACGGGACGGAACTGCAGCTGCGCGCTCTGGCGAATCAGGTTGATCGTCGACTCGTCGGGGTCGCCCGGAAGCGCGACAACGATCGTGTCGGTGCCCTGGGTGGAGATCTCGGCCTCAGCGACACCGGTCGAGTCGATGCGGCGACGAATGACCTCAACCGCCTGATTGAGGTCGCCAGTGTCGATCTTCGCGCCCTCTTCGATGGGCTCTGCACGCAGAATGAGCGTGCGACCGCCCGCGAGGTCGAGGGCGAGTCCAGGTGTGACCGTCGTCTTGTCGGTGACGACGCCGAGCGTGAGGATCGCGTAGATGAGGGCGGTGATGACGCCCAACCAGATGAGCGCGCGCTTCGCACCCTTGACGACAGTTGACACTCAGCTTTTCCTTTGCAATCGGCTTCCCCACCGGGGCCTCGACGATTCTAGGCGTAACAAGGGGCTGAGCGGGACAACTCAGTCAAACAGGCGCGATGGCCCATCGCCCTTGGGCGCAATGCCAATGTGCGCAAAGGCCTCTGCAGTGGCCACTCGGCCGCGCGCGGTGCGCGTCACCAGCCCCTCGCGCACGAGGAACGGCTCCACGACGGACTCTACGGTCTCCGCCTCCTCGCCAACGGCAACGGCAAGCGTGGACAGGCCCACGGGGCCCCCGGCGAAGCGAGAACACAGCGCAGTCAGCACCGCTCGGTCGAGGCGATCGAGGCCGCGCTCGTCAACCTCGTACATCGCGAGTGCAGCGCGGGCCGCAGCGCGGGAGCCGTCACCGTCGCCATGGACCTGCGCGTAGTCACGCACGCGGCGCAGCAGCCGGTTGGCGATGCGCGGCGTTCCTCGCGAACGGGAAGCGATCTCGGCAGCGGCATCCGGCGCGATGACGAAGTCGAGCTTGGTCGCCGAGCGGTCGACGATGCGCAGCAGCTCCTCAGGCGCGTAGAAGTCGAGATGCGCGGTGAAGCCGAAGCGGTCGCGAAGCGGCGCGGGAAGCAGGCCTGCTCGCGTCGTGGCGCCGACCACGGTGAAGCCTGGCAGCGTCAGCGGGATGGACGTGGCACCGGG
>JGI12383J13903_1001320_pt1 | contig 11683 bp, 7 predicted proteins | sample Passage237B_FD_13903 | JGI IMG/M metagenome (IMG submission 13903)
ACAAGGCCGGGCATGAGAAAGGCGAACAGCGAACGCAGATCGTCGAAGGAGTTTTCCAGCGGTGTGCCGGTGAGCACGAAACGTGTGCGAGCCTTCAGCGCGCGCAGTGCGGTGGCGTTTTGCGAGTGGCGGTTCTTGATGTGCTGGGCTTCGTCGGCGATGGCACAGGTGAATTCGACGCTGGAGAATACCTTTTTGTCGCGCGCGAGTGTGCCGTAGCTTGTCAGCACGAGATCGTAACCGGCGAAATCCTGTGCGCTGCGCAAGCGGCGGTTGCCGTGATGCACGAAGGTCCGCAATTGCGGCGTAAAGCGGGCAGCTTCGCGTCGCCAGTTTTCCAAGAGGGAAGCAGGGGCGACGACGAGTCGCGTAGTTTCCGCGTTGCGCGGCAAGGCAGCGAGCACCGCGAGCGCCTGCAGGGTTTTGCCCAAACCCATTTCGTCGGCCAGAACACCGCCGAGATTTTGTTGATGCAGATACCAGAGCCAAGCCGTGCCGAGGCGTTGATAGGGCCTGAGCAGGCTTCCCAATTCAGTCGGAACCGGCGCAGGCGGCAGGGAAGTGAGTTCGCGCAATGCGCGGCTGCGCTCGTTCCACTCGTCGGTTGGTTGAAAATTAGGCGAAAGTTCGTCGAGGATTGATTGCACTTCTGGCACGCGAGAACGCGGAATGCGCATTGAGGTATGCGCGGCGGCGCCGGCTTGAGGCATGGCTGAAAGCGCGCGTTGCGCCTCGGCCAGTTTGGCGAGACGATCTTTGTCGAAAAGGTAAACGCGGCCTTGGTGTTCGATGTAGTTGCGACCGGTGGCGAGAGCGGCGCGCACTTCGGCCTCGGGCGAGTCACCTGCTTTCAATTCGAGATCGAGAATGAAATCGGAGCCGCTGGTCTTTACGGCAGCGTTGACGCGCGCGTCTTGGAGGTGGGCGGTGCGTTGGAGAAAATTGGCAGTGAACTCGACGTCGAAGTTTTCGCGCAGGCGATGCCCATGTTCAGCGAGAAGATTCAGCACCTTGTGGCGGTCGCGCAGCCACCATTTGCGATTCGAGGGCTCCAAGGTGAAGCCGTTGGTTTTGAGGAAATCGACCATCGAACTGTAACCGGGGTGTCCCCGTGAAGGCAGGGTGATGGCTAGAAAGTGCTCGCTCCCGTCCAGCATTGCAGGCGTGAGGTCGGCTCTGGTTGCCTGCCGGGGTGGTGGCGAAGGAGTCGCGGGTTTTTCTGCTTCAGGTTCGATCAACAAAGCGGTGTGCCGCCACGGGCCGATTCGGCCATTTTCAGAAAACAACGACAGATTGCCGGCCGCGGTGACAAGCTCGCGCAACTGCGCACGAGAGACTTGAATGAATTTGGGCGGCTGAGGCGTGCCAGACCAACGTTGCAGCAAGGCCAGCGCGGGCAGTAATTCCACGCTAGGCGGTTGGCTGAGATCCACATCCACCCGCAAAGGAACTGCGTCGCGTTGGGCGGCGGCAGTGAGGTTGGGCGGCAAATGGAACAGAAGCATGATTGCGAAGGGTCATGTTTCCGGGAATAAAGCCGATTGGAGCAACTCTGAACTGAGGGGAACGGGGAAGGCGTTCAGTCAGTTTGCCATGTGCTAAACAAAACGCCCGCGAAGTATCGCGGGCGTTTTTCTTATTCGCTGTCGAGGAAGCTTGATTGCTTCGGCTGACGGGCTCGCAGGCGGGCCGCCTCTTCTTCTGGAGAAGGATTGAGATGCCGCGGGGGCTTGGTGGTTTTCTGGGCCACAGCGGCCTCGCGATCGCTGACGATTCGATTGCAGATGGAGTGAATGTGCAGGCGCAGCCAACGAGCGGTGCTACTGTTGGATGTGTAATCGGCCGGACCGTAGCCGTGGATGCGGCCGGATTGCAGCAAGCGGTCATTTTGCTCGAACTCGCCGCTGTGATCGGGGTTGTAAACCCCGTAGGTGCGTCCACCGCCGCCTTTGACGACCGAAAAACTCGGGATGTCGCTCGGACCGTCGGCGATGTAGATCATGTTTTGGAAGGGAATACGGCGGTCCTCGGGTTTGACATTCGCGTTGACGTCAATCGCGGGGTTCTTGTTCGTGCCTTTGTTGATTTCGAACAGCGCGCGAGTCTTCGTCGTGTTATCGATGACCATGCCGATCTGAGCGATGACGGCATCGGCGCCGAGATCGATTTCGCGTTGTTGGAGGAAACCGGGTTGGAGCGGATTCTCAATGAACTCGCAGCCCCAGATACCGTCGACGTGGCTGGCGATTGTGCTGCCGCGGATCATTTCGGCCAAGCCGGTGCTGACAATGTAGTGCTCCAACTCGATCTCGTGCTTCCGATATTCCGGTTTTTCGCGCGCGAAGCTTTTCGCCAAGTCGAAGAAATCGGGCAGTCCGGGGTAAAACACGATGTCCGCGCCATACTCGCGAAGCATGCGGTTGTTGAGTCGGCCGAATTTGCCGGCGAGCACGTAGGTGAGAATGTGATTCAGGTAACTGATCTCACCTGAAAGTTGGTAGCCACGTTTGCGGTAGTTCTCCACCAGCGCGTTGGTCTCGGCCCAGAATACGGATTCGTCCACGCCGTGCCGGCGAAAGAGCGGGGCTTGCATGTAACCGGGGATTAGCGTCTTGTCGAAATCCCAAATACAAGCGATGGTGTTTTGTGTGAAAAGCGTCGTAGGCATTGCGAATCAGCACCGGTAGGGTGTCGGCCGGTTATTTGTGCCTGAATGGAAGCCGCAAAGTGGCGGCGCACGCAATTCGCAAATCAATGCCTTGAATCCCCTGTATGGAAACGCTCCCGGATATTTCACCTTTTCAACAACGCCATGATGAGCTCGCTGCCCAAATGGCGGACGCGACGTTTTATGGCAATCCGCGCCGGGCGGCCGACGTGACGCGCGAGCACCAACGTCTGCATGAGCTAATCGAGGCGCACAAGCGACATGCCAAGCTTGTCCGGGATATTGAAGAGGCCGAGGGCATGGTTCGTGATTCGGCAGGCGATGCGGAATTGCGCGAACTGGCGGCGGCTGAGTTGCCGGCCATGCGAGCGCAGCTCGATGCCCTACATGATGAAATATTGCGGGGGATGATTCCGCCCGATCCCACAGATTCGCGTAACACCGTGATGGAGATCCGCGCGGGCACCGGCGGTGATGAAGCGAGCCTTTTTGCCGCGGATCTGTATCGCATGTATTCGCGTTACGCGGAGGATCGCGGTTGGAAAGTGCAGCCGATGAGCAGCAGCTATTCAGATAAAGGCGGATTCAAAGAAGTCATCTTTCTCATCAGCGGCACCGATGTTTACAAGCAGCTCAAGTTCGAGAGCGGTGTGCATCGCGTGCAACGCGTGCCGGTGACGGAAGCGAATGGTCGCATCCACACTTCCACGGTGACAGTGGCGGTGCTACCCGAGGCGGAGGAAGTGGACGTACAGATTGATCCGCAGGATTTGGAAATCACCGTATCGCGCGCGAGCGGGCCCGGCGGGCAGGGCGTGAATACCACCGACTCGGCGGTGCAGATTTTGCACAAGCCTACCGGTTTAATCGTTCAGTGTGCGGACGAACGTTCACAGTTGAAAAACAAGGCTCGCGCAATGACGGTGCTGCGCTCGCGCTTGCTAAAGCAACGTGAAGAAGAAGAGCGCGCGAAGTATGCGAGCGAGCGTCGCAGTCAGATCGGATCCGGCGATCGCAGTGAGCGCATTCGCACGTATAACTTTCCCCAAAACCGGGTGACGGATCACCGTATCGGCCTCACGCTGCAAAATCTCCCCGGGGTGATGGAGGGAGGCATTGATGAATTGCTCGAAGCCTTGCAGCGCGAGGATTTGGCCGAGAAATTTGCCGCCATCAATCGGGGAGAGACTCCCGGAGCATCCATTCGCTGATCCTAATGCGCACGGTTTTGGAAATCATCAAAATGAGCGCCGACTTCCTTGAAGGGAAGGGAGTCGAGAGCCCGCGGCTTAATGCGGAGCTGTTGATCGGTCATGCCCTCGGGTTGAAGCGCATGCAGCTTTATTTGCAGTTTGAGCGACCGTTGCTGGAGCCCGAACTGGAGAAGATTCGTGGTTTTCTGCGGCGGCGCGGCCAGCGTGAGCCCTTGCAATACATCATTGGCGAAACGGAGTTTTGCGGGCTGATGTTGAAGACGGATCGGCGCGCGTTGATTCCGCGTCCGGAGACGGAGTATTTGATTTCGTTGCTCGTTGAGAAAGTGATGCCACCACCATCACACGTGCTCGATCTCGGCACGGGCACCGGCGCGATTGCGTTGGCGTTGGCGAGTCAGTGGCCTGCTGCGCACGTGCTCGCCGCTGATGTCAGCGCAGACGCACTGGCGCTAGCGCAAGAGAATGTGGAACGCACGGGCCTAGGCTCACGCGTGCGATTGATTCAGTCCGATTGGTATCAAACCGTGCCGACCGACGCGCGCTTCGACTTGATCGTCAGCAATCCGCCATACTTGACCGAAAGCGAAACCGATGAAACGCAGGCTGAAGTAAAAAACTTCGAACCGCGTCTCGCGCTGACTCCGGGTCCGCAGGGATTGGAATCAATCCAGGGTATCATCGCTGGCGCGAAAGAGCGGCTGAACGCAGGCGGATTACTGGTGATGGAGACGGGCATCGCCCAGCACGATGCGATCGCTGGGATGCTTGCCGCTGCCGGATTCGTCCGGCGCGAGTTTTTATCTGATCTGACGGGGCGGCCGCGCTTTGCCTGGGCCTGGAGTTGATCAGCTCTTGTCAGTGGTCGCCGCGATGGTGAACGGCGGCGTGTTATCGGCCGCGCGATCTTTGTTTTGCGCCAGTTCAATGGCATCGATCACGACGCGCAGACATTCCTTCAAGTGCACATCCACTTTGGCGAATCCGCTGTTTTCGTCGGTGCTGAGCAGTTCATCTTCAACCGAAGCGGGGTCTTCGTCGTCCTTGGGGGCCGGCGTTGGGGGCTCTTCGATGGGACCAAGGCGGAACTCCTTGCTGGGGTAATCGAGTTTGGCCAGCTCCAGCTTTTGCTCTTTGAGAAGTTTGCGAAACGCCTCGTCTTCAGCTTGCCGCTCTTGGCGACGCTCAAGATTGAGGGAAACAAGTTTTTCCTCCTGCCGGGTTTTAAACCAATCCACATTGCGCCGCAGGTAACTGAATTCTTCGAGTGTGCTCTGACGCTGGATACTGTTGTTCTTCAGCGCGTGCATCACATCGTCGCCAATCGGTTGAGCGTCAAAGAATGAGGTCGGGATTTCATCCCAAGGAAGCGCGCGAGGAAGGTCGGCTTCGCCGATCGGCAAATAATCCTCGATCGAAGGCAACACGATGTCGGGCACGACGCCCTTGAGTTGGGTCGAGTTGCCGTTGGGGAGATAGTATTTCTGAATGGTGAACTTGGTGGCGCCGGTCTTGAGCGGGGAGTAGGCGAGTTGCGGCACGTAGCGCTTCATTTCTTCCAGAGCCTGCACGGAGCCTTTGCCGTGGGTGGATTTGTCGCCGACTACGATGGCGCGTCCGTAATTTTGCAGGGCGCCTGCCACGATTTCCGAAGCCGAGGCGCTGAATCGATCTACCAAAACTGCGAGCGGACCGTCGTAAGCGACTTCGCTGTTTTCGTCGGAATTTACGCGGATGTCGCCAGAATAGTTTTTCACCTGCACGACGGGACCGTCTTTGATGAACAGGCCGGTGACGTCGATCGCTTCAGTAAGCAGACCACCGCCGTTGCGGCGCAGATCAAGCACGAGCCCTTGGATGCCGGCGGCTTTCAGCTCGTCGATCAACTTGGCTACGTCGCGCGAGGCGCTCGACTTGGACTCTTCGTCATCACCATCCTCCGAGGCGTAGAAAGAAGGGAGGCTGATCACGCCGATCGGCACTTCGCCGCCATGGCTCGACGGCACTTGAAAGATGGCGGCGTGAGCGCGGGCGTTGTTGAGCTTCACCACGTCGCGGACAATCGCGATTTCCTTGCGCGCCGAAGGGTCGGTGGCGTCACCGGGTTGAATGAGCAAGCGCACGGTGCTGCCTTTTTCACCGCGGATCATGTCCACGATTTTGCGCAGCTTCATGCCGATGATTTCGACAGGTTCACCACCTTCTTGGGCGACGGAGATGATCTTGTCGTTCGGTTTTAGTTCGTTGCCCAAAGCGGCAGGGCCGCCGGGAACGATGTCGCGCACGACGCAATAATCGTCCTCGAGTCCGAGCATGGCGCCGATGCCGACCAATTCGAGTTTCAGCTGGATGCCAAAGTCTTCGAACGTGTCGCCAGAAAGATAGGTGGTGTGCGGGTCGTAGAGGCGTCCAATGGTGGCGAGGAACATCTCGGCCACGTCACTGCCTTCGAGGTCGGCGACGTTTTTCAGCAATCGCTCATAGCGCTTGTGCACGGCCTCTTTGGCTTCCTCGGGAGTCTTCTTGTTAAGAATCTCGGCGATGAGTTCGAACTTCAACCGGTTCGTCCAAAGCTGATCGGCCTCAGAGGAATCTGCCGGCCATTCGACTTTGCTGCGGTCGATGCGGTAATACTCGTCTGTGTTCAGTCCTTCCGCGGCGGCATCGAGATTTTGGAAAATCCAGTTCACGCGATCCGCGACGCGCTTTTCGTAAACGTAGAAAATCTCGTAGGCGGCGTCGATGTTGCCCAGTCGGCTGACGTTCCAATACAGGCTGGTCGCGTAATCCCTGTCGAATTTTTCGCGGTCGGATTTCAGGAAGATCATGCGCTGGCCGTCCAGCACACTCATGTAGTCCTTGACGACCTCAGCATAATTCGAGCTCCGCACCGCATCGCGGTTATAGTGCGCTTGGGAAAGCAGCTGCACCAAAACCCGTGCCTCGGTGGCGAGTGTGGGGGAGGTGACGAATTTGCGGTCAGCAGCCGAAGCCGGGAAAACGGCGACGACAGCAAGAAGCAGAAGGGAAAGAGCGGTCCGGGCCAGTTGATGGCGGTTAATCATGGATGCTTGGATTGATCGGGGCGAAAAATGTTTCGTGCAAGTGACGGACTGCAGCCGACCGATTAACGGCGGCTAAGCAGGTCTTTGGCGCTGTCGAGCACGCGCTTCTCTTCGTCAGTCAACGAGCCGAAACCGTGGCTGTTGATCTTGTCGAGAATGCGGTCCACCTCGGCGCGCAGATCGCTTTGGTCGGTGAGATTGACTTTAAACTTCGGGGCACTGGCGCTAGTCGCCTGGCGTTTGCGGGCCCAGCGGGGCAGTTCAAAACTCGCGCGACCGAAATTCCAGTTACCTTCGTGAATGTAGCGGTAGTAAACCCAACCGGCCAGCATGCCGCCGAGGTGGGCCGAATGAGCAAAGCCGAACGGAGAAGCGGCGCCCATGATCTCGTAGAAGAGAAATCCGCACAGGTCCAAACCGAGCAGCACGTAGGCGACATACTTCGGTTTGACCGTTACCGGCACAACGAAGAACAGGAGGAAAGTGACCGGGCGGTTGGGATAAAAACACGCGAAGATCGTCAGCAACCCGTAGATTCCTGCGCTGGCGCCCCACACGATGCCGCCGGATGTCCAATTGGCCGCCAGCCAAAGTAATCCGCCAGTGACGACTGCCGCGCCGTAAAACCACAAGAAGCGTTTCGAACCCATTACGGGCAGCAATTCACGGCCCAGAAAATAAAGGCCCAGCAGGTTGCCGATGATATGCAGCAGGTTGGACGGACTATGCAGGAAAGAATACGTCACCAGCGTCCAGACTTTGCCGGACATGATGCCGTCCACACTCAAGGTAAACAGGTCCGCGAAGGCACGCCCCACGCCAAACCAGCGCAGAAAGATGGTTTGCAGCAAAAATCCGGCGACAATGGCCGCGATCAACCACACCACCACCGAGGTTTGGGGTGTGCGGTAGTCATCCCGCATATAAGAACGATCCGATAGCATTTGAGGGGAGTTAAGCCGCCGTGATGGCGAATACAAGCCGGTGAACTTGTTTCTTGCGTTGAGAAACAACCGAAAATGGGCATTATCTTTCAAATGACCGTATCACCGCTTGACAGCGGCGGCATGTTTCCTTTCTCAATCGCGAACTTATGGCCAACTCAGCAGACAAATGGGCGGAAAACACGCCGGGCAAGTTCTACGTCGATCAGCAATGCATCGACTGCGATCTCTGCCGCGAAACAGCTCCAGCTTTCTTCACACGACATGATGAAGGCGGCTATTCCTTTGTCCATAAACAGCCGACTACTGAGGAAGAAATCAGCCTCTGCATGGAGGCCTTGGAAGGCTGCCCGGTCGAAGCCATCGGCAACGACGGCGACGCCTGATCTCCGCTTCATTTCCTCGCACTCACTTTAAGCCCGGCCCAGCGCCGGGTTTTTTTGTGTGAAGAGAGGTTAGTTAACTGAACTTTGATGTGGTGATTAACAATTCATTGTTTTTCGGACGAATCCTGCTACGCGTGGGTCGATGTTTCGTCTGAAAATTGGATTTCTTGCGCTGCTCACCGGTGTGGTGCTGCAAGCGCAGTCCGTGACCGATCTACCCGAAGTCGTGGTCAATTCGCCTCGGGTGGCGAATCCTGCTCCCGTGGGCATTTACGCGATGCCAGTGTCGGTGTTGCGCTATGAGCCGCTGGTTGATGTCCAAGGACGCAACTTGGCCGAAGGGCAGGCCGACATTATCGTGCGCGGCGGTATTTTTGAGAACACGGGATTTCGCCTCGGCGCGGTGACTTTGCTCGATCCGCAGACAGGACATTACTTGGCCGAACTTCCAGTCGCGCCGGCCATGATGGGTAATCCGACCGTGCGCACCGGCGTCGCCAATGCGCTCGCGAGCACGAATGTGACGGTCGGCACCATTCTCTACGGCTGGAAGCCGATTGTGAACGCTGGGCAAGTCTCCGTGGGCGCGGGCACGAATAATCTGTTTCGGGCGGATTTTTATCAGGGTGTGGCGCGCGAAGATCACACCGGTCGCATTTGGGCGGCGGATGTGGACTACGCGCGCTCCGAAGGCGACGGCACGGTGACTTATGGCGATCATGACTTTCAGCGTGTGGGCGGTCGCTTGCAGGTTCGCACCGCTACGAGCCAAACCGATGTGTTCGCCGGTTATCAGACCAAGTTCTTCGGTTGGCCTAATCTCTACACGCCATTTGGTGTTTACGAAACTGAGAATCTGCAAACCACGCTCGTGATGGCGAATCACCGCGTGACGCGCGACCGTGGCGGTCATGTCGAAGCGGGAGTCTACTATCGCCGGAACAAAGACGATTACGAATACAACCGGCTCGTGCCAGGCCAATTCGATCCCTATCAGCATGAAGGCGAAGTGACTGGCTTCGCGATCGACGGACGTGAGTCGCTAGGCGAGTGGTCGGCGATTTATCGTGCGGAGATTGCGTCGGATGATTTGACGAGCACTTCGCTACGGTTTGGTCGCTATAATTCTCGCGAGCTTTACAAAGTATCCCTTGCAGGCGAACGCGAATGGGACGCGGCGACAGGTGGCACATGGGCCGCGCAATTCGGCGCGACGTGGGATGACTCCAATCGCGATGGCGGACGGCTTTCACCGTTGGCGCAATTGAGCCGGCGATTTGTGGGTGGCGGAGCGGTTCAAGTGGTGGACTTGGAATACAGCGAATCCACGCAATTGCCGACTTACACGGCTTTAAATTCCGCGGCGACCTCGGGGCTGTTTCGTGGCAACCCCGATCTAGGGCGCACGATCAGTCGCAATCTTGAGCTCGGCATGCATCTACTCTCGTCGGGCTGGCAAATCGATGCCGCGGTTTTTCACCGCGAAGATGATGCGTTGGTGGACTGGACTTATGGCGGCAACGTCAATGCCCGCGAAGCNAACGCNGTGGATATGCGCACGACCGGCATTGAAGTCGTGGCGCGCCGNGAGTTNGAACGCGCNTCGGTGACCTTGGGCTACACCGCGCTGACCAAAGACGCGGATTACGGGCAGCCGAATGTGCAGGCGAGTTTCTACGCATTGAATTATGCGAGGCATCGGCTGACTGCGGCGATTGTGTGGCGTTTTGCGAAAGGGTGGGAGCTGCGAATGGATAATGATGCGCGGATTCAGCAGGATAATTCGCTTCGCACGATCGGCGGTAACCATGCACTGCACAGTGCGTTGGCCGTGATCTGGCGCCCCGAGACGCTGCACGGCATGGAACTCTCGCTGCAGGCCGATAACCTTTGGAATTCGGATTACCAGGAAGTGCCGGCGGTGCCTGCAGCCGGCCGCCAAGTGGTTTTCGGGGCTAACTATCGCTGGTAAGGTTGCGATTTGACAACCCGGCCGGCGAGGCGGTTGCTCCTGCCATGCAAAACAATCCCATTCTCGATTCGTCTTTCGAGATTCGCTGGCAGCAGTTCAAGCCCGAGCACGTAGAGCCGGCCATCGATGGCGCGTTGCAACGCGCGGATGCGGCCATCAAGACCATCGCCGCGCAACCGATCGATCAGGTCACGTTTGAGAGCACGTTTATAGCGTTGGAAAAATCGCGCGAGGAACTCGGCACGGCGTGGGGCATGGTCACGCATTGGCAGTCGGTGGCGGATAATCCGGCTTTGCGCGAAGCGCATAACAAGATGCTGCCCAAGGTCAGTGCTTTCTACGCAGCGGTGCCGCTCAATACCGAACTATGGTCACGATTGAAGGCGTTTGCCGAATCGCCGGCCGCCGCGAAGGTCACCGGTATTTATCGCCGATTGATGGATGAGACGATGGCGGACTTTCGCCAAGCTGGTGCCGATTTGTCGGAAGAGAAACGCCAGCGGTTGGAAGCGCTTCAGTCCGAACTCGCGCAGCTCACGCAGAAGTATTCCGAAAACGTCCTCGATTCCACGAACGCGTGGGAGCTGATCGTGACCGACGAAGCGCGGTTAAAGGGGCTGCCCGAACACGCCATCGCCGTTGCGCGCAAGAATGCTGAATCGAAGGGCAAGGCCGGCTGGCGCTTCACGCTGCATCAGCCGTCGATGGAACCGGTGATGACTTACGCGGAAGATGATTCGCTGCGCCGCGAAGTGTGGGAAGGTGCGATGGCGATCGGAGGGAATGCGCCGTATGATAACAGCGACCTGATCCGTCAGATTTTGAAACTGCGCGCGGAAAAAGCGCAGCTGCTCGGTAAGGCGAATTTTGCCGATACTGAAATTGAACGACGCATGGCGAAGACCGGCGCCAAGGCACTCGCCTTTGTGGAAGACCTGCAACGGCGCGCGACTCCGGCGTTTCAGGCTGACATTCGCGAGTTGGAAGAATTCAAGGCCAGCCAAACCGGAAACCCCGTGAGCCATCTTGCGCCGTGGGAAACGTCCTATTGGGCGGAAAAACTCCGGCAGGCCAAATACGCGTTTGATGAGGAGGAACTGCGACCGTATTTCCCGATGGATCGCGTGATCGCCGGGTTGTTCGAACTGGCGAATCGTGTCTTCGGCCTCGTGGTTAAACCGCGTGCGGCCGGTTCCGTCGAAATCTGGCATGAGGAAGTGCTGTTCTACGATTTGTTCGACACAGCTGGTGTGCATCTCGGTTCGTTTTACACGGACTGGCATCCGCGCGAATCGAAGCGTGGCGGCGCTTGGATGAATTACCTGCGCACTGGCGGCCCGCAGCCCGATGGCACGCGTGCACCGCATCTCGGCTTGATCTGTGGCAACATGACGCCGCCGAGCGACGGCAAGCCCGCGCTGCTCACGCATCGCG